>Ga0247771_1000010_pt1 | contig 114349 bp, 96 predicted proteins | sample UWRJL197509C6_FD_179948 | JGI IMG/M metagenome (GOLD analysis project Ga0247771, IMG submission 179948) | Plant litter microbial communities from Arlington Agricultural Research Station in Wisconsin, United States - UWRJ-L197-509C-6 | ecosystem: Environmental > Terrestrial > Plant litter >... | reverse complement strand
GTTCCGCGAGGACAGCGTTTTCGGGTGGTCGGGTCCCAACACCCGCTCCCGATCGGTGAGGGTGGCCTCGTACAGCGGGATCGCCCGGCCCAGATCACCCGCCGACCGGTAGGCGCCGGCCAGGTTGTTCCGCGAGATCAGCGTGTCGGGGTGGTCGGGGCCGTAGAGGCGTTGGTGGCCTTGGCTTGCGCGGGTGAGCAGTGTGATGGCCGTGGTGGTATCGCCTTGATCGTTCAGGTACCGGCCGAGTCCGTGGGCCAAGGCGCAGAGCGGGTCGGTGTCGGTGTCGGTGTCGGTGTGGTCGAGCAGTGCCCGCGCGTGGGGCAGCACCATCCGGAAGACCGGCCACGCGGTGGGGAGACGATGATCGGTGCCGGTGAGCGCAGCGACCAAGGTGGCCGCGGTGGTGTCGCGAGCGAGAATGATGGTCGTTGGCCAGCGATGGGGGTCGTCCGGGTCGGGTGTTCGGGTGACGGCTTGGACCAGACGGTGGACGCTGATGGTGTCGTTGTCCAGGGTGATCATGTTGTAGGCGGCCAGCCTGCCCACCGCGTGCAGCACGTCGAATTCGGAGACATCGGTACCGGTGGTGAGCAGGCTGCGGGGGATGTCGTCGGGGGCGTACCAGGCCAGTCGGCGCAGCAGATCACCCGCCAGTGGGGTGTCGGTGAGGCGGTCGAGGGTGACGTGCCAGACGCGGGCCATGGTCCGCTGGGCGTCGCCGCCTTCCGCGGTCGCGGTGAACGTCCGCGCCGGGTACCGCGTCAGCAGGTCCAGGTAGGCGGTCGGGGTGATGCGGGCCTGGGCGAGGTAGGCGGCGGCCTGCTCGACCGCCAGCGGTAGCCACCCCACTTCCTCGCACACGCGGTCGGCGCCGGTCAGGTCGGCCTCGGGCCAGTCGACGCGCACGATGCGGGTCAGCAGTTGCACGGCTTCCCGCGGTGCCAGCACATCGAGGGAGATCGCCTGGGTGTCGCGCCACCCGGTGGCGTGTCGTGAGGTGATCACGATCGTGCCGGTCCGGATCTGCTCCAGCAGGCTTGCCGCGTCGGTGGGGGTGGTGAGGTTGTCCAGCACGAGCAGCCAGTCCTGGTGGGTGGCCAGCCATCGCACACCCAACGCGGCGCGTTGCTCCACCGGCAAATCCACTGCCGTGGGGGCCAGGGTGGTGGCCAGGTCGGCCAGACCGGTGTCGATCGCGGTCGCGGAGTCTGCGGTGATCCACCAGACCAGCGTGTAGCGGTCGGTGTGCAGGTGGGCGAAACGTGCGGCCAGGGTGCTCTTGCCGACCCCGCCCAACCCGTGAACCGCGACCACCACGGCCCGGCCCGAACCTGCCACTGCCTCGTCCAGCCGCTCCAGCACGTCGGTGCGTCCCACGAACAGGTCCGTCGCAGCGGGCATCCTGTTCAGCGCTGGTGTCGGCGGGATCGACTCCATGACGGGCAGTCCCGGTGCGCCGAGGTGCAGGGGGCCGTTGAGGACGCCGACGGTGGTTCCAGCGGCACCGGTCACGTGGCCGGCCAGGAAGGTCGTGGGGGTGGCCTGGGGTGGTGCTACCGACGCGGTGTGGCCTACGGCCGAGTCGGTGCCGAAGGGTCCGGCGGGGTCTGGATCCCCTCGACGTGAACACCGGTCGTGGTCCCGGAACCCGAGCCTCCCGTCACGGTTCCGGTGAAGACGACACCACCAGCGGTCGCCGTCTGCGGTGCTGGGGGATTGGCCGCCGGGTAGGGGTCGACGCTGTCAGGTCGCTGTCGTAGTGCCACTGCCAGAGCCACCACAGCCACCGCCAGACCTCCGATACCGGCAATCCAACTCAACGCCTCCAGGGTCGGGCGAGCCGGGTGCTGCTCGTCGGTGAGAAAGACCGGTACGCCGAACCGCAGCGCTGCCCACACCACGCCGCCGCCGACCGCGGCGCCACCAGTGACCCACCACGCGCGATTTCGACCGACCACATCAATGCTCCCTCAGCCCACGACCCGGCATGGATGAACCGGCACTCGATGATCGCACCACTACCGGTCCACCGTTACGAAAACCACCTCACGCCACGCCCTGTCAGCCCGATCCAGCCCAATCGATCCGCCCAACACGCAACGAGACCGCAAAAATCGTGGCGCAGTTGCGGCGGCGGTCGACCACACCCCACCGGTAAACCCGCACTCGTTGCTGACCATTAGGAACAGCCGTACATCAGCGTAAGTCGTTTTGTGTCAAGGGTTGATTAGCGATCTTGGTTCGTCGTCGTTCCCTGCATAGCGGCATGGGGTTGGACCCGGCAGCGCGTAATCGGGCTGGTGACGACAGGAAGGGCTGCCCATGATGTGCGTCGAGATCACCCGGAGGTGTCTCCATGCCGCGTGGGGCTCGCCCCGCCCTGCTGGTGGCGCGGTCGCGCGGGTTCAGGCCGCGATGACCGCGGCAGCCGGTGCGGTGCCGTGGGTGGCGATATCCGGGTCTCAACTCCGGCCGGTGGTGATGACGGCGTACAGGTGCCGCAAGATGGTCGCGGCGATGGCCGCCTGAGCCTGCGACGGGGTGAGCCGGTGGTCAGGTGCCGATAACGAGCGGCGTGGACGGGGTTGGCGCGTTGCGCGCCCCAGACCGCCCGCCATGCCACCAGACGCAGCCTCGGGCGACCCTGACCGGTGAGTTTCGTGCGGCCGGTGAACGTCCCGAACGACTTCTCCCGCGGTGCCAGGCCAGCGTGCTTGACCAACGCCCGCGCCGAGGCGAATCGGGTCGGGTCGCCGGTCTCGGCCAGGATCGCCGCGGCTCCGAGCACCGACAGGCCGGTGATCGAGTCGACCAGCGCGGTCAGACCGAGCTCGTCCACGACACCGGTCATCAACGACTCGACCTCGGCCAGACTCGCGCTCGCGTGGTCCCGGTCGGCCAGCAGGAGCCGCACGCGTTCCAGCGCCTCGCGGCGATACTCGATCATGCCGGACGGATCGGTCAGGGCGGCGAACAGGGCGCGGGCGATCCGCAGCGAGGGCTTGAGCCCGCCTCGTCAGGTGACCTCGCGCCGTACGGCCGGCTCTAACCGGTCCGCCCCCAGCTGGCGGGTCCGGTTCAGATCGCCGCCGTCGCGGTCGCAGAGCACGGTGAGGCCGCGAGCCAGGTACGGGACCGGAACGGCTGCTTCGCGGTGTTCAGCGCCGCCGGCCACTCGCATTCCAACAGTGATCGCATCTGCTGGATCTGGCCAGGTCATCGTGACGATCAACTTATCCCGGCGGGTGCCCAGGTGCCGAAGCCGTCCCCAGGTCTCGTCGACGGGTTCGGGGATATAGCAGCGTAGTTGCGCGGTCAGCCTGGCGATCAGCACCGCGTTCTTCTCGTCGGTCTTGTCGAAGGCCAGGTCTTCCGCGCGACGCGACCACGAGCTGATCATGGGCTGGACGCACACGAACGGCATGCCGCGGTCGGCGGCGAGTTGTCCGAGGACCCGCCACCAATGCCCTGTCGGCTCGCATGCCACGGTCACGCCGAGGAACCCTGCCGCCGACGCATGCCGTGCGGCCCAGTCCAGTGCTGTTCCGAGGTTCCAGGCGCGGCATGGGAAAGTCTTGCGCGCCAGGACTTTTGAGTCGTGGTCGGTCACGACGACCATCTATTTGGTGTCAGCGAGGTCGATTCCGACGATCGTGTTGTCGACCAGTACCAGGGTGCTTGACAAGCCCGACAGCGCATGAGGAGGACGTTCCGACGTCCAGACCAACACGCAGAACGTCTGTCTATGCCGCATACGGTGCGTTCGGCCTGGCAACGAATGCCCACCGGCATGGGCACATTCGTCCTTACACGGCTGGTCGCATTCGCGCACGTTGACAGGCCGCCTGCCGGCACGGTCAATCCTCGGCATGACGTGATCGCCGTCCCCGCATCGGGACGATCTCAGCGCTGGGGTTCGCCAGCGTCACCCGTAGTTCCTGGTTCTCCAGCGTGAGTTGATTCACCGCTCGGACGAGGGCGGGGACGTCGGTCCGGAGTTGGGCAAGTTCGGTGTTCTTGTTCGCGATCGTCTTCCTCAGTGCCGCGATGGTGGCCCGCAGTCGGGTCTCGACCTCCAAAGGCGCCCCGCGTTCGGCCACTCGCGAGTAGAACTCGGCTTTCAGGTCCGTGTGGCGCTGCGTGAGCGCGTTTCGGGGGACCTCGGCCTCCAAGGCCAATGCGACGATCGTGAGTGCGCCGTTGGAGCGCTCAGCGGTCCCGGACAGGATGCGGTCCATGGCGGCGCGGATCCGGTTGCGCTCGTCGGGCGTGGGGTTCATCCGGCGTCGTCGCTCACGGTGATGCGGGTGCGGTCATGGGAATCGGCGTAGCCACGAAGCTTGTCGGCGTTGGCGCGCAACCGCTCACCCATCGGACCGGGAACCTGGGCGGCCCGATCGTCCAATGCAGTAGCGCGCTCGCGGAGTTGGAGGGCGTGACGGTCGGTGCGGATCACGTTGCCGCATCCAGGAACGCAGTGGTCCAAACTGGGCGTGTCCTTGACACCGTCTCGATGGCAGAGAGCGGTGGCCCGCTTGTAGTGGCAAAGCAGCACGGCGTGCGGGTTGTCGTAGATCATGGCGTCCTCGTTTGCGATCAGCCGCCGTGCTGTGGTGGTGGTGATGACCGTTCCGGCGAAGCGAGGTGCGATCGCTGCGGCCTTGATCGCGCGCCGTGCGGCCGGACCAGACACCCGTCCACCCGCTCCCAGGTCGTCGTGGAGATCGGCGACGGTGACAGCGACAGCACGGACGGTCTCGATGTCGATGAGATCATGGATGCCATCGCGGCTGCGCGAGGCGTAGCCTCCCGAGACGAAGGTCGTGCGCAGGTGGCCATATTGGATGGCGAGGGCCACCAAGCCGTTGGGGCGGCGGGCGATGTGCCAGGCCAGCGACCGACGGAAGCGTACCGTGCCGATCTTGCCGTTGGGGTCGGGCGGGATCGTCTCGTTGGGCAGTCCGTGAGTAGCGGCCTCCGCGTTTGCCCAGGCGACGAAGGCCTCGATCCGGGCCCGCAGAGCGTCCAGCTTGAGAGAGCCCGTGTCGGATCCCGTCGTGTGCAGGTCGTGAGAGTCGTGGTCGAACAGCAGGTGCCCGTCCGGGACCATGCGTTCCACAACGCGGATCGCGTTGACAACCGGGATGATCGCGACCCAGGGCACGTCGCGTTCCACGCCGGCGGATTGGTGGTTGCCGTGCTCGTCGGTGGCGGTCTTGTACTCGTTGCTGCGGATCACATGTCGGCCGACCTTGCCGCTGGCGTCCGGTTTGGGATCGGGGCAGCATCCGGCACGCAGACCCAGAATCTCACCGGGCCTCATACCTGTCAGGTAAGCGCAGACCACGAACGCGGCTGTCCCCAGATGCCGCATGAGCGTGATGGCCTCGGTGAAGTCGAGCGTCTCCCGCCAGAGCCGTCCACCAATGCGGCCGGTCACCGCGACGTCCAGCGGACACGACCCGGGACGCTGAGCCACCGCGGCCACCAATCCCTCGCGCCGGGCGAACTTGTCGATCTGGCCACGGGAAGCGCCCGTGAGGCCGCCGATGTAGGTTCGAGCGAGCCCAATCGCGCTGCGGTTCACGATCGCGGGAAGGGGAGCTTCGGCGGCGATCAGCGGGTCGAGGAGGACATGCAGGGCGGCGCGCCCGGCTGCGGCAGCGGTATTGGTGCGGGCCGCCTCGACCAGGCGCTGCCGCTCGGCCCACGCAGCGAGGATGTCCTCGGCCAGATCGTCGACCATCCGCATCGCCCACACGAGCAACGGGCCCATTGTCTGCTCGGCCAGTGGGGCGGTCTCGTTCTCCCCGCCGACGGAGGCCGCGGCCGGCAGGTAATCGTCGGCACCGACATCGTCCCATGGTGGTCGCCCAATTCCGGACGGTCGGCCGTTGAGCTGGTCAAACGCCCACAACCGCGTCAGCGCTATCAAGATCCTCAGGACGTAGCGCCGACTGTGGCCGTCACTGAGAAGGTGCTGCCCGTAATCGTGTAGCACGCCCGTGTCACATCCGGCGAGACTATGAACGCCCCGGCCATCCAGCCATGCCGCCAGGCGCATCCACTGTGCCACGGTGTTGTGGACTTCGGTGAGGCTGATGCGTGCTCGCAGAGTGGTGCCGCGTTCCTCCAAAAAGGTGGGTCGCAGTTGGCCGTTGATCAGGCTCCAGGCGACCAGCCGGATCTCGTCCTGGAACACAGCGGGGCAGTTCCGCCAGTGAATCGCCTTCTTGGCGGCGCTGGGGTTCTCGGTCAGCGGGCTGAGAGGCCAGATGGGGTCTGCGTAGCGGGCGTTGAAATGTGCGTGCAGGGCGGTGGTCAGGTGCGGCAGGACGACGGGACTGTGCGGCGTAGGCAGGGGAAGGAGGTAGGGATCGAGTTCGGGGGCAGTACTCACGTGTCGAGAACTCCGGTCAGCAAGTGGTTGATGAGGTCGCGGTCGACATCGGTGACTCGGGACAGGGCCTGAGCCCAGACACCGTCGCCGAGCTTGGTCTTGAGGTCGGCCAGCCGGGTGTGGGCGTCACCCCAGTCCGCCTCCCACACGGCGGACGGCAGCGCGGAGCGCAGGTTGGCCAACGCGAGGTGCAGATGGGCCAGACGCGGGTGGTGGCCAGGATGAACGCGGGCGTTCGCGCAAGCCAGACACATCAGGAACGAGGCGCCGCAACGGCCGTCGAGGGCCAGGAAGGGGCTGTTGTCGTAATCGACGCAATCCGCGGTCGCAGTTTCCGTATCCCGAGGATTGGGCTTGTCGCGCAGTTCGGCGACCAGGATCGCCTCGCGTGCGCGATTGGCCGCGTCCTGAGCGCCAGCCGCAATGACCTCGACGGCGTCGGCCTGGACTCGCTTGTCGACCAGAACGTACTGGCGGTCGTGGGTGCCCTGGGAGTGCTGGCCGGGCTCACGCCGATCAACCGCGATCACCGTGCGTCGCCCCCGCCGAAAGGGTGATCCGCCGAGTCCTTCTGCCCGGGCCCACGTCCGCGCGGCGGCCGTGTCGATGCCGAAGTGGAACCGGCCGACAGGTGGGTGACGGTCTTGGTCCATGCTCTCCCGACTGACCCGAATGGCTTGCCAGACAACCAAACGGTTGGTGCCGGGGGCGAGGTCCTCAATGATGGCGCGGGCGAAGCGCGTGGCGTGAAGGGCCTGGGTGATCAAGCGTCCCTGTGAGGCGGCTCCGTCGTCGGTGACGTTGCGAGTCTCATGGTGGTGGCCGGCACCGCGCCGGGGCTTGTTCAGCGGGATGCGGTAGGTCGGATGGCCATCTTCACCTGGGTCCGGAGATGCCTGGGGCACCTCGGCTCGGTCGATCACTGACAGGTTCCACCCGTACTCCGCCAGCAGCAGCACACCCACCGCCACCGCCTCCATCCGCGACAGAAACAGCCGTTGCCAGGTCGCCTCAGCGCCCGCGCCACCGAGCGCCTTGCGGTACTTGACGACGAGAGTCTTCCGACCGTTCTTGTCGACGTACCGGGGAAGGTCTTCGCCACGAGCGAGGATGTCCAGGGCCTCGCCGATCACCCAATCCTGGCCGTCCTCGGCGAAAGCTCCTTCCCGCCACCGTTGCAGGTGCCGGGCGTTGTCCTCGATCCGTCGCAACGCGGTCCGGAACCTCCGTTGGGCTGCCAGCTTGATCTGGTCGAACTCCGCATTGCTGTAGGACTGGACCGTGCTTTTCGGTCTCGCGACGCGTCGAGCCAATTCATCGACCACCGGGCCGGTCTGCAACCGCGCGTCATGCAGCAGCAGACGAGTGATCATTCTCCATGCGGGTTTTCCGCCGGTCGTGAGGACGCTGGTGCGCCACCGCCTCACTATGCCGACGGTGAGCGCGTCCAAGTCGTGAGGAGGGTATTCCTGCTCGACCAGGAACTTGGCGAACTGTGTCACATGAATCCAATAGTTCCTGGATGTGACGTGGGCAGCCCAACCGTGGGGTGTGCAGCGGGCTGCGAACAACGTGGCCAGTGACCGTTGCATGGGCGCAGCCACCGGCAGAGTGGAGAAGTCGTAGTCCTTGACCCGGCCGTCCTGGTTGTAGTGATGCACGACCAGCCCGTGTGGGGCCAAGAACTCGGGGCGGTGGTGGTCGGCCTGCGGCAGGGTCGCGCGGCGCCCGCGGGGGCTCACTCGGTGCCACCAGACCCCGGCCGCAGGCGGTCGTCGAGGTCCTGGATGCCCACCGACTCTCGTGCGATGCGGGCGAACACCGCGTCCAGTTCAGGCATCGGGGCCGCGATCGGCTCGGCGGCCCCGGCCAGCATCGACCGCAACTGTAAATCGGCCACCGGCGTCAAATATCGCTCGACCGTGGTCTCTCGAGAGGCGTGACCCAGCAGGTTTTGCACCATGAACCACGGATCCCCATACAGCTGCCGGTAATCCCGTCGCTCCTCCGTGGTCAGCCCGTACTTCTGGTCCATGAGCGTGTTCAGCACCACCAGCATGTAGAGCGCGAAGCTATGCCGCGCAGAGTGCGGCGTCGCGTAGGGCGCGAACACCTGGTGCGGATCCCAGCCCAGCCGCTTTGGCGGGGTCAGTACCCGCTCGCAGCGCTGGTTGGCTGCGGTGAACACTCCCTCCCAGGAGTGCACCTGGAACGGCAGACCCTGTTCGCTGAGCCACAACCACAGCGGCTCCAGCCCGTGCGGTCCCTCGGTGAACAACCCCATCCGCTCCCGCACCGTCAGCCTGTCCAGCGCACAGCCGCCGACACCACCGTCCTGGTCACGCCAGCGCACCACCGGCTTCACCCCCCGGGTGACCTCAGTGATCACGAGACTGCCGGGAAGTCTGTCGTAGCGGCCCTTCTTCTGCGCTTGGCGCACCGCGAACGCCCGTGAGGAGTCCACATACGCCTCGATCTCCCCGACCGCCTCGGCGGCGACGTAGAACGTGCGCGACTTCTTTGACCGCGTCACCTCGGCGGCGATCTTGCCCCTGTAGTAGCGGCCGCCGTCCACCCGTCGCATTGGTACCTCGAACGTCAGCAGCGATCCGCCTTCTGCCCTCCGCAGCCCCGAGGAGGTCAGCAGGCGCACGTACGCCACGTTGCGATCCTCCAACCGTCCCACCCAACCTGGTTCCGGGGTCCCGTCGTGGGTGTGGCCGCGCAGCCCGACATCGATCCACCGCCGCCAGGTCCGCGGTGTCAGCCAGTACACGTTGCCAGATCGCGCGCCCTTCGCTCTCGCTGCCGGCACCGTCAGCACCGCGCCGTCGCGGCCAACCATCTGCATCATCGCCAGCGGGCTGCGCTGAACATCGCCGTGCTGGACCGCCCACCCGTAGAGGCTGGCGAATGCGGCCAGTTCCCGATCCCACTTCGAGCCTCCGATCCGGTCCGGATTCCGCTCTGCGGACCTGCGCCAGTGCTCGTAGTCCTCCAAATCCCTCTGCGTCGCCTCGGTCCAGCGTCGGCCGCGACCGGACAGGAAGGTCAGCAACAGACGGATGTCGGTCGCGTAGTTCCGCCGAGTCTCCGTTGAGTACGCACGGAACTTCCTCGACTGCCCGTACAAGCTCAGCAGGAAATCCACGCGGTTGTCCGGCGACAGGAAGATCGGATCCCCCGCCCGTACTCCCACCTCCTCCTCCCGGATCGGTAGGTCCTCCCAGCCCTCCAACACCCGCCGCCGTACCCCGGTCCTCACCGCATCCTGCGGCACCCAGAACACCCGCCAGTTACTCATCCACCGTCCCTCTCGAACTGCGTCAACACACAGATTCAATAGGGAACTGGTCAAGTTCGACCTGCTCGGGCTGGGAATGCTCTCGGCGATCCGCTACGCGCTAGACCTGATCGCCGAGCACCACGACACGACGGTGGAGCTGTGGCGGCTGGACCTGGAGGACCAGGCCGTCTACGACATGCTCTGCGCCGCGGACACCGTCGGCGTCTTCCAGGTGGAGTCCCGCGCCCAGATGGGCACCCTGCCCCGCCTCTTTACCGACCACCCGATGAGGTGTTCGTGACGTACGCGAGGAGGACTCTTCTCAAGCTGCCGTGCCTCTTTACCGACCTGGTACGGGACGTGCGTGCTGTGCGGGCGTCCCTGAAGTGGAGGCGTGTGTGGGACGACGGCAGTTGGTTCTCGACGACTTGCGAGTGCAACCGATCAACCGCTCCGGCGGATGGAAGTCGTTCACGATCGTGGAGGCGGACGGCGGAGTTCATGAAGGTGCGGACCGTTTTCTGACCATTCATGAAGGATCGGGAACTCAACGCACCTATGCGTACTACCTCGTCGATCACCTGAGGTGGTGCGTGCAGGAAGGACTGGTGCTGGCGACGGTGACCTTGCGGGATCTTGAGCGGTACATGGGCGCGGTCGGAGCGAAGATCCACGGCCCGTTCGGTGTGCCGTGGCGGGTGGGCAAGCGGCCGTACGGGGACAGTGCGTTGACGACGACAGCGGCGTGCCTGAAGGGGTTCTACCTGGATCAGGCCGCGTCGGGGGTGAATCGGGAACTGGGTGATGCGCTGGATCACTCGCGGTTGCCTACGCGAGCGGATCGTCGGCGTCGACTGCTCGGGCATGTGACGAGTCGGGTGGCGGCCAACCCGCTCGCGCCGCGACGGATCCGGCGTCGCCACCCCAAGATGCTGCCGGACGGCGGGAAGGCCAAGTTGCTACCGGTCCTCACCTACGAGCGGGATCGGCTGGTGGTCACGTGGTTGACGGACGGGGGCCTGCGAATCGGGGAGCTGTGCGGGTTGCACTTGGTCGACCTTCATCTGAGATCGGACGCGGCGTGCGGTGAGTGTCGGTCGCCGCATGTGCATGTGTGTCACCGGTATGACAACCCGAACGGGGCCAAGGCGAAGAGCAAGGTGCCGTGGTCGGTCGAGGACGGCACGGTCACCGGCGGGTTGATCAAGCGGGTGAGTCCGGCGATGGTGCATTCCTACTTCGAGTACCTCGTGCGAGAACGCCGCTCCGCGGAAGCCGGTCACGATCTGTTGCTGGTGCAATTGGCCGGATCCGGGACGGGACAGGCGTGGGCTCCGGCGGCGGCCAGAGGGATGCTGCGCCGCGCGGGCCACAGAGCTGGGTTGGGCCGAATCAAGCCGCACATGTTCCGCCACAGCTTCGCCACCGCGGTGCTGGATGCCAGCGGCGGCGACCTGCTGGTGACGCGGGACGCGGGTGGCTGGGCGTCGACGTCGGTGGTGGACGAGATCTACGCCCACGTGGATCTGCACGATTCGGCGTTCGACGCGGCACTGCGCACGGTGTGGGGGCAGAAATGACCATCTCGGCGGTGACTTTGCGTGTCGTACGTGACCTGAGTGGCGAGCGCGTTCCACGGGATCGGCTGGAGTTGCTCACCACCCTGATCGCGGGTCCGTCGTTCGATCCGGTCCTGCGTCCGGACTTCATCCGGTTTCCGCCCGATCACCCGACCTACGCGTGGTTGTGTGTGGTCGACGGATGTCAGCGGCCCAGCGAACAGACCAGCAGCTATAACCACTGCTGGGAACACGGCAACCTCTGGCGGCAGGCCAAGGTCACGGGCATGAACCGCGCCGACTTCCTGCTTGCTGCCCAACCGCTGGCCGCGGCCGGATATATCGGGCAGGTGCCGTGTCGGATCTGTGTGGTGCGTCCGGCACGCAGTAATGACCATCGTCTCTGCTATCGGCATCGCGAGCAGTGGAGGCAGTGGTATCCACGGCATCCGCAGGCGACGTTGGAGCAGTGGCTGGTCGATCAGACCCCATTTCAGGGCTACGGGGATTGTCTGGCGGCGGTCTGCCCGGACCTGGCCTACACGCCGCTGGGACTGTGCCGGTGGCACGACGGCGTCTACCAGCGCGCCGACCGCCCCGGAGGTCTTGCTCTTCCGCGTCTGTGGTTTCGGTACTTCGAGCGCAAGGGCGAGCCGGTTCCGGTGGTCTGCGTCGACCGGTCCGCCTTCCGCGAGTGGTGCCGGAGGGCACCGGCCGAATCGGTGTCCGGCCGGCTGAACCTGCGGGCACTGCACCCACTGGTTGCGGCCGAGATCAAATGGGGTCTGTTCCGTCACGAGGACGGCCTGCGCGCGGCGTGGCCGGCGGCCTGGGTGCAGGCACTGGCCAACGCCTGCAGGCAGCAGCAGATCACGACGCTGGTCGACCTGGACCTGTCCGGATGCGTCCACTTCGCTCGAGTGGTAGTACGGGAAATCCTCAACGAACTCAGAATTGTCTACTTCACCGTCGAGGACTCCCGCGAAGCCGGGTTCATCGAGACCGATCACTTCGGCGTCCGATTCCTGCAGAAAACCAGCCACCTGAGCCTGACCGCGATCGGGCAGCGCTGGTTGCGCGATCTGTGCTGGGACACGATGGCAGCCCTGCTCCGGTCCCCGAAATGCCCCACGCGAAGCCCATTCGACCGACTACGTCGAGCCTGCCTCGAACTCGGCGAGTTCCTGGCCCTCGACGCACCCGAAGGCGGTCACGACCCCCGACTGCTGCGGGCTGACCACTTGCACCGGTTCGTGGCCGACTACCGCCACCGCGAGCACAACGGCTTGTCCTCGCTGGTGTTGTCCCGCAACGACGGCAAGCCGGCGGTGGTCACAGCGGGTACGCGGGCGGATGTGTTCGCCGCGCTTCGCCGATTGCTGCTCGATGCCTGGAAGCAGGGCCGGCTGGACTCGATCGGGCTGAGCCGGGAGTTCGCCGTGGCCATGCCGGCGTCGTCGGGACCACGCGGAGGCAAGGTCCGCCGGCCGTTTCCCGACCACGTCGCCAAAGCCTTGGTCGACGAGACCAACCTGCTCCGCTTGGACGCCTTGGACATCGACGATCACGGACTGCGTGACGTGTGGGAGACACTGGTCGCCACCGGCCGACGCTGCGGCGAGGTGATCGGATTGCGGTTGAACTGCCTGGAAGTCCACAACGGACTGCCCTTGCTGTGGCACGACCAGACCAAGATCGGCCACTACGACGAGGCGATCCGCATCCCGGAGACGATCCATACCCGGCTCACCGAACGCCGCGAGAAGACCGTGGCGAAGTTCGTCCAACGCCACGGACGCCACCCGACCGCCGAGGAACGCACCACCCTCGCGCTGTTCCCCAGCCGGACCCGCAACCCGCGGGGAACGAAACCCTTGGACTACAGCTGGTTCAACCACGGATTCCGCATGTGGGCCGACGAGTTGGACCTCGGCGAGTTCGTGGCCCATCAAGCCCGCCACACGCTGGCGACCACCCTGCTCAAGCATGGCGCCGATTTGTCGCACATCCGCCGCTACCTCGGTCATGTGTCGGAGCGGATGACCGAGCGGTACGCCAAAGTCGCCTTGTCGGAGATCGAGGACGTGCTGCAGCACGTCTGGGTTGCCGGGCCCGGATCGGCGACACCGGGCGCGTTGTTGTCCGCCGGGGTCAAGGCGATGGATCGTGCTCAGGCGGAGGCGCTCGCTGTGGACTTGAGCAGGCGCAGCACCCCCGCCGAAGGCGGGTTCTGCACGTTCCAACCCGTCGTCCAAGGCCACGACTGTCCGTGGAACCTGGATTGCCACAACTGCGACAAGTTCGTGCTGTCGGGCGCAGACCTGCTCTACTGGCGCCGCAAACGCGAGCAGTGGCGATCCATCGCCGAACGGGCACCTGACGACGCGACCGCAGATTATTTGCACCAGGTGTTCGAACCGACCCACCGTGCCATCGAAGGACTCGAGCAGGCGCTGGCCGCAGTCGGGCTCCTCGACGAGGCTCTCGCTCTGGACATGCGACGACCACAGGACTTCTTCAACCGGGTCTGGAGCACTGCGTTCCGCGCCGCCGACCTCACCACCCACGAGCAGCGTGATGATGGTGCCGGGGTGGTGTCCGAGTGAGCGTCCCCGCCGGCAACCGGACCGCGGCGGCAGTTCGCGCCCGCCGCGAGCACACTGCCCGGCTGCTCCGTGACGTGCAGGACGCGCTGCGGACGATCCACAAGGATCGCCTCGCGGTCACTTTCCGGGGTGTCGCGTCCCGCGCGGGCGTCTCCCGCACGTTTCTCTACGAGAACACCGACGCCCGCGGGCTGGTCGAGTCGGCCATCGCGACGACCGGCAAGCAGCGCACGAGGTCGCCAGGTGGGAAGGACCGCGAAGCCGAGGCTTCATGGAGGGAACGGGCACTCAACGCCGAGGACGCCCTGACCATCGCGAACCGGGAGATTGTCCAGCAACGTCAACGAATCGCCGATCTGTTGGGCCAGATCCTGGACCTGGAGCAGGCGGACACCTCGGATGGTGTGCAGCGGCTCGCGACCGAGAACACCTCGCTCAAACAGCGGGTCCGGCAACTCGACGATGAACGCCAGGGTCTCGTCGAAAGGCTGGAAGCCGCGCGATCCAACAACCGGTTCCTCGACCGGCGTCTCGCCGCGCTGGAGGTCGAGGTGCTCGAGCGGAGCTCGCCGGACGGAACATAGAGCGTGCGCCGGTAGGTCAATTTCCGCTCAAGACTGCTATCGGTTCGGTCATTCCATCCGGCCGGATGCCGCCAACCGGTATCACTCCCCGCCGATCGGAGCGTGGCCTGTCACAGGTGTCGACCAACTCGCTGGGGGAATCCCGCATGCGCGTCAGGTCATCGATCCTGCGGTTCAACTCGGCCTTCCTGGACTCGGCGAGCGCCAGTGCCGCCTCACAACTGTCGGGGCCACCTGAGGCGAGGTGCAGCAGTTCCGACACGCCGTCGAGGGTGAAGCCGAGTCTGTGGGCTTGTTTCACGAAGCGGACGACGTCCACCGTCTCCGTTGGGTACCTGCGGTACCCGGCGGCGGACCGCGGTGGCTCCGCAACGAGGCCACGTCGCTCGTAGTACCGCGACGTCTGCAGGTTCACCCCTGCCTACTCTGCCACTTCGCCGCTGCGCAGACCGGTGCGGCTGCGCGCCCGCGAGCCGCTCTGCGTAGATCAGCGGGCCTGGTCGGGCAGCGACCACGCCCTGCCACACTCGGGCTCACCTCTGCGGGGCGGGTTCGCGCACAGCGGAGATCGCGCCGTGGCCGACTCGCGGATGTCGAACACTGCCCGAACCCATCGACCATTGATGTGAGCACAGTTCAGGTATGATCATCGTTCGGTCTCGATTCCATCGAGCAAACTTGCTATCATCGCCACATGACGATTGATGGTAGGGCTGGATGCCTCGCGCCGAGTGCGGCGGGGGCGGGGATGGACGCGGCGGTGGCGCTGTTCCACAGCCTGTCCGACGTGACGCGACTGGCGATCGTGCGACGCCTGGCCGGTGGGGAGGCCCGTGTGGCCGACCTGGTGGCCGAGTTGGGGTTGGCGCAGTCGACGGTGTCGGCGCATGTGGCGTGTCTGCGTGATTGCGCGCTGGTGGAGGGGCGGCCGCAGGGGCGGCAGGTGTTCTATTCCCTGGCCCGCCCGGAGTTGCTGGACTTGCTGGCCTCGGCCGAGACCCTGCTGGCGGCCACCGGGAACGCGGTGGCGCTGTGTCCGAACTACGGCAGCGATGCCCCCGCCGGTGCGACCGGGACGACGACGGAGACCCGACAATGAGCGACGCGTGCGGCTGCGGCGGCGACGAGCCCCGCACCGGCGAGGAAGCCGAGGAACACGAGCCGGAACGGCTGTGGGAGGTCAGCGAACTCCGGTTCGCGGCTGTGTCCGGGGTGTTCCTGCTGGCCGCGCTGATCACCGGTTGGGCGGACACGACTCCGCCGGTGGCGCTGGGGCTGGAGGCGCTGGCACTGGTGATCGGGGCCTACACCTTCGTCCCGTCCACGCTGAAGCGGCTGGCCAAGGGCAAGATCGGGGTCGGCACCCTGATGACCATCGCCGCTGTCGGCGCGGTACTCCTCGGTGAGGTCGGCGAGGCCGCCATGCTGGCCTTCCTGTTCTCCATCAGCGAAGGCTTGGAGGAGTACTCCCTGGCCCGCACCCGCCGAGGTCTGCGTGCCCTGCTGTCCCTGGTCCCCGAACAGGCCACCGTGCTGCGTGACAGCACCGAGCGCGTTGTGGCGCCCGCGGAGTTGCGGGTCGGGGACCGGATGCTGGTCAAGGCCGGCGAGAGGATCGCCACCGACGGGATCATCCGGGAGGGTCGCACCGCGCTGGACGTCTCCGCGATCACCGGCGAATCCGTCCCGGTGGAGGCCGGGCCCGGCGCCGAGGTGTTCGCGGGGTCGATCAACGGCACCGGTGTGCTGGAGATCGAGGTCACCACGACCGCCGAGAACAACTCGCTGGCCCGAATCGTGCGGATCGTGGAGGCCGAACAGGCCCGCAAGGGCGCCAGCCAACGCCTCGCGGACCGCATCGCCAAACCGCTGGTGCCCGGCGTGATGATCGCCGCCGCCTTGATCGCGGTGATCGGCAGTCTGCTCGGCGACCCGCTGATCTGGATCGAGCGCGCCTTGGTCGTGCTGGTCGCGGCCTCGCCGTGCGCGCTGGCGATCTCGGTACCGGTCGCGGTGGTCGCCGCGGTCGGCGCGGCCAGCAAACTCGGCGTGCTCGTCAAGGGCGGCGCCGCTCTGGAGGCACTCGGAGCGGTGCGCGGCGTCGCGTTGGACAAGACCGGCACGCTGACCCGCAACCGGCCCGTCGTCATCGACGTGGCCACCACGGAGGGCGCTACCCGCGAACAGGTCCTGGACCTCGCGGCGGCTTTGGAGGCGCGCAGCGAACACCCACTCGCGAAGGCGATCCTCGCCGCCGTGGACCAAGTCACCCCTGCCACGGATGTGGAAGCGGTCACCGGCGCCGGTCTCACCGGCCGCCGCGACGGGCGCACCATCCGGCTCGGCCGGCCAGGGTGGCTCGACGCCGGCCCCCTGGCCGGCGATGTGGAGCGGATGCAGCAGGCCGGTGCCACCGCCGTGCTCGTCGAAGACGACGACCGGCTCGTCGGGGCGATCGCGGTCCGCGACGAGTTGCGCCCCGAGGCAGCCGAGGTGGTGGCCCGACTGCGGCGCGACGGCTACCACGTCGCGATGCTCACCGGCGACAACCACGCCACCGCCACGGCCTTGGCCAAGGACGTCGGAATCGACGATGTGCACGCCGAACTGCGTCCGGAGGACAAGGCCCGGCTGATCGAACAGTTGCGTGCTCTGCGGTCCACCGCGATGGTGGGGGACGGCGTCAATGACGCCCCTGCCCTGGCCACCGCCGACCTCGGGATCGCGATGGGGGCGATGGGTGCCGACGTGGCCATCGAGACCGCTGACGTGGCGTTGATGGGTGAGGATCTGCGACACCTGCCGCAGGCGTTCGCGCACGCCCGCCGCGCCCGGCGGATCATGCTGCAGAACGTCGCCCTGTCACTGGCCATCGTGGTCGGGTTGATGCCCTTGGCGTTGTTCGGGGTGCTGGGTCTGGCCGCGGTCGTGCTGGTGCACGAACTGGCCGAGGTCGTGGTCATCGCCAACGGTGTCCGTGCGGGCCGCACCAAGTCGCTGGACATCACCGCGGCCGACCGTCCGGCCGCACTGCCTCAGACGGTGGCGGTGGGCACGTCTTCGTGACCGCCCACAACTCCGACCGTGACGGCTGGGGTGATCGCGAGCGGCTCACCCCAGCCGTCACGGTCGTACTGCCAGGGGGGCCGGGCTCGACTTGGCCTGACCTCAAGCTGCCGGCGAACACGTCGGTGGCGGGCCGGTAATCTCCGGCGTTCATCCGGAGTGGCGTTCACCCTCGGCGTCGCATTGCCCCGCCGAGTTCATGATCGCAGTGACCAACCGATTACCATCGAGTTCGCGGAGTTCGGCCGGATTCTGTGTCCGGTTCGTCCCCGCCTCTCGGATGCGTACTGCGGCCGCCGAGGATTCGACGATCGTCGTCGCTGCGGCACAAAAGATCGAGCAGGTGTCGCCCACCTTGAGCAATCACACCGTGGCGGTGTCGCGTTGCGTGGCGTGACCGTAGCGGGGACACAGTTCGACGGCATCCCCCGTTGCCGCGAGCAGGACCTCGGCCGCGCGAAGCAGACCGAGCAGGTCGGGCTGGGCGAGGAAGTAGAAGGACTGCCGCCCTTGGGGCCGGAAGGCGACGAGGTGACATTCGCGCAGGCAGGCCAGATGCGCGGAGATGGTGGACTGGGCAAGCCCGAGGGTTGCCACCAGATCAGTGACGCGGGCCTCCCCGCTCGCGAGATGGCGCAGGATGGCGAGTCGGTTGGTGTCTCCCAGGCTGCGGAACAACGCCGACGCGCCATCCAGATTCGGCGTGGTCATAGCCATGGGCACTCCGTTCATCGTGATCGACGATGTTACCGGGCTGCCGTCGCAGGCCATAGGGAATGCACATGGCGTTACTCGCCGGTATTCATCGCCCAGTAACGATTACATCGTCTAGAGTCGATCCTATGTGCGGAGGGTCCCGCATATAGGGGGTCTGTAGTTCATGGGGAGCGTAGGGGTGCGAATCCTTTTGGTAGAGGACGACATGCATGTCGCGGGAGCGTTATCGGAGGCGCTGGAGCGGTTCGGGCACGAGGTGAACCACGTGGCGTCGGGGATCTCCGCGGTGACCGCGGCAGCGGACAACGACTTCGTGCTGCTGGATCTGGGACTGCCGGATCTGGACGGACAAGAGGTCTGCCGGCGACTGCGAACAGCCTCCGAAGTGCCGATCGTGGTGGTGACGGCCCGTTCGGACGAGGTGGACCGGGTGGTGCTGTTGCAGTCCGGCGCCGATGACTATCTGATCAAGCCGTACAGCACACGGGAACTGATCGCACGGATCGAGGCGGTCAGCCGCAGGACGCACGGCACCGCGACGTCGGGGGTGCCGGCTCAGGCCCGCACAGAGCCCGAGCCTGACGAGGTGCGTGTGCTCGGGCCGCTGCGTGCGGACCTGCGGACCCGGCAGGTGCGGGTGGCGGACCGCGAGGTGGCGTTGACCCGTCGCGAGTTCGACCTGCTGGTCGCGCTGTTGGCGGATCCGGGCGCGGTCCGCGGGCGTGAGGATCTGATCGACGAGGTGTGGGACACCAACTGGCACGGGTCCACCCGCACTCTGGACGTGCACGTCGGGTCGCTGCGGTCGAAGTTGGGGCACCGCGAGTGGATTCGGTCGGTCCGAGGGGTCGGTTTCCAGCTGTGCCTGCCTCGTTCGATGCCGGCCACCGGGTCCTGAGCGGGAGCGGGAACCGTCGTGCGCAAGCACTTGGTCGGCGTCCTCACCGCGTTGCCCGCCGTGGTGGTGTGCGTACTCGGAGCGCCGCTGGCATTGCACCGGATCGACAAGGCGGGCCAGGATCTGGTCATCACCCGGCTGTCGGAGGCCGAGCAGTTGACGCCCCACGCCGCCGCTGCGTTGCGGCACGAAGCGACAGCGGATCTGGGCAGTGTGCAGGACTACCAACGCCGCGCCGGGGTCGACGTGGTCATCCTCGACCCCGGCGGGCGAGTGTTCCTCGATGCTCCGTGCACCCAGATGGATCAGCGGTTGCTGGAACAGGAGCCGGTGCGGGTCGCGTTGCGGGGCGGACACCTGGAATCCGCGGACTACTCGGTGGACGACGGTCGCCGCGTGCTCGTGGTGGCGACCCCGGTGATCGAGAACGGACGACATTGGGGAGCAATCGTCACGTGCTCGAGCCTGGCGGGCCTGCGCACCCAGGCGTGGACGGTATGGGCGACGACCGCAGTCATCGCGATCCTGGCGATCGCCGTGAACGCCCTGCTCGCCGAAGTCCTCGCCCGCTGGTTGCTGCGGCCGGTGCAACCGTTCGACCGCGCTGCCCGCCGGTTCGCCGCGGGCGACTACGAGGCACGCGTGTCGGCCGATACCGGACCGCCGGAACTGCGCATGTTGGCCGAGACGTTCAATCGCATGGCCGACCAGTTGCAGCACACCCTGCAGACCCAGCGTTCCTTCGTCGGCGACGTTTCCCATCAATTGCGCAACCCGTTGGTGGCCTTGCGTTTGCGGCTGGAGAATCTCGAACCGCATGTACGCCCGGAAGGGGCGGCCCAAATGAACTCCGCCCTGCAGGAGGCGGCACGGATGGGGTTGATCCTCAACGCGCTGCTCACCCTCGCCCGCGCGGAAGGCCGGTCCCAACCACAGGAACGCATCGACGTCGCCGCGGTCCTGACCGATCGGGCGGCGTCCTGGTGCCCCTCGGCCGGCGCGGGCCGGACGAGCATCGAGATCGCGCCTTCGGTGGGCGGCCACGTGGTGGCCCTGTCCGGCACGCTCGACCAGATCCTCGACGTCTTCCTCGACAACGCGATCCGCGCCTCACCACCGGGGGGACGCATCGTGCTGGCCACCGCGGTCACCGCGCAGGAAGTCGCGATCTCCTGCCGCGACCACGGGCCCGGCATGACCGTCGAGGAGGCGGCCCAGGCCTGTGACCGATTCTGGCGCGGACCGCAGACCCGTGACACCGAGGGATCCGGTCTCGGTTTGTCGATCGCGGTGAGCCTGGCCCACGCGAGCAACGGCCGCATCCGCCTACAGCCGGCACCGGGCGGCGGGCTCGAGGCAACCGTCGTCCTGCCGGCGTGGCCGCGGTCGAACACGGCCACGGCGCCGATCCGAGCTCAAGCGCACGAGTCATCGCGATGACACCCAGGCATCTGCACACCCACTGCATCAGCGCTGACCTTCCGCTGCACTCCCGATTCCTACGCTTCCGTCACGACACCCGCCGGTCGTGCCACACCCACCGCGACCCCGCACGGCGTCGCCCAAGCTTGGAGGACACGGCGTGAGCCGCACCCCTGCCCCGGACACACACTCCGGACACCCCCCGACCCCCCAGGACGACACGCCGCCGGCGCGTTCCGGCGGCCTGACCAGACTGGGCGGTTGGCTGGCCCGCCGCCGATGGCTGGTGCTCGTGGCCACGGCGATCCTGATCGCACTGGCAATCCCCTTCGGCGCCGATGTGGAGAGCCGACTGTCCGAAGGCGGGATCACCGCCCCGGACTCCGAGGCGGCCCGAGCCGAGCAGTTGCTCAACACCGAATTCAAGTCCGGCTCGCCGCACCTGGTGTTCGTGGTCACCGCACCACGCCCCGTGGACGACCCCGAGATCACCAGCCAGGGCGAGAAGTTGACCTCGCGACTGGCCGCGGAACCCGGTGTTGTGCAAGCGGTGTCGTACTGGTCGCTGCAGCAGGCCGACCCGCTGCGCTCCACCGACACCCGCTCGGCGTTGATCATGGTGCGCCTCGACGGCGATGAGGACACCGTCCGCAAGACCGCGAAACGGATCGTCCCGGCCACCGTCGGCCACCAGGGCGACCTGACGGTGCAGGCGACCGGCTCCACCCAGGTGCGGGTGGAAATCGAGAGCCAGAGCGAGGAAGACCTCACCAGGGCCGAACTGCTGGCCGCCCCGTTGAGCCTGCTCATCCTGCTTCTGGTGTTCGGCAGCGTGGTCGCGGCCTCCCTGCCGCTGGCCGTCGGCGCGCTGGCGGTGATCGGCTCGTTCGTGGTGCTGCGGCTGCTGGACATGGTCGTGCCCGTCTCGGTGTTCTCGGTCAACATCACCACCGCCCTGGGCCTGGGGCTGGCGATCGACTACAGCCTGTTCATCGTCACCCGCTACCGCGAGGAACTCGCCGCGGGCCGCACCGTCCACGCGGCCATCGGCGAGACGCTGCGCACCGCGGGCCGCACGGTGATCTTCTCCGCGCTCACCGTCGCGTTGTCGCTCTCGGCGATGCTGGTGTTCCCGATGTACCACCTGCGTTCGTTCGCCTACTCCGGCATCGCCGTGGTGGTGCTCGCCGCACTGGGCTCCATCGTGGTGCTGCCCGCCCTGCTCGCGGTACTGGGTCACCGCGTCGACGCGCTCAACGTCCGCAACCTGTTCCGTCGCCGAAAAAACCGCAAACCCCTTGTGGTCACCGCACCGTCGGTGGGCGAGCCCGCGACCGGGTTCTGGCATCGGCTGGCCACCGCGGTGATGCGCAGGCCGCTGCCTTTCACCCTCGCGGTCGCCGCCCTGCTGATCGCGTTGGGCATCCCGTTCCTGCGGGTGGAGTTCGGCGACAGCGACGACCGGGTTCTCCCGCCCGACTCGCCCTCGCATGTCGCGGCGCAGATGCTCCGAGACCAGTTCGACAGCCAGGAAGGCTCACCCATCTCGGTGGTGCTGCCCGGGGTGGACCCGGCCGTGCGGGCCACCGAGGTCGGCGACTACGCGTCGCGGCTCTCGCAGCTGCCGACCATCACCAGGGTGGACGCCGCGACCGGCTCGTATGCCAAGGGACAGCTCGTGGCCCCGCCCGGACCCGCCACGCAGCGGCTGACCGCGCCCGCGGGCACCTCGCTGGCGGTCGTGTCGGACACCGAGCCCTACTCCGCGCGCGGCATGGACCTGGTGGGTACCGTGCGCGCCGTATCCGCGCCGTCACCGGCGTTGGTGGGCGGGCAAGCCGCGGTACTGGTCGACGCCAAGACCACCCTGGGCGACAAACTGCCCTGGGCATTGGGCATCATCGCGTTGTCCACCCTGATCCTGCTGTTCCTGTTCACCGGCAGCCTGCTGATCCCGCTCAAGGCGATCCTGCTCAACCTGCTCAGCCTCACCGCCACGTTCGGCGCGATGGTGTGGGTGTTCCAGGAAGGCCACCTGCGGTGGCTGGTCGGCGACTTCACCGTCACCGGGCTGATCGACATCGACACACCGGTGCTGATGTTCTGCGTGGCGTTCGGACTGTCCATGGACTACGAGGTGTTCCTGCTCTCCCGGATCAAGGAGGAATACCACCGCACCGGTGACAACGTCGCGGCCGTGGCGTGGGGCTTGGAGCGCACCGGCAGACTGGTCACCGCGGCGGCGGTCCTGGTCGCGGTGATCCTGCTGGCGTTCGCCACCTCGGGATTGACACCGCTCAAGCTGCTCGGCGTGGGACTGGCCTTGGCGGTGATCATGGACGCCACCCTGGTGCGCGGCGTGCTGGTGCCCGGCTTCATGCGCTTGGCCGGCCGGGCGAACTGGTGGGCACCGGGACCGTTGCGCCGCCTGCACAAGAAGATCGGCCTATCCGACTGAACCACTCCTGACATCGCCGCCCGTCGCCCGTCCCGGCACCCGCCGGGGCGGGCGACGGGCGTTGTGGGCTTTCCTGCTACGGAGAGCCGAATCCCTGCGCGCTTCGTGTGTATCTACCACCCCGGAAACAACGCCGTGCAAGGCAAATCGGACAAACCCTGCATCAGCGCTGACTCTGCCCTGACGCTGCCCTGCACACAGCGTTTCTACCGTTGATCACGGATGGCTGAACACAACCCGCCAACGGGTGATTCGGCTGCGGAGGTTCTCACACACTGCAATCAAGGGGGCGCGGACGACCATGCGGTTTCTGGAACGTGAACGAACCGAGCTCGACCGGTTGATGCCGGGGCTCGATCAGATGCTGGCCGCCACCGCGTTGCCCGAGCTGGAGCAGCCGGGCAATCCCGGCCTGGCTGCGTTCCGTGACACCGGCGGTCCCGGCCTGTTGGTACCCACCGAGCACGGGGGCGGTGGCGCCGACCTGTTGTCTGCGGTGCGGGTGCAGCGCGCGGTCGGATCCCGATCGCCATCGCTGGCGGTGGCCACCACCATGCACCACTTCTCGGTGGCATCGCTGGTGGAGACCGCCGCAGGTAGCAGCGGCATGGAGTGGATGCTGCTGGCCGCGATCGCCAAGGACAATCTGCTGCTCGCCTCGGCCTTTGCCGAGGGCCGCACCGGCCAACACATCCTCTCGCCGGGCCTGACCGCTCGCGTGGAGGGCGAGAAGGTTTGGCTCACCGGCTCGAAGAAGCCATGCAGCCTGGCCCACTCGATGAACCTGCTCACCGCGTCGGTCGCGCTGCCCACCGCCGACGGCGGCACCCGGCTGGCCATCGCGCTCGTCCCGGCCGACGCCCCCGGCGTGAGCGTCCGCCCGTTTTGGAGCAGCCCGATCCTGGCCGGAGCGGAAAGCGACGAGGTGGTCCTGCACGACGTGGAGGTGCCCGCAGAGTTGATCGTGCGCACCGACGTCACCGCCGACGGGCATCTCGACCATCTGCAGACCGTCGGGTTCGTCTGGTTCGAACTGCTGATGACCGCCAGCTACCTCGGTGCCGCCTCGGCTCTGGTCGAGCGGGTCCTCGCGGTCGGGTCGACGGATGCCGCCCTGCGCGCGGCGCTGGCCACCGACCTGCAGGCGGCGATGCTCACCGTGGAAGGCCTGGCCCGCGCCGCCGACACCACCGCGCCGGACAACGACACGCTCGGGCAGGCGCTGGTGTGCCGATACCACGTCCAGGACGTCATCACCAGCGTCGCCGGACGCTGTGTGGAAGCCCTGGGCGGGATGGCGTTCATCGGCTCCGGTGACGTCGCCTACCTCAACTCCGCCTGCCGGGCACTGGCGTTCCACCCGCCGTCGCGGGCCCGGATGGCCACCGCGCTGCTGGAGCACTTCGCAGGCGAGCCACTGCGCGTCCCCTGAGGCCCCCCGTGCCCACCATCGGCCCGGCATGTCCCGGTCCGATGCGCCCCCAGCGGCGCACAGACGCCCCACTACCTCGAGGAACAGGTGAGCTCGTGACCGCCCCACGCACCATCCTGTTGACCGGCGCCTCCGGCGTCGTCGGCAGTGCCCTGCTGCAGCGCCTTGGCCACCACCGGGTGGTGTGCCTGATCCACAACACCGTGCCCGACGGTGTCGCAGTCCACGTCCGCGGTGATCTGACCGCACCGCGGCTGGGCCTGGACGAGCAGACGCATCCGCGGTTGCTCGACGAGGTCGACACGATCATCCACTGCGCCGCGGTCACCGACTTCACCGCCGGCACCGACACCACCCACGACCTCAACGTGCTGGGCACCCGACGCGTCCTGGAGTTCGCCGCCGCCGCCGAGGCCACCACCCACTATGTGAGCACCGCCTTCGTCGCCCGGACCGACCTGACCCGATCCGACGTCGGCGAAGGCATGGCCGACCCCAGTGACTACCTGGAATCCAAGCGGGCCGCCGAGCAGGTCGTGCGCGACGCGGGGCTGCCCGCCACGATCATCCGCCCGTCGATCGTCATCGGCGACAGCGGCACCGGCGCGATCACCAAGTTCCAAGGTTTGCACACCCTGATCAGGGCGGTCCTGAAGAACACACTGCCGCTCGTGCCGCTGCAACCGCACGCGCACATCGACTTCGTGCCCCAGGACATCCTCGCCGCCGCGGTGACCAACCTCGTCGACGCCGAGGTGTCGCGCGGCGAGTACTGGATCACCGCGGGCGACCAGGCGCTGACCACCAGCGCCATGATCGACCTGTGCGTACGGGTCGGCACCCGGCTCGGCATCGACACCACCGCGCCCAGATTGGTCGACGCCGACATGGTTGACCGGCTGATCCGCCCGGTGTTCATCGACCCGCTGCCGCGCGCCGTGCGCCGACGCTTCGACGACATGATCGCCATGACCGCGCTGTTCGCCAACGCCGAGGTCTTCCCCAGTTCCCTGGACAAGGTCCCCGGCTGCGTCCCGCTGACCACCGACCTGCTCACCACCGCCTTCTCCCGCAGCGTGGAGCACTTGGCGCGCACCCAACGGCTGGGTCGCTTCGTCGAGGACGCCGCGTGAACATCCCCAGCGTGAACACCCTCAGCGCGCCGAGCCGGGACGAGATCGTCGAGCTGTACCGCCTGCACCTGAGCTCCGGACGGGCGCTGCTGGCCGAGTTCACCGGAGGTCACCTGGAAACGACGTCCGCCGGTGCCCGCGTGTACGCGCAGGACACCGAGTACCTCGACTGCGGCGGGTACGGCGTGTTCATCCTCGGCCACCGCCATCCCCGTGTCGTCGAAGCGGTGATCGCCCAGATCCACCGCAACCCGATGGCCACCCGACTCTTGCTGGAACCCACCGCCGCGCTCGCCGCCCGCGCACTGGTCGACATCGCCCCGCAGGGCCTGCGGCGGGTGCACTTCGTCAACTCCGGCGCCGAAGCGGTCGAGGCCGCGATCAAATTCGCACGCACCGCGGGCAAGACCCGCCTGATCTCGACGGTCGGCGGCTACCACGGCAAGACCATGGGCGCGTTGAGCCTGACCGCCCGCAAGGTCTACCAGGACCCGTTCCGGCCACTGCTGCCCGAGGTCACCCACATTCCCTACGGCGACACCGTCGCACTGGAGAAGTCCCTTGCCGTGGAAGGCAAACGGGCGTGTGTGGTCGTGGAACCCGTCCAGGGCGAAGGGGGTGTGATCGTCCCACCGGCGGGGTACCTGCGCGACGTCGCCCGGCTGTGCCGCGACCACGACGCGCTGTTCGTGCTCGACGAGGTGCAAACCGGACTGGGCCGCCTGGGTACCTGGTGGGGCGCCGACCGCGAAGGTGTCACCCCGGACGTGCTGTTGGTCGGCAAGAACCTCAGCGGAGGGGTGATCCCGGTCGCCGCGGTACTGGCCACCGAGGAGATCTACGAGCCGTTCTCCAGCGACCCGCTGCTGCACACCTCCACCTTCGCCGCGTCCCCGGTAGCCATGGCCGCTGCCGCCACCACCATCGACGTGCTGCGCGAGGAGCAGCTCGTGGCCAGGGCGGACCGACTGGGCCGACAGATCACCACGACGCTGCGGGACCTGCTCGCGCTGCACGCCCCGCATCTGGGCGCCGAGATTCGCGGCGTGGGCCTGCTGATCGGCATCGAACTGCCCAGCCCTCACGTCGCGGGCGACCTCGTGCTGGAACTGCAAAGCCAGCACGTGTTGGTCAACCACTCGCTCAACGCGAACGCCGTGCTGCGTCTGACCCCACCCGCGGTCATGACCGACGCCGACCTGGACTGGTTGTTCACCTCGTTCACCGCCGCCGTACGCACCGTCGGCGCCCGTCACCCGCACATCACGGTGGAAAGGACCTCCTGACATGCGTCACGTCTCGCTCTACACCTGCTTACCCGATGCCGACGCGGCCGCGGTGTTCGACCGGATCAGCGACTTCCCGCGCTACGCCGACTACACCGACGCGGTACGGGAGGTGCGCATCGAGTCCCGTGAGGACGACCGGATCACCTCCACCTGGTCGGTCAACTTCCGCAACGGCGTGCTGTGCTGGACCGAACGCGACCGCATCGACCGGCAGGCCCTGCACATCGAGTTCGAACAGACCGCCGGGGACTTCACCGTGTTCACCGGCAGCTGGCAGGTCGAACAGATCGACGGCAACGTCGCCGTGCTGTTCACCGCCGCGTTCGACCTCGGCATGCCCAGCCTCGCGGCGATCATCGACCCGATCGCCGAACGCGCACTGCTGGAGAACATCCAGTCGATCCTGCGCGGCCTGCTCGGCGACACCGTCGTGTTCGCCGACGACGGCGAGGCCGAACTCGTCGCCGCCCGCTAGGCCGGGCGCAGATGTTCCCGACCACCCAAGTCCCCCCGCCCGCGACCGCGGACTACCGCGACGCGTGCGCTCGGCTGCCCAGCACGGTGTGCGTCGTGGCCGGCGTCGACGAACACGGCCCGTACGGGGCCACGGCCAGCGCCGTGTGCTCGCTGTCGTTGGACCCGCTGTTGCTGTTGGTGTGCCTGGACAACCGGTCGCGGACGTTGGCCCGGCTGTTGGCGGGCGGAGTGTTCGCCGTCAACGTGCTGCCCGAGCAGCACGCGGACCTGGCGATCCGGTTCGCCGGTCGCGCCGGCGGCCAGGACAAGTTCCGCGGCGTCGAACACCGACTGGTGCGCGGCGCACCCGTACTCGACGACGCCCTGGCCTGGTTCGTCTGCGACGTGCACGCCGCCCACAGCGGCGGTGACCACACCATCGTCGTCGGTGGCGTCACCGCCCTGCATCACGGCGACGGGCAACCACTGGTCTGGCACGACCGCCGCTACCGATCCCTGGCCTGATCCGGATCCCGAACCCGATTGGTGACACCGACATGACCGAAGACACCACAACGACGACCCGGCCCGAGTTCCTGCGGAACTTCGCCCCCACCTGGGGGCGCAAGCGACTCACGCCGCTGTCCCGCGTGCCCGTCACCGCCCACCTGGGCGACCTGTGGCAGGTCGCGGGCGAGCGCGGCGGAGACCGCCTGGTCATCGTCGACCGGGCCGCCGACATCGACCCGACCGGCCCCACCGACCGCACCTACGCGGGCTGGGCCGCACTGGTCGACCAAGCCGCCGCCTGGCTCTACGAAGCCGGAGTCCGCCCGTGGGACCGGGTCGTGATCATGAAGTCCAACCACCTCGACGTGGCGCTGCTGGCGTGCGCCACCGCCCGCATCGGCGCCATCCCGGCCGAACTGGCCTGGACCCACCCGCCGGAGTTCGCCCACCCGATGCTCGCCCGTCTGGACAAGCCGTTCCTGATCACCGACCAGCAACGACTCGTCCAATGCGGACTCGACGAGCAGACCCTGGCCGAACTCACCAAGCTCACCATCGTCGTGGACGGCCGCGGCGAGCGCGCCGACGTGATCGCGCTGGACGACCTGCGCGGCGCCACGGCCTTCACCGTCGCACTGCGGGCGCCGGAGGAGCCGATGGTGATCACCCACACCTCGGGCACCACCGGTGTGCCCAAGCTGGTGATGCACTCGGCGCAGACCGCGCACGCGCTGACCCTCGTCGAGGTCGAGCGGTGGCCCAAGTTCGGGCTGCGGTCCGAGGACGTCGTCGGGTTCTGCGACCCGTTCTTCCACCAGCGGCTCACCACCGGAATGCTGGCGATGGCCACCATCACCCCGCGGATGCTGATGCTGTCGGACCCGCAGTCCGAACGGACCCACGAGTTGCTCGCGCAGCACAAGCCGACCGTGGTGGAGACGCTGCCCAACATCTACCTGTCCTGGGAGAACCTCGCGCGCAGCCCGGAACGCCCGTTCGCCAACGTCCGGCTGTTCATCAACTCCTTCGACGCCATCCACACCCGCACCATCCGCACCTTCCTCGACTCCACCGACCACAACTCGCCGATCTGGGTGCAGTCCTGGAGCCAGAGCGAAGCCGGGGCCATGGTGATCCGCCCCTACACCCGCAAGACCGTGCGCGAGGTCGGGCAGCGCCCGCCACCCACCCAGGTGCTGGGCTGGCCCATCCCCGGTCTGTGCAAGGCCCGCGCGGTGGACCCGCAGACCGGCGAACCGGTGCCCTCGGACACCGTCGGCCTGATCGAGATCAAGCAGCCCGGTCGTTGCCTGGCCTACGTCGGCGAGCAGGACCGGCACGACCTCAAGCGCAACGAATTCTGGTGGAACACCGGAGACCTGGGCACGGTCAGCAAGTCCGGCGCGGTGCGCCTGGTCGACCGCGAGATCGACCGCATCCCCGGCGCCAGCGCCATCGAACTGGAGGACGTGCTGCTCGACCGGCTGCCGCAGACCACCGAGGTCGTCATCCTGCCCAACGCCGGAAACCTGCCCGTTCCGGTGCTGTCCACCACCGACGACGCACCACTGGACCTCGACCAGTGGGCGAAAGCGACCGCGGACCTGCCCGCGCTGGCCGAGCCCATCCAGCTGCGCTGGGACGAGTTCCCCCGCACCGCCACCTGGAAGATCCGCCGCGTGCAGCTGCGCGAGCACCTGCTCTCCGGCTCCGAGGCGATCGGCATCGGCCGCTGGACCTGATCGACCGGCACATCCCGGCGGGCATCCCTGCAAGTCGCGATCCGCAGGCGACGTCGCGCGCCCCGGCGTCGCCTGCCGCACTCGAACACCCACCCGACACACGCCTGGCCCGACACCCGCTCGGCCCGACACACGCTTGGGGAGACATCCGTGTCCAGCTTCGGTGCCCGACGGCGCCCATCGGCGAGCCCACAGCACGTCTGCGTCATCGGCGCGGGCCCCCGCGGGCTCAGCGTCGTCGAACGCCTCTGCGCCAACGCCGCGCACGACGGTCGGGACCTGGTGGTGCACCTGGTGGATCCGTTCGTCGGCCGCGGCGGCCGGGTCTGGTCCACTGGCCAGTCGCCGTCGCTGTTGATGAACACCATTGCCTCCCAGGTCTCGATGTTCACCGACGACAGCGTCGGCTGCGCCGGGCCGATCGTGCCCGGGCCGAGCCTGTACGAGTGGGCCAGCATGCTGCCGTTGATGGAGCCGTTCGACGCCTACCCGGCCAGGGTGCGGGCCGAGGCCCGCACCCTGGCTCCCGATTCCTATCCCTCACGTGCTTTCTACGGCCACTACCTGAACTGGGTGCTGCGCAGGTTGTGCCGCACCGCACCGCCGACGGTGACGATCCGGCTGCACGAGCAGTCCGCGGTCGCCGTCGACGACACACACGACGGTGACCAGGTCGTCACTCTGGCCGACGGACACACGGTGACGGGTCTGAGCGCCGTGGTGCTCGCCCAAGGGCACATCGACATGCCGCAGGACGAGACGCAACGACGGCTCGGCAACGTTGCCGCAGATCGGGGCCTGGGCTATCAACCGTCCGCTAACCCCGCCGAGGTCGACCTGAGCGCGATCACCGCCGGGGAGACCGTCGCGATCCGCGGTATGGGCCTCAACTTCTTCGACTACCTCGCTCTGTTGACCACCGACCGAGGCGGACGTTTCCAACGAACCCTCGACGGACGGCTGGTGTACCGGCCTTCCGGACGCGAACCGGAAATCTACGCGGGCTCGCGGCGCGGCGTGCCGTACCACGCTCGGGGGGAGAACGAGAAGGGCGCGTTCGGTCGGCATGAGCCGCTGTTCCTCACCGAGACGGTGATCGCCCATTTGCGGGCCCGAGCCGCCCGCGGTGACGCGGTGACCTTCCGCGACGACGTGTGGCCTCTGATCGCCCGCGAAGTCGAGTATGTGTACTACACGACTCTGCTGCGTGGCCGTCGCGGAACAACGGGGAGGGTCGTCGAAGATTTCGGTGCCCGCTACCGGGTCACCGACCCGGCGAACGTGCCCGCCCTGGTGGACCGGTTCGGCATCGACTCCGAGGACCTGTGGGACTGGGACCTCATCGCCCGACCGCACGCCGACCGGCGTTTCCGATCGCCCCGGGACTTCCAAACCTGGCTACGGGATCTGCTGCAGCGCGACCTGGAGCGGGCGCGCGTCGGCAACGTCAGCGACCCGGTCAAGGCTGCCCTGGACGTTCTGCGCGACCTGCGCAACGAGATCCGGCTCGTGGTCGATCACAGCGGGCTCACCGGCTCGTCCTACCGCGAGGACCTGCTCGCCTGGTACACCCCGCTCAACGCCTACCTGTCCATCGGTCCGCCCGCCAGCCGTGTGGAGGAGATGATCGCGTTGATCGACGCCGACGTCCTGCACGTCTTAGGCCCCGGGATGCGCGTGGACACCGACGAGCAAGGGTTCCTGATCCGGTCCTCCGCAGTGGACGGATCCGAGGTGCGGGCCTCCACGCTCATCGAAGCCCGACTTCCGGAGGTCGACATCCGCAGCAGCACCGACCCGCTGATGACGTACCTGCGCGCGACCGGTGCCTGCCAGGCCTACCGCATCCCCGATCCCCTGGGCGACCACCAGACCGGCGGGCTCGCCGTCACCCCCCGCCCCTACCACGTGATCGACGCGCACGGGCGCCCGCACCCGCGCCGGTTCGGCTACGGCGTCCCGACGGAATCGGTGCACTGGGTCACCGCGGCGGGCATCCGACCAGGCGTGGATTCCGTCATCCTCGGCGACGCCGACGCCATCGCCCGCGCCGTACTCGCCCCCACCCCGATCGCCCGCACGGCCACGACCCAGGTCGCCCGACAGGCGTAAGGAGTTCTCATGTGGAACGACCAGGTCACCGGTACCGACTCCGGGCTGCTTGCACCGGTCTGGGCAGGCAGTCTCACCGCCGCTCTGGTCAGCGACGAAGCCTGGCTGCAGGCCATGCTCGACGTCGAGGTCGCTCTCGCCAGGGCGCAGGCCCACCTCGGGGTGATCCCGGCAGGCGCTGCCGACTCCGTCGCAGCCGCCGCCCGCGTCGATCGGATCGATCTGCCCGCCCTGGCCGTTGGATCGCGTGGCGCGGCCAACCCGGTAGTACTGCTGGTGCAGGCGTTGACCGCCGAAGTGGCGCGCACCGACCCCGACGCTGCCGAATACGTTCACCGCGGCGGCACCAGCCAGGACATCCTCGACTCCGCGTCGATGCTCATCACCGCACGGGTCCTCGACGTCGTCGACCTCGACTTGGTCCGCACCGCGCACGCGTTGGCCCGACTCGCCGAGCGACACCGGGCGACGCCGATGGCCGGACGCACCTTGACCCAGCATGCGGTGCCCATCACCTTCGGCCTCAAGGCCGCAGGATGGCTCACGCTGGTGGTGGACGCGATCGACCGCGTGCGCAGGCTCCGCGCCACCGGTCTGCCCGCTCAACTCGGCGGCGCCGCGGGCACCCTGGCCTCCTACGCCGAGTACGCGACGCATACCGGGCATGTCCACCACGGCATGCACTTGTCCGCCCGGTTCGCCCACGAACTCGGACTGCCGGAGTCGGTGCTGCCCTGGCACGCCCTGCGCACCCCGGTCGCCGACATCGCCGCGGTGACCGCCTTCGTCACCGGCGCGCTGGGCAAGATGGCACTCGACGTGCAGGGCATGTCCCGCACCGAGGTCGCCGAGGTCGCCGAACCCGCCGCCGACGGTCGCGGAGTGTCCTCGGCCATGCCGCAGAAGCAGAACCCCGTCCTGGCCACGCTGGTGATGTCCGCTGCCCGCCAAGTACCGCTCTACGCCACCGTCCTGGCCCAGTCCATGCTCTCCGAGGACGAGCGGTCCGCAGGCGGCTGGCACGCCGAGTGGCAGCCGCTGCGCGAATGCCTGCGCCTGACCGGTGGCGCCGCCGCGACTGCCGCCGAACTGGCCGAAGGTCTACAGGTCTTCCCCGAGCGGCTGTCCGCGAACCTGCACCTCACCGGCGGCACCATCGTCTCCGAGCGCCTCACCGTCGCCCTCGCTCCGCTCCTGGGCAAGGGCGGCGCCAAGAAGCTCCTGGCACGGATCGCACTGGACACCGCACGTCCCTTCGACCAGGCCCTGCTGGCCGCCCCCGAACTCGAGGGCTTCGACACCGCGAACCTGTATCGACTTTTGGACCCTGCCGAGTACCTCGGATCCTGCGACGCACTCGTCGACCGCGCGCTGGCTCGCTACAACACAACCTTGCGCATCACTAGAGAGCCATGACGCCTTTCCCTGCGACCGTGTTTCGGAAACTGACGACGGCATTATCCACGCGCCCAGGCCGGGCGTGAAATCAGTCATTATGCCTGGGGCTTGAGCATGTAGGCAACAGCGTTAAGTCGGATGGCGCCCAGCACCGACACCACCGTCGAACAGCGCCACCAACGAACCGTCACCGCACACCCCCACAGGCAGCAGTCACCGCAGCGATATCACCATTTCGCTACACCATATGTGTGCCGATCGAAGTCGATTCGGCAGGCTTGACGCCGCTGGAGTCACTCTTCCTTTGTGTAGTTCAGTTGCGACCAGAAGCTCTCCAAGTGCGCTCCTTTACCGCGCTACCACGTCGCCAGGCTTGAAACCTTCCCCGCCACTGCCCGTCAGCGAAGAGGTCACCACAGAAGAGGTCGCGAGGTGGCGCGCTGAGTTTGAGTAGTAACGGGAGCGCTCACCGATGTGGTCAGACTGTGCAGGCCTTCGCTACTCCTGATCAGCAGATAAATCCCCGGCCAGCGGGTGCGACCAAACCAATGTTTCGAATCATTCAGAGGAGTTCACTGGCTGTCCTTAACTTATCCGCTAGAAGGCCTGCGCGTCTCAACTCCGCCGTCCGGCACAGCGCTTCACGAGAGCCAACAGCCTAACTTTCAGCCTTTGCGTCGGGTGAAGCCGAAGTGCCGCTTGCAAGCTGGTGCGTACCGGGTGTGTGTCCGAAAGCACGACGGAAGACATCGATGAACGCGCTGGCCGACGACCAACCGCAGAGATGGGCCACAGCGGTCACGGGAGTGTTCTCGGCCAGCAGGATCAAGGCTCGATACAAGCGCAATTGAGTCCGCCACTGCGGGAAGGTCATGCCGAGATCGGCTTTGAACAAGCGCGACAAGGTGCGATCGCTGGCGCCTATCTGCCTGCCCAGTGCAGCCAGGGTGCGGCCATCGGCCGGGTCGGCTTGCAGTATCTCGCAGACTTCCTTGAGATGGGGCCTGGTGGGAGTGGGCAGGTGCAGGGACTGGTGAGGGGTGGCCCGCAGTTGATCGAGTAGCACGCCGAGCAGCCGACGACGTTCGGGACCGTCCCTGCGGGGAGGGCGCGTGTAGGCGAGGATCAGTTCTCGCAGGAGCGGTCCCACAGCCAACACCGTCGGTGTGTCCAAGCCCAGGGGGTTGTCCCGTGCGGACAGGCCCACCAAGTGCAATTCGAGTTCGCCATGGGCCTGATGGGCATGCGCAGTGCCGGCCGGTATCCAAATTGCGCGAGTCGCCGGAGCGATCCACGAACCGGCACTGGTCGTCACGGCCAGCACTCCTTTGCCTGCGTAGACGATCTGATGGTCGTCATGGCGGTGGGCGTCAATACCGGCTCCGGACGCGAGCGACTGAGCACGAGTCGGAGCTACAGGCTCGTGGCGGATTTCTGTCATTGATTGGCAGTTTATCGGAAGCGCGACACTTCGTACGAACGTGACCATGGCGGTGTGCCACGGAACAAATCGATCTTGCTGCTGGCTATTGGGCATGCCTGCGTGGACGTCTACCAGGGTGCGGTCGCGTCACTCGTCCCGTTTTTCGTCGCAGAGCGGGCCTACAGCTACGCCGCTGTCTCGGGCATCATGCTCGCCGCGTCCCTGCTGTCCTCGGTGGCCCAACCGCTGTTTGGACTGCTTACCGACCGCCGGGCGATGCCGTGGCTCCTGCCCGTGAGCACGATTCTCGGTGGGGTGGGTATCGCTCTGAGCGGTCTGAGTGGTTCCTACGGTCTGACACTCGTGTTCGTAGCCGTGTCCGGAGTGGGGGTCGCCGCGTACCACCCCGAATCCGCCAGGGTGGCGCGGCTGGCCAGCGAGGGAAGCCACAGCGCGATGGCGTGGTTCTCCCTGGGTGGCAATCTCGGCTTCGCCACCGCACCGCTCATGGTCGGCGTCATCGTCGGCTCGGGCGGCCTGCACCTCTCGCCGCTGCTGGTGCTACCAGCGCTTGCCGGCAGCGTTCTGTGTCTGCCTGTCCTGCGCGCGCTTGCGAGGAGGACCCGCGAGGAGGGCGGCACCGCGGCCGCGGTGGGCGTCGACGACAAGGTCTCGTTCGTAAAGCTGTCGCTGGCCGTCGTCTTCCGGTCCATCGTCTTCATCGGCCTGAGCACCTTCATCTCGCTTTTCGCCCAGCAGCGCTTGGGCGGCAGTGCCGCAGTGGGCACCGCGGCACTGTTCGTGCTCTACATCGGCGGCGCGGTGGGGTCTGTGTTGGGCGGCAGCCTCGCCAATCACTGGAACCGGGTCGCTGTCTGCCGGTGGTCGTGCCTTCTGACGGTCCTTGCCGTCGCGGGGATCGTGTTCGTCCCCGGACCGGCGATCTTCGTGTTCGTGGCACTGGCTTCCATTGGCCTGTACGTTCCATTTTCTCTGCAGGTCACCCTTGGCCAGGACTACCTGCCCTCGCGTGTCGGTACAGCCAGCGGGATCACCCTGGGGTTGACCGTCAGCATCGGAGGCTTGACCAGTCCCATCATCGGCAGCATCGCCGACGCGACCTCGCTGCGTGTCGCCCTGGCGCCGCTGATCCTCATGCCCGCTCTGAGTTGGCTGCTGTTCCGTACGCTGCCTGAACCCGCCGTGCCGAAGCCCGCGGTGCAGCAGCTGACACCGGACATCGCCGATGCCGCTTCACCTGCGGCCGATGCTTCCCGCTGAGCGGCCTGGACGTACCTCACCTCCGCAACGACACCGCTGGCTGTGCGCATACTGACGGCGGCGGTCGGTACCTTGCACACTCGTACGCTGCAACGCCATATCCGTGCTCGCAAGTCGGCCGGGCTCGGTCATGATCGGTCTTGCAGAGTGCGGTCCAGTTGGTAGTCCCTGTGCGCCGCACGTCCGCTCGGGTGCGGCGCAGGCGCAGCAGGTCCAAGCCGAGTCCGGTCACCCCGGCGACGAGCAGGTCCGCCTCGCGGGCCGCGTCGATCGAGGGTCGTATCCCGGCCGCCGAGGTCAGGCTCGATGCACTATCTACACGCGACTCCGCAGCCTCGACGACGGCCTGCCACCGAACGAGACGACCAACCTCCTAGCGCCCGCAGTGTGGCCATGACGGTGTACCGGAACCTGTCGTTCAGTGATTAGCGACGGGTATCAAACTAGGCACCGCTCACGCACATCGCACGTAGCGAACATCGGCCGCGCCCATTCGATCGACTTCCACGTCGCTGACATGTAAGCGTCGTTACAGTCGTTGTCAGAGGCATGTTGCTCCTCACGGTGGTCGGAAAACGCCTGCGCCCCCGCTCCTTCTGGGATTTGGCGGTCGAGGTCGCTCTCATCCGGCCCGGCCCGATCCAGGGCGGAAGCGTGCACCCCTATCTGCGTCGTCGTCGCGGTGAGCCCTGGCAGCACGACCACCCGCTGCTGGCCCGTGCCTTGGACAAGACGCTGGGGGTGACGTTGTTCCAGGAGCAGGTGATGCAGATCGCGGTGGACGTCGCCGGGTTCACCGCGGCCGACGCCGACGAGCTGCGTCGCGCGATGGGTGCCAAACGCTCCGGCCGCAAGATGGATCTCCTACGCGAAAGATTCTATAAGGGACTGTCCATAAACGACATTACCGGAGATCTCGCCGACCGGATCTTCTTGCAGGTCAAGGCATTCAGCGGCTACGGCTTCCCCCAGAGTCACGCACTGGCCTTCGCGCACATCGTGTTCCAGTCCGCGTGGCTCAAGCTGTACTACCCGGCCGCGTTCTGCGCGGCGCTGCTACGCGCCCAGCCGATGGGCTTCTACTCCCCGCAGACCCTGGTCGCCGACGCCCGCCGCCACGGCGTGCGGATCCGCCGCGTCGACATCAACCAAAGTCGCGTCGACGCCGACCTCGAGCCCGATCCGGGCAGCACCGGCGGTCAAGCGATCCGGATCGGGCTTGCCGTCGTGCGCGGTCTCGGCACGGAGACCGCGCAGCGGATCGTCGAGGAGCGCGACCGCGGCGGCGCGTACGGGGCGATCGATGAGCTGACCCGTCGCGTGCGGCTGACCCTGCCGCAGGTCGAGGCGCTGGCAACGGCGGGCGCGTTGTCGCCGCTGGAGCCTTCACGACGGGCCGCGTTGTGGTCGGCGGGCGCCGCCGCGCGTGAGCGGCCGGACGCACTGCCCGGCACGGCTATGGTCTCGCCGCCACCCGCGCTACCAGGTATGACCGCCTGGGAGTTGATGGCAGCGGACGTCCGGTTCACCGGCTTGTCGCCCGATGGGCACCCGATGCAACTGCTGCGCGCCCACTTGGACACCCTCGACGTCCTCCCCGCGGCCGCGCTAGCCGGAATCGAGCATGGAACCCGCGTTCTGGTCGGCGGGGCGATCACCCACACCCAGCGGCCGCCAACCGCGGGCGGAGTCACGTTCGTGAACCTGGAGGACGAGACCGCGATGGTCAACGTAGTCATCTCATCGGGCCTGTTTCACCGGATTAGGCCAGTACTTTTGGCCAGCAATGCGATCGTCGTGCGTGGAGTGGTCGAAATCGGGCAGGGTGCGATATCGCTCCTCGCCGATCAGATCACGCCGTTGGATCTGAAAGCACCGGGGACGAAGTCCAGACGGTTTTAATAGAAGGGGGTCAAGGACCATCGGAACGATGAACGGCGCTAAGCCCTGATCGCGCTGGTCGGATATCTTAAAGCGTCAGCTGCTCGATTGACTTTGAGGCCTTCCGCAGATAATTGAAGATCATTTTGGCCTGAGTGCATCGAAATGACACCGAAGCGGTCACCGCCTCAGCCGAAGACCAGGTCAGGGATTCTGGTTATGCTTCAAATGTTCTTCCATTGGGGCCTTGGCGAGATTGACCACTGCACGAGATGCGGCGAGCTCATGGTCTCGAACGATAAGTCGGGACTCGCCTGCGGAAACTGCTGATGATCCGCCTGTTCTTGTGAAGTAAGACCCCAGCGAGCTGTTCAACAGCGGTCAGGCGGTCTCATCAGACCGACTGACCGGCGATCACGGCCGATGCACCAATGCGCATAATGGTCCCATGACGCCCTTACGCCGCTTCCGCGATCTCCACACGTGGCCAGGATTAGCCGCTTGGTCGATGCTCTTCGGAGCAGCGGCAGTAGTAATCGGAGCGATAGCACTGCTGATCGCATGGCTGGCATGGCTGTACCCGCAAGCTCCTCCCATCACCGAAGCCACAGGCTCCGGATCGCTCGCTATATCGAGTTCCGCCAGCACGACACCACCGGACACATCCGCACAGACCACTGCACGATCCAGCCCCGAGCCCACCCTGGTCCATAAGGGTGATGCGACGCTGATGTCAGGGGAGTCGTTGAGCCTGGAATCCGATGCCGTCGGAAAACCTGCCGTCAATCCCGACATTTCTTTTGTCCTCAGCGATAGAGGCGGTGAGCTAATCCCATCGAATGGCAGCATCGTCAAGGCATCCCAAGCCGTCACGGCCAGCCACTGCAGGACGAGGCTGGCGGAGAACGAGGGACCGCCTACCGTGACCTCTAACGCCGGCTGGTACTGCATCACGACGAGCGCAGGGCATCTTGCCGCCGTCCAGGTGGTGACGGTCAATGGGGGCATGACAGCCGATACCGTGCGCGCGAGTCTCCTTTACATGGTGTGGAACGTTCCGGCATGAGTCGCTCGTGTGAATGTACGAGCACGTCGGTCAATACCGATGCTGATTCATGCTGACCGGCAGCCTGGTACAACGCCTCGCACCCTAGCTGGCGCCAGCTAAAGGGTGTCCCGTAATGATCAAAAGTGTTGGCAGACAGGGGTAACCGCGGTGTTGTCCACGCCTGGTGGCCGCTCAGGCCGTCATGGCCAGGTTGCGCATCTGGGCGATGCCTCGGGTGGCATGCAGGACGCCGTCGCGTTTGCGGCGGCAGTTGCGCAGGATGTTGTAGGACTTCATGTGGGCCAAGGCGTGTTCCACTCGTGCACGGACGCTCCTGTGGACGGTGTTGAGGTCTTCCTTCCATTGCGGCAGCGGCGGTTGCCCCTTACGCGGTTTCCGGTAGGGCATGATCACCTCGGGATTACCCTGGTAGCCGCCGTCGGCCATTACCTTCGCGCCCCGGCACTGCTGGTCGACGCGGGAGTCGGTGTAGGCCCGGCAGTCGTTGCGGTTGCCCGGCGTGGGGTCGCCGACCGCGACGATCAGACGGGTGTTGGCGTCGATGACGACCTGCATGTTCACCGAGTACCGGTAGTTCTTCGACGACGCGGACACGCTCCGGTCGTGGGTGGGCACCAACGTGCCGTCCACGATCAGGACGGTGTCCGGACCGTGCTTGCGGGTCACCGGAGCGAGCGCCAGCAGCGGCGCCAGGTGATCCACCACGCGGCCCGCGGCCGACTTCGAGATGCCGAACAGTAGCGCGACCTGCCGAAACGTCAGGTTCGTCCGGTAGTACACCGCCACCAGCAGCACCCGATCCGCTAACGGCAACCCCCACCGTCGACCGGTGCCGGTCTGTTCCCCACCCCGACGGGCCACGATCCGCACGAGCTTGCGGAACACCCGCACCGACAAGCCCGTGAACACCGGAACCCACTCCGGCCGGTCCATACTGATCACCTGCTCCACGCCAAGGTCATCGATCTTGCCCAGGCAGCGTTACGGGACAACCCTTAGATCCCAGCCACTCTTGCGGAAATTGGGCGGAATTGCTTGGAAGCTCGAATGTCGCGGATGGGGCACACCGATTCATGGTCCTCTCCGTCGGTGTCAGCCGTGCTCGGTTCACGCAGCGGCCGCAGCCCCTGCGCAGGTCGCCGGGCAGAACTTCGTCCGCTCGTAGCCCTCGCACGTCTCGGCCGCCACTGCGAGCCCGGCCACGACGTCCCGCCACTGCACCGCGGCGGACGCGGTGCTCGCACGTGCCACCGCCGCGAACACCACCGCGAGAAGCGCGGCCAACCCGGTCACACCGGCTAGCCACACGACGTCCACCACGCACCAGCTCCCTCACGTTCGCGACGTGCGCATCCCGACCGCGCTACACGATCGTGAGCATTGTCGAGAGTGCGGCGGATTCCGCCCCCGGCAGGGAGGGAACAACTACATTTCCGAGGGACAGCGCAAGGGGGCTGATCGAGGTCTGCGACCGTCGGCCGCCGGGCGCAGAACGTTGATCAGCTACGGGTCAGCGCCAGACCCAGCCGGCGCCCTGGCACATCTCGCACTGCTCGTCGCCGCGGCGACCGCAGCCGCCGCAGTCGGGACAGGTTCTCGTGTCATCGGTGTTGTTCATGCAGGTCAGAGTGGCTTTGATGGTCAGTGCATCGTCCCCTCCAAAAACGCGGGGTTCGTGATCTCGCGCTGCGACGGTGGCCACTAGGCGTGGACACTGAGCTCGTGATCAGGAACATGGAGATGGACACCACGCCGACCGGGGCGGTCGTGCGCGGCTGGCCCGGTTATGAGGGTTGGGAGTTCGCGGTCGACGTCGACCTGCGCACGGGCCGCGCGTTCTTGCGTCGCAGCAGCAGGCCGAAGCGCTCGCGTCGGCGGCTCCCGCGCGGGGAAGCTCGTCGCATCATGCGGGCGGTCGCGGTGGACTGGGGGTTCGGGGCGTTCGACTCGGCCACGCCGGGCGCAGCCAAGCAGCAGGAACGGCTTGCGCGGGAACGGATGCCGACCGCCACCGGGTTCGGGGCGGTCGACTTCGTGGTCGCCTCACGGCCGTATCCGCGCGGCCGGCACAACAAGCGGGAGCGGGCCGAGACGGTCGCGATGGTCTACGGCATCTCGCTGAGCCAGGGCTTGTGCCCGTTCAAGGTGCTCTCCAGGGTCTACGGGCACCCGGTGGACACCACCGGCAAGATCGACAAGTTCAGCACCACCGTGCATCGGTGGGTCCGGGAGGCCCGACGCGAGGGCTTCCTCGCGAAGTTCGACCGCGCCAAGCACATGCCACAACGCTGGCCGGGCGCCCCGAGTCACGAACTGGAGGCACGACGATCACCAGTGATGAAGCCGGCGCCGTGGCGGTGTACCTGCGGCAACCACGAGACGGTGTGATCTCTTGAGGAAGTGACACGCCGACTGAGACTGATCACGGTGACATCACCGTGGCATAGACCCGAACCAGCAGGTCACGCATGATCGATATGTCACGCGCGATAAGAACCTACAACCGGAGCAGCAGGACAATGCAGCCGCGCACCCGTCGAGTAGTCCGAGCGGTACCGCTGGACATCCAACCCCAGCCTGGGGCGTCCGAGGCGCTGGTGATCTTCGGCCGCTCCTATTGGGCCCTGCACGGCCTCAGCGCCGCCGGGATCGTGCAGTGGGTGACGTACGTGAAGGCGTTGACGCCGCCGATGACGGGCCAGGCGCATCACGTCGCGGGGCTTGGCGTGCGTGCGACGGCATCGGGCTACCGGTGCAGCTCATGTCAGGGCGACCTCGTGCTGACCGCCCGCGTGGTTCTGGAAAGCGCCCTGGCTGGCGAGCCGGTCCGCTGCCGTGGTTGTAGCCCGCGCTTCCTGGCCAAGGTGCGCGAGCTCGCGGCAGCGGCCTCGGACGTATCGTCCGGCACCGTGGTCGCGGATCCTCTGCGGGTGAAGTTGGAGCAGCGCTACCCGCTCCAGTTCACGCCGGACGCCCCCATTCCCTTGGCCGGAGTCCGCCAGGAGCTGCTCGTGCTGGGCATGCTGCGCCGCGGTTCACCCCTACGGGACCGGCTGCCCGCGGCCGCCGACTCCTGGCACCGGCCGGTGGCTCCGCAGGACCTGACGCCGCTGTGGTTGGCCATCGCCCAACTGGGCGGCCTGCTGCGCGTGCATCCCGCCAGCCGCATCGAGGCCTTCGCCCGGCCCGCGGACGACGCGAGCACCGAGCGGTCCGGGCATCACGAAGCGGACCCGATGCTGGTCGAGCATTACGTCCCGTTTGGACGCGACGCGGCCGACGGCGCCGAACGTCTGGAACGCCACCTCACCACACGGCTGCTGACCGCACGCCTGGACATCGACGGTGGCCGAGCAATGGAGTTCCGTAGCGCGGTGGCGGAGCTGCTGGGCCACGAGTGCCTGGATTTCGCTCGCCGTCGACTGCCTGCGTCGCTTCCGCCTCATCTGGCGCTGCGCGTTCTCGATGCCATCGGGCCGGTGCTGCGCAGCCGTACCCTTGGTCATGCGTTCGCCGTGATTTGGCGGGCCGTCCCCGCGATGATCGACCACGTCGACGACAACGCGAACTGGTACGACGACGTTGACGAGCGGGTGTTCACGACACGATGGTGGGAGGCGGGCATGGTCCGCTTGGAGAACGCGGCGGCCGTCGCCGAGCGTTCCCCCGGCGGGATCACGCCGTTCACCGACCTGCGTGGCGACGCTATGTCGGCCACGACTCAGGCCCTGGGTGACCTTCTTGACGTCGACCCGTTCGAGCTTGGCGTCCCTGCGGAGCAACCGGAGCAGGCCGTACCCGAATCGTAGGTCGTGTACAACGCTGCTGTGTTCCCTGACGTTGCGACAGTGGTCCCGGCACCTCCCCGCACTGCGCCTCTGCTCCTTCACCAGCGCTATCTGATCCGGTTGTCTGTGGGGGCGGTGCCGTATTTTCATGGTCACCGCTGTTCCGATGCTGCTTGAGCCGCGCGACGCCGTTTTGTTACACCCATGCAGCGTGGCTGGTGTGCTGGATGGGACATAGCTCATGTGATGGTCGTCGCTCGAGCCCGGTGGCAGTGAGTCGCAGGCCGGCGCGGAGTGTTCACTCGATACCGTAGTTCCAGCAGAGGAGACCTTATGACCCTTTCTACCCGTGTGACCATTACGACTGACGAACTCCCCGCACTCCGAGCGGCCATGCGCGACGCGCAGACGGCCGCCGCCGAATACTACGGGCAGACCGCACGCAACAACAGCATCGAGGATCTCGGTACGCCCGTGCGTAGATTCTTGGTCGCCGCTCAGACAGTCAATGATCTGCTGACGAACAGCGTGAGTGACATTTTGACGTACCGCAGCATCACGAACTCAGGTAGCCACCCCAGCACTGGTGTCATCCGAGGCGTGAAGTACGTGCGAAACGTTGCTCAGCACGTCGCCCACGTGATTCGACCCAGGGATGATCACGTGCTCATTGGAGGCATTCACGGTCTGCGAATCTACACGTTTTGGGATGAAGTGCCTGGCACAGTACATGCCCAACTCCACCGTAGCACGCAGAACCTGAAGGCAGACTTCGACGCGTTTCTGCTCGGCACGAACGTGACCGACACGATGCTCGATACTTTGAGCTTCTTCTCCGATGTCGCCCCCGATATCCCTCACCGTGACGAACGAGGCGAGTGGACCGGATTCCCGTTGATGAGCCAACCCAGCGTGAGCGGCCGCCTCCACCCAGAGGAGCCCTCCGACGAGAAAGCCGCGCTCGCATGGCTGAACAAGCGCCGACCTAATGGTGACGTGCGAGTGATCTGTGGCCAGATCACCGTGGATGGGACTCGGTACATCTTTGGCCACACGTTTGCAGGAAGACTTTCCTACGCGCCGTTCGTCGAGACTGCGGAGCAACTTGGTCGCGATATAGCAGCCGGGTATCTGTACGTTGTAGGTGATGTCTTGGCGAACACGGTGAACTGCACAGAGGATATTCAGCATGCGATTCAGGGCGCAGTGTTCAAAAGCTGTGCTGATATCGCGACGTGGACGGTTCCTGTTCCGACCGACGGATGGGATGAGGACTGGGTTGATGAGGCGATGGCAAGTACCTGGCGCAGTGCGCTGGAGATGGAGCAAGGAGAAGGCCTCTTCAGGATTTCGTCGTACCCCATACGTCGGGTGCGACGCTTGAATGCCCTCGTGCCGTACTTGCCCTAGTCACCGCAGGTTGCGGTCCCGCAGGACCTGTTTGATGTGACCTGGGACAGTGAGCCGCCGGAGCAAGCTCGTCATGAGTGCTGGCCCCATCCGCAGGACCTGCGTCGAAGCCGCCAGAGCCATCGCCGATCCTCTCCTCGACCTGCCACGGCCCCGCGATGCATAAGCCGGCTGCGGACAACGACGATCAGTCACTTGGTGATCGGCGGACGGACGGAGTGGCGATCGCTACCGGCCCAGGCGCGGCAAGCGGCACACTGTCTGCCGACGACCATCTCCGGTTATCATCGGCCAGCGGCTGGACGCGCACGCCGCTCACCGATGCCCGCCGGCCCGCGCCCGGCACGGCTTACCGGTCAAGGTCTTCTCGGGGCCCGCGTTCCCCGTCCGCACGTGCCGCGGACAGGCGCGGGGTGTCCGGGAGAGCACGAGCGATGCCGAGGAACCAGTCCACCGCCGCCCGCCGGGCGCGAACCACGACCCGCGATACCGACTGCAAGTACACCGCCGCCCTGCGCGCGGAGGCAGTACCTCCAGCGAAGGCGATCTCCGTCAAGTCCCCGGACGCGGCCTGTGCCACCCTCGCCCAAGCGCTGCACCGCGCCGATCTGACCGAGGACGCCGAGCGCCTGAAGGCGCTGGTGGAATACCCGATGCCCGAGGACGGATTCGACCACGAGCACGCTCACCGCTACGAGGAAATGGTCATCGAGTGTGTGGTGCTCGCGCTGGCCACGGTCGCGACCCGTCCCGATGTCCGGTTCCTGGCCGCCGCCGCAGCCACGGTCCTGGAGGACCGCGCCCTGGGGTTCACCGCCGATGTGGTGCGCGGGATGGACGTGCACGACGTGCCGGTAAACCGTGCGGCCCCCGCGGCGTGGGAGGCACGACGGGGGCTGTGGGCGTTGGTCGCTGCCAGCCGTGTCCCTCACGGTGGGGACGCGCAGTGGCACACCTGCATGCATTTGCTGGACCGGGCCTGGGACCGGGCGTATCTGGCCGCGCGGGTGCCCGACCGGCACCGGCACCCGGCTCGGATCCAGACTGTGCCTGTGGCGGGGTGGCGTGCGTTGATGGTCGAGCGTTATCCCGACCGGCCGGAGCTGCATCACCCGCCATTGGACACGACGGCGACCCGGTGCACCGGATGTGGGCAACTGCGCGCGATCGGACCGGGCACGGACCCCGACCCGTGGCGCGGGCACGAAGACGAGCGCTGAAACCGCGCCAAGCCACCGAGTTGGTCCAGCCCTTTCACGCGCTGGCCCAATTCGACGACCTCGGTCACCGCCAGGACTTCGATTCAGGGACAGGCACCACCCACCGGGATCTTGAACGAGCTGCCGACGAATTCGGCCGCTCCCCCGTCGGCAACTACGTGCTGACGCCAGCACACGATCAGAAGCTGCTCTCCCGAGCGTCCATGAAACCGAAACTGTGTGCCATGGTGACCAACGCCGATCGAGCCCGGTGGCGCTTGGACGCAGTGTCCAGTCCTGGCACGGCCGACAGCGAGACGGACATCTGCGACAGTTGACCGCGACGACCGCTCTCACCAAGGGAGTCCAGCTTGAGGACGTCACCCAACAACGGCTGTGCGCCAGCCTGAGCGTGATCCGTGTCGACCCCGATCCACAAGTCGACCTGGGGCACCGCGGTCCATCGACGTCGCGCGGTGAGATCCTCCAAGACCAACCGGGGCACTAGTTCGGTCGAGGTGTCCCATGCCGCCACGAAGAACTCGAGCAGTTCCTCCATCGACCACCGTAGATCCACCGCCGAACCGTTCCCGAGGGCCGTGCTCCAATCCTCGAAGTTGTCGATGCGCAATTCGGCACAGGTGACAAGCTCAGATCCTGTTGCGGATGGCAGGGTCATCATCACTTCGGTGGAGATCACGCGCTGACCGGTCGGCGAGGTGATTTCGCCGGAGTAGCTGAACCGGTCGCTGGTGTTGTCGTGGGGCCCCATCGTCCACGGGCTCCACGGAAAGTCCCCAAGGCGACGGAGCGACAAGGTGGTGACGAACTCGGCCAACCGGCTGTCCGGCAGCATCGGCCGCACCACATCCAGCCGATCCGGGATGATCTTCAGGTCGTGCAGATCCGTCCAGGGCAGCGTTGCCAGCACCCGTGCCCGCAGGTGAGACTGCGACAACGGAGCCCAATTGCGGATCGATGCCGACATCGTCGTGGTGGCTACCGGTTCGGGTTGCCACCGCCAGTCCTGACCTTGCTGCGCGGAGTCTCGGAGAAGTCGGCCGCGGCCCCAGTGTCCTCCAGTCAGGAGGACCTCCGTGGCGGTTTGATCCACAACCTGGGGTTCGGGGGCTTCACCGGTAGGTAAGCCCAGTGCTCCCAGCGCGTCCCCGTCCGGTGAACCACTGCCTTGATCATTCAGCGCATGCCAAATCTCCTCGGCAACGGCCACAGGCTGCTGCCGAGGCTGGATACACAGCACCCAGCCGAACGGCTCGCCCGACACCGCGAAGTGTTGGGCAACGCCTGAACCTGTCACAACGACGTCGGAGACGGGGTCACCGAGCACCACGTCCCGTCTGGCGAAATCGTTGACAGCCCTCTGGAACGCGCCGCTCCAGCCAGGCTCACCGCCGCCGACGGTGTGCTTCGGCTTGTCGATGCTCTGCGGGATGTGGACGATCGGCGGGGCTTGGATGGTCGCAAGGACAGCGGTCAGCTTGGCGATCTCGTCACCGGAGTTCGCCAGACCCAATCCGAGGTAGTGCTGGATCTCGTGCGGACGAAGCAAGGTGGTGCCGTCTCCGTTGCGAATCGGGACGCTGACAGCGGTCTTGCTGACCTCAGCGGTTCCGGTCGGTGCCGGAATGGCGAACAGCTGGCTCGACCGCGGTTGCGCGGGAATGTCGATCACCAGCACACCCAGATCAGCGTCACAGGCGATCCAGTCCACCGTGACGTCACGCAGTGCGGGAATGACCCGTGTCGTGATGATCTGGCGATACTTGTCGAGGTTGACCAAGTGGCGGGACACCGGGCTGAGATCGTCGACGATCTCCTCGTCGTGTTGTTTCCTGGTGGAGAATCCCACTACGAGCAGACCGCCATCGGCGGTGTTAGCGAAGGCGGCTACGTCCTTGGCGAGTTCCTCCGGCCCTTTGGGCTTGTCCATCGGGTAGACGCCACTCTTGACGTCAAGCCAGATGCTCTCTCGCAGGCCGAGCAGCGCTCGGAGGTCACCGTCACGGAGAGCCAGCCGCGCACGTTCCAGACCAGAAGCCGTCATGCGCGCATTCTTCCCTGTCGATGTCCGAGATCGTCGCCCGCCTAGGACGCTTGTGTATGCAGAGTCGGACCACAGGGAGCGGCCCGGCTCATTGCGGCGAGATAAGTAACGCGCTGCCACGATCGGTCATGCCAGTCGAGCTGACGCGCGCGCAACACATCGTTGCCGGAAGCGAAGGTCACGACACATGCGAACATGGTTCCGCCAGCTGCGACCGAGTGACACTCGTCGGCGGTAACCTCTGCCTCGCCCGTCACCGGTACTGCGCGTCTCACTAGCTTGTCTGCGAAGGGGCATGTGCCGGTGTGGCAGTACGCAAAATTGCGGAAAAGTCAGCTGGAGGCACGGCGTGAAGGAAGAAGGCGACAGCATGGAATTATGCGCGGTGGCGAGGCAGATGCTTCCGATGCCCCCCGAGTCGGTGCGGTGGATGTTCGACTCGCAGAAAGTTCCGACGCCCCTGCATCTAGCCGTGTTGATTCGTCTTTCGGGAAATGTCGGAGCATCTGCGAAACTCACCAGCGAGCTGGCGGCCGAGTTCGAGGAAATCGGCTGGTGCGACTCGCCTACGTACGTTCGCGTGACCGAAGAACTCATCGATCTTGGACTCGCCGACGGAATGCGACTACAGGTCGACCCCTCACTGCATACCGGCGACGACTGCTTGACATGCCTGGCTCATCAGGACGCGTTCGCCGCCGATTGGCAACGCTATCGGGATCTCCAACATCGCTGGGAGCACGGCCGCGCCGAGTACCCGTACGCAGCGAGTTCCGCCACTCTGCACCTACGCGACTGCACGTATGCCAATGCCGCGCCGAAGCAGCCACGGAAGACGCTGCGCCAGTTCGCGCACGGCAACCGCCCAGGACAGGTTCGACTGGTCACCGACGACGACGCTGCCACGATCGAGGACTACTACGGCAGCGTCATCGTGGTGGACCGTCTGCCGTTCGGTGTACCCGGCGGCCTCGATTACGCCCGCGGCCCCGTTGAGCAAGTCGAGTGCATGTCCATCCGCGAAGCACGAGCCTGGACGGTGACCCGAACCGGCCCCCACGGCGGCCTTCGGTGGAAGGCCTGCAAAGTGTGCCGTCCGTATGACCCGTTCGTCCTCGACACCGCCGACATCACCGTTCGCTACCTCCTCGGCACATCGACCCTGCTGACCGTCGAAGCCCACGACGGGCACACTGTCACCCAATTGCGGCGCATCGTCGCTGACCGCGGCGTGACCTTCGGCCGCGGCGCGGCGTCCCCGGCGCAACTGGCTGCCACGGCCGCGGTCATCATGGGCGATGCAGCCAGGGTCACTGTCACCGAATCCGCCATGTTGCCACTCGCGGACTTCGCCGCCGCGTTCCTGACCGCTGCCCCAGGTCCGGACATCCTTCGTACCGATGTCCGGGCGTGGATACGCGATTGGTACCGCTCCCGATCCGACATCCCCGAGCCTGCCGCGCTGGCAGGGCTGCTCGATCGCGATATGGCGTTGCAACCAGACCAGAGCCGTGTGCTGGTCGTGCGGTGAACGCGATCCTGTCGACGATGCCGCCCACGGTGGTTCGCCACCCTTCACAGCTTCGCCCCCGCAGTGCTGTTGTGGCGAGGATCAACACCACTCGGACAAGCCCAGGTTCCAACGGATGTGCGGCATCATGACCAGGTGGACCATCAACTCCAGGACGACACGCTCGTCGGCGACCAGGCCGAGTTGGCCGCACAGATGAACAAGGTCGTCGCCATCCACCCCCTGCGCAACGCCCACCCCGACTGGACGTACGTCTGCATCGAGCACCTCGTCCTACATCGCGGCACCTGGTACACCCCCGCACCCCTGCCCGTCGGCCGGGATCGTGGCGATGAACGCCACTGCTTCGCCAACGCCACACGGCACAGCAGAGCGCATGAGTTGATCTACGTCGAAGGCTACGCACTCGGACCTCACGGCCTGATCTTCGAACACGCGTGGTGCGCTCGTCCCGACGGCACAGTCGAAGACCCCACCTGGCCCGACGGTGCCGGTCTCGCCTACCTCGGCATCCCTTTCGACGCTGACTACATCGCACGATTCGAACAACTGAGGGGCGTGACGACCCGAATGCTGTTCGACCCACACCTGGATAATTGGCAACTCCTGCGCACAGGACTACCCACCTCATTCAACGATGCGCCGGTACACGATGACAATCATGCACAGTTCGCGACTGACTATCGCGGAGCTTGACAGTCACACCGCAATGCGCGGCACTCAAATTATTTGACCATGTCCGCAATCCAAGAATCAATTACCCCTTATTCGCCACAGATCCGACACCGATGAACCAACCATAGACATTGAGCGACATCGAATCGGTGATGGTCGTTGGCTACCGCAACTTCCCACGAGGGCCAGAGCGTTGCCGTGCCGCCGCCAGCGGCCGTCGCGCTCTAGCCCTGTAACTGCCGAGACATCTTTAGCGATACAAGCAAGTGACGGAGCGGGAGGCGAGATGGAGGGACAGACCACGAGCACGGACGGTGCCGACGCGCTTTTCCGGTGCTCTTTGCTGGCGCTGGCATTGGCTGCGGCAACTAATGGTGTGGTGGCCGCGATCGATGCAGTGACGTGGGCATGGTGGGTGGGTGGCGCTTGCCTCCTGGCCTGCTTGTGGCTGGCAGGTGCCATGCAAGGCGCGAGTAGGGAACTCACCCTGCGGGCCCGGCGAGGCCAGCTGCCGAACGCTGTCCGTGCACCAGGTCCGGAACTTGCCCGACGCACGTGACATAAGCTTGCGCGATGACTATTCCGGGGCGCGACTATTCGTGGTTGCCTGAACATCAACTCCATGCCGCGTACACGCTTGCCCACGTCGACGCACTTATCGCGCGCGCTGGCGATGTGCTCCACGACTACCTCGATCCAGGCCCCTTCACGCTGGAGAACATTGTTGACGGCAAGACTGTCACAGTGCAGGTGAAGGCTGTCGCACCACTGCCGGCTGCTGCTGCGCGGTACACAGCGGACGCAATGACCCAGATGCGAGCCGTAATTGAGCACACGATTTTCGCTGAAATCGAGTATCTTCTCGGCCGCAACCTCGTCGAAGAGGAAGCAAAAGTAATCGAGATGCCTGCGGCGATCAGCGAAGAGAAATTCGCCGAGTGGTTGAAACATCGACGTCGCCGCACCCTTCCTCCCCTGCAGGATGGTGAGCCGCTGGTGCGCCGCCTCCGCGTTCTTCAACCATACAATCGGTCGGACTTCGACAATCACCCTATGCGCGTGCTGGCCGAGCACACCAATCTGGCCAAGCACCGCACTCCCGCCGTGGCGGCAGTGCGCCTCGGGCAGGTCGATCTCGACACGCCAGACCCGACGGTGACCACCATGGGAGGCGGCCCGGTACAAGTCGGAGATATCCTCGCGACCCTTCCATTCGGCAAAAAGGTGCCTGCGACGATCTGGCCTGAAGTGTCAATTCGGCGACCTCATACCGAAACCTGGCATATCGTGATGAAAGAGTTGGGGGCCCTGGAGGAGTGGGTTCGCACGTCTGCGATTCCACACCTGGTCGCCGGGACCCGCGATGTTGACCCGCTGCCACCCGGCCTGGATATCACAGTCGGACATGACAATGTCCGCGCAGCGCTGGCTACGGCTTCCGACACGCCTGCCTTGAAGAGGTCGGAGTGGCGAATTCAGGCCGCGACCGCCCGGCAAGGTCTTACCGAAACTCTCGCATTGCATCGTGATCGAGTTGATCCCGCGGTGATCCGAAACTGGTTGAACGGGCTCGATGATGGAGCGGTGATGGCCGCCGTTGTCCGTTTGCAGATAGATAACGTGGAGCAATTTGATCACGAAGTGCGCGAAATGCTTTCCAAGGCATTGGCGGTGAATGATCGACCATGAGCCCGCCGCCTCAATTGAGCGGACACCCGAAACCCATGTGATGACGCGAATCGGATAGTAGCTTCCGCTGGAGGTCGCGCGGGCCGCACAACGCACCCGTCTGGTGCCGTGGTCTCGGTCGGGGTGGTGGTGACGGTCGGGGTGTTCAACCACCTGTGCTGCGCCGGACCCTTGGCGCTTCGTCGTGACGTCAGCCGCGTCAGGGTGTTCACCGAGTGGGGGCCGGGGGCCGGGGGGGCGCGGGCGTGGTCGCGGAGCGGGAGTGACCGAAGCTAGACGGCACGTCGCTGGACCGCATCCGCGCGGCGAACGCCGAGGTTACCGACGCCCCGGTGGTGGCGGTCGTCGGGTCATTCGCCTCACTCGCGGGCACGCTGGCAGGCGGTTTCGAACCACTGCTGGAAGGTGTGCGGCTGACCCAACGGGAGGCGATCCGGCCACGCACGTCGGTGCGCGTGCTGCTCGCCGACACCGGACCGGAGCGCCAGGGAGCCATCGAGACCGTCAAGGCCGTGGTGGCCACGGGCCCACACGCGTTCGTGGCGCTGGACGAGGATCCACACGGCGCCGTCCTACGGCGTCGTGCCGCAGTTCGGCGCGGCGCGGTGAAGCGACCCTGGACGGACTGCGGGCGCCGCTGGCGGTGGTGCACCTGCGCCGCACCATGCCCGAGGTGACCCCGGTGGTGTGGGGCGGTTCCTCGCTGACCACCTGCAGTGGTGTGGCGCTGGCCGCCTCACCGCACCTGGACCGGCTGGTGTCGGAACTGACGCGGTGCGGTGGTCGTGGTGACCTCGGATCCGGACGCCGCCGACGTGCTCAAGGCCGTTCTGGGCACTAACCACGGAATTAGGGGTAACGGATACATACGGATGCGCGACAATCGGATGCGGCGGCCATCCCCCCGGCTGCCGTATCCCCGGTCGGGGTTCTCGACCCCCCTGAGAATCCCGGCCGGGCGCAAGCCAGGGACATCGTCCGGTCTGCGCCCATTCGTCAAGCAGTTGGGATACGACGCCCGACACGAGCGCTGCGTCCGGTGGCCGACGTCGCTTCAGAAGATCACGCCATGAGGCGAGCCCCTGTCGTCTCCGCTACGACGGCTCGGTCACTTCGCCTTCGGTCGCCTCTGTGAGGCCGCGCAGTGCCGCGATGGCGGGGTCCGAACCCGAATGAATGGTCAGCAACTCGTCCAGACTTGTGGCCTGAAGAGGTCGCAAAACGCTACGGTGACCGGCAACGATCACGAAGGAAATGCCTCGCCGATCAGCATATCCGAATGCTTCCACGATCAGAGCCAGGCCGCTGGAAGCCAGGAACGTCACCTCGTTCAAGTCCAACACCAGGGCCGATGGGGCGGCGTCCAGGCACGTCAGCAGCGCACCTCGGACCGTCTCGCTAGTGGTCATGTCGATCTCACCGATGACGCGCAGTACCGACACACCCTGCAGGAGGTCGACCTGCGTCGAGACCAGATCAGGCGACCGACCGGCACTCATGGATCCGCTCCTGACCACGCGTGAACGGACCTAGGTCCGCGCTCAACCCAGCGGTCACATCGACCGGACACGACCCTAATCCCTTCCCTCCAGGCAGACCTGCCGGGTGCACCGAACCACGTAGCGCGGTCGATGACGTTCGCTGACAGTGTCGGTGACGTCGACCGGCAGCATCGGGCAGCGACTACAAGGATCCGACAAATCATTCCTGCAGCCGGTGATCATGTGTCCACCGGCGATGGTTCTCAGCATCATTTCGCAGCGGGCACGGGGTCCTTCACGCCCTCGGCAAGGAGCAGCTTCACTCGCGTGGTCGACACTTGTGTTGCCAGGGCGATGTCACGCAACGTTGTCCGTCGCAGTGCAAGGGCGGCCACTGCCTCGCTCAGGGCCGCGGTGTAGGCGATCTCAACGGACCGTAGATTCTCCAGTTCCGGTGTCATCGCGATGATCACGACTTCCGCGGTGACACCGACGAGTTCGAGTCCCTGTCTGGTGTTCTCCTGCGCTGCTTTCAGTGTCCGTCCGTGCCCGTACACCCCGTGCTCGGGAATGTGCACCACCCAGGTCCGCGCTCGCCTGACAGCCAGGCAGTGGATGGTCTCGCTCACGTCGCACTTCCCATGTCGTCGATGACCTGTTGCACGACCATGTCCGGGATGGGAGCAGGCAGGACCACCTGCCGATCTCCGATCTGGTATAGCGTGTGCGTTCCGTTGTGGCTGACTGCGGCGACGGTGAGCCCCAGTCCGCGAGCCGCTGCACGGATGCGAAGCAGTGGACCGCTTCCCTCGGCCCCTGCGCGCAGCGCCGCGGTGACCTCTTGGGCCTGCTTCCACTCCTGCACGCTGACCGCCGCCTCGTGCGTGATCTCCGGCGACCACACCCACTTCGAGACCGGGTTGAGCCGGGAGTATCCGTCGCGGCCGGTGCGGGTGGCCTTGCGGTTGTACACCTGGTGACCGGTCAGCTTGGGGTTCGCGATCAGACCATCCACCAGGGTGTGCGTCCACCGATGCTCGATCGGATACCGGTCGGGCTCCGCGGCCAGGATCGTGATGATGTCCGCGGTCTTCAGGTGTTCCTCTCGTCGCAGGCGGCACAGTTCCCGCGCTGTGTCGAACCGTCGCGGGTCGGGGTGCGGAACGAGCTTGCGCCTGGGCCGATCACCGCCGAACCGTCCCCTCGCCCGCGCCGGGGCGTCCGGGTCGATCACCGTGGTGTACGGGTAGGGCGGGTAGCCGTGGTTCCAGCCGTTGATCGCGTGCTGGATCTGCCCACCCATCGACATCTCCATCAGTACCGCCCGGTAGACCTCCGCGTCGACCTGGCCGGATCGACGGGAGCGCAACCTGCCGGACTCGGTTCCTCCGACCGGCTCGTTGGCGTATACCACCTCCACCCCGATCCGCTTCAACTCGTGTTCCACGGTGAGGCTGGTCAGCATGGCTCGTGCCACCCGGTCCGATCGCTCCGCCAGAACATGGGTGACGCCCAAGCCCTCGGCTCGATCCACCAGGTCTTGGAGTCCACCGTGGCGAGGGATCGGAACAGCGAGCGCGTCATACATCTCGTGGGAACCGAGGCCTCGTAGGTCCGGCGGAAGCATTCCGGATTCAATGTCCCAGTAATACGCGGCGAACTCCTCGCCGGCCTCCAGGCGTTCGGAGGCGAGGGCCACTTGCCGTGGCAGGGACGAGACGGGGTCCTGGTTGTCCTTGGTGGAGACCCTACCGATGAAGACCGAGCAGCGGGGACGCGTGTCCGTGTGCTGGAAGTTCGGTAGATCGGTGAGATCGATTGGTGGTCCAAATGACGATGTCATGGCGTTCCTGTGCGTTAAGAGGACGGCCGGGTGATCATCGAGGGCAACGAAAGGCGGTCAGTCACGCTCACTCATCCGTTGCGGGAGAACAGAGTTGGCAGCTCGACAGTCAGTCGGATCGTGAATCCCTTTTCGGGATGGCTATCGGGCTCCGGATGCGGTGAACGTGAGTAGTGCTGGCGACGTGTTGTCGGCGCGGTGTATGTCCAGTGCGTAGTCCTCGATCCGGATTGGAGGCACGCCGACGTCGTCGTTGTTGTCGATCGCGGCGATGAGGTGGCGCCGCAGGGTTTCGGTGTCGTCGGGGTCGGGGGTGACGCGCAGTCGGGCCAGTGTGTCGTCGCGGTGCCGGATGACGAGATCGAGCGTCGCGAGGACGAGGTCATCTACCGGCGGCGGGGACTCCGGTCCCGCGTGCGCCTTTACTCGCGCTAGATGGGCCAGGACGTCTTGGCGCAATCTCACGGCCCGGTTCCGGCCGATGCCGAGTACTTGGATGTCGTCGACGCGAACGGGACGGCCGGTGTCTTCGCGGTACCGCACGGCACAGTCCACCGCTTGGTCCCAGAGTTCCGGTGCCCACGGTCCGGCGGGGTCGGTACCGCGTTCGGTGAGCATCTCCGCCAGCGCGGTACCGACTTGCGGTGCTCGCCCTGCCGCAGGGTTCGGGTACCCGTGATCGGTACCGCCGGGCGGGTTCGCCGGTACTGCGAAGGAGTCGTGACCGCCGAAGGTGGTACGGAGGGAGGCATCGTCGGTCACCGGTTGCCTCGTGTGTGGGTCGTGTTCCTGTGGGGCAACCGTGTCCGGCGCTGGCGAGGTTCGGCCTAGCATCAGCTGGTAGTCCTGTGCCGCTTCGGTGAGGCTGGTCAGCAGTACTACGGGGATCGCGTGCAGGGCGACGCCAAGGACGTCACCGTCCTGGAAGGACTGGGCGCAGTTGAGCAGCAGCGACATCACCGCGGTGATCCACCGCAGGGCGGTACCCCAACCGGATCGTCGCCCGCTCTGCTGCAGGAGCTGGTCGCCGATCAAGGAGACGGCGATGCTGGCATCCACCGCCAAACCCAAAGCCAGTCCTTGGGCGTAGGTGTTGTGGTGTTGGACCATCAGGTTCGCCGTCGTGGTTGCGGACACCACCATGACGATGACCGCGACCGCCCACACCAAATAGTTGATCACGAGTGCCTTGCGTCGAACCTGCGCGCTGTTCGTGGCGCCGTGTGGCTGTGCCACGGTCTCGAGTCCTCTCACCGGTACTGATGTGCTCGCCATCGGAGTACTGCTCGCCGCTTTCCGATACCAGGGTTCTTCCGCCAGCGACGGCCTTACTCAGCCGGTTCCGCACCGGCCCGCAGACCATGCTGGAATCGATGATCGGACTCCGGCGTTTCCGGGTGGAGTCCGGTGGGCGGGGTACTCGGTACCGAGGTTGGCGGAGCTTCGCTTCGTGACCACACCGCCAAACCTTACACACCTTGTGCACATAGAACATAAGGTGCGCCCGGTTTGCTGTGTTTTCGCTGGTCGAAACCTCACCCCCTAAGGTGGAGACTCACGTCGTCCAGGGAATCAAGCACACGGGGAGTTCAGCATTGGCCAGGAGCGCACAGGCCAGGTACCTACAGGTGGCTGACGACCTGACGTCCCAGATGACCAGCGGCAAACTCAAGGTCGGCGACGCACTGCCCTCGACCAGTGCGCTCATGGGGCTGTACCAAGCCTCGTCGACCGTCATTCGTTCGGCGATCAGGGAACTGGGCTCAGCCGGACTAGTGGAAGGCCAGCCGGGCAAGGCGGTTTACGTGATTCGCCTGCCCGAGGAATCGACTGGCCACACACCCGAGTACCTGGACCTGAAAACAGCCCTCGGCAAGCTGACCAGCGTGGTCGAAGAGCTCACGGATCGTGTGGCTCGACTCGAAGCAAGCGACGGACACTGACACGGCCTCAGCAGGATGCTTTCCTGACCAGTACCGAAACCAGGAAGCCCAGTTCGGTGTGGTGGGGCGAATGTAGGTCAGTCGCTCGCACGCGGCAGACGCAAGGCCAGTGTGACCGGGTATCAGCCCGGCCCGGAAGCGTCCCTGGGTCATACCCATGCCTCTGTGATCCCGCTGGATACTGGTGCGGTTCCCCAACACGGTACCGAGTCCCGAACTGCACAGCCGATCAGTACTTCGAGGCGTCACGGATACCGGCCTCCTCGGCACCGACCTGCCGGCTCCGCGACCGATCAGTTCCGTGCCGAAGGACCCATTCCTCGCCTCCACAGCGACAGGGGTTCATTCTCAAGTACCCCAGCGGGACAGTTCCGAAGGATGGGCATCTGTTCGGTACAACAGGGAGCGTGCGGACCCGGTTCTGGATGAGGGTGGGGCTGCCGATCACCAGAGCGCGGTCCGTGATGTCGTCTCGGACGGCTGTATGGAGCGGCATGCTGACCGCAGGGTGGTGTTGGGCGGCGCTCGACCATGCATGACGGTCCCGATGGCGACCACTGGCCAATTGACCTGCGGAAAGACTCTATTGGGGGACTGTCGCCGGCGATGATCTCCTGCCAACCTGGCCGCTATGGACGACACCCGACACTTGGAAGTACGCCTTCCCTCCGAACTGCCGAACGCGGTCTATGCGGCCCTCGCACACGCCTTCTGGGCCGTGCTCAACTCCGCCGGGCTAGGCGAAACCTCCTCGATTCGACCGGACGACAAGGTCACCGACGCCGAACTGATCCGCGCGTTCGACCAGGACACGCAGACCTATCCCTGGGGCCTGTGAACACCGCGCAACGCCCACGCGCAAAGCCTTAATACGAGTCGAGGTTTCAGCTCAGCCGAGGTCGTGCCGCTCGATCCGATCGATGAGCCGAACGAGATCAACGACGGGAATTACCGCGGTGCTCATGGGTGTCGGCAAGGTTGAGGCCACCAGTTCCCGCAACGCCGCGACGGCGGCGGCCTGGCCGACGTCGCGACTTAGCTTCTCGTTCAGTCGTGCACCATCCCCGGCTGGGTCACCGACCTCGATTGCGGCATGTGCTGCCACCTCGACGAGTCGCTCATGCAGTTCCACTGTGGACTTTCTCATTCCGTGGTCAGGCGGCAGCGAGTTGTTCACACTCGGCCGCGTACAGAGAGAGATGACCCGGTGAACCGCCACGGCTCACCGGGTGAGCGGGAGACGAGCCTCAGCGGGGAGATCCGGCAACCGTCGGGAGTTCGCCCAGAAGCCGACAACCTCACCATGTGAGGCCGCCTCACCCACCGTCGACCTTGTTCGACATCCGGGATACCCGACCTGCTCACGCTTGGCGTCGGTATTCCCACACCTTGCGGCCCTCGCCGCTTACGATTCCCAGATCATGCGCCGAACGCTGTGGCTACTCATCGCGATTGCCCTCGCACCCCTTGTCGTGTGCCTCGTGACGTGGCCGTTGTTGGACTCGAATCGGTGGTCAGGCCTCGGACAGTGGGCGGGTGGAATTGCCACTGTATGGGCCGTGGCCATCGCCCTGTACGCCTTCACGGTCGAGCACCACCAAGCAACCAACGAAAGACATGATCAAGAAGTTGCGCAAGCACGGCTCGTCACGGTGCACCTCGTCCACCCCAGCTTCACGGAACCCAAGCATGTCCCGATCATGCTGGTGATCGAGAACCACAGCCCGCTCCCGATCTTCGAGCCGACCTGGGACGGATTTGCCCCAGTCGGCACACTGACGTTCTTGTCGGGCTACGACGACACGGACAATTCCTACGAGAATCATCCGGTTCTTGCGGCCAACTCGCGCATCCAACGGCCGATCTGGTTTCATCCGACAGATCAACCTGACCTGGGTGGGCCAGGACACCGCCCGGTCGGTGATCCAATGCCGTTGCCAGTCGCCTCCTTCACCGACGCAGACGGGCGCCGCTGGCAGCGAACCGGCTCGAAACCGCCCAGGCGCGTGCTGCAATCGCCGTCGATGCCCTGGGAGCCTCGGTAATCACGCCTTGGGCTGCGATCCTGTGGCTTATGAAAATCCTCAGCGGAGTCGCTGTTGCGGCTGTCCTCCTAGCCCTCGGGCTGCTGATCGGGGGGCAGGTTGGGTTGTCAGAGGATGGGTGGGGCGCGCTGGGCCAGTGGTTTGGAGGCGGTGCCTCAACTGCCGCGGTCGTCGCAGCCCTCACGATCGCCAGACGGGATTGGCAGAGCGCCCACCTGGCCGCCGCCAGCGCACGACGAGCCCATGCGTTCCTTGTCGTATCGGCGTGTACCGAGAAGAAGATCGTAGTGACCAACCATGGCCCCGAGCCCATCACTCAACTGGTCGTCCCCCGCATCTACGCACCCGACGGCGGCATCACCGCCAACCCGGCCGAGTTCCCGCCCGAATATCGCCCCATGCTGCTTCCCGGCGACACCTGGACGGTGGACTACCCTGCGTCCGGACATCGCAGCGTCAGCGACTTGCGAGTTCGACTCCTCGCCATCATGGAGGACAATCCGGCGGCTGTGCTCGACGCGGAGATCCACTGGACCGATCTGCACGGCACCCACTGGAAACGCCGAGGGCAACTGGAGCCTCTGACGACACGAACATCAGACTGGTCAGCTCCCAACCTGCTCGACCGCATCGAGCAGGACGGCAAAGCCACCAACTGAGCGGTGGCTGAGCCCGACGGTCTGATGTCGCGCCTATCGACCGCTTCGCCCATCCAATGCAGCGAAGCGCCAGCACACGACCCGCTGCTCTTCCTGGCCGGTGCGGGCGACAGAAGCGTCGACCGGCGTGGTTGGTAGGCGGGGACCTGGTACCACGGTGCGGAGAGTTGGTTTCGACACCTGGCCCGTTCGATGCTGTCGAGCACAGAACGCGCTCGCGTGCGGCCGCGGCACCCCATAACCTGCTGCTATGGAAAAGACGGAGCGTAAGGGTTGGAACGAGGGGTTCGGCACAACCACTCGATCCTTCGACGAGTGGCGCACGACGAACTCTGACATCCGCGCTTTTCTCGCTCTGACAACGCGCTGGATGCAGGAACGCTACGAGCAAGTCTGGAAGGAAGTCAGCGAGCTTCCAGGGTCGGACGATGGCCCAGACCTGTATGACGTTTTCTTGCGCACCGTTAACGGCTTGGAACCGTTGGACTATCACTGAATGCTGCAGGCTTCGGTAGTGCGTGATGGAGTATCAGCGTTCGAGGCCTACCTTGAGAAGGCCGGAGCAGAGGTTCTCCAAAAGCATGGATACTCGTGGAAAGTCCGACTCGGGCGCACGCCTGAATGGCGTGACATGGTCATCTTCTTTTCACACTATCTCGACATCGAGGTTGATACCGAACGCGTGAATCACATCCGCCAACTTCGGCACAATCTCACGCATTTGCGAGGCGAACTTCGAACGCCTGCACAGCAGGAAAAGTTCGGCCAGAATGATGAGAGCAACTTTCCGAACTATCGCGCCGAATTGTCTGCCGAGACCGTCACAGCCGTACTCAACGACCTCGCCGTTGTCGTACATCGGGTCGACCCTGTTGCATGGCGATTCATCTACGGCAAGGACCGTTTGGAACTGAACTCACCCGAGCGATAGACCGACATGCCAGCCAGTGCGGCATCATGCCACAGTGGGAGCCCTGCCCGGAGGAGGCGTCCATGAACCCGCGTGCCCGAGCGGAGTTGCGCGCTGTTCTGAACGCCTACGAGGCGCTGCTGGTGCCCAGCCTGAGCGACGATGAGGCTTATCGGCGAGGCGCACTTCAGGTGATGCTGTGCATGATGACCGAGACAGTCAACGTTCACCACGCCCGCAATCGAGCTCGCCGCATGCTTGGCATCCGAGACGACCTCTCCACGGCAAAGACTAAGAAGAAGCGACGCAACAAGAAGGCAAAGGCTAAGCGGTACGCGGGCCTGGCCAACGTCATCCCCCGACCTGCGGCACCACGGACGCCCGACGCCGTCCGCGTGACCAGCGTGGTGTCGAACGCACCAGAAACCAACCGGCGGACGCACTGACATCGGGGCGAGGCGCACAACATGTCTCTCACCCGCACCCGGTAAGCTCAGTCTGCCCGGCGGCACCCAGGCACAACTGCTGCCGCCGGGCCTAATCCCTAGGATCAGTTCCCCTGTGTCCGCGGGCGGCGTCCGGTACCGCGGGGAATGATTGATGGCAGGGCGTGTGCCACCGGGCCTGCTGGTTTCGCATGACGGCAGCCCCTCGTCAACGCACGCTTGTACCACCTTAAGTGCTTTTCGACCTTTTCTCCCCGCGCGACAGCATCGAGCCTCTCGCTGGCCAACTCGGGCGCTCCGGCTCATTGTCGCAAGAGTTCGGACTATCGACCGAGTTCGTCAAGCGGTGCCGTGGAAACGAACACCGCGCTTCCTGGCGCCGGAGCGAACACTGGTTCGACGGTAGTTCCTGCTCGTGCCAACGCGTGGCAGGTGTCAGCGTTGGTGATCACCGCTCTCTCCCAATCGATCCGCACCGGTCCGCAGTCGAACGTCATGCCGTTGAAGGTGAGGGGCAGGGAACTGGTGCCCACGCGCATGTGAGCACCGTCCGGGCCGAACAGGTCGGCGGTGTGTAGAAATTGAGTGGGTGACTGCACGACGCTGGGTCTCCATCGCCATGGCACGCGCGCCTGCCCGTCACGCACGAGGCTCGCAGCGAATCCGATGACGCGTTGATCAGCGATCGTCCATGTATGTGGGGCGAGCAGCGCCGCACCGACGGTGTCACGGACATTCACCAGGTCGCGGAGAAGATCGCGCAACTTGGCGAACCCCAGGTCCGCCGGTGTCGTCAGTGGCGCGACGAACTGCCCACCGGGCAGGGTGATCTCGGCCTGCCGTCCTACGTCGATTCCGGCGAAGAATTCGTTGATCCGCAACAGAATCTCGGGGTCGAAAAAATCGGCTCGCGCACCGGAAGTGGAACCATCATCAAGAGCGAGGTTGGCCGACATCCGCACCTGAGGACCAACGGGCCGATACATGACGAGCTGGACGGTGAGCAAACCGGTGGCGTCACGGCCGTGCACCGTGACGCCCTGGGTACCTACCTCACGGCGAGTCATCGTCACGTGCAGTGGTCGAGTGGGTGCCTTCCCGCCTCCGGTCACCCGCAGGGTGACGCCCATCGGCAGACCTTCGTTGTTCTCGACAGCCTCGAAGGTCAACTCCGCGGAACCGGCCGGGATGCCCAGCTCCTGCAGAGCGGCATTGGACACCCGTGTCACGTACTGGGCAGGCACGGTGACCGTCCCGCCAAGTGCGATGGTGCGCTCATAGCGCTGTCGCGTTTCCTGAGCCTCGGTGTCGTGAGTCGGGAAGTCGAAGGTGAACTCCGCTCGCAGGTCCTCCTTCAACGCTCCCGGCTTCGGCTCGACGACGACGCTCTTGGCTGACTCATCCCACCGCACGTTCCACGTCGGAGACAGCTCCGAACCTCGGCGGTGCAGGGCCGCGGCACGCCGAGCAAAGTCGGGTACCCCGCCGTTCAGGAAGTCCATCTCCGCCCGCGCCTCGGAAACAGCCCGCAGCACCTCGGCATGGGCGCTATCCCTGGTCGCACGCCTGATGTCAGGATGGGCGGCCATCAGTTGATCAAGCCAAGCACGGCCGCGCCACTCAAGGCCGAACGGGACCTCCGAGGACAACTCATCGTGAAACCAGCGGTCCAGCGATGGTGTCGGATCGGTCGGCACGACAAGGATCCATCGACTCGGACGGTGTTCGGCCGCTCTGGTCAGTGAACGCTTGATCTGCCGACGGCCGGTGGCGTTGATCCGGGTGAACTTCTTCATCTCGATGATGACAAGGCCATCGGGCCCGTTCCACCGCGCGTCGATCCCGCCGTCACCACCGCGGCCGTCAATACAGATCGCACCGGGGAACTCACGGGTCACCAACTGCTTCGCGAGCCGCTCGAACCCTGCCGGGTCTTCCTCGAAGTCTTCCCACCGCACCTCGACCATAAAACCCTTTCCTCACACACGGCTCGTGGAGACCGTTGACCACGGGCTGACCGCAAGCAGACGAACGCCTCCGACCCTTCACAACAATACCCCCCACCGTGGGGGGTATTGTTCAAGTACGCCCAGGTGGGAACGCTGTGGAGGTGCTGTCGACGTGAACGCCCCGCTGGACGGTTTGATCTCCGTGCAAGCTGCGGCGCAGCAGTTGGGCGTGTCCCCCGACCGCGTCCGAGACCTGGTCAAAGCCGGAAGCCTTGACGCCGCCACCCCCGGACGGGAAGTGCTGGTGACCTCTGAGTCCGTCGCCCGCCGAGCAGCCTCGAACCCCACCGCGGGACGCCCCCTGACCCCGGCCAACGCGTGGGCGGTGCTGTGGCTGGCCTCCGAGCAAACACCCCGCTGGGTATCCTCCTCCGACCTGGTCCGGGTGCGGCGTTTCGCTGCCAGGCCACTGTCGCGGTGGCCACGAATGCTGGTCAACCGCTCCCACGTACACCGCGTTCGTGTCCCCGATCCCATCCTCAAACGCCTCCAGTCACTGATCGGGGTGACCGAAGGCGGCGCGATGGCCGCGGTCTCACACGGCTCGAACCTCCTGCCGGGGGTGTTCGAGCACGAGTTCTACCTCACACAGGCGGCGCTGCACGCGGTACGCGGCATGAGGGGGGTCGGATGGCGGTCCCCCTCCCCCAACACCGTGCTGCGGGTCCTGCCCGACACGCTGCCCCTGGACGTGATCACCGGGGTCATGCACAACGTGGCATCGCGCGGCATGGCCGCAGCCGACCTGCTCGACCGTGGTGACGAGCGGTCCCGGCACGCGGCCGCTGAACTCCTGGGTCGGGAACGCTAGCCTCGTCGCGCATGAGCACCAACCGCTGGCCGGACCTTCCTCTGCTCGGCGATGTCGAACTTCCGTCGCTAGCGGCCGGGGCGGATCGAACACTGTGGCCAGCGCTGCTCACGCTCACCGAGCGGTTGCCGGTCGATCACGCGGTGATCGGCGGGATCATGGTCTATCTGCACGGCACCCTCGCGGGCCGGGGGCCAGCGAGGGTAACCAGGGACGTGGACGTGCTCTGCGATGTAGAGGTGATGCCCAGTTCCTTGCGCGACACCGTGGCCGTACTGACCGCTCTGGGCTATCGGATCGACCCTGCCAGCCCTCCCGAGTCCAGCCACCGTTACCTAGGCCCCAATGGGGAGCAGGTCGACGTGCTGGCCCCCTCACACGTCCGGCCTCCGCCGAACCTGATCACCACCCCACCTGGCCGCACCATCGAGGTTCCCGGCGGGAAACCCGCGCTGCGCAACCGAGTCGTCATCCGCGCCTCCTACGGCGGCAGCACCGGCCACGTGGTCATGCCCGACCTGGCCCGCGCGCTGGTGCTCAAAGTGGCTGCCTACGCTGTGGAATACAGCAAGAGCCCAGCTAAGGCCTTCTCCTCCAAGCACTTGGAGGACATTGCCTTCCTCGTATCACTGATCTCCGACCTCGACCGAATCCTGACCGACCTCGGAGCCGCTCCCCTTGGTGGTCACTTCGCGATGGCCGCGATCCTCGATAGCCCTGGCCACCACGCGTGGGCGGCTGCAGGAGCTGCTGTCGAGGACGCCCGATTGGTGTGGGACGCGCTGCGCCACAACGACACCTCAACAACATGACCACGAGGTTCGCCCGGAGGCCCTGTCTCCAGGTCTGACTGTCCGACCACGGCATCCTTCGACCGCAAGTGAATGTCGGTGGTCGTGGGTAGCGTTTCATCGCATGAGCCCTCGGGAACGCATCCAGGAACTGGCCGACCGGATCGTCGTGCTGCGCGACGCCTACTACCGCGGGTCGCCGCTGGTCGCCGACGCCGAGTACGACGTGGTCGAGGACGAACTGCGCGGCCTGATCGAGGCGAACCCGAACCTGGCCCCGGACCCCAACCCGTTGGAGCAGGTGGGCGCTCCGGGCGTGCTGCACGCGCCGGTCCGGCACTCCCGGCCGATGCTGTCGCTAGAGAAGTCGACCAAGCCCGAGCAGGTCGCCGCGTTCTTCAGCCGCTTCCCCGGCCAGCCCGTCGTGGTCATGCCCAAACTCGACGGCCTATCCCTCGCCCTGGTCTACGAGAACGGACGGCTCGCCCGTGCGGTCACCCGCGGCGACGGCACCACCGGCGACGACGTGACCCCACTGGTGAAAGCACTGACCGACGGCGTGCCCGCGCGGGTCGACGCGCCGGGTCGGGTCGAGGTGCGCGGCGAGGCCGTGATGCTGCGCTCCACCTTCGCCGCCTACAACCTCGCGCACCCGGACAAGCCGCTGATCAACCCGCGCAACGCCGCCGCGGGCACCCTGCGCGCCAAGGATCCGGCCACCGTCGCCGAGCGTCGGCTGCAGTTCTTCGCCTTCGACTTGGACACCGACCCCGACGCCGGTGAGGCCGATCTGGAACGCGGGCTGCGCACGCTCGGGTTCGCCGCCGCGGACATGCGCCACTGCGACGACGCCGACGCCGCCCAAGAGGTGATCACCGCGATCGAGCAGCAGCGCAACGACCTGGACTACGACCTCGACGGCGCGGTGCTGCGCCTGGCGGACCGCAGCGCCTACGCCGCCGCCGGGACGCGGTCGAACTCCCCGCGTGGGGCGCTGGCGTTCAAGTTCGCCGCCGAGGAGAAGACCACCGTGCTGTCCGACGTGGTCTGGGACGTCGGCAAAACCGGCAAGATCGCCCCGGTCGCCTGGCTGGAACCGGTGTTCGTCGGCGGCACCACCGTCACCCGCGCCACCCTGGCCAACCAGGAGGTCATCCGGGCCCGCGGCATCCGCATCGGCGACACCGTGCTCGTGCGCCGCGCGGGCGACGTGATCCCGTTCGTGGCGGGGGTGCTGGACGCCTCCGCGCGCACCGGGCAGGAGCGGGAGATCGTGCCCCCGAGCGAATGCCCGTCGTGCGTGCAGCCGTTGATCGAGCAGGGCAACAGCCGGGAACTGTTCTGCACCAACGTGGCCTGCCCGGCGCAGACCGTGCGCCGGTTGATCCACTGGGCCTCGCGGGCGGCGGCGGACATCGAGGCCGTGGGCGGGGTGTGGATCGAACGGCTGGCCGAGGCGGGGATCCTGGTGAACCCGTCGGACTTCTACATCCTGACCAAGGAGCGGTTGCTGGAGTTCGACCGCATCGGCGAGGTGTCCGCGACCCGCATGGTCGAGTCGATCGACACCAGCCGCCAGGTCGGCCTGCGGCGGGCGTTGATCGGGTTGGCGATCCCGATGGCGTCGGAGGGCACCGCGGCCCGGTTGTGCCGGGCGGGGTTCGGCTCGCTGGAGGACGTGCTCGACGCCGGGGTCGACGGTCTGGTGGCCGTGGAGGACATCGGCCCGAAGGTCGCCGCGTCGCTGGTGGAGCACCTGACCCGACTGCGGCCGGAATTGGAACGCCTGCGGGAGCGCGGGGTGTCGCTGGACGTGCAGGAGGAGGACCTGCCGCCGGTGGTCGCGGCGGGTGCTCCGCTGGCGGGCAAGACGGTGGTGATCACCGGCGCGATCAGCGACCCGCGCTCCGGGGAGAAGGTCGCCCGACCCGCCTTCCAGAAGCTGTGCGAGAAGGCGGGCGCGACCGTGGCTTCGTCGGTGTCCGCGAGCACCGACCTGCTGATCACCGGCGCGGGCGTCGGCGCGGCCAAGCTGACCAAGGCGGAGAAGTTCGAGGTCGAGGTCGTTGACCAAGGCGAGATCTGGTCGCAGCTGACCGCGGCAGGCATCATCTGAAAATTCCCCAGAGGTCCAGCTGGTGAAGCAAGACCCGTTCGACGACGCACACCTCCTGCGGCTGCGGCAACCCCATGGTGAAGATCTGCGAAAGACCGCAAACGACTACACGGTGCTCTGGAGCATCAGCTCCAGAGCGTCGATCATCACGGGAATCGCTGGCTCGTCAAGACCGCTGGCTATCAGGTCAAAGGTGTGCGGGTCGCCAGGACCGCCCTGGTGGAAGTCGCGGGTGTAGTCGTACTCACGCCGACCGTCCCGAGTGGTGTTGATCAACCCGAACAGTCTCAAGGTCTTGTGCGCCTCGAACGTCTCCTTCCCGAATGCAAATAGCCCCTCCCGTTTGGCCGGAGGCAGATCGATGGGCGGCGAGGTCGGCGTCTGCCGCGAGTCCAAGTAGGCCAGCACGAGAAACAGCGTCAACTCGCTGGGGGTGAGCACCCCCGCCCACCCGTTGACCACGAGCGCGGCCGGAACAGTGAAGGACTCCTCCGGATTCGGGAGGCGGTAGCGCACCCGGCGGTTGTGGTTGTCCACGCCCTCCGCCAAGACGCGGAAGTTCTCGTATCGCTTCCGAGCCTTCGGGTCGGCGATAGCCACCATTCCGACGGAGTCCAGGGCCTCTAGCGCGGTCTTCACCTGCCTCAGGCGCTTCGCCTCGTGCCCCGCAGTGTGGGTCGAGCCGTACTTGGCGGTGGTGTCCTCGGTGTAGACCGCCACCAGGTCGGTCCAGGCGATCTGGCGGTGAGGGTCCCGTCGTGTGGGGCTGACCGGCACGGGCGTGGGTGCCCCGCGGCGTCCTTGCGACTTCGCCTGCTCCAGAAGTAGCGCGAGCAGCAGGACCTGCAGTGAGATCCCGCGCGGGGTGCTGAGGTGGCGAATCAGCGGGACGCGGTTGTTCTCGTCGGGTTCGTCACGGCACCAGGGCATTGGCGCCTGCGGACGAAGGACGAGCGACTGGTGCAGGGTCAGGTCCGCGGGCGCCTTCCCGTTGAGGACCAGCTGCAGACTGGTCTCGACGTGGTCGGCCAAGGATGGGGTCGCGCTCGGGCCGCCGTTCTTCTCCAAGAACTGCAGCTTGCGCAGTCGCTGTTCGGTACGGCTTCTCCAGCGTCGAGGGTCCGTGGAGGACTGCTTCTCAGCGATGGGCTCGTCGTTCCGGCTTGATTCTGAAAGATTCTTTTTCACTTTGTCCGCCACGTTTTGGACCGCCTCGGAGCCTCAGGCCCCGTCCGCGTTGGGGATGCTTGTGGACGTGGTTCAGGGTTCGAGGCGGTCCAAAACGTATCAGAGACGCGGTGGCATCCTCGCCCACCCCCTGGCTAACGTTTGCCCCGTGCCCACCGCACAGCCACACAGGGCCCTGTAATGCCAGCTCAGAGGCCCGACTGAGAGGGCTGCCCCCTGCTTGAGACCAGGGGGCAGCCCAGGTGGCACCACTCCGTCCATCAGGCGAATCCAGGAGCCAGCACCATGTCAACCGTAGACCGCTCCAGCACTGCAGGAGCTCCCGACCACGAACCGGAGCAGGGGCCGGGGGCCATGCTGGAGTTCGTGAAGCAGGTCGTCGCTCACCCGGCCCATTTCCGGCGGGTGGTGGTTCTACTCGCGTTCGCGCTCGGGGTCGTAGCCCTGCTGGCGGCGGTATTCATCACCAGGGCGCCGGAGATCGCGTCGATCGTGACCACGATCCACGGCTAGCCCTGACCCGCGGGTGGGCCGCCTCGGCGCGATGGCGGCCCACCCGCTCTACATGTCCCCCGTGACGGCGTCGACCGGACGCGGCAAGTCGCCGCACATGGTGGTCACGCCACGATCGGGACGTCGGAGACGGGCGGGCCCGCCTCGCGAACTCGTCCGCCAGCGACCGCGCGCCGTGACAACCCACGCAGGCGAGGCCTGCCGTGACATGACTCGTGACATGGACCAGGGGAAATCATGGAGCCGTGACATACTCCTGGAACTGCTCGCGTGACTGTTGATGCTGGTAGAGACCCTGGATAGCGTAAAGCTGGCACCTTCTAATCCCGAGGTCGCAGGTTCGAATCCTGCCGGGGGCGCCGCAGGTCAGATCGATCCAGAAGGGGTGAGTAAAGCTCGAGTGGGAAGGCCTTCGGGTCAGGTCGCGATCACCGTCGCGGCAGAAGGACCAATCCCATTGGGGCCGAATAGCCCACCGAGGTCGCCACGCCAACGATTTAAGGCGACCGAGGGTACGGGTCGATTTACGCACTGTTAGTAGTCACACCGTCCGACCGCACGCGACGATGCGGCAGGTAGGGGTTCACCACCTCCCCTACCTGCCGTTTTCCGCATACTGCGACGGCCCGTAGCAGAACAGTTACCCAACGGCAAATTCGCCATGCCGAAGAATGGTGAAAAGGCCACCTGATACGGGCGTATCCCGTTCCGAAAACCCGGTCGGGTGGATTCCCTCAGCCGGACAGGCCGGAGCACGCTCCCGGCGGGGGCAGCAGGCCCGCCGCGAAGCGCCCCGGCGACACCCCCATGACGTCGCGGAACTCCGCGGTCATGTGGGACTGGTCGTAGTAGCCCGCCTCCGCCGCCAGGCTCGCCAGCCGACCCTCCCCCGCGCCCGCCAGCACGGTCCGCACGCGGTCGAGCCGGACGAAGTGCTTGGGCGAGACGCCCACCGCGTCGCCGAACACCGCGCGCAGGTGCCGTTCGCTCACGTTGAGCGCGCGGGCGGTGGAGCGGACCGTTTCGGTGCGCAGCAACCGGATGGCCTCGCGCGCCAGGTCACCCCGGTCGTCGCGGGCCGCCCGCCGCACCAGTGCCGCTCGCACCGCGTCGACGTCCGCGGCGTCGCGGTCGCCCCACAGGTCGCGCAGCGGCACGACCCGGTCCACCAGGTCCCGCACCGGCAGGCCCAGCGCTCCGGCCCGGCCGGACCGGAGGCGGATCATCACGCAGGACCGGAACTCCTTGGGCACGTGGTAGCGGGCACGGGTGCGCGGCCCGATGACCACGACCGCGCCCTCCCGCAGCGCGAGGGTCGTGGCGTGGTCCGGTTCGGCCAGCACGGCGTTCTCCAGCCCCGCGCCCGGCGTCGCGACGCTCACCCGCGCGATCCACGGCCGCAGTTCGTCGGACACCCGCAGGACCCGCTCGGCGTAGCTCACCGGCCAACGGTAGGCCGGTTCACGGCCCGCGGGTGTGCCGGAACTTCCTATCGGCCGGCTCCCGCTCGGGCCACCGTGGCCCCATGATCCTGATCACCGGCGCCACCGGCACCATCGGCCGCGAGGTCGTCCGCCTGCTGGCCGACCGCGACGTCCCCTTCCGCGCCATGTCCCGCGGCTCGACCGGGTTCCGGGCGGACTTCGACGACCCCGCGTCGCTGCGCCGCGCGGTGGACGGCGTCGACACCGCGTTCCTGCTGACCGCTCCCGCCACCGCAACCTCCCGCCACGACCTCGCCCTGCTCGACGCGGCCAAGGCGGCGGGCGTCGCGAAGGTGGTGAAGCTGTCCGCGATCGGCACCGGCGAGACCACGCCCGAGGGGCGGGTGATCGGCGCGTGGCACCTGGAGGGCGAACGGGCGCTCCGGGCGAGCGGCCTGGCGTGGACGATCCTGCGCCCGTCGAGCTTCGCGTCGAACGTCCTGCGCTTCGCCGAGGATGGCCGTCTGGCCAACCTCACCGGCGATGGAAAACAGGGCGTGGTCGACCCGCGCGACGTCGCCGCCGTGGCCGTCGAGGCGCTGACCGCCACCGTCCACAACGGACGGATCTACACCCTGACCGGCCCCGACCTGCTGAGCGTGCCCGAGCAGGCCGCCCAGCTGAGCCAGGTGCTGGGCCGTCCGGTCGACACCGTCGAGGTCTCCCCGGAGCACCTGCTCGGCTCCGGCATGGACGAGGCGGCCGCCGCCGAGGTCGCCGCGGGCACCGCGTGGGTGCGCGACGGTCACAACGCGATCGTCACCGACGACGTCGAACGGGTGCTCGGCCGTCCCCCGACCGGCTTCACCGCGTGGGCGGGGGACCACGCGGCCCTGTTCGGCTGATCAGCCGTCGAGCCTGCCGGACGTGCCCTCGGGCTGGACCCGCACCGGCCCGACGGCGAGGCCGCCGGAGGCGGCCGGGACCGACCCGACCACCGGCAGCCGCACCGACGTGCCCGCCAGGTCCAGCGTGACCTTCGGCAGCCGGGACGGAGCGCTGATCTGGCTGGTGTCCGCACCGGCGACCACCAGCCCGAGCCGGTGCCCCTGCCGGACGACGTGGTCCGTCGTGGACAGTCGGAAGGTCATCGTGTACTTCGTCCCCGGCACCAGCGTCGACGGCGTGCTCAACGACGAGTGGTTCGCCAGGTCGGCCCACCCGCGCGAGATGATCTCGGCGCTCACCGCCGTGGTGGTGGTCACCGTGTCGCGGTAGCAGGCGTCGTCACCGGTGCGGCTCTCCCCCCAGCACGACTCCGTGGTCAGCGTGCGGATGCCCTCCCCGCTGCGCACGGTCGCGGGGCCGAAGTCGACCAGGAACGCCGAGAGGTGCGCGGTCGACGTGGACGGGCTCGCCGCCACGGTCAGCGACGTGATGCCGGACAGCCGGAGGTCGGCGGTCAACGCCCCGGTGCGGAACAGGGTCCGGGCGGCGGACGTGCTGTCCGGGGAGGCGATCCACGTGGTCGCGGTGTCGCGGCCGGTGTCGGTGAACGCGGCCGACCCGGTGGACGCCGTCGTGGCCAGCGCGCCCGACGTCGACGGGTACAGCGTCTGCGTCCGGGTGCCCGCGGGCGGCCAGGTCGCGTCCTGGGTCCAGTTGTCCGGCGTGCGCTCGATGGTCGCCTGCGGCTCGGTGTCGATGCCGTTGGGGACGTCCAGCAGGTAGTGGTCGAACCAGCGGTGCAGCGTGTCGACCCACTCGGCGCGGCGGAAGTCGAACGGGTCCACGTGCCCGGTCTGCGACAGCCACAGCTTGCGCGGGGTGCTCGCGGGCAGCGCGTTCCACCACTGCCCGTAGTTCAGCGTCTTCACGTTGAGGTCGGCCTGGCCGTGCACGGCGAACACGCTGGCCTTCACGTTGCCCGCGTTGCGGACGAAGTCCCGCTGGGCCCACATCGGGGTCATGTCCCCGTTCGACGGCGACCCGCTGGTCATCTCCGACCGCACGGCGCCGCAGCGCGACCGGGCGTTCGCGTTCTCGTGCCCGGACGCGAGGCTAGTCGGCGTGCCGAACCCGCTGAACGCCACGCCGTCGGACCGGAACCAGTCGTACCAGGAGCTGATGGCCGCGATCGGGACGATGGTCCGCAGCCCGGCGACGCCGGTGGCCGCCACGCCCTGGGTGATCGTCCCGTCCCACGACTTGCCGATCATGCCCGTCGCGCCGGTGGACCAGGAGGCGGACACCGCGCTGCCGCCCGTCACGGCGGTGTAGCCCGCCGCGCGCCCGTTGAGCCAGTCGACCACCGACTTGCCGGACGACACCTCGGCCCGGCCTCCGGTGTCGAGGCAGCCCCGCGACCGCGACGTGCCCGCGAAGTCCACCAGCACCACGGCGTAGCCGCGCGGGACGAAGTAGTTGTCGTAGAAGAGGGGGAACTTCACCGGTTTGCCCGCCGAGTCGTACGACTTCTTCTCGGACTCGTTGCCCCGCCCCGCCGACTGGTAGTACGGGCTCGCGTCCATGATCACCGGGACGCGCTGCGTCGTGGCGGGCCGGATGATGTCCGCCGCCACCCGGTCGACGGCGCCATCGGCGTCCAGGTCGAGCCCGGTGTCGACGTACACGGTCTCCCGGATGGCGTCCGCGAGCGGGAAGACGGGCTGGGTCACCCCGTCCCGCACGGTGAACGCGGGTTCGGCGGCCACCGCGGGCGCCACCCCCGCCCCGAGGACGAGGACTGCCGCTAGTGCACCGATGAGCGATCCGCTGCGCGCCATGCTCCGGACAGTACGAAGGACACCGCGGAGCGGTAAGAGCCGAAAGTCGGATGCCGCGCGGCACAACGGGAACGGGCCGTCGGGGCCACCGTTCGGGGCAACCGCCGCGCGCGTTCGCCACGCCGTTTTTTGTCGTACCCCCTCGTTAACCTCGCAGGTAGTGGTCGGTCGTCCGGAGGGGAGCGATTGTTCATGGACACCATCAGCGTCACGGCGCTGTCGTTCACGGAGTACGTCATGAGCGGCCAGCGCGGGAGGATCACCATCCTGACGGAGCAACGGGCGATGTACCTCGCCGAGGACCTGAGGATGTGCGGGTTCTACAACCCGGTGCGGGACGCGATGCGGCGCGCGGTCTCGTCGCCCACGCCCGAACTGGAGCTGCGGACGGCGGTCATGGGGGCCAACCGCAACGGCCAGCCGAGGGCGTTCGAGGAGTTGGCCGAGGGCTTCCTGCCGTGGCTGAGGAAGACGAGGCCCACCGGCGTCCCGGTGTCGTCGGCCCGGTGGACGGCGGGCGACCTGACGCTGAAGGTGCGGCCCCACCTGGGTTTGCGGCTGCCGGACGGCACCACCGCCGCCGCGCTGGTCTACGTGAAGGAGGCCCCGCTGAGCCGGGAGGCCGCGACGGTCGGCCTGCGGATCCTCCAGCAGACGATGGAGGACACGCTCCCCGGAGGCGAGCCGATGGTCCTCGACGCGCGTCGGGGCCAGGCGTTCAAACTGGGCAAGCGCACCAACCTGGCGAAGCTGGACGCGTTGATCGCCGCCGAGTCCGCGGGGTACGTCACCCACTGGCGCATGAGCGCCTGACGTTCCGGGCGTCGCGAGCGACGTCCGCGGCGAGGGTGGCCGGGTGCGGGACGGGGATGCCGCACCCGGCCACCCGTCACGTGCCGAGGCCCGAGGGGTCGTGCACCGCCTCGCCGCCCACGAAGGTGGCGACCACCGGGATCCTGCTGATCTTCGCCACGTCGTGGGTGCGCGGGTCGTCGCCGAGCACCGCGAAGTCGGCCAGCTTGCCCACGGACAGGGTGCCCAGGTCGTCCTCACGGCGGCAGGCCGCGGCGGCGCCCCTGGTGTAGGCGGTGAGGGCTTGGTCGACCGTGACGGCCTCGTCGGGTCCGATCCTGTTGCCGCCCTTGGAAGTCCGGTCCACCATGAACTGGATGGCCTTCAGCGGGGCCCCGTCCGACACGGGCCGGTCCGAGCTGCCGGCGATCGTGATCCCGTGGTCCAGGAACGCCTTCCCCCGGTACATCCAGGCGGACCTCCGCGCCCCCATGATCGTGCTGTAGTCGTCGCCGTTGTCGTACAGGAACGCGGGCTGGATCACCGGGATCGCGTCCAGGTCGGCGATCCGCTTCAGCTGTTCCGGCCGGGTCATGCCGCAGTGCTCGATGCGGTGCCGCACGTGCCGCGGGAACCGCCGGTGCGCCTCCTCCAGCGTGTCCAGCGTGAAGTCCAGCGCCCGGTCGCCGATGGCGTGCACCGCCAGCTGCCACCCCGCCGCGTGCCCGTCCAGGATCGCGGCGGTCATGTACTCCGGGTCGTCCTGGAGGTGCCCGCTGTTGTTGGTCCCCTCGTACGGCTCGGTCAACGCCGCCGTCCTGGCCATCATCCCGCCGTCGGTGAACACCTTGAGCGCCCCGATGGACAGCCGGTCGCCGCCGAACCCGGTCCGCAGCCCCAGGTCGATGGCGCGGGTGACCCGGTCGTCCCGGTGCGCGGCCACGGTGTGCAGCACGTCGGCGGACACCATCAGCTGCACCCGCAGCGGCAGCCGGTCCCGCTGGTAGGCCGCGACCTCCAGCGGGCTGCTGCCGACGATCCCGCCCGCGACCCCCGCCTCGGACGCCGTGGTCACGCCCTGCGCCAGGCACTGCCGGGCGCCGAGGGCGACGTGGTCCGCGATCTCGTCGACCGCGTACGGCAGCCGCAACCGGCGAACGGCCGTCTGCGCCCCTTCCGCGAGTCCGCCGGTGGGGTTCCCGTCGCGGTCGAACTCGACGCCCGGAGTGCCGGGGGCCAGAGCCGACGGCGGAAGTTCCTTGAGCACGAAGGTGTTCACCACGCACGCGTGGCCGGACAGGTCCTGCACGTACACCCGGCGGTCCTGCGCCACGGCGTCCAGGTCGCGCGCGGTCAGCGGCCGGTCCAGCGCGCGGTGGTCGTAGCCCGCGACCTCCAGCCACCCGCCCGCGGGCTCGATCTCCCTCAGCTGGGCGATGATCGCGGCGACGCTGCGGCACGCGGAGATGTCCGCGGTGACGCTCGCCCGGCCGGCCCAGGCGAGGTGGACGTGGGCGTCGACGAAGCCCGGCAGCACGACCGCGCCGTCGAGGTCGACCACCCGCTCGGCCCTCAGGTCGGCGATCTCCTCGTCGAAGCCGACGATCCGGCCGCGCCAGACGCCGACGCTGGTCGCTTCGGGCCTGGTGGGGTCCATCGTGATGAATCGGCCGCGCACCAGCTTCACATCGAGGATCACGAAGTGGCAGGTTACCCACGCCTGTCCAGTTCGGTTAGCCTCACGTTAGTTAGGTTAGGCTGACTTGATTCGGACGAGGAAGGGATGGCCATGCGGGTTGTCATGTTCGGCTACCAAACCTGGGGGCACCGGACCCTGCGGGCGCTGCTGGATTCCGAGCACGACGTCGTCCTGGTGGTCACCCACCCGAAGAGCGAGCACCCGTACGAGCAGATCTGGAGCGACTCGGTCGCGGACCTCGCGGCGGAGCACGGCGTCGAGACGCTGATCCGGAACAAGCCCGACGACGAGGAGCTGCTCACGCGCCTCAAGGAGCTGGAGCCGGACGTCATCGTGGCGACCAACTGGCGCACGTGGATCCCGCCGCACGTCTTCTCCCTGCCGAAGCACGGGACGCTGAACGTGCACGACTCGCTGCTGCCCGCCTACGCCGGGTTCTCGCCGTTGATCTGGGCGCTGATCAACGACGAGAAGGAGGTCGGCGTCACGGCGCACATGATGGACGACACCCTCGACGCGGGCGACATCGTCCTCCAGCGGTCGGTGCCGGTCGGGCCGCGCGACACGACGGCGGACCTGTTCCACAAGACGGTGGAGCTGTTCGGGCCGATCACGGTCGACGGGCTCGCGGAGATCGCCTCCGGGCGGACCGACTTCGTGAAGCAGGACCGGAGCAAGGCCAGCTTCTTCCACAAGCGCGCGGACACCGACCTGCGGATCGACTGGACCTGGTCGGCCGAGGAGCTGGACCGGCTCGTGCGGGCGCAGTGCTCCCCTTACCCGAGCGCGTACGCGTTCCACAAGGGCAAGCGGCTGGAGATCGTGGAGGCCGAGGTGTCGGCGGCCAAGTACGGCGGGACGCCCGGCCGGATCTTCTACCGCGAGGGCGACGGCGTGGCGATCGTGGCCGGCGCGGATGCCCGGCGCGGGCGCAACCACGGGCTGCTGGTGAAGCGCGTGCGGACCGAGGACGGCGTCGAACTCGGCGCCGAGCAGTACTTCACGACCATGGGCGGATACCTCACCAGCACGCCCTAACGGGACCTGCCCGCCACCCGTCCTCGGTGATCGCTGATCATAGGTCCGTCGATCACCGAGGACGGGAGAGCCGAGCGCATGGACCGCAAGCAGGCCACGGCGTTGACGAGCCTGGTCATCGTGATCGTCCTGGCGGCCCTGGCGTGGTACCTGGACAGGGCGAACAACGATTCGCCCACCTCCGCGCCACCGTCGGCGGGGCCCGCGCCCTCGGCGGGTGACTCCACCGCCCAGCTGGCCGGGCTGGTGATCGCGCCCGAGGGCAAGATGGCCGGGTACAGCCGCGACCGCTTCCCGCACTGGGCGAGCCAGGGCAACTCCTGCGACACGCGCGAGGTCGTGTTGCAGAAGCAGGGCACGAACGTGAAGGCCGACAAGGACTGCAAGGCCGTCGAGGGCACGTGGGTCAGCCCGTACGAGGGGCTGACGATCACCAACGCGGCCGACATGGACATCGACCACACCGTGCCGCTCGCGGAGGCGTGGCGTTCCGGCGCGGCCGCGTGGACCGACGAGGACCGGAAGAAGTTCGCCAACGATCTGGGCGGCGTGCAGCTGATCGCCGCGTCGGCCAAGACGAACCGGTCCAAGGGCGACCAGGACCCGGCCAAGTGGAAGCCCCCGGCCCAGACCTACTGGTGCAAGTACGCCAAGGACTGGATCTCGGTGAAGTCGACCTACAAGCTGACGATCGACCAGCCCGAGCACGACGCGCTGGCGTCGATGCTCACCTCCTGCGCCCCCTGATCACCGCGGCCGGGGCAGCCGGTCGTCCGGCGCGCCCTGGCCCCAGTCGGGGTACGGGACGGGGTTGGCGCTCACGGTGTCGAGCTCCTTCAGGTCCTGCTCGGTCAGCACCAGGTCGACGGCCGCGAGGTTCTCGACGAGCTGCTCGGGCCGCTTCGCGCCGATGATCACGCTGGTCACGCCCGGCCGCGCCAGCACCCACGCGAGCGCCACGCGCGGCACGCCGACGCCGTGCCGCTCGGCCACGACCCGCAGCGCGTCCACGATGTCGTGGCCGCGGTCGAGGTCGACGGGCGGGTAGCCGAAGCTGGCGCGGCGCGCGGTCTCGTCGGTCGTGCCGTCCCGACCGACCTTGCCCGACAGGAAACCTCCGGCGAGCGGGCTCCACACCAGCGTGCCCAGGCCCTGGTCCACGGCCATCGGCAGGATCTCGCGCTCGATGTCGCGGCCCGCGAGCGAGTAGTAGACCTGCTGGGAGACGAACCGGCTCAGCCCGCGCAGGTCCGACGCGCCCAGGTACTTCATCATCTGCCACGCCGCCAGGTTCGACGCGCCGATGTAGCGGATCTTGCCCTGCCGGACGGCGTCGTCGAGCGCGCCGAGGGTCTCCTCCACCGGCGTGACCGGGTCGAAGCTGTGGATCTGGTAGAGGTCGACGTGGTCGGTGTTCAGCCTGCGGAGGCTGTCCTCCAGCGCCCGCGCGACCCACAGCCGCGACAGGCCGACGTCGTTCGGCCCGGAGCCCATGCGGGCGAACAGCTTCGTCGCCAGCACGACGTCCCGGCGGCGGGAGCCGAGCGCCCGGCCGACGATCTCCTCGCTCTCGCCCGTCGCGTAGACGTCCGCGGTGTCGACGAGGTTCACGCCGCTGTCGAGCGCCGTCCCGACGAGCGCGTCGGCGGCCTTGCCGTCCAGGCCGCCGATGGTGTTCCACGGCGGCACGCCCCGCCCGCCGAACGTCATGGTCCCCAGGGCGATCCGCGAGACGAAGATCCCCGTGGTGCCCAGTCGCGCGTACTGCATGGTCCGCCTTCCGCCGGGTGCGCCGTTCGCACCGCCGCCACCGACGCTACGAACCGGCGGGCGCGCGGACCATGCTGCGGCGTCTACGGAACTTGCGCGGTCGTCCCGACCCGGAACTGCTCGTCCGGCCACACGACCGGGCCCTCGAACGTGGCGAGCCGGTCGTCGCGGTACCGAGCGGGCGGCACGCCCGTGACGCGCTTGAACGCGGTGGCGAACGAGCTCTCCGAGGCGTAGCCGAACTCGGCGGCGACCGAGGCCACGGTCCGGTCGCTCGTCCGCAGCACCCGGCCCGCGGCGTGGATCCGCCAGCGCTGGAGGTAGTCCAGCGGCGGCAGGCCGACCAGGTCCTTGAACCGGGCGGCGAACCCCGCGCGGGACATCCCCACCTCCGCGCCGAGCTTGGCCACGGTCCACGGCTCGCCGGGCCGTTGGTGCAGTGCGAGCAGCGCGCGGCCGACGTGCCGGTCGCCGAGCGCGCCCAGCCAGCCCCGCAGCCTGACCGGCTCCTCCACGAGCGCCCGCATGGCCTGGATGAACAGGATCCCGGTCAGCCGCTCGGACATCGCCGACGTGCCGAGGCGGGTGTCGTCGACCTCGTCCAGCAGCAGCCGCAGCAGGGGCGCGATGGCAAGCGCCTGCGGGGTGCCCGCCCGGATGACCGAGACCGGCGGCAGGCCCGCGAGCAGGAGCGCGACCGTGGAGTCCAGGAGGTCGACGCTGCTGCCGAGCAGGAGGAGTTCGTCAGCCGCGCCCACGCGCACGACCCGCGCGGGCGCGGCCCGGTACACGCTCACGCCGTCGGTGAGCGGGGCGGCGAGGTCGCTCGCGAGCTCGAACGTGTCCCGCGCGGCGAGCAGGTAGCAGTCGCCCGCCCGCAGTTCCACCGGGTCGCCGCCGTCCGCGGCCAGCCAGCACCGGCCGGTCAGCACCGCGGCGATCTTGATGTGCTCGTGGACGGGGAAGCCGAACCGCCACGACCCGCTCGCGGCCAGCCCGGAGAGCGAACCGGTCCGCACGTTGAGCGAGGCGAACACGTCCGACAACGGGTCTTCCATACCGCCGACGCTACGGGCGCAGGCCCTTCATCTGCTCGACGAGGTCGCCGTAGATCTCCGTCCGGCGCACCCACGCGGCCGAACCGGAGGACGCGGACGGGATCGGGCCGAGCGGCCGCACCACGTCCGTCACGCCGTACTCCAGGCGGTACGCGACCAGGCCGGTGGCCGCCAGCAGCCACGGCGCGGGGTCGGGGCAGACGATCTCGCCGAGGCCGATCCGGAACCACACCGGCAGCCGCAGGTCCGCGGCCAGCGCCCGGTCGATCCTGGCGCGCGCGGCGGCCCAGATCTCCTCGCGCGCCTTCTCCCCGGCGACGATGGCCTCCAGCCGCCACGCCTCCTGGGTCGCGCGCTCGTCGGCCGCCAACCGGTCGGAGGACTCCTGCGCGTTGCTCTGCCGCGCGCCGATGTGCCAGTCCAACTGGTGGATCTCGTGGGTGATGTTGTCGCGCTCGAACTTGGCCTTGCGGCCGGACTCCAGCCTGCGGCGGCCCGCCTCGCGCCTGGCCTTCAGCTCCTCGAACTCGGCGACCTCCTGGCGGATCCGCACGCGCACCGAGTCGGCCAGCACCTCCTGCTCGGCGTCCCACGCCTTGCGCAGCGCCTCCACGACGTCCGCGATCTCGTCGTCGACGGCGTCGAGGTCCTCGTCGGGGCCGGAGCCCGCGCCGGACATCCGGCGTTCGAGCACCAGCAGCCGGGCGCTGACCCTGCCCAGTTCGGCGGTCAGCACCTCGGTGACGGTCTTGAGGTCGGCGATCGCGGGCTCGACTACGTCGAGGCGCTCCTTCTCCGTGGGTGCCACACGTCCAGCCAACCGCACGTGGGTCCCCTGCCAAGACCGTGATCGGGAAAACCAGCCGGACGGGCCCACGACTACCCCCGGCCAGGTCAACGGCCGCACACGGAACGTGACCAGCGTGGCGAACACGGCTAAACGGACAGGGAACGGTGTATGTCTAGAAGATGCCGACCTCAGTGCAGGAGACCGAACGCAAGTACGAGGCGCCGGCGGGCAGCGACCTGCCCGCTCTCGACGGGTTCCCCGGTGTGGCCGCGGAGGCCGGGCCGGAGCGGATCGAGCTGGAGGCCGTCTACTACGACACCGCCGACCTCCGGCTCGCCCGCGCGAACGTGACGCTGAGGCGGCGGACGGGTGGCGACGACGCGGGCTGGCACCTGAAGCTGCCGGTCGGCGTGGACACCCGCGAGGAGGTCCGGGTCCCGCTGGGGCGGACGAGGAAACCGCCCAAGGAGCTGGCGAACCTGGTCCAGGCGCACGCCCGCGGCAGGGCGTTGGAGCCGGTCGCGCGGATCAGCACCACCCGCGAGCGGTGGCAGCTCGTCGACGACCGCGGCGGCCTGCTGGTCGAGGTGGTCAAGGACCTGGTGTCAGCGCAGGTCGTGGACGACGACTCGACGGCGGACTCGTGGCGCGAGATCGAGGTGGAGCTGGGCGAGCGCGGCGACCTCGCGCTGCTGGACACCGTGGAGCGGAGGCTGTTCGACGCGGGCATCCGGCGGTCCACGTCGTCGGCGAAGCTGACCCGGCTGCTGTCCGACCGGCTGGCACCCGCCCCGAAGGGCCCGCGCACCGGCCGCAAGGCGACGGCGGGCGACGTGGTGCTGGCGTACCTGCACGAGCACGCGAAGGCGCTCAAGCACTACGACCCGGCCGTGCGCCGCGAGGCCGACGACGCCGTGCACCAGATGCGGGTGTCGACCCGACGGCTGCGCAGCGCGTTGCAGGCCTACGGCAAGGTCGTCGACCGGGAGCGGACCCGTGAGCTGACGAACGAGCTGAAGTGGCTGGCCGGGGTGCTCGGCGAGTCGCGCGACCTGGAGGTGCTGCGCGACCGCTTCACCGCCGCGGTCGCCGACCTGGACCCGGACCTGGTGCTCGGCCCCGTCCCGGCCCGGCTGACCAGGCACTTCGCCCCGCTGGAGACGGCGGCGCGGAAGAACAGCGCGGCGACGCTGAACGGCGCCCGCTACTTCGCGCTGCTGGACGCGGTGGACGCCCTGCTGGCCGAGCCGCCGCTGACCGACCTCGCGGGCGAGCGGGCGGAGAAGGTCGTGCCGAAGCTGGTGGACAAGGCCTACCGCAGGCTGGCGGGGCACGCGGAGGAGGTGCCGCGCACCCGGCCGGGCGTCGACCGGGACGTGGCGCTGCACGAGTCGCGCAAGGCGGCCAAGCGCTTGCGGTACACGACCGAGGCGGCCGTGCCGGTGTTCGGCAAGCGCGCCAAGGCGTACCGGAAGACGATCAAGGGCGTGCAGACGCTGCTGGGCGAGCACCAGGACAGCGTGGTCGCCAGGCCCGCGCTGCGGGAACTGGGCGTACAGGCGCACCTCGACGGCGAGAACGGGTTCACCTACGGGCTGCTGCACGGGCTGGAGAGCGGTGCCGCCGCGCGGATCGAGGCGGAGTTCCCGGCCGTCTGGCGCGAGGTCGCCAAGCCCAAGCTGTCCTGATTGGTCTGGACCTTGACAGCTCCTGGGCGGGCTGTAACGGTGAAATCAGCCGCTGCCGCTCGGTTGGTTCCAGCCTGCCCAGGAGGAGTTTCGTGGGGATCGGGACAAGCACACGGCGGTTGCACGGCGCCGCGTTGGCGCTGCTGCTCGCGGCGACCTCGGCGGTCGCGGTGGGCGCGGCGAGCCCAGCGCGGGCGACCGGAGACATCTTTGCGCCACATCGTTCCCGCGCCGGTCAAGGTCACGCCCCGACCGGGCGTGACCTACTCGTTGACCGCGGGCGCGCGGATCCAGACCCAGCCCGGCTCGGCGGACGCGCGCAAGGTCGGCGAGTACGCGGCCGAACTGCTGCGGCCCGCCACCGGCTACCGGCTGCCGGTGTCCTCCGGCGTGACCCCCAGAGGGGTGACGCTGCTGCTCGTGGGCGCCGACCCCAAGGTCGGCCAGGAGGGCTACCAGCTCGACGTCACGCCGTGGGGCGTGGTGATCCGCGCACGGGCGGCGGCGGGCCTGTTCGCGGGCGTGCAGACGCTGCGGCAGCTGCTGCCCGCGAAGATCGAGGCGAAGACCCGCCAGTCCGGGCCGTGGACCGTGCCCGGCGGCAGCGTCCTCGACTACCCGCGCTTCGGCCACCGCGGCGCGATGCTCGACGTGGCGCGGCACTTCTTCAGCGTCGACGAGGTGGAGCGGTACATCGACCAGATCGCCGCGTACAAGGTCAACTACCTGCACCTGCACCTCGCGGACGACCAGGGCTGGCGCATCGAGATCAAGAGCTGGCCCCGGCTCGCGACCTACGGCGGCAGCGTCGAGATCGGCCCCGGCGAGGGCGCGCTCTACTACACGCAGGAGCAGTACAAGGGCCTGGTGAAGTACGCGGGGTCGCGCGGCATCACGATCATCCCGGAGATCGACATGCCGGGTCACACCAACGCCGCGCTCGCCTCCTACCCGGAGCTGAACTGCGACGGCGTCGCGCCGCCGCTCTACGACGGCACCGAGGTCGGCTTCAGCTCGCTCTGCATCGACAAGCCCATCACGTACAAGTTCGTCGACGACGTGCTGCGCGAGCTGGCGGCGCTGACCCCCGGCCCGTTCCTGCACATCGGCGGCGACGAGGCCCACTCCACGTCCGAGCCGGACTTCAAGACGTTCATGGACAAGGTCCTGCCGCTGGTGGCGAAGCACGGCAAGCTCGCGATGGGCTGGCACGAGTTCGTGAAGACGAACCCGGCCACCTCCGCCGTGCCGCAGTTCTGGGGCACCGAGACCGTGGACGCCGACGTCGCCGCGGCGGCGGCACGGGGCAACAAGATCCTGATGTCGCCCGCCGTCAAGGCCTACCTGGACATGAAGTACGACGAGAACTTCCCGCTGGGCCAGGACTGGGCCGCCCTGATCGAGGTGAAGGACGCCTACGACTGGAACCCCGGCGCGTACCTGAAGGACGTGCCGGAGTCGGCGATCCGCGGCGTCGAGGCTCCACTGTGGACGGAGACCTTGGCCGACTCCTCGGACCTCGAGCAGATGGCGTTCCCGCGCCTGCCGGCCATCGCGGAACTCGGGTGGTCGCCGCAGTCGACCCACAACTGGGACGACTTCGCCAAGCGCCTGGCCTACCAGGCCCCGCGCTGGAAGGCGGGTGGCGTCGACTACTACCCGTCAGCCCAGGTCAACTGGGTGAAGTAGGACATGGCAACGGGCCGCGAGGGATGTCCCCTCGCGGCCCGTTGTGCTTTCTAGCTGTTCAGCGCCAAGGACTCCTCGTCGGTGAGCAACCGCGACCGGATCAGGAACCTGACCCCGAGCGGTGCCTCCAAGGAGAACCCGCCGCCGCGGCCCGGCACGACGTCGATCGTCAGGTGGGTGTGCCGCCAGTACTCGAACTGCTTGCCGGACATCCACACCGGCACGGCCTCGTCGTCCACCACGAGGTCGCCGAGGTGGACGTCCGACCCGCCCGTGCGGAACTCCCCCGCCGGGTAGCACATCGGGGCGCTGCCGTCGCAGCACCCGCCGGACTGGTGGAACATCAGCGGTCCGTGGTCCGCCCGGAGGCGGCGGACCAGGTCCGCCGCCTCCGGGGTGAGCGCGACCCGGTCCATCAGAAGAAGCCCTGCGCGTTCTGCGAGTAGCTGACGAGGAGGTTCTTCGTCTGCTGGTAGTGGTCCAGCATCATCTTGTGGTTCTCGCGGCCGATGCCGGAGTCCTTGTAACCGCCGAACGCCGCGTGCGCCGGGTAGGCGTGGTAGTTGTTCACCCACACCCGGCCCGCCTGGATGTCGCGGCCCGCGCGGTAGGCCGTCGCGCCGTCGCGGGACCAGACGCCCGCGCCCAGGCCGTACAGCGTGTCGTTGGCCGTCTTCACGGCGTCGTCGTAGTCGTCGAACCGGCAGACCGAGACGACCGGGCCGAAGATCTCCTCCTGGAAGATCCGCATCTTGTTGTCGCCCTCGAAGATCGTCGGCTGGACGTAGTAGCCGCCCGACAGGTCCCCACCGAGGTCGGCGCGCTCGCCGCCGGTGAGGACCTTCGCGCCCTCCTGCTTGCCGATGTCGATGTAGGACAGGATCTTCTCCAGCTGGTCGTTGCTGGCCTGCGCGCCGATCATCGTGTCGGTGTCCAGCGGGTTGCCCTGCTTGATCGCCTTCGTGCGCTCGGTGGCGTCGAACAGGAACCCGTCGTAGATGGAGCTCTGGATCAGCGCCCGCGACGGGCACGTGCAGACCTCGCCCTGGTTGAGCGCGAACATCGTGAAGCCCTCGAGGGCCTTGTCGTAGAACGCGTCCCGCGAGGAGGCGACGTCTTCGAAGAAGATGTTCGGGCTCTTGCCGCCGAGCTCCAGCGTGACGGGGATGATGTTCTCGCTGGCGTACTGCATGATCAGCCGACCGGTGGTGGTCTCGCCGGTGAACGCGATCTTCGCGATGCGGCTGCTCGACGCGAGCGGCTTGCCCGCCTCGACGCCGAAGCCGTTGACGATGTTGAGGACGCCCGGCGGCAGCAGGTCGGCGATGAAGCTCAGCAGCACGTGGATCGACGCGGGCGTCTGCTCGGCGGGCTTGAGCACGACGCAGTTGCCCGCCGCCAGCGCGGGCGCGAGCTTCCACGTGGCCATCAGGATCGGGAAGTTCCACGGGATGATCTGGCCGACGACGCCGAGCGGCTCCTGGAAGTGGTAGGCCACCAGGTCCTGGTCGATCTGCGAGATCCCGCCCTCCTGGGCCCGGATCACGCCCGCGAAGTAGCGGAAGTGGTCGATCGCCAACGGGATGTCGGCGTTGAGCGTCTCGCGGACGGCCTTGCCGTTCTCCCAGCACTCGGCGACCGCGATGGCCTCGAGGTTCTGCTCGATCCGGTCGGCGATCCTGTTCAGGACGTTCGCGCGTTCGGTCGGCGACGTCCGGCCCCAGGCCCGCGCGGCGCCGTGGGCGGCGTCCAGCGCGCGTTCGACGTCCTCGGAGGTGCCCCTGGCGATCTCGGTGAACGCCTGCCCGGTGACGGGCGAGGGGTTCTCGAAGTAGTTGCCCTTGGCCGGGGCCACGTACTCGCCGCCGATGAAGTGGTCGTACCTGCCGAGGTACGACACGACACTGCCCGGCTGACCAGGTGCCGCGTACTCCGCCATGTGTCCCGCCTCCCGCTCCGTCGCGTGATGTGGCTCTCAAGCTAGGCGCTGCCACGTTGCACGTCCGTTGCATCCGTTCGGGTTAACCGGCGGGTTGCGGTTCCCGGTAACCGCGGGTCATCCTGGGTGCGGGAGGTCCCATGGACGCCGAGCGGCAGTCGCACGCGCTGAGCCGGGTGTACGACTCCGTGCTGGCCGGTGTCGGCGGGAAGCCCCGGCCGGTCATCTCCGACTCGTGGCACCGCTCGCTCGCCGCGCACGTCGACCCGGAGCAGCGCGAGGCCCCGGTCGTGTACGAGCCGTCGGAGGTCGTGGACCTGCGGGACGCGCACCCGCTCGCCTCGGTGCTGCCGATGCTGCGGGAGACGCTGGTGAGCATCGCGGACGAGGCGATGCACGTCATGATCATCACCGACGCGCACGGGTACGTGCTGTGGTGCGAGGGCGAGGCCGAGATCCGGCGGGCCGCCGACCGGGTGCACCTCACCGAGGGCGCGCAGTGGAGCGAAGAGGCCAGCGGGACGAACGCGATGGGGACCGCGTTGGCGTTGGGGCGGTCGGTGACGGTGCACTCGGCCGAGCACCTGGTGCGGGCGTACCACGGGTGGACGTGCGCGGCGAGCCCGGTGCGGGACCCGGACACCGGGCGGATGCTCGGGGTGGTGGACATCAGCGGGCCGCTGCGGACCGTGCACCCCGCCATGGGGGCGTTGGTGTCGGCCGCGGCCCGGCTCGCGGAAGGGCAGTTGCAGGTGCAGATCGCCACCCGCGACGAGCGGTTGCGGGCGCGGAACATGCGGCACCTCACGGCGTTGCACGGGGAGCCGGGGGCGTTGTTGAGCCCCACCGGGCGGGTGTTGGCCGCCGAGCCGCTGGGGATGCTGCCGGGGCGGCTCGCGGTGGACGTGGACCGGCTCGTGCTGCCCGACGGTCGGGTCGGGGTGTTGGAGCCGTTGGCCGAGGGGTACCTGCTGCGGGTGCCCCGTGCCGGGGGGCCCGCGCGGATGCCGTTGCTGGAGTTGGCGTTCCTCGGCGCGGAGCACCCGACGGCGTCGTTGGACGGGCGGGAGTTGCCGCTGTCGTTGCGGCACGCGGAAATCCTGACGGCGCTGGCGTTGCACCCGGCCGGGTTGACGGCGGACCAGCTGGCGCTGCGGCTGTACGGGGAGCGCGGGAACCCGACGACCGTGCGGGCGGAGATGCACCGGTTGCGGGCGCAACTCGGGGACGGGGTGCTGGTGACCCGGCCCTACCGGTTGCGGGCGGACGTGCGAGGGGACTTCGCGGCGGTGCGGAAAGCGTTGCGGGGCGGGGATGTCGTGGGTGCCGCCGCCGGGTACCGCGGCGCGCTGCTGCCCCGGTCGGAGGCCCCGGTGGTGTGCGAGGAGCGGGAAGACCTGCTGGCCGGGGTGCGGCGGGCGGTGATCACGCTCGGGGACGCGGAGAGCCTGTGGGAGTTCACCCGGACCGAGGACGGGCGCGGGGACGCGGAAGCGTTGCAGCACTTGAGCCGTGTGCTCCCCCGCGGGGACTTCCGGCGGGAACTGGTGGTGGGCGAACTGCGGAGGGCGTTGGCGGAGCTGTGATCGGGCGAAGGGCGGCGCCCGATCTCCGGTCCCGTGGTCAGTAGGCGATGACCATGTTCTTCGTGTGCTGGTAGGACTCCACGAGGCCGCGTCCGCTGCCCTGGAAACCGGCGTGCGGCGGGGTGTTGTTGACCCAGAGGCGGTCCGCCCGGATGGCCCGTCCCGCGCGGTAGCCCGTGCCCGCGTCCCGTGACCACACCGCGGCGGAAGGGCTGTGGGGGATGTCGTTGGCCGCCTTGACCGCGTCGTCCAACTCGTCGAAGCGGCTCACCAGCGTGATGGGGCCGGTGCAGTCCTCGTGCAGGACGCGGGTGCGGTGGTCGGTCTCCAGGATCGTCGGCGTGACGTAGTAGCCGCCCGCGAGGTCCACGCGTTCGCCGCCCAGCACCACTCGCGCGCCCTCGCGGCGGCACAGGTCCACGCGGGACAGGACGTGGGCCAAGTGGCCCGCGCTGACCTGGGGGCCCGCCGTGGTGGCGGGGTCGAGGGGGTCGCCGAGGCGGACGGTGCCGGTGTGGGCGGTGGCGTCCAGGAGGAAGTGGTCGTAGGCCTTGCTCTGCACCAGCGCCGCGCCCGGCTGGTTGAGGGTGAACCTGGTGAAGGCGGTCAGCGCCGACTGGTAGCGGTCGTCCCGCTGCTCGGTCAGGTCGGCGAAGTAGACGGTCGGGGTCCACGTCGACGGCTCGCGGACGACCACCGCCTTCGCCACGCGGCGGTTCGCGGTGAGCGGGGACGCGGCCTCCACGTCGAAGCCGGTGACGACGTTCAGCACGCCCGGCGGGAGCAGGTCACCGATCAGGCCGACGAGGACGTGGATCGACGCCGGGGTGTGCTCGGAGGGCTTGAGGACCACGGTGTTGCCCGCCGCCAGCGCGGGCGCCACGTGCCACGCGGTGCTGAGCAGCGCCGAGGTCCACGGGAGGACCAGGCCGACCACGCCCAGCGGTTCGGCGAAGTGGTGGGCGACCAGGTCCACGTCCGCCTGCGTGATCCCGCCTTCCTGGGCGCGGATCACGCCCGCGCAGAAGCGGAAGTGGTCCGCGGCCGCCGGGAGGTCGGTGAAGAGGGTCTCGCGGATCGGCTTGCCAGTGTCCCACGTCTCGGCCACCGCGATGGCCTCCAGGTTGTCCTCCAGGCGGTCGGCGATCTCGCACAGCACCACGGCCCGGTCCGCGGCCGAGGTGCGGCCCCACGCGCGGGCGGCTCCGTGCGCGGCGTCGAGGGCGTGGTCGACGTCCTCGGCCGTGCCGCGGGCGACCCTGGTGAACACCTCGCCCGTGACGGGGGTCGGGTCGTCGAAGTAGAAGCCCCGCGAAGGCGGCACGTACTCGCCACCCACGAAGTGGTCGTATCGGTCGCGGAACGAGACGACGCCGCCCGATCGGCCCGGTGCCGCGTACTTCGCCATGTCAGGCCTCCAGCTTGGGGGAAGCCCGGAAGCTAGGAAGGTCGACGTTGCAGTCGCGTTGCATCGCGGCGGGTTGCCGCGACGACCCGGCGCGCGTCATCCTGACGGCGGAGGCGGGAGGGGCCGATGCACTGGGGGCACGATCAGCGGGCGAAGGCGCGCGCGTTGAGCCGGGTGCACGACGCGTTCCTCGGCGGCGGGGCCGCCGGATTCGTGCCGAGAAAGCTGATTTCCGAGTCCTGGGGCCGATCCCTGGCCGCGCAGATCGACCCGTACCGCCACGAGGCGCCCATCGTGCTCGGCCCGGACGAGGTCGCCGACCGGTGGGCCGAGCACCCGCTGTCGAGCGTGCTGCCGGTGCTGCGGGAGACGTTGGTGGGCATCGCGGAGGACGCGATGCATGTCATGATCATCACAGATGGCGACGGCCACATCCTGTGGTGCGAGGGCGAGCGGAAGGTGCGGCGCAGCGCGGAGGACGTGCGCCTCGCCGAGGGCGCGCGCTGGACCGAGGAAGCCATCGGCACCAACGCGATGGGCATCGCGCTGGCCGTCGACACGCCCGTGGTCGTGCACTCCGCGGAACACCTGGTGCGGACCTACCACGGGTGGACGTGCGCGGCGAGCCCCGTGCACGACCCGGACACCGGGACCACGATCGGCGCGGTCGACATCAGCGGGCCGCTGCACATCATGCACCCCGCGATGGGCGCGCTGGTGTCGGCGGCGGCCCGGCTCGCGGAGAGCGAGCTGAGGCTGCGGCAGGCCGCGCGCGACGAGCTGCTGCGGTCGCGGAACATGAGGCACCTCATCGCGTTGCGCGGTGAACCGGGCGCGCTGCTCAGCCCCACGGGCCGGGTGCTCGCCGCGGAACCGCACGGTCTGCTGCCCGCCCGGATCGACCCGACCGCCGACCGGGTGCCGCTCGCCGACGGCCGCGAAGGCGTGCTGGAACCCCTCGCCGAGGGCTTCCTGCTGCGCGTGGCGCGGCCGACCGCGCAGCGGCACCCCGTGCTGTCGTTGACGTTCCTCGGCGTCGAGCACCCCAGCGCGGTGCTCAACGGCCGCGGCCTGCCGTTGACGTCCCGGCACGCGGAACTGCTGACGGCGCTGGTGCTGCACCCGCAGGGGCTGACGGCGGAGCAGTTGGCGCTCAAGCTCTACGGGGACCGCGGCAACCCGGCGACCGTGCGGGCCGAGCTGCACCGGCTGCGCGCCCAGGTGGGCACGGGCACGTTGCTGACCAAGCCGTACCGGCTGCGGGCCGACGTGCAGGGCGACTTCGTCTCGGTGCGGGAGGCGTTGCGGCGCGGGGACGTCAGCGCCGTCGCGGCGGGCTACCGGGGCGCGCTGCTGCCCCGCTCGGAAGCGCCGGTCGTGCGGGACGAGCGCGAGGACCTGCTGGCGGGCGTCCGCCGGGCCGTGCTGACCCTGGGCGACGCGGAGAGCCTGTGGGAGTTCACCCGCACCGACGGCGGGCACGACGACGTGGAGGCGCTGCACCTGCTCGTGCGGGCGCTGCCGCGCGACGACATAAGGCGGGAGCTGGTGGCCGGGCAGTTGCGCCGGGCCTTGCGCGTGGATGGCTGAGGGGGAGTCCGGCGCGGACTCCCCCTCAGGGCTTCAGGTGCTCGCTAGTACGTGACGTCCGAGCACGAGTAGAACGCCTCGGGGCTGTCCGACCGCTGCCAGATCACGTAGATCAGGTGCTTGCCGGTCTTGCCCGCGGGGAGCTTCACGTTGATCTGGTACGCGCCGTTGGCCAACGGCGGCTCGGTGACCTTCGCGAACGACGGGTCGAGGTCGCTCCACTTGAGCGGCTGCGACGGGTTGTAGCCGTTCTTGGTGTTGAACAGCTCGAAGGTGCCCCGGTGCGGTGCGGTCGCCTTCAGCGTGAACGTGATGTTCGCGCCGCTGGTCAGCTTCGTGGAGGCCCAGTCGGTGCGGGCCAGGTCGAGGCCCTTGTACTTGTCGCGGCCCGCGCTGCACAGCTTGCCGTCCGGGATGATGTTCCGGCTGTTGCCCGCGGCGTTGGCGATGTTCACCTCGTGCCAGTCGTACATGGCCTGCGTGCCGCCCGCGGCGACGGCGGCCTTGCAGCCACCGGACGTGGGGGCCTCGGGGTTCTCGTTCCAGCGGCAGTTGTACGTCCGGCTGAACGGCCCCTGCGCCGAGCCGTGGCCCTGCGCTACACCGGTCATGAGCATCGGCAGCGCGACGGCGATCGACGCGAGCAAGGCCACCAGCCCAAGTTTGCGAGCTTTCACGTGGGTACTCCCTACAAGTGTTCGGTTGGCGGCCTTGCACCCAGCAGAGGACTAGACCACTAGTGTCATAGGTCCAGACCTGTTGCACCAGGGCCGTATGGGCGTATGCGGACCCCTAAGCTGGTGACATGGGGTATTTCCGGCCGGGGGCCACGGTGCTGCGTCGCGAGGTCCTGCACGGCAGGCCGTGGGTGGTCACGCCGTCGCGGGTGGTCGTGGACGAGCCGGGGCTGCTGGTGGTGTTCCTGGTGCCGGGGACGCGGTTCGGGTACCCGCCGCACCCGTGGCCGCACGAGAAGCAGCTCGCCGGGAACGCGACCTGGCGCGGGCACGGGAAGCTCCAGCTGCACCGGCCCGACGACGGCTACTCGGTCGACCTGTACTGGGAGGGGCCGGAGCGGCGGTTCAACGGCTGGTACCTGAACCTCCAGGACCCGTACCGGCGCACCGAGCTGGGCTTCGACACGCTCGACCACGAACTGGACTACTGGGCGCCCGCGGACGGGCCGTGGAGCGAGCGGGACCGCGAGGACTTCGAGCGGCAGGTCGTGGAGGGCAAGTACTCGCCGGAGCTGGCCGAGCGGATCCGGCGGCAGGGCAAGGAGATCGAGGCGATGCTCACCGACGGCACGACCTGGTGGGACCCCGCGTGGGCGTCGTGGGAGCCCGACCCGGACTGGCCCGTGCCGGTCCTGCCCGACGGCTGGGAGGACTACCCGCAGCCGTGAAGGTCCGCTCCCTGACCCCCGAGACCCTGGTGGACGAGCTGGTGGCGCGGATCGACGCGCTGCCCCGCGCCGCGTGGGCCCGCGTGCTCGTGGACGGGGCCGCCCCCGCCGCGCCGGGCTCGCTGGCCGACGCGCTGGTCGACCCGCTGCGCGCCCGCGGCCGCCCGGTGCTGCGGGTGTCCGCCGCCGACTTCCTGCGGCCCGCGTCCGTGCGGCTGGAGCACGGCCGCACCGACCCGGACGCGTTCCGGCACGACTGGCTCGACGCGGGCGGGCTGCTGCGCGAGGTGCTGACCCCGTTGGAGGCGGGCGGGTCCGGCAAGGTGCTGCCGTCGCTGTGGGACGCGGTGGCGGACCGGGCGAGCCGCGCGTCGTACGTGACGCTGGGCGAGGGCGGGGTCCTGCTGCTGGACGGCACGCTGCTGCTGGACCGGGGCCTGCCCGCGGAGCTGGCCGTGCACCTGTGGCTCTCCCCCGGCGCGCTGGACCGCAAAACGGACAAGGACGACCGGTGGACGCTGCCCGCGTACGACGGCTACGACCCGGCGTCCGACGTGCTCGTCCGGTACGACCACCCGGATCGCCCCGCGCTCGTGGTCTGAGTCGGTATGGTGGCGGCATGACGAAACGGCAGCGGTTGCAGTTGCTGCTCGTCGTGCTGTTCCCGGCGCTCTACGCCGTCACCCTGTTCCACCAGCCCGCCGAACTGCTGGCCGCGATCACCGCGCTGGCCGTCGTGCTGCTGCTGGTCGCGGGTCCCGTCACGCCGCAGAGCGCGCCCGCGTGGACCCGGTCGCTGTCGTTGCGCACCAAAGCCCTGCGCACGGCGTTCCTGCGCCTGCGCGATCCCGACGCGGCGGGCCGTCCCCGTCCTCGAGCACCCGGATTCGGCGTTTCCCCCGCCTGAGTCCTGTTCTTCCCGCTCGAGATCGACGGAGTTCCCCCTTGTTCTACTCGCTGGGTTCCGCCCTGGCCGGATTCGTCCCGCCCGCGGCCGCCATCGTCCTGTTCACCCTCGCCGTCCGGCTCCTGCTGCACCCGCTCACGCGGTCCGCCGTGCGCGCCGAGAAGGCCAAGACCGCCCTCGCGCCCGAGGTGCGCAAGCTCCAGGAGAAGCACGGCAAGGACGTCGTGAAGCTCCAGGAAGCCACCATGAAGCTCTACCAGGACTCCGGCACGTCCCTGTTCGCCGGGTTCCTGCCGATGCTCGCGCAGGCCCCGTTCCTGATGGTGATGTACCGGCTCGTCACGACGCCGAACCCGCTGCTGGACGGCACCGTCCTCGGCGCGCCGCTGGGCACGGGCTGGCTGGCCACGCAGCAGCACACGCCGGTGTTCCTCGGGCTGTTCGCGCTGCTGGCGCTGGTCGCCTACGGCTCCACGCGCTGGTCGGCGCTGATGGCCGAGCGGAACGGGGTACCGCAGACCACGCTCACGCGGGTGCTGCGGTACCTCCCGTTCGGCACCGTGCTGATGGCCGCCGTGCTGCCGCTGGCGGCCGGGGTCTACCTGCTGACGACGACTAGCTGGACGTTGCTCGAGCGAGCTTGGCTGCACCGCGCAGCGGCGCGCCCGCCTCGTGCAGGTGTTGCAGCACGTACCCGTACGACCTGAACAGGCCGCACTTGGCGTAGGAGATCGAGTGCTGCTCGCAGAACTCGTGGACGAGGGCCTGCGCCCGGCGGAGGTTCGGGCGGGGCATGCTCGGGAACAGGTGGTGCTCGATCTGGTAGTTCAGGCCGCCCAGCGCCAGGTCGGTGAACCAGTTGCCGTTGACGTTGCGGGACGTGAGGACCTGCTTGCGCAGGAAGTCGAAGTCGTGCTCGTCGGTGAGGACGGGCATGCCCTTGTGGTTCGGCGCGAACGAGACGCCCATGTACAGGCCGAAAGCGGCCTGGTGCACCAGGATGAACAGGACGCCCTTGAGGGGTGACATGACCAGGAACACCGCGGCGAGGTAGCCGATGAGGTGCGCGGTCAGCAGCGCGGCCTCCAGGGCCCAGCCCTTGACCTGCTTGCGGAACACCGCGTTGACGCTGATGACGTGCAGGCTGAAGCCTTCGAGCAGCAGCAGGGGGAAGAAGAAGATCGCCTGGTGCTTCGTGATGAAGCGGAAGATCCCCTTCTTCGTCAGCGACTGCTCGGAGGTGAAGGCCAGCACCGAGATGTCGACGTCCGGGTCCTCGTCGATGTGGTTCGGGTTCGCGTGGTGGCGGTTGTGCTTGCCGATCCACCAGCCGTAGCTGACGCCGGTCAGCAGGTTGCCGTGCACCAGGCCGACGAGGTCGTTGGCCTTCCTGCTCCGGAAGATCTGCCGGTGACCGGCGTCGTGGCCGAGGAACGCGAGCTGCGTGAACAGCACGCCCATGAGGGCCGCGATGGCGAGCTGCCACCACGAGTCGCCGACCAGCACGAAGGCGGCCACGGCGACGGCGAGCGCCACCGCGTTGCCCGCCAACCTGAAGGTGTAGTAGCGGATCCTGCGCTCCAGCAGTCCCGCCTGCTTGATGGTCCGGGACAGCTCAGCGAAGTCGCTGCCCCGCTTGCCTGCCGCGTCGACGGTCAACAGCCCGGTGTCCTTTCGGTGTGCCCCCGGACCGAAGAGTAGAGGTGCACTGTCCGAATTGGGTAAAGCGGCAGGAGAACCTCAGCCCAACCTCAGTTGCAGCTGGGCGAACAGCCGCTGCAGCGGGTCGTCCAGGTCGACGCCGGACACCTCGGCCGCCCGGCGGACCCGGTAGCGGAGCGTGTTCGGGTGCACGTGCAGGACCCGTGCCGCCGAACGGACGTCGCCGAAGGCGTCGAGGTAGGCCAGGACGGACCGGGCGAGGTCGCCGTCGAGCTTCGCGAGCCTCGGGTCGCGGACGCGCGGGTTGTCGGCCAGCAGGGCGAGGGTCTCGCTGACGAGCACCCGCGAGCGGACGTCGGCGAGCGTGGCCACGTCGACGTCCAGCCCCCGGCCCATCGCGTCGAGCACCCGGTCCGCCTCCTGCCGGGACACCAGCGCTTCGTCCACAGTGGACACCGTGCCGCCGACGGCCGCCCGGACACCCGGACCGACGTGCTGGTGGGCCGCGGCGACGATCTCCTTGGTGAGGTTGAGGAGTTGGGCTCCCGGCGGCAGGTCGGGCAGCAGCACGTAGGTGCGCGCGCCGACCTGCGTCACCAGCGCGCTGCGCCGGTACGCCGCCGCGTGCACGGAGATCAGCCCGGTCAGCTCGGCCCGCTTGAGCTCCGCCTCGGTGCGGTCGGCGGACTCGTCGTGCAGGGCGAAGACGACCACGGCGGCGGGTTTCGCGGGGTCCGCGCCGATCTGGCCCGCCACGGACTCGGCGTCCATCCGGCCGTCCAACAGGGAGGCGAGCAGGTTCTCGCGGAACGCCGTCGTGGGCTCGTTGCGCCGCTGGACGAGGTGCAGCGCGGTCACGCGGGCCGCGCCGAGCAGCGCCCGTTCGGCCTGCTCGGTCAGCGGTGCGTCACCTTCCTGGACCCAGATCGTGCCCAGCGGCGTCGGGCCGGCGTGGATGCCGATGGCGATGCGGCGGCGAATCCCGAGTTCGGGGCGCTCGTCGATCCGCACGACCTCCTCGCCGGAGCGGAGCAGCTGGTAGACGCCCCAATCACGAAGCATTTTCAGGTACGGCTCCGGGCCCTGCCTGCCGAGGATGGACAGCCTGCGCAGCTCGTCCACCTCGTCGCTGGAGCGGGAGTACGCGAGCACCCGGCTGGAGGTGTCCTCGATGCTGACGATGCCACCGGTCAGCGCGGCGATCGTCTGCGCCAGCGCGAACAGGTCGCCGAGCACCTCGCCGTTCGCCGCCGGGCTGACCAGCACGCCCCGGACCAGCGACTCCAGGTGCTCCCACCGCACCTCGGGGCGGACCGCGAGCAGCGCGACCCCCGCGTCCACGGCCGCCTGCCGCAGCAGCGGGACCGGCCCGTCGACCTTGACCGCCACGGCCGCGGCCCGGCGAGCGGCCCTGATCAGCGGCACCGCCGCCCGGCCCCGCGCGCCGATGACCAGCGCCAGGTCGCCCGGCCGGACGTCCGGCACGTCGTCGGGATCGAGGATCACGACGTCCAGCACGTCCACGTCGAGCCCGCGTGGCGCGACCTGGAGCTCGACCAGCGGGTCTCCCAGGGCGATCAGCACGTCCTGAAGGCTCATCTTTGTCCGTTCAGCCAATTGGGTACCCCGATATTAGCCAGTCGGACAAAGGTCGGCAGGCCCTCTCGACCTACCGTTGAGGGAGACATCCGCTGTTGTGGAGGAGCTGCTCGTGGACGCTGTGACCAGGGTTCCGTCGCCGGTGAACGAGCCGGTCCTGACCTACGCCCCCGGTTCGCCGGAGCGCGCGGAGTTGCAGGCGAAGCTCGTCGAGCTGGTCAAGGAGCCGCTCGAGGGAACTCTGACCATCGGCGGCGAGCAGAAGGCGGGAGGCGGCCCGAAGTTCGACGTCGTGCAGCCGCACAACCACCGCTCGGTGCTCGCCACGTTCACCAGCGCGACGCACCAGGACACCGAGGCCGCCATCGCCGCGGCCCGCGCCGCCGCCCCCGGCTGGCAGGCGCTGTCCTACGACGACCGCGCCGCGATCCTGCTCCGCGCCGCCGACCTGCTGGTCGGCCCGTGGCGCTCGACGATCAACGCCGCCACCATGCTCGGCCAGTCGAAGACCGCCATCCAGGCGGAGATCGACGCGGCCTGCGAGCTGGCCGACTTCTGGCGCTACAACGTCGCCTTCGGCCGCACCCTCCTGGAGGAGCAGCCCGCCAGCTCCGCCGGGGTGTGGAACCGCACGGACCACCGACCGCTCGAGGGCTTCGTCTACGCGATCACGCCGTTCAACTTCACCGCCATCGCGGCCAACCTGCCCACCGCCCCCGCGCTGATGGGCAACGTGGTGCTGTGGAAGCCGTCGCCCACGCAGGGCTTCTCCGCGCAGCTCACCATGCGGCTGCTGGAGGAGGCGGGGATGCCGCCCGGCGTCATCAACCTGCTGCCCGGCGACGGCATCGCCGTGTCCGACGTGGCGCTCGCGTCCCCGGACCTCGCGGGCATCCACTTCACCGGTTCCACCAAGACGTTCCAGCACCTGTGGGGCCAGGTCGGCGCGAACATCGCCGGCTACCGCAGCTACCCGCGGATCGTCGGCGAGACCGGCGGCAAGGACTTCGTGCTCGCCCACCCGTCCGCCGACGTCGACGTCCTGCGGACCGCCCTCGTGCGCGGCGCGTTCGAGTACCAGGGCCAGAAGTGCTCGGCGGCGTCCCGCGCCTACGTGCCGCGCTCGGTGTGGACGCGGATGAAGGACGCGTTCCTCGCCGACGTGGCCGCGCTGACCGTCGGCGACGTCACGGACTTCGACAACTTCATGGGCGCGGTCATCGACCGCCGCTCCTTCGACAAGCTCTCCGGCGTCCTGTCCTCCGCGCGGGACGCCTCCTCCCTGGAGGTCGTCGCGGGCGGAACGGCCGACGACAGCGACGGCTTCTTCGTCCAGCCGACCGTCCTGCTCGGCACGGACCCGACGCACGAGGTGTTCACCACCGAGTACTTCGGCCCGGTGCTGTCGATCCACGTCTTCGACGACGCCGACTACGACCAGGTGCTCAAGCAGATGGAGAGCGCGTCCCCGTACGCGCTGACCGGGTCGATCATCGCCCGCGACCGGGCCGCCATCGCCCACGCCCAGCAGGAACTCCGCTTCGCCGCGGGCAACTTCTACGTCAACGACAAGCCCACCGGCGCCGTCGTCGGCCAGCAGCCCTTCGGCGGCGGTCGCGCCTCCGGCACGAACGACAAGGCGGGCTCGATCCACAACCTGCTCCGCTGGGTCAGCCCCCGCTCCATCAAGGAGACCTTCGTGGCTCCGACCTCGTACCGCCACCCGCACCAGGGCTGAGGGAGAACCGCCATGCTCCGCTCCACGCTGCTCGCCGCCGCCCGCTCCACGGGCGCCCGTTCGCTGGTCGAACGCACCCCGCTGACCCGCCCCGTGGTGGACAGGTTCATCGCGGGCGAGGACGTCGACGCGGCGATCCGCGCCACCGGCGCGCTCGTGGCCGACGGCCGGTACGTGACGCTGGACCACCTCGGCGAGGACACGCTCGACGCCGCGCAGGCCGACGCCACGGTGGCGGCCTACGGGGAGTTGTTGTCGCGCTTGGACTCCGCCGGGTTCGCGGGCCGGGCCGAGGTGTCGGTGAAGCTGTCGGCCGTGGGCCAGTCGCTGGCCGTGGACGGGGCGAAGATCGCGCTGGAGAACGCCAGGAGGATCGCGGAGGCGGCCGAGGCCGTCGGCACGACCGTGACGCTGGACATGGAGGACTACACCACGACCGACGCCACGTTGGACGTCCTGCGCGAACTGCGCGTGGACTTCCCGTGGGTCGGCGCGGTGCTCCAGGCGTACCTGAAGCGGACCGAGCAGGACTGCCGCGACCTCGCGTACGCGGGCTCGCGGGTGCGGCTGTGCAAGGGCGCGTACCAGGAGCCCGCTTCGGTGGCGTACCAGGACAAGGCCGACGTCGACCTGTCGTACGTGCGCTGCCTGAAGGTCCTCATGGCGGGCGAGGGCTACCCGATGGTGGCGTCGCACGACCCGAGGCTCATCGCCATCGCCTCGGACCTGGCGGGCACGCGGGCGTTGGACAGCTACGAGTTCCAGATGCTGTACGGGATCCGGCCCGAGGAGCAGAAGCGGATCGCGGCGGCGGGCAACACCATGCGCGTCTACCTGCCGTACGGCGACGAGTGGTACGGCTACTTCATGCGCAGGCTGGCCGAACGCCCGGCGAACGTGGCGTTCTTCCTGCGGTCGCTGGTGACCACGGGCTGATTCCCGACAGTGCACGACGATTCGAGGGCCCCGGACCACGTCCGGGGCCCTCGGCTCACCCGTCCCCGAGGATCCAGGTCCGGACCTGGGCCTGTTCGGCCTCGGTCAGGTCCATCTGCGCGTCCGCCGCCAGCCGGAGCACGTTGTCGACGAACGCGCTCGCCAACGCGGCCCCGTCGAGCGCGTCGTCGGTCCAGTCGAACCCGCTGTAGCGGTAGCCGACCAGGATGAAGTGCACGGTCGCCCTGGACACCGGCACGCCGCGCGCGGCGCACACGTCGCGCGCCACCCGTTCCGCCTCGGTCTGCCCCCGATCGCTCACCAGCCGCGCGTCCGTGGCGAGCACGTCGAACAGCGACTCGTAGGACCGCCGCGAGAGCAGCGGCGCGCCGACGACCCGGTTGACGCGCTCGGCCACCTCCGGCACCCCGGCGGGCGCTCCCGCCACCGGCCCCTGGTGGGGCGGGGCGTGCCGCGCGGGGTCGTAGAGCCAGCCCGGCGGGCGGCTGGTGTCGACCACGAGGTGGTCGTCGGCCAGCGTGGCGGCGAACCGGCCGAACGTCCCGTTGCCCGCCCACCTCGTCGCGTAGACCTCGTCGCCGATGGTGGTCCGGACCTCGTGGGCGGCCTTGGCCATCACGACCGGCTCCTCCGCCGCCGCGACCAGGTCCCGCACCACGGCCTCCATCCGGTGGTGCAACGACTCCACCGCGCCCGGCGCGACGACGACCTCCGGTTCCACGGGGTCGGCCTCCGGTTCCTCCGGCTCCGGGGCCTCGTCGAGCCCCAGCGCCTCGTCGAGGAACATCGCGTCGGGGATCGCGAAGTCGCACGCCGCCTGCATGGCCGCGGCGGCGGGCCCGCTCACCAGCATCGCCGTGCGCCGGTCGTGCTCCCGCAGCCGCAGCAGCACCGGCGCGAAGTCCGCGTCGACGGACAGCACGATGAACTCGTCGAACCACGTGGGGTGGGTCAGCGTGTCCAGGATGTCCAGCACCATGTAGATGTCGGCGCTGTTCTTGCCCATCGCCGTGAGCGCCGGGCAGTCCACGACCCGGAACCCGGCGCGGGTGAAGTACGGGCGGAACCGGCTGGAGCGGGCCGGGTCGAGGTAGCAGATCCGCCGCAGCAGCGTGCGCGGCTGGTCCTCGATGTCCACCAGGAACGGCCCGAGCTCGTTCTCCATCCACGAGATCCAGCGGGCGGGCTGCGTGGCGAACCGCCACCCCGCCTCCTTGCTCGACTTGCACAGGCCGATGTAGACGTTCTCGAAGTCGACGAACACCGCCGCGCGTCTGTGGGTGCCTGTCGAGCGTTCCGCCATCAGCGCACAACTCCGATCATCACGGGGGGATCCTCCATCAGGTCGTCAGCGCGGCGGCGTCGAGCACGAGGTCGACCGCCACCAGCGCCCGGTTCAGGCCGCCCGGCGAGCTGTTCGCCCGACGGGCCACCACCACGGCCCGGTGCGCGGCGTCCAGCGCGTGGTCGAGGTTCGTGCCGGTCTCGGCGCACGAACCGGCGTACGCGGCCAGCGCCTCGGCGTAGCCGATGTCCGTCTCCAGGTTCTCCGGCGTCCGCAGCAGGTGCCACAGCACGACGGCCGTGTGCCCCGCGTCCCGCGCCTCGGCGTGGCGGCGGGCCGCCGCCAGCGCCAGCACCAGCCGGTGCAGCGCGAACAGGTGGGCGGCCGGTTCGCCGAGGTCGCGCCACAGCGCGACGACCTGCTCCGCCAGTTCCACGGCCTTGCCGTGGTGCCGGACCTTCGCCAGCTCGTCCGACAGCACCAGCGCCGCCCTGGTCAGGCGCGGCCCCTCCACCGCCAGCGCCTGGTACGACAGCCGCCGCAGGATCGCGAGCACCTCGTCGACCGCCCGGTGCGCCTCGTAGTCCCGCCGGTCGTAGAGCAGCACGCCCGCCAGCGCCGCCCACGCCACGGCCAGGTCCGCCCGGTGCGCGGGATCGCGCCGCAGCAGGTCCACGGCCTGTTCGGCGGCGGTGATCCGCTCGTCGAACCGGTCGGACGCCACCACCAGGTGCCCCAGCGCGCCCGCCAGCAGCGCCCGGTCCTCAGGCAGCCCCGACTCGGCCACCCGGCGGCGGACGGCGACCGCCTCGGCGGCGAACCGGACGGCGTCCGCGCGGCGGCCGGCGTCCAGCAGCAGGGCGCTGCACGACACCAGCGCCACGGCCAGGTCGCCCTCGAACCCGCGCGGGTTGACCGCCACCAGCCGGCGCAGCACCACGATCGACTCCTCGACCACGTCCACGGCCTCGTCGCGCAGGTCGTTGGACCGCAGCACCCCGCCGATCTGGGCGAGCATCCGGGCGAACTCGGGCTCGTAGCGGGGATCCGACTCCGCCGCCGCCCGCCACGCCGCGACCGCCCGCTCGGCCACCTCGGAAGCCTCGGCGGTCCGCCCCACGTCGAACAGCCGGGTCGCCAACTGCTGTCCGGCCTTCGCGAAGTCCAACCGGAACAGGCCGGGGCTGGTCAGCGCCAACGTCTGGTAGAGCGCGGTGGCCCGGCCGATGGCCTCCACGGCGTCCGCGCGCTTGCCGACGGCCGCGCACCGCAACGACAACTGCTCCAACGCCGCCGCGAGCTGGGGAGTGCTCTCGGGATCGTCGTGCACGACGTCCTCGGACAGCGACACGGACTCCAGCGAGGCCTCCAACGCCTCCTCGGGCAGGTTCACCGCGACGTACCGCAAAGCCAGGTCTCCCAAGGCTTCCGCCAGCGCGGGTCGGTGCTCGGCCTCGTCCGCCGCCGCGAGTTCCCGGTACAGCGCCACTTCCCGGTGCGCGGCGACCAGCGCCTCGTCCCGCAGCGCCGCCAACGCCGCCCGCGCGCCCAGCATCCCGTACAGCTCGGCGTGCTCCAGCCGGTCCGACCCGGCGACCACGGCGTGCTCCACCAGCCGCCGCGTCAGCACGGCGGGGAGCACGTCCCCGGTCAGCCGCTGCTCCTCGAACACGTGCGGCGCGATGGCCCGCAGCAACGGGATCGACGACATCTCGGTCAGCGCCAGCAACGTCGACGCGCTCGCCGTGCGGGCCAGGCCGGGGTCGCCGGTGAACAGCGTCTCGGCGCGCTTGCGCAGGTGCGGCCACCGCCGCGCGGCCTGCACGAGGGTGGCCAGCCCGGCGGCGGACACCTCGGCCTCGATGCGGTGGTCCAGCAGCGCGACGGCGAGGAAGTCCTCGGCGAGCCGGGCCGACCCGGCGGGCACGCCGTCGCGGCTCATCAGGTGGCGGACGAGGTCGGAGCGGCCGGAGCCGGGGGCCGCGCCGAGGACGAAGGCGAGCGCGGACAGGTGCACGTCGAACGTGGTGTCGGCGTGCCGGGGCTCGACCGACGGCCGTTCCACGCCCAGTGCCTCGGCGAACCGGGCGCACGCCAGCGCGTGCTGCTCGGCGTGCTCCTCCGGCCGCGCCACCAGCGGCAGGTCCGACATCGCGTGGCCGAGGTCGGCGCCGCGCTGCCGGGTCGAGGACCACCACCAGCCCGCCAACCGCGACAGCAGCAGCACCCGGCTCTCGGCGCTGGTGCGCTGCCACGGTTCGCGCAGCAGGTCGCGCAGGTCGGCCCACGGCCAGCGGTCGGCGTCGTCCACGACGATCAGCAGCCGGGTGGAGGAGACGGAGGGGCGCAGGTCCGCGGCTCCCTCGCCGTGCCGGGCGAGCAGCACGGTCCAGCCCGCCGCGCGGCTGTCGACGACGAACTTGGCCGCCAGCCTGGACTTCCCGACGCCCGCGACGCCGTGCAGCAGCAGCGTCGCCCGCCGTGTCGGGTCGTCGCGCCACCGGGTCAGGGCGGCCAGTTCGCGGATGCGGCCGTGGAACGGGACCACCTCGTTGCGCGCGTCGAGGAGACCGCCGGGCCCGGTGTCCGCGCTGACGACCGCCGTGCCGTTGGGCGGGGGGTCGAGCCGGTAGGAGGCGCCGCGATTCCGATCCACTGCGCCATAGTGCACTCCCCCGTGAGCCCATTGGCACCAACCACACCTTTCGGCGTTGACTCATCCGATATCGCAACACTACTTTCGAAACATGTCTTTCGAACGGCGTCAGCTCACGGACGCGCACGACCTGCGCGCGCTGAGCCACCCGCTGCGCGTCCGGATCATGGAACTGCTCGCCCAGGAAAGCCCGCTGACCGCGACCGAGGCGGCGGCCGAGCTGGGCACGACGCCCGCGAACTGCTCGTTCCACCTGCGCCTGCTGGCGCGGCACGGGTTCGTCGAGGAGGCCGAGGGCGGCGTCGGCAGGCAGCGGCCGTGGCAGCTCGTCGAGCAGGAGACGCGGATCAGGTCGCGCGACCTCGACCAGGAAGGCCTGTCCGCGTTGCGGGCGCTGGACGAACTCCGCTGGGTGCGGCGCAGGCACCAGCAGGCGGAGTGGTGGCGCACCAAGGAGGAGTACCCCGAGCGGTGGCGGACCGCCGCGGCCGAGTCCTTCGCCGTGCTGCACCTGACCGCCGACGAGGTCGGCGAGCTGAACGACGCGCTCAACGAGGTGATCGGCCGGTACGTGGACCGCGGCCTCGTGTCCCACCGCCGTCCCGGCACCGCGCCCGTGGACATCTCCACGTCGACGACCCCACTCCGACTTCCACTTCCAGGGGGAGAACATGGCTGAGCTCGAGGACTTCGCCCCGAAGCAGAGGTTCCGCTCGAACATCGCCCTGTCGCCGGACGGCCGGTTCGCCGCCTACGCCGCCAACGCCGACGGGCAGCACAACCTCTACGTGGCACCGGTTTCCGGCGGCGAGCCGCGGAAGCTGACGAACTACCGGCACAACGCCGTCCGCCAGATCGCGTGGTCGCCGGACGGGAAGTCCGTGCTGTACACGGCGGACTTCCAGGGCAACGAGCAGTTCCAGCTCTACCTGGTCGACGCCCACGGCGGCGAGCCGCGGCCGTTGACCGACACCTCGGACCGGCAGCACGTGCTCGGCTCCAGCCTGTTCGCCCTGAACGCCCTGACCCCGTTCACGCCGGACAGCGGTTCCGTGGTGTACGCGGGCAACGACCGCGACGCGGCGTTGCAGGACGTGCTGGTCCAGGACCTGGCGACCGGCGCGGTGCGGCGGATCGAGACCACGACCGGCACGATGCTGCACGCGGTGTCCGTGTCGCCGGACGGCCGCTGGCTGCTGACCGCGGGCTTCCACAGCAACTCCGACAACGACCTGGCGCTCGTCGACCTGCACGAGCCGGACGCGCCGCTGTGGATCGTCACCGCGCACGAGGGCAAGCGCCTGCACCTGCCCGGCCCGTGGACGGCCGACTCCGGCGGGTTCCACGTGCTGCACGACACCGGCGGCGAGTTCCTGGCGCTGGGCGTGTACTCGCTGGCCACCGGCGTGATCACCGACCTCGTCACCCCGGCGTGGGACGTGGAGCAGGTCGCGGCGTCGGGCGACACCACGGCGTGGACGGTCAACGAGGACGGCGTGTCCCGGCTGTTCGTGCGCCGCGACGACGCCCTGCTGGTCCTGCCCGAGCTGCCCGCGGGCGTGATCGGGTCGCTGTCGATCTCCGGCGACGTGCTGGCGTTCCTGCTCACCACCGGCACCCGGCCCACCGAGGTGGTGGCGCTGGACCTGGTCACCCGCGAGCTGACCTACCTGACGACCAGCTCTCCCGCCGTGGCGGTCACGTTCGTGGAGCCGGAGGTGGTCCGCTACCCGACCCACGACGGCCGCGAGGTGCCCGCGTGGCTCTACCGGCCGCACGGCGAGGGCGTGCGGGGCGTGGTGATCTCCATCCACGGCGGCCCGGAGGCGCAGGAGCGCCCGTTCTACAACTACTCCGGGCTCTACCAGTACCTGCTGTCCCAGGGCGTCGCGGTGCTCGCGCCGAACGTCCGGGGCTCCACCGGGTACGGCAAGACCTACCAGAGCCTGATCCTGCGCGACTTCGGCGGCGCGGAGCTCGGCGACTTCGAGCACGCGGTGAAGTACCTGCGCACGCTCGACTGGGTCGACCCCGAGCGGATCGGCGTGTGGGGAGCGTCCTACGGCGGTTTCGCCACCCTGTCGTGCCTGTCGCGGCTGCCGGACCTGTGGGCGGCGGGCGTGTCCATGGTCGGACCGTCGAACCTGCTCACGATGGCCCGCTCGGTCCCGGAGACCTGGCGCGCGGAGATGGCGGACTGGGTCGGCGACCCCGACACCGAGGCGGACTTCCTCCTCGAACGCTCACCCATCACCTACTCCGACGCGATCACCGCGCCGCTGTTCGTGATCCAGGGGGCCAACGACCCGCGGGTCGTGAAGGCCGAGAGCGACCAGATCGTCGAAGCCCTGCGCAAGCGCGGTGTGGACGTGCGGTACGACGTCTACGAGGACGAGGGCCACGGGTTCACCAACCGGGTGAACGAGGTCAAGGCCATCGGCGACACGGCCGAGTTCCTCCTCTCCCACCTGGGGCATTGAGGACAGGAACTGTCGTACCCGTGAAGCACAATCACGGGTGTGCTGGTCGCGGTGGTTTCGGAGGGCGAGAACAGCGGCAAGGTGATGCCGTTGTCCGATGCCGGCGTGCCGGAAAGCTCGGCGAGGACCACCGATGACCTGAGCGCGACCGTGGCGGAGTTGGAGGAGGCGTTCCACCCGCGGTGGGTCTGGGTCCGCACCGCCGAGGTGTACCCGGACCTGCTGGCACGGGGTGTCCGGGTGGAACGCTGCCTCGACCTGTGGCTCGTGGAGGGCCTGCTGCTGGGCTACCAGGGCAGGCACCGCGAGCCCCGGAACTTCGCCGCGTCCGTCGCGCGGCTGCAAGGCCTGGAGGTCCCCGAGGACACCGGGCCGCGCAAGAAGGACGACCAGCCGACCCTGTTCGAACCCGAGCGGGAACGGCTGCCCGGCGACATGGACCCGCTCGACGCCGTGATCGCCGTCCACAACGCGCAGCAGAAGACGTTGGCCGGGCTGGGTCACGCGGACCGGTTGCGGCTGCTGGTCGCGGCGGAGTCGGCCAGCGCGTTGGCGGCGGCGGAGATGACCCACCACGGGCTGCCGTGGCGGGTGGACGTCCACGAGGAGATCCTGCTCGACCTGCTCGGCCCCCGACCGCACCCAGGGGCCAAGCCGAGCAAGCTGGCCGCGATCAACGACCGGATCACCGAGGCGTTCCACGGCAAGGCCATCAACCCGGACAACCCGGCGAACATCGTCAAGGCGTTCGGCCGGGAGGGCATCGACATCCCGTCGGCCAGGGCGTGGGTGATCAAGGAGCTCGACCACCCCGCCGTCGAGCCGATCATGGAGTACAAGGAGCTGTCCCGGCTCTACGCGGCGCACGGCTGGTCGTGGATCGAGCAGTGGGTGAAGGACGGCCGGTTCCGGCCGGACTACGTGGTCGGCGGCGTGGTGTCCGGCCGGTGGGCGACCAGCGGCGGCGCGGCGCTGCAACTCCCCCGCACGCTGCGGACGGCCGTGCGGGCCGACCCCGGCTGGATGCTGGTGGCGGCGGACGCCTCGCAGCTGGAGCCGAGGGTGCTGGCGGCGTTGTCGAACGACCGCAAGCTGGCCGAGGTGGCGGGCGACGACGACCTGTACACGAACCTGGCCGGCGACGCGTTCGACGGCGACCGGGGGCGGGCGAAGATCGCGATGCTGTCGGCGATGTACGGCGGCACGAGCGGGGAGGCCGGGCCGCTGCTGGCGGTGCTGCGGCGGCGGTTCCCGGACGCCGTGGGGTACGTGGAAGCGGCCGCGCAGGCGGGTGAGCAGGGCCGGATGGTCCGGTCCCGGTTGGGCCGGACGAGCCCGACCCCGTCCGCGGCGTGGCACGACCTGACCGGGAACACCGACGGCGACGAGGACGCGCAGCGGCGGTCGAGGCGGGCCGCGCGGGAGTGGGGCCGGTTCACCCGCAACTTCGTCGTGCAGGCCAGCGCGGCGGACTGGACGGCGGCGCTGCTCGGCGCGTTGCGGCGCAGGCTGCACCAGCGCGCTCCGGGCGCCCACCTGGTGTTCTTCGTGCACGACGAGGTGCTGGTGCACTGCCCGGCCGAGGTCGCGGAGGTGGTGCGGGAGGAGATCACGGCGGCGGGCGCGGAGGCGTCCCGGCTGGTGTTCGGCGACACCCCGGTCCGCTTCCCGATGAAGGCCGTGGCGATCTCCTCGTACGCGGACGCCAAGTAGCCGTTGGGCTGATCGGCTGCTTGCACGTGCCACGTGAGAGCGCTCTCATGAGTACGAGGCACCACACCCGAGTGACAAGGAGGTCACCCGCGCATGGAGCTCACCAGACGCCGACTCGTCGCCGCCGCGGCGGCACTGCTCGCCGCGATCCCGATCACGCTGGTCGCCACGGCCAACGCGTCCATCCCCACCACGCCACCGGGCTGGACGCTGGCCTGGGGCGACGACTTCACCGGCTCGAACGGCTCGCCGCCCTCGTCGGCGAACTGGATCGTCGACCTCGGCCACGCCTACCCCGGCGGTCCCGGCAACTGGGGCACCGGTGAGATCCAGAACTACACCAACAGCCCGAACAACCTGAAGCTCGACGGCGCGGGCAACCTGCGCATCACGGCACTGCGCGACGGCGGCGGGGCGTGGACGTCGGCCCGCATCGAGACGCAGCGCGCGAACTTCCGGCCGCCGGCGGGCGGCAAGATGGCCATGGAGGCGCGCATCCAGATGCCGAACGTCACCGGCCAGGCCGCGCTCGGCTACTGGCCCGCGTTCTGGGCGCTGGGCGCCCCCTACCGCGGCAACTACTGGAACTGGCCGGGCATCGGCGAGTTCGACATCATGGAGAACGTCAACGGGGTCAACGCCGTGTGGGGCGTGCTGCACTGCGGCGTGAACCCCGGCGGCCCCTGCAACGAGACCACCGGGATCGGCGCGAACCGGGCGTGCCCTGGGTCGAGCTGCCAGTCGGCGTTCCACACCTACCGCTTCGAGTGGGACCAGAGCACGAGCCCGCAGGCGTTCCGCTGGTACGTCGACGGCCAGCAGTTCCACAGCGTGGCGCAGAACCAGCTGCCCGCGGACACGTGGGCGAACATGACCAACCACGCCGGGTACTTCATGCTGCTGAACCTGGCCATCGGCGGCGCGTTCCCCGACGCCCTCGCGGGCCCGACCCCCACGGCCGCGACGGTTCCCGGCGCGTCCCTGGTCGTCGACTACGTCGCCGTCTACACCGCGGGCGGCGGCACGACCCCGCCGACGACCACCACCACGACCCCGCCGAGCGGTGGCGGTTTCGACGCCTACAGCCCGATGCAGGCCGAGAGCGCGACCGCGCGGACCGGCGGCACGGTCGAGACGACGTCGGACACCGGCGGCGGCCAGGACGTCGGGCAACTCGCCAACGGCGGGTCGCTGAGGTTCTCCGGGGTCCGCTTCGGCAGCACCACCGCGACGCAGTTCACCGCGCGCGTGGCGTCCGGGGCGGGCGGCGGCGTCAGCGGGCTGGTGGAGGCGAGGATCGACAGCCCGACCGGCGCGGTGGTGGGCAGCTTCGCCGTCGGCAACACCGGCGGCTGGCAGAGCTGGCGCACGGTGCCGGCGAACATGTCGGGCGTGACCGGCACGCACGACGTCTACGTCACCTTCACCAGCGGTCAGCCCTCGCCGTACGTGAGCGTGAACTGGGTGCGGTTCGGCACCTGACCGACCCGGTGGCGGGCCGCTGACCCGCGGCCCGCCACCGGACGGCGCTACCGTGGCCGGATGAGCTACGCGGAGCGGCCCGCGCTCGGCGGGCGTGGCGTGGTCTGGACGAAGACGACGTCCGGCGGCGGGATCAGCCGGGTCGTCCCCGACGGCTGCACGGACATCATCTTCTCCCGCGACGACCACCGGCTGTTCGTCGCGGGCCCGGACACGGTCGCGAAGGTCGGCGAGAACCAGCCCGGCAGCCTGTTCGCGGTGCGGTTCTTCGCTGGTGTCGGCCCGTCCGCGTTCGGCGTGCCCGCGCACGTGCTGCGCGACCTGCGGGTGCCGTTGGACGAGCTGTGGCCGGACGCCGGGGAGTTGCTCGACACGCTGGCCACCGCGCCCGACCCGTGCGCCGTGCTGGCGGACGCGGCCCGGCGCAGGCTCCGCGAGACCCCGCCGGACCCGGCGCTGGACGCCGTCGTGGCGGCGGTGCGGGACCACCCCGTCCCCGAGGTGGCGGACCGGCTCGGCATCGGCGCCCGGCAGCTGCACCGGAGGTCGCTGGCCGCGTTCGGCTACGGCCCGAAGGTGCTGGCGCGGGTGCTGCGGTTCGACCGGGCGATGGGGTTGGCGTGGGCGGGCGTGCCGTTCGCGGACATCGCCCACCGGACCGGGTACGCCGACCAGGCCCACCTCTCGCGCGAGGTGAAGGGCCTGGCGGGTGTCCCGCTCGGCGTGCTACTCGGCCGGTAGCCGCCCGAAGTTCCGCAGCAGGACCAGCGACTCGATCGTCACGATGGGGCCCCACTCGTACTTGGTGCCGGGCGTCCAACTGGGCCAGCCGAACGTCCAGCCGCCGTCCTCCTGCTGCCCCGCCGCGACCTTGTCCAGCGCGCGGTCGAACTCCGCGTCGCTGAACCACTGCCGGGCGAGCGAGGACGGTTCGGGCACGTAGTCGGTCGGCTGGTGCACCTCGCCCGCCGAGTAGCCCTCGGCCTCCTTGATCGGCTGACCGAGGTCCACCAGGTTCTGCTCGCGGACCAGACCGCCGATGCGGGCCATCTGCGCCTCCGCGCGCTCGCGGTCCGGGACGTGGTCGAGGAACCGCGCGGCGGCGTTCGCCTCGTACGGGTGGGTCTTCTCGAGCCCCTCGACGCGCTCCCAGCAGAACTCCGTGGCGCGGGTCAGCCACGGGTGGTCGACCTTGTTCTTGTGCAGCAGCCCGGAGATGAGCGCGGTCGGCAGCAGCGACCCGGCGTCCTCGACCGCCCACCACGGCGAGTGCGGGTGGTCGGCCGAGGCCCGGACGCCGGTCGGCACGCCACCGTCGGGGAACGTCGCGGTCGTCAGGAAGTCGCACGCGTCGAGCGCGTGCTGAGAGCCGCCGAGGCCGAGTTCGTCGAGCCTGCTCAACGCGCTGAACACGTGCAGCGGCTGGCTGTTCGGCCCGCGGCCGTCCGGTTCGAGCGCGTGGCCGAAGCCACCGTCGGCGTTGCGGTAGGCGAGCAGCGCGTGCAGCACGGGCTCGACCGGACCGCCGTCGAACAGGAACTCGAACCGGCGCTGTTCCAGGACGCGGGCGTGGTGCCAAACGAAAGAACGGGCTTCTTCGATCATGCGAACCACCCTAGGTTCGGCGCCGCGCCGCGGTCTTGAACGAATCGGACGTCAGCGCCGGGCCCGCAGCGCGTCGCGGTTCAGCTCGGCCGGGCTGCGGTGCCCGGACAGGCCGAGGGTGAGGTCGAAGTCCGCGAGCAGGCTGCGCAGCACGTGCCGCACGCCCACCTGCCCGCCGTGCGCGAGCCCGTAGGCGAACGGCCTGCCGACCAGCACGGCCTTCGCCCCGAGCGCGACGGCCTTCACGATGTCCGCGCCGGTCCGGACGCCGGAGTCGAACAGCACGTCGACCTGCTCGCCCACCGCGTCGGCGATCTCCGGCAGCACCTCCAGCGACGCGACCGCGCCGTCGACCTGCCTGCCGCCGTGGTTCGACACGACGATCCCCTGCACGCCCGCGTCGACGGCCTTGCGCGCGTCGTCGACGTGCTGGATGCCCTTGAGCAGGATCGGGCCGTCCCAGTGCTCGCGCAGGAACGCCACCTGGTCCCACGACTTGTCCGTGCCGGTGAACAGGTGCACCCAGCGCAGGATCGCCATCGGCAGGTCGTCCTCGGGCGACTTCTCCAGGCCGGCGCGGAACGCCGGGTCGGAGAACGGGATCGCCGTGCCGACCGCGCGCAGGAACGGCAGGTACGCGCTGTCCAGGTCGTGCGGCCGCCACGCCAGCGTCCACGTGTCGAGCGTGACGACGAGCGCGGTGAACCCGGCCTTCTTCGCCCGGTCCAGGATGCTCAGGCACACCTCGGGGTCGTTCGGCCAGTAGAGCTGGAACCAGCGCGGAGCGTCCCCGTTCGCCTCGGCGACGTCCTCCAGCGTGTGCGAGGACGCGGTCGACAGGATCATCGGCACGCCCAGTTCCGCAGCGGCGCGGGCCGTGGCCAGCTCGCCGTCCGGGTGCAGGATCGACTGCACGCCGACGGGGGCGAGCAGCACCGGCGCGGGCATCGTGGTGCCGAGCACGGTCGTGCCGAGGTGGCGGGTGGTCGCGTCGGTGAGCATCCGCGGCACGATCCGCCAGTCGTCGAACGCCTCCCGGTTCGCCCGCGCCGTCGCCCCGGTCCCGGCCGACCCGGCCACGTACCAGAACGGCCCCGGCCCCAGCCGTTCCCGCGCGGAGGCCTCCAACGCGTCCGGGTCCGTCGTGAACGGCGGCACCGTGCCCGCGAGGCCCTGGAGGTAGATCTCGTTCTGATACCCGGCGAAGGTCATCCCGGAAGTCTGCTACCGAGTCCTCGGCACGTCCAACCGGGTGGTCCGGCCGCACGAGCTCCCGTGCGGCCGGACTCCCGGTCAGACCAGGGCTTTCTCCTCCTCGAACGCGCGCCGCGGCAGCAGCCACGCCAGCTTGTCCGACCGCAGCACGGCCAGCGGGCCGACTACGGCCAGCAGCAGCACGTAGCCCGCGACGAACGGCGCGACCCGGTCGTCCAGGCCCGCCGAGACGGCCATCGCCGCCAGCACCAGGGAGAACTCGCCCCTGGTCAGCACGGTCAGGCCGACGTTGACCGCCTCCTGCCGGTCGAACGCGTGCAGCTTCGCGGCGAACGCGCCCGCGCCGAGGTTCAGCACGATGGTCAGCGCGACCGCCGCCAGCACCGGCACGACGACCGTGCCGATCGACCTCGGGTCGATGCTCAACCCGAAGATGAAGAAGAACAGCGCGCCGAACGCGTCCCGCAGCGGCAGGACCAGCCGGTGCACTCGCGGCCCGACCGCCGAGCCGCCGAGCACCATGCCGACCATGAACGCCCCGATCGCGTCGGACACGCCCAGCTCGTGCGCGACCGCCGCGCCGGTGACCGCGACACCGACGAAGCACACGACCAGCAGCTCGTCGTCCGCCGACCCGAGCAGCCGGGTGACGGCCCGACCGCCCCAGCGGGCGACGGCCGCGAGCACCACCAGGAACCCGAACGCCTTGCCGAAGTCCAACAGTGCCGGCCCGAACTCGTCGACGCCGGTGAGCACTGGTTGCAGCATCGCCAGGTACAGCGCGAGGAACACGTCCTCGATCACGATGATGCCCATGATCAGCCGGGACTCGCGGTCCCGCATCCGCTTGGCCTCCACCAGCAGCTTCGTCACGATCGCCGACGACGAGATGCCGATGGCGCCCGCGATCACCAGCGCCTCGCGGGCGCCCCAGTCCAGTGCGAACCCGAACGCCAGCCCGCCGCCGATGTTGAGCAGCAGGTAGCCGAACCCGGCGACGACGAGCTTGCGCCCGCCCGCGAGCAGGTCGTCCACCGAGAACTCGAGGCCGAGGTAGAACAGCAGGAACACCAGTCCGAGCGCGGAGAGCACGCCCATCTCGGCCGGGTCGTCCACCAGCGCGATGCCGGGGGTGTTGGGGCCGAACAGGATTCCGGCCACCATGAACAGCGGGATGGTCGGCAGTCCGATCCGGACCCCCGCCCGTGCGATCAGGCCCGCGGCGAGGAACGCGCCGCCGACGGCGAGCAAAGCGTGCGAGGTCATGACATCGGCCTCCTGTTAGACAACGGCACCGTGTCCGGCGCGGGACTTCGGCTTGGCGCGCGTCGGGACGCGGCGCTTCGTGCCGGGGTACTTCTTCTCCAGTGCGATGGCGACGGGCGCGGCGGTCAGCACGGTCGACGCGGTGCCCGCGACCAGGCCGATGAGCAGCGCGGTCGCGAAGTCGGCGAGGGACCCGTCGCCGAGCACCAGCAGCGCGGCGAGCACGAACAGCACGCCGATGCCGGTGTTCACCGTGCGCGGCACGGTTTGCAGGACCGCCGAGCTGACGACCTCGTCGTAGGACCGCTTCCCGCGCGACCGCGCGAGTTCCCGCACCCGGTCGAACACCACCACCGAGTCGTTGACCGAGTAGCCGATCACGGTCAGCAGCGCGGCCAGGAACACCCCGTCGGCGGTCTTGCCGAGCCAGGCGAACAGGCCGATCAGCACCACGACGTCGGTGATCAGCGCGACGACCGTGGCGACGCCGAGCCGCCAGTCGAAGCGGATCGCCAGGTAGCCGAGCTGCGCGGCGACCGCGATGGCCAGCGCGATCAGAGCGTTGCGCCGCAGTTCGGACCCGAGGCTGGGGCCGATCAGCTCGTTGCTGACCTGCTCCGCTCCCCCGGTCGCGCTGCCGACGACCTGGCCGAGCCGGGAGGCCGCGGCGTCGTCGATCGGGCCGGTGCGGACGGACACGCCGGTGTCGCCGGAGGTCGCCACGACGGCGTCCCCGAAGCCCGCGTCGGCCAGCGCGGTGCGCACGCGGCCGGGGTCGACGGCCTGGTTCGCGGTGTAGTCGAGCATCCGGCCGCCGGTGAACTCGACACCGAGGTCCAGCCCCCGCACGGCGAGGCCGGACAGGCAGAGCACGGCCACCGCGGCGGCGGCCAGCAACCAGCGGACCGGACGGCGGAAGAGTTGGCCACCGCGTTCCACGAGCCAGGTCCGCACCCGGCCCAGGGTGTGCAGGCCGCTCCACGCGGGCCTGCGTTCCAGGAGGCGGCTGCCCAGGACGAGTTCGAGCAGGACCCGGCTGAGGACCAGCGCGCTGAACATCGACGCGAGCACACCGATCGACAACGTGACGCCGAACCCCTTCACCGGCCCCGTGGCCAGCCAGAACAGCAGGCCCGCCGCGAGCAGCGTCGTGACGTTGGAGTCCGCCACGGCGCTGAGCGCGCCGCGGAAACCGCCCTGGACGGACTTGAGCAGCCGTCCACTCCGGACACCTCTGGCGGCGAACTCCTCGCGTGCGCGTTCGAACACCAGCACGTTGGCGTCGACCGCCATGCCGATGGCCAGCACGAACCCCGCCAACCCCGGCAGGGTCAGGGTCGCGCCGATGGCGAGCAGGGCGGCGTAGGCGACGGCCGCGTAGCCGACGAGCGCGGCGACGGCCAGCAGCCCCGCGAGCCGGTAGACGACGATGAGGAACAGGCCGGTCAACGAGATGCCGATGATCGCGGCCCACGCGCTGGCCTCGATGGCCTCCGCGCCGAGCGTCGCGCCGACCGTGCGCTGCTCGATCACCTCGACCGGGACCGGGAGGGCGCCGGACCGGATGACCAGCGCGAGTTCGGCGGCTTCGGCCTGGGTGAACGAGCCGGTGATCTGGGTGGTGCCGCCGATGATGCCGGTGCCGCACACCACGTCCGTGCCGACCTGGGGCGAGGAGACGATCTTGTTGTCCAGCACGAACGCGATCTGCCGGGTGGGCGTGCCCTGGGGTGAGCAGGCGGCTTCCGCCGTCAGCCGTTGCCAGGTGCCCGGAGCGTCACCGCGGAAGTCGATCGACACCTCGTACCCCGCGCCGCGTTGGCTGAGGGAGGATTGCGCGCCTTTGATGCCCTCCCCCGTCATGGCCGCTGGGCCGAGGAGGAGTGGAACACCTTCCGGGCTGGTCAACGCCGTCTGGTTGGCGGCGGCTTCCTGGCCCGCGCCGACTACCGGGTGGACGGCGAGTTGGGCCGTGCGGCCGAGGACTTCCACGGCTTCGGCCGGGTCCTGGACACCGGGGAGTTCGACGATGATCCGCCGGTCGCCCGAGCGGGCCAGGACGGGTTCGGCCACACCGAGTTCGTCGACGCGGCGGCGGAGGACTTCGAGGGAGCGGTCGGTGGCGTCGCCGTCGGCTTTGGTGGTCGGGGAATCCTTGGTCTCCAACACGATCTGGGTCCCGCCCCGGAGGTCGAGGCCGAGTTGGGGTTGGCTGGTGAGCAGCAGAAAAGCGGACACGGCGAGAACACCGAAGGACACCAGTCCCCGGACGAGCAGTTCCCGCCGCGCAGGGGTGCGCGACATGAGGTTTTTTGCCTTCCAGGCAGGAGTGAGGGGGCTCTACTGCGGGGTGGAAGGCGGGGCGCGATCGCCGAGAGGGGTGGTGCTGGTGGTTTCCGGGGCGCGGTGGACGCGTTGAGCGGCGTCCATGAGGATCCGGAGGGGGAGGGTCGGGCGGGCCCGTGGGGTGAGGTCTACCGGGGCGTGCCCGATGAAACCCTGGGGCAGTTGAGGAGTGGTGCCGGAACGGGTGGTGGCGCCGGGGAGGTGAACGGCCTGAACGATGGCCGTCGCGGCGGAGGACTGGTGGTCGGGTTCGGCGGTTTGGGGGAACGCGAAGACGACGAAACCGGCGATCAACGCCAGGATCGCGAACAGCGCGCGCTTCGCCATCAAGCCCTCCCCTCGGGTGACAGGCTACAGACCTGGGGAGGTGGCCAGGGAAAACCGCCGAGCCGGGGGCAGGCATTCACCCTCCGCCTTCAGTCTCACGCAACCACCAAACTCCGGTTCGGGCTCCGGTTCTGACTCTGGCCACGACTCCGGCCCCCAGCTCCGATTCCGGCTCCGGCCCCCAGATCCGGCTCCGGCTCCGGCTCCGGTTCCAGCTCCGGCTCCGGTCTCAGCCCCAACTCCAGCCCCAGCCCCGGCCCTGGCCCCGGCCCCAACTCCAGCCCCAGCCCCAGCCCCGGCCCCGGCCCCAACTCCAGCCTCAGCTCCGGCCCCGGTCCCTAGCTCCGATTCCGGCTTCGGTTCCGCATCCGGCTCCGGCTCCGGCTCCGGCTTCGGTTCCAGCTCCAGCTCTGGCTCTGGCTCTGGCTCTGGCTCTGGCTCTGGCTCCAGCTTCGGCTTTGGTTCCGCATCCGGCTCCGGCTCTGACTCCGGCTCCGGCTCCGGTTCCAGCTCTGGCTCTGGCTCTGGCCCCAGCTTCGGCTTTGGTTCCGCATCCGGCTCCAGCTCTGACTCCGGCTCCGGCTCCGGCTTCGGTTCCAGCTCCAGCTCTGG
>Ga0247771_1000009_pt1 | contig 119109 bp, 111 predicted proteins | sample UWRJL197509C6_FD_179948 | JGI IMG/M metagenome (GOLD analysis project Ga0247771, IMG submission 179948) | Plant litter microbial communities from Arlington Agricultural Research Station in Wisconsin, United States - UWRJ-L197-509C-6 | ecosystem: Environmental > Terrestrial > Plant litter >... | reverse complement strand
AGGCGCACATCGCGGAGACGCTCATCGCCGGACCGTGGAAACCGTATTCCTGCATCAGCGACGACATCGGCGTGGACGGCATGAGCGCCAGGTACTCGCGGACCGACAGCGAGCCGCCGCGGCTGGTGTAGAAGTCGCGCCACAGGTCCACTTCGCCCAGCACGACCGCGTGCAGCAGGCCGACCCGCCGTCCCGGCAGCCACCCGCGGTCGCCCGCGTCTCGAATGGCCTCCCGCGCGGAGGCGCGCATGGCGCGGGCGAACCGGCTCTGGCCGTCGGACGGGTCGCCGCCGTCGGGGACGCAGGCCGCCCACACGGCGTCGCCGGGTTTCTGCCCGAGCCCCGGCACCACCGTCGCGGCCGGCTCACCGCTCAACAGCCCGTCCCACAACGGTTCACGGCCCCACCCGTACCCGCTGACGACGCCGATCCCGCAAATCCCCACACCTCGCGCAGCCATTCCGCTCCCTCCCGACTCGAGGGCCGACACCGCCGTCACCCGAACCGCGGCGAGCGATACGCCGAACGGAGCAGAGCAGGCCGTGTGGACTCGTGCTGACCGGCGGCTCGCCAATGGCGTGCACCGCCCACGCCACCCGGATGCGCCGCAGCACACCGTTTTTCCGCCTCCGACACCCACTTATGGTAACGGTGCCGGCGCGCGCGTAGGCGGCGATCAGAGCACGTTCCGGGGGCCTCGACCGCGCCCGGAGGACCGCGAATCCACTGTGGACTCGGAGGGGACCGGCCCGAGCGGGTGGCCCCGATGCCGCCCCGCGCCCCCGGCCGCCGCCGTCACCCGATATAACGACACACCGTGTGCCGGTCTTGAGTGGGCTTTGCGCGGACGATGTAGTAGTACTCCACGATGGTCGGACGGAACAACGGGCCTGGGAGCCGCTACGTGAAGGAACTCATGGGCGACGTCGGAGTGGACCATGAGTTGGTGGTCGGCTTGGCGTTGTCCGCCGGGAAGTCCGTGGTGTGGTGGTTCGACTTCGCCACCGACGCGGTCACCTGGATGCCGGGGCTCGACGACGTGCTCGGCGTCGCGGGCTCGCCCGAACACGTGGTCAGGGCCCGACTGTCCGAACTGATCGCCCCGCTGACCGTCGCGGCCAAGGCCACCCCGGTGTGGCAGGACTTCGAACTCGAACAGCCCTGCGAGACCTCCTCCGGCGACGTCCGCTGGGTGCAGTTCCGGGCGCGGCTGTCCCCGGACCCCGGCTCCCGGCGGCTGGTGGGCATCGCGACCGACGTGACCGCCCGGCACGAGCAGGAGCAGGCGCTCACCGACCTCGCCGACCGGTACCGGCTGCTGGTGGAGCTGTCGCCGGACGCGATCGTCGTGCACGAGGCGGGCCAGATCGTGTACGCGAACCCGGCGGCGCTCCGGTTCTCCCGTGTGGAGACGGCCGCCGAACTGATGGGCCGCCCGATCGTCGACGTCGTCCACCCGGACTCGGTCGCGGAGATGCTGCACCGCATCGCCGAGTTAGGCGTGCCGGGTGCGGCGAGCGCCCCGGCGGAGGCCGTCCTCCTGCGCGGCGACGGCAGCACCCTGGACGTCGAGTCGGTGTCCGTGCGGACGACCTGGGAGGGGCGTCCGGCGTTCCAGGTGATCATGCGGGACGTCACCACCCAGAAGGCGGCCGCGGCCGCACTGCACTACCAGGCCGCTCTGGTGGCCCACGTCAGCGACGCCCTGGTCGCGACCACCGCGGACGGCGTGGTGACGAGCTGGAACCCCACCGCCGAGACCGTGTACGGCCATCCCGCGGGCGAGGCCATCGGGCAGCCGATCCAACGGGTGGTTGACGCGGACCTCGACCCGGTGGCCATCCTGGCGGCGGGCGGCGTCCAGCAGGCCGTGCACCACCGGGCCGACGGCGGCGCCCTCGCGGTCCGCGTGTCGGTGGCGCGGATGGACGACGGGTACGTGCTGATCTGCGCGGACGAGACCGCGCGCAGGCGGGCCGAGCAGCACTTCACCACGGTGGTCGCCGCGCTGGAGGAGGGCGTGATCGTGGTCGGCCCGACCGGGCTGGTCGAGTCGGCCAACCGCGCGGCCGAGCGCATCCTCGGCATCCGCGAGCAGGAGGTCGTCGGCTTGCCGACGACGCTGGCCGAGCTCTACGACGAGACCGGGGGACGGCTGCCCGCGTCGAACTACCTGTCGGCCCGCACCCGGCTCACCGGTGAGCCTCAGAACGGCAAGATCCTCAGCATGACCCGGCCGGACGGGGAGCGGATCTGGCTGTCGCTGAGCTGCCACGCCCTGGACCACGGCGGCGACGGGCCGTCGGCCGTGGTGGTGTCGTTCACCGACATCACCGAGCGCCGGATGATCGACGGGATGCTGGAGCACGAGGCGACGCACGACGCGCTGACCGGCCTGTTCAACCGGACGGTGATCATCGAGCGGCTCAGCCGGGCGGCGCGCGGCCACCGCGCGGGCCGGACCGCGCTGCTGTTCATCGACCTGGACAAGTTCAAGATCATCAACGACTCCCTCGGCCACGGCGCGGGCGACGAGGTCCTCCAGGTGCTGGGCGACCGGCTCAGCCGCGGCGTGCGGCGGGGCGACGTCGTCGGCAGGCTCGGCGGCGACGAGTTCGCGGTCATCGCCCACGGCACCGCGGGGCCAGAGGAGGCGGCGGCGCTGGTCGAGCACATCCGCGTCGAGCTGAACCGGCCGATCGCCGTCGACGGCCGGAACCTGCACGTCGACGCGAGCGTCGGCATCGTGATCGCCGACCCCGACGACCCCCGCGACGGCGCGGACCTGCTCCGCGACGCCGACCTGGCGATGTACGAGGCCAAGACGAAGGGCCGGGGACGGCACGCGTTCTTCGACGTCGACCTGCGCGAACGCACCCAGCGGCGGCTGCGGCTCGAACAGGACCTGCGCGGAGCCCCGGAGAACGCCGAGCTGTGGCTGGCCTACCAGCCGATCGTGGACCTCCGCACCGGCCGCACCACGATGGTCGAGGGCCTGCTGCGGTGGACGCACCCGCGCTACGGCCTCATCTCCCCCGGCGAGTTCATCGGGCTCGCCGAGGAGAGCGACCTGATCAACATCGTCGGCGTGCACATGCTCCGCACCGCCACCAGGGGGATCGTCGACCTCCGCGCCAAGCACAACCCCGACCTCGAGCTCACGGTGAACCTGTCGACGCGCCAGCTCGACGACCCCAACCTCGTGACGACCGTGCGGGACGCGCTGGACCGGACCGGCCTGCCGCCGAGCGCGCTGTGCCTGGAGATCACCGAGAGCGCGCTGATGCGCGACCCGACCGTCGCCGCCCGCACCCTGTCGGCGCTGCGGGACCTCGGCGTCCGGCTCGCCATCGACGACTTCGGCACCGGCTACTCGTCACTGGCCCAGCTGCTGACGCTGCCCCTGGACCTGCTCAAGATCGACCAGTCGTTCACCGCGGGCCTCGGCAAGTCCGCCGACGCCGAGGCCATCGTCACCAGCATCATCGCGATGGCCCACGCCGTGGACCTCACCGTGGTCGCCGAGGGCGTCGAGCACGCGCTCCAGCTCGACATCCTGCGCCGCCTCGACTGCGACCAGGCGCAGGGCTACCACCTGGGCCGACCCGCCGCGGCCCCCGAGCTGGGCAAGCTGTTCTGACCGTCCGAAGTGGACCGACCGGCGGGCGCTGACGCCCAGAACCCGGTCAGCACCCGCGCGATCCGGGCCGGGTCCTGGAGCATCCACCAGTGGCCCAGCCCGTGGAGCACCTCCACCCGCGCCCCGGCGGTGACGGCGGCTTCCCGGCGTTGAGCGGCGGTGCCGACCAGGTGGTCCTCGGTCGCGAGGAGTGCCAGCCCCGGCCGCCGGGCCGCGTCGCCCAGGTCGACGGGCCTGTCAACGGAGCGGTAGTGCGCCAGGACGGCTCGGCCCGTGGTCTCGTCCTGGTCGGCCGCGATCCGCTCGGCCACCTCGCGGGGCATCCCGCGGCCGACCATCGTCCGCACCCGGTCCGCCGCGGGACCGCCGAACCGGCGGCGGACGTCCACCTCCCCCACACCGGGAGTCCGCCAGAGGCCTGCCAGGTAGTGCCCGGTGTAGTCGCGGTGGAACACCCCGACCGCGTCGCTGACCCAGCTGCGCAGCAGGTCGGGACGGGTCGCCGCCACCCGGACGACGTGGCCGCCTCCCAGGTCGTGCCCGACGAGGTGGACGGGTTCGCCGAACGCCGCCAGCTCGGCCACCACCTGGCGCAGGCACTCGTCCGCCGTGGCGGCGAACCGGGGCGGGGACAGGCAGGTGACGTCGTCGCGGCCGAGCGCGGCGAGCAGCGACCCCCAGATCGCGGCGGTCTCCGGGTGGCCGTGGAAGAACACCACGGGGGCACGGCTCGTCTCGCTCATGCCGACAGGCTCACATACTTGTCAATCGTCACGCAAGTGTGTGCCGTAGACTGGCGGCATGGTCGTCGACGCACCCCGCCCGGCCCGGCGCTCCCAGCGGGAACGCCGGGAGCGCACCGAGTCCGCGCTGGTCGCCGCCGCGGCGGAACTCGTCGTCGAGTCAGGTCTGCGGTCGTTGACCCTCGCCCGCGTCGGCGAGCGCGCCGGGTACAGCCGGGGGATCGTCAACCACCACTTCGGCTCGAAGCAGGCTTTGGTGGAGGCGCTGGCGCACGCCACGCAGAGCGGGTTCATCCCCGGCCTGGACCAGTTCTCCCCCGGCCTGGAACGCCTGCTGGCCGTGATCGAGCGCTACACCGCCGCCCTCGGCGACATCGACGTGATCAGCCGGGCGTTCCTGCTGCTCTGGGCCGAGTCGGCCACGTCGGTGGACCTCGCCGACCTCTTCCGCGAGCGCGACGAGGGCTTCCGGTCCAGGCTCCGCGCGGACGTCGAGGCGGGCGTGGCCGAGGGGTCGATCCGCGCCGACGCGCACCCCGGTGACGTGGCGGTCGCGATCATGGGGCAGCTGCGCGGCGTCGGCCTGCAACGCCTGCTGGACCCCGACGCCGTCGCCACCGAACGGCTGCGCCACACCGTCGCCGACCAGTGGCGGCGCGCGCTGTCGGCGTGACGGCTAGACCGGCACCGCCGGGGCGTCGCGCAGGCGCAGGGCGTCCTGGCTGGGCGGCGCGCCGAACTGGCGGCGGTACTCCCGGCTGAACTGCGACGGGCTGTCGTAGCCGACCCGGCGGCTGACGCCGGTCACGTCACGGGGGTCCACGGCGAGCTGGAGCCGCGCCTCCTGGAGCCGGATCTGCTTCTGGAACTGGATCGGGCTCATCGCCGTGACCGACTGGAAGTTCCGGTAGAACGCCGACGCGCTCATGCCCGACAGCCGTGCCACGTCCTCGACCCGAAACGCCGACGCGTAGTGCTCGCGGATCCACCGGACCGCCCGCGCGATGTGGGCCAGCCCGCTGTCCGCGAGCCCCAACTGCCGCACCGTCGCGCCCTGGGGCCCGGTGATCAGCCGCCACAGGATCTCGCGCTTGAGCAACGGCGCCAGCACCGTCCGGTCCCGCGGGTGGTCCAGCAGGCGCACGAGCCTGGTCACCGCGTCGACCAGCTCGGCGGGCGCGTCGCCCACGGCCATCCCGGACGGCGTGCCACCCCCTGGCGGCAGGTCACCAGGCGCCGCGTGCAGCAGCAGGTCGGCGACGGCGGCGGGCTCCAGCACCAGCCCGAACCCCACGGCGGGCCGCTCCGGGTCGGCCTCGGTGAACCGCCCGGTGATCGGCAGGTCGACCGAGGCGATGAGGTACTGCCCGGCCCCGTACTCGTACACGCGGTCACCCAACGCGATGTGCTTCGCGCCTTGCGCGATGAGCGCGAACACCGTGCCCGACATCGACGGCGAGGACACCGTCCTCCGGTCCACCTTCGAGATCAGCACGCCGTCGATGGCGGTGGTCGCGTCCGGTCGCGCGTGCCGGGTCAGCAGGCCAGTCAGCTCACCAAGGTCCATCCGTCGAGTGAAGCAGTGTCCGATCCTCCTGACAAGGAGAGGATCAGGCAAACGGACGGGAGCATAGTTCTACCATTACCGCAGGTGGAGACGGTTTACTTGGTCCATCGCACTCCCCCACCGATGGAGAATCCCATGACCGTCACCCACGGCTTCCACGCCACCATGACCGCCCACCTCGGCAAGGGCGACGACCTGGTCGCCCTCCTGCTCGCCGCCCCGTCGATGCCGCACGAGGACTGCGTCGTCTTCCTGGTCAGCCGCTCGGCGAGCGACCCGGACGTCGTCCACGTGACCGAGGGCTGGACCACCCCGGAAGCCCACGCCGCGTTCTTCGCGACCACCTCGGCACAGGACCTCGTCGCCCGCCTCCAGCCCCTGCTGATCGGCGAGTCCACCTACACCGACGCCGTGCCCGTCGGCGGCAAAGCCTCGTTCTGACTCCCCGAGAGGATCCCGCCATGCCCCGCCCCGACCTGGACCCCGAACTGCGCGCCCTGCTGGCCGACATGCCCCTCATGACCGACATCCACCCCGAGATGCTCGCCCAGCTGCGCCAGTTCGCCGCCCCTCCCCTGGCCCCCTTGCTCCAAGGCCGCGCCGTCGACCACCACGACGTCACCATCCCCACCCCCGACGGCGCGCACATCCCGTTGTCCGTCTTCCGCCCCACCGGATCCACCGCGCCCGCGCCGTGCGTCTACTGGATCCACGGCGGCGGCATGATCATGGGCAACCGCTTCTCCCAGCTCGACATCCCGCTCGACTGGCTGGACGAGTTCGGCGCGGTGGTCGTCACCGTGGACCACCGCCTGGCCCCGGAAGCGACCGGAACGACCCTCGTGGACGACTGCTACCAGGGCCTGCTCTGGGTGGCCGAGCACGCGGAGGAGCTAGGCGTGGATCCGTCCCGCGTGATCGTCGCCGGAGCCAGCGCGGGCGGCGGCCTGGCCGCGGGCACCGTCCTGATGGCCCGCGACCGCAACGGCCCCGCGATCGCCGCCCAGGTGCTGATCTGCCCCATGCTCGACCACCGCAACGACACCACGTCCAGCACCCAGTTCTCCGGTGAGCCCGCGGTCTGGACCCGTGAGATGAACGAGTTCGGCTGGCGTTCGGTCCTGGGCGACCGGACCGACGTTCCCGCCCACGTCTCCCCCGCCTTGGCCGACGACCTCTCCGGCTTGCCGACCACGTACGTCGACGCGGGCTCCGCCGAGGTCTTCCGCGACGAGGACGTCGCCTACGCCACCGCGATCTGGGCAGCGGGCGGCCAAGCCGAACTCCACCTGTGGGCGGGCGGTTTCCACGGCTTCGACGCCCTCTACCCCCAAGCCGCCCTCTCCACGGCAGCCCGCACCACCCGCACCGCCTGGCTGGCCCGCACCCTCGCGCAAACACCGGCGACAGGCTGACCCCGGCCCCCTATCCTGCCGCCGTGCCCAACGACACCGTGATCCACAGCGTCCTCGACCGAGCGTGCCCCGACCTCACCGTCACCTCGATCCGCCCACTCGACGCCGGCTACACCAGCAAGCAGTGGATCGCCGAAACCGACCAGGGCACCCTGCTGGTCAAGGTCCCCCAACGCGACCGGAACCCCAACCACCTCCACAAACTGGTGGCCGGCACACGGGTGGCTGCGGAGCACGGCATCCCGGTCGTGCACCACCGCACGGTGATCGACCACGACCCGGACGTGAACGGCCCGGTCCTGATCCAGGACTTCCACGAGGGCGACACCGCCGCGGACGTGTGGGACACCCTCGACGAGGACTCGCGCAAAACCCTGTGCCGCGACCTCGGGGACGTGATCGGCCGCGTGCACACCATCACCGGCACGACCTTCGGCGACGCCAAGACGTTGGAGGAGTCGGTGGAGGCCGAGGTGACGGACCTCCTGTCCCGAACCGACGCCTTCACCGACACAACCGCGCTCCACGAGGCCATCACGGCGGCGGTGTCACGCCTGGACAGCACGGCCAGCGTCCCGACGATGGTCCACGGCGACCTGTGGCTGCCGAACTTCCTGGTGGCGAAGAACAGGATCACCTGCGTCCTCGACTTCGAACACGCCACCTACACGGACCGCTTCCGCGACTTCGGCAAACTGGATGAACACATCTTCGACAAGTTCCCAGCGGGCCGCGCGGTGTTCCTGGACGCCTACGCCACCGCCTGCCCGCTACCGGACGACTGGGAACACCGAGTCGACCTGGCCCACGTCCTCCACGCGCTGACGATGCACGTGTACTTCCTGACGTGGTCTCCGCAATGGGCACCGCAATACGCCCAGCAGGTGGAGAACTGGCTGGCCCGAGGTCCACAAAGGACCCTCACCGCAACGGACTGATCCCCGCCACGGCCAACGCGAGCAACCGGTTCGCCTGCCCCACCGGATCAGCGTGGTGCTCGGTCGCGAGCGCGATCCCGGTCACCAACGCGATCAGATCGGCAGTAGTAACCCCAGCGGCCACGACCCCGTCCCCCACGGCCCGCTCCAACAGGGGGTCGACGGAATCGACGAGCTTGGCGGAACAAGCGTGCACCTGCTCCTCCCCAACCTCGTCCAACGCAAGAGCAGCGGCCATCCCCCGAGCGGAAGCGGCATAAGCGGTCAACGCCTCCAACCACTCCACCAGAGCGGCCCGAGAATCCGCGACGGAGGTCAACCGCCGAGCACAAGCCCCCAACTCCTCGATCCGCTCCTGGAAAACAGCGTCCAACAACGCCCGCCGAGTAGGAAAATGCCGCCGCACAGTAGCCGACCCGACCTCGGCGATCCGAGCGATCTGCTCCAACGACGCGTCAGCACCGTGAAGCGCGACCTCCTGCACGGCAACAGCCAGGATGTGCGCGTAATTGCGCCGCGCATCAGCGCGCTGACCAGGCACGACACCTCCACAGCCACAACAGGTAAGCGGCGGGCACCACCACTTGCACCAGCATAACGCCAAGAACGAAGTCCACTAAGGACAAAGGCTTGGCAACACACAAGCAGGCCCAAGGCAATGTGGTGGCTCACCACGCAGGCACAGGACCAACTGATTGACCACAAGCAAGCCCAAGACAACGCAGTGGGTCACCAAGCAGCCACAGGGTCGAATGGTGACCACAAGCAGGCCCAAGGCAACGAGGTGGCCCACCACCCAGGCACAGGGTCGGTGGCGGTCTGGCCGGGACTGAACAGCCAATAGCCAACTGATTAGCCACAAGCAGGCCCAAGACAACGTAATGGCCCACCACCCAGGCACAGGGTCGATTGGTGTGCCACAAGCAGGCCCAATACCAGGTAGTGGCCCACCCAGCAGGCACAGGGTCGGTGGCGACCACGCTGGGACTGGCGGGTGCGGGCCACGGAACGTGGCCGATTTGACATGGGGATTTCGGCCTTAAAATTGTGGTCGGGCGGGACTCTCTTGGGACCGCCTTTTGAGCCCCACAAAGGCCGAAATGAGGGGTCCCCATGTCAAATCGGCCACAGCACGCTGGAAATCGCAGCCACCAGGAGACCCACGCACAAACGCGCAGTCACTGATCAAACCCAGCTGGAACCCACAGCCACAGAGACACCCCAACCCCAAGCTCAGGACCGAGCAGACCGCCGAGCAGCCGCCTTCTTAGCCGACGCCGACGCAGGCGCCTTCGCCGGAGCCTTCGCCGGCGCTTCAGCCTTCGCCTTCAACCGCTCCTCTTCCCGCCGAACCTCAGCAGCGGTGGACCTCTCCTGCCTCAACCACGTCGGGTTCTCCGTCTTCAACGCCTCGATCTCCTCGGTCGTCAACGACCCGGTGACCCCACCCCGAGCCAACCCACCGATCGAGATCCCCAACTTCAACGCGATAACGGGCCGAGGGTGCGGACCATTGCGCCGCAGGTCCCGCAGCCACTCCGGCGGGTCCGCTTGCAGCGCGTTCAGCTCGTCGCGGGAGACCACCCCGTCCTGGAACTCCGCGGGGGTGGCTTCGAGGTACACACCCAGCTTCTTCGCCGCTGTCGCGGGCTTCATCGTCTGGGGGGTCTTCTGCGACTTCATGCCGCCCAGGGTATCGGGCCGTGTCGGCGTCCCCGGTCACGCCCGGTAATCTGACCTCGTGACCGGCCAGGACGTACCTCCTTCCTTCACGCTCGCGTACGTGCCGGGTGTGACGCCCACCAAGTGGGTGCGGCTCTGGAAGGAGCGGCTGCCGGAGGTGGCGCTCACGCTCCTCCAGGTGCCCGCCGCCGACGCGGCCGCCGCGGTGCGGGACCGGAAGGCCGACGCGGTCCTCTTGCGCCTGCCGTTCGACCGCACGGGTCTGCACGCGATTCCGCTCTACACCGAGACGACGGTCGTCGTGGTCCCCAAGGACCACTCCGCCGCGCTCGCGGAGGAACTGTCCACCGAGGACCTGGTCGACGGCGTGGTCCTGCACCCGTTGGACGACACGCTCGACTGGGACGGTCCTCCCGGCCAGCCGGCGTTCCACCGTCCCGCCACGACGGCCGACGCCGTGGAACTCGTGGCGGCGGGCGTGGGACTGCTGGTCGTCCCGCAGTCCCTCGCCCGCCTGCACCACCGCCGCGACCTCACCTACCGGCCGTTCCCGGACGCCCCGGAGTCGCGGGTGGCGCTCTCGTGGGTCGAGGACGAGACCACCGACCTCGTCGAGCAGCTCATCGGCATCATCCGCGGCCGCACCGTGAACAGCACTCGCGGCCCGGCGCCCACGCCCAAGCAGGAGCCCAAGCCGGACAAGCGGAAGACCCCGCAGGCCAAGCCGCCACGGCGGGGCGCGCCCTCGGGCGGCAAGCGCGGCAAACCCGGCAAGCCCCGCCGCAAGTAGCTACCCGAAGTCGACCCGCATCACCACCCGGCGCACGGTCGGCCGCGTGACCTCACGGAACCCGGCCTCCTCGAACACCTGCCGCGCTCCGACGTGCAGCTCGCCCCAGGTGATCTCCTTGCCGGGCTGGGTGATCATCGAGTACGCCTCCAGGGCTCGCGCCCCGCGCGCACGGGCGAAGTCGACCGCCGCGCGGGCCAGCGGGTAGGTGAGCCCGCGCCCCCGGTGGCTCTTGCGGACCACGAAGCACGTCACCGCCCACACCCCGTCGTCGTCCTTGTCCTCGTCCCGGCCTTTCCACGGGACACGCGAGGTGCGCAGCTTCGGGTACGCCGTGCGCGGCTCGACCGCCACCCACCCCACCGGCTCGCCGTCGAGGTACGCCACCAACCCGCTGGTGGAGGGGGCGTCCGGCTCGCCGCACGCGGTCTGCTCCCGCTGCATCGCGTCCCGCTCCTCCTGCGTGGTGTCGCGCCACACCCACCCGACGACCTTGAACCGCTGGCACCGGCACCGGCACGCGTAGTCGGCCGTCCCGAACACCGCCGCGAGGTCGTCCCAGGACGCCTCGTTGGCGGGCACGACGGTGACCTCCTCGGGGGCCGTCACGAGTGCGGGGGGTCGTTGCCCACCAGCCCGTCGAACGCCTCCCGCAGCAGGTCCGCGTGCCCGGTGTGGCGGAGGTACTCCTCGATCAGGTCGACCAGGATCCGCCGGAGGTTGGGGTGTTCCCCGGTCGGGAGCGCGTACCGCGACGGCCGGTCGAGCCCGCCGTCGGCGAGCGCCGCCGCCCACGCCGCGCGCGACCGCTCCACCGAGCGTTCCCACAGGTCGTAGAGCTGCGCGGGCGTGTCGGAGTCGGCCGAGCGCCAGTCCCACGTGGGGTCGGCGGCGAAGTCGACCGCGTCCCACGGCGGCCCCATCGGCTCGCCGCTCAGGTCGCGGGCGATGAAGAGGGCCTCCAGCATCGAGAGGTGCTTGAGCAGCCCGCCCAGCGTCATCTCCGACGGCGGGTGGCGCCTGGTCAGGCCCTCCGCGTCGAGTCCGCCGGTCTTCCAGGCGAACTGGCCGCGCGCCCGTTCGAGCGCGAACAGCAGCATCTCGGTCTCGTCCGCCGTGGGCGACGGTTCTTCGATCGTGGTGTCCACGGGAGACACGGTAACCTCCATTCCGGACATTCCACTTCCGGATCGCGGGGCGTGATGACGGCCGAGACGAGCCCCACCGCACGGGCGCTGCTCGCGCTCGAACTCCTCCAGGCCAGTCCGGGCATCACCGCGGACCGGCTCGCCGACAAGCTCGGCGTCACCGAGCGCGCGGCTCGGCGCTACGTCGGGATCCTCCGCGAGGCGGGCATCCCCGTCGACTCGACGCGGGGTCCGCACGGCGGCTACCGGCTCGGTCGCGGTCTGCGGCTGCCGCCGCTGGTGTTCAGCGGGGCCGAGGCGTTGGGCCTGGTCATGGCCGTGCTGGACGGCCACCACGAGGCGAGCGACCCCACCGATCCGGTCGGCAGCGCGCTGGGCAAGCTCATCCGCGCGCTCCCGGAGTCGGTGGCCGCGCAGGCCGAGGCCGTCCGCCGCGCCACCGCGCCCGCACCGGACCGGTCCGCCGCCCGGCCCGACCCGGAGACCGCCAGCACGCTGGTGCGGGCGTGCACGGAGCACCGGCGCGTGCGGATCGGCTACCGGTCCGAGGCCGGGTCGGAGTGGAGCCCGGAGGTCGACCCGTGGGCGGTCGTCGTCCGCCACGGCCGCTGGTACCTGCTGTGCCGGTCCGTGGCGAAGGACGCCGTGCGGGCGTACCGGATCGACCGCGTCCGCACGGTCGAGGTCCTCGAGGACACCTTCGCCCCGCCCGCCGACCTCGACCCCGTGGCCCTGCTGGAGGAGCACCTGGGCACCGGCTGGGAGTACGAGGTGGAGGTGGTCGTCGACGCGCCGGTCGACCTGCTGGAGCGCTGCCTCCCCCGCACGCTCGGCAAGCTCACCGCCGTGGACGCCGGGACCACCCGGCTGGTCGGCAGCACCAGCAACCCCGCCTGGTACGCCGAGCAGCTCGCGACGATCCCGGCGTCCTACCGGATCGTGGCCTGCCCGGAACTGCGGGAGGCCGCACGCCGAGTGGGGTCGCGGCTGCTCGCCGCGGCCGAACACCCCTTCCCCTAGCGGCGGCGCTGGGCGAGGCTGGCGGACATGACCTTCGACATCGCCGCCGTCCGGTCCCGGTTCCCCGCGCTCGCCGACGGGTACGCCTACCTCGACGGAGCCGCGGGCACCCAGGTGCCGACCTGCGTCATCGACGCCATCGCCTCCGCCTACCGGCTGGGGATCGGCAACGTGGGCGGCCCGTTCCCCGCGAGCGGGAGGTCGATGACGATCCTCGCCGACGCCCGGCAGGCCGTGGCGGACCTCGTGGGCGGTGAGGCGTCCGGGGTGGTGTTCGGGCCGAACAGCACCACGTTGATCTACCGCTTCGCCCACGCCCTGTCCGCGACCTGGCGGGAGGGCGACGAGGTCGTGGTGTCCCGCTTGGACCACGACGCCAACGTCCGCCCGTGGGTGCAGGCGGCCGAACGCGCCGGAGCCGTGGTCCGCTGGGCGGAGGTGGACGTCGACACCGGCGAACTGCCCGTCGACCAGTACGACGCCCTGCTCACCGACCGGACCCGCCTGGTGGCCGTCACGGCGGCCAGCAACATCCTCGGCACCCGGCCGGACGTCGCCGCGATCACCGCGAAGGCGCACGCCGCCGGCGCGCTGACGTTCGTCGACGGCGTCCACTCCACCCCGCACGACCTGCCGGACGTGCGGGCGCTCGGCGCGGACTTCTTCGTGACCAGCGCGTACAAGTGGGCGGGCCCGCACCTCGGCGCGCTGATCGCCGACCCGGCCCTGCTGGAGACCCTCCACCCGGAGAAGCTGCTGCCCTCTCCCGACCGGGTGCCGGAGCGCTTCGAGACGGGCACCTCCCCGTTCGCCGACCTGGCAGGCGTCACGGCCGCCGTGGAACACCTGGCGGGCCTCGCCCTGCCCCTCCCGTCCCTGTCCCGCCGGGACCGGCTGCGGGTGTCGATGGAGGCGGTCGGAGCACACGAGCAGGAGCTGTTCGAGGTCCTGCTGGGCGGCCTCGGCGGCCTGCCCGACGTCACCCTGTACGGCAAGCCGGCACGGAGGACCGCCATCGCGTACTTCCGCGTCGCGGGCCACAGCCCCGCCGCGGTCGCCGAGCACCTGGCGCTGAACGGGGTCAACGTGTGGCACGGCCACAGCTACGCGTGGGAGCTGACCGGCGCGCTCGGCATCCGCGACACCGGCGGTGCGGTCCGAGCCGGCCTGGCGCACTACAACGACCGCGAGGACGTGGACCGCTTCCTGGCGGCGGTGGCCGACCTGACGGGGTGACCCGCTAGACGCGCAGCGCCGCCGCCAGTTCGCGGCGCGAGGTGACGCCGAGCTTGGTGAAGACCTTGCGCAGGTGCCATTCGACGGTGCGGGGGCTGAGGAAGAGGGTCGCGCCGATCTCGGGGTTGGTGCGGCCCGCCGCGGCCAGGCGGACGATCTGGGTCTCCTGGGCGGTGAGGGTGGTGGTCGGGTCGGTGGTGCGCTTGCGGACGGTTTCGCCGGTGGCGGCCAGTTCGCGGCTCGCGCGGTCGGCGAAGGCCTCCGCGCCCATGGCCGTGAACGAGTCGTGCGCGGTGCGGAGGTGGGTGCGCGCGTCGGCTCGGCGGTTTTCCCGGCGGAGCCACTCGCCGTAGAGCAGGTGGGCGCGGGCCAGTGGAACGGCGAGGTGGTCGCCGGACAGGCGGTCCAGCGCCTCGCGGTAGTGGTCCTCGGCCTGGTCGGGTGGTCCCGCGAGGGCGTCGGCCGTGGCCTGGACGCCGAGGGCCCAGTCGGTGCCCGCGGCCGTGGTGCGGTCGGCCAGGCGGGACCGTGCGTCGGCCGCCTGGTCGGTGTCGCCGGTGCGGGTGGCGGCCTCGACCAGTTCCGCGAGGGCCGCGCCGTGCTCGACGGCTCGGCAGGCGGCGCGCAGTGCGGTCGGGTAGTCGCCGAGACCGTTGTGCAGCACGGCTTCGGCGTACCCCGCGTGACCGAGCAGGCCGCCCTCCTCGTGCGTCGAGGTGTCCGTCGGACGGCCTCGGTAGGAGGCCAGTGCGCCGGACGGGGCCACCGGCACGCCCGTGGCGCGGGCGAACGCGGTGGCCTCGTCGAGGAGGGCGGCAGCGTCGGTGAACCTGCCCGCGATCACCTGCGCTTCGGCGCGGTGGACCAGCGCGGTGGGCAGCAGCGACAGGGTGCCGGTGGCTCGGGCGTCGTCGACCGCCCGCTCGGTGAGCCGGTGCCACGCGGCGGCGTCCCACATCGCGTAGGCGGCGGGCGCGGTCAGCCACAGGAACCGGGGGTCGGCGGTGGCCAGCGCGGTGCGGAGCAGGGGGACGGCGGGCGGGTAGCCGTCCAGGGCCCAGGTCGTGAGGGCGGTCAGGAGCAGACCGGCCGGGTCGTCGCCCGCGGGGACATCGCGAGCGGTTTCGGCGGCTTCACGGAGGTCGTCCGCTCGCACGGCCGCGCCGATGGCCGACAGGTACGTCTCCCGTGCCGCGGCGACGTCCAGGTCCTCCAACCTGCGGGCGGTCACCAAGAGCGACGGTCCGACCGCGTGGAGGGAGAACGCGATCTGGGCGCGCAGCCGTTCCACGTCCGCCTTCCGGACCGGGTCCAGCGGGCCGAGTTCGGCGGCCGTCAGCAGCTCGGACGCCTCGGCGAGACCACCCGCGTCGAACTGGGCCCGTGCGGCGGCCAGGGCACGGGCGGCGCGCGTCTTCGGGTCCGGCGTCAGTTCGGCGGCGCGTTCCAGGAAGGCGGCGGCCGCGATCCGGCCACCACGGGCGAGCGCGCGACCGGCCGAGTCCTCCAGGTCCCCGGCGACGTCCTCGTCCGGGCCGGTGGCGGCGTGCGCGCGGTGCCAGGCGCGGCGGTCGGGGTCCTGCTCCGGGTCGGTGACCTCGGCGAGGGCGCGGTGCACGGCGCGCAGGTCGGCGACGTCGGCCGACCGGCGGGCCGCGGAGCGCACGAGGGGGTGGCGGAACCGGACCAGGGCGCCGAACTCGACCAGTCCCGCGGCCTCGATCCGGCCCGCGGCGTCCGGCCCGACGTCCAGCGACTCGACCGCGCGCCACAGCAGCGCCACGTCGCCGACCGGTTCGACGGCGGCGGCGAGCAGCAGCCTGCGGGCGTCGGCGGGCAGCGCGGCGATCCGCCGCTGGAACCCGGCCTCCAGCCGGTTCGCCAGTGGCGCGGAGCCGGGGGTGCCGAAGCCGAACGCCAGTTCCGCGGGCGTGAGGCCGTGCGGGAGTTCGAGCAGCGCGAGGGGGTTGCCGCGGGTCTCGGCGACGATGCGGTCGCGCACGCGGTCGTCGACCGGTCCGGGCAGCACGGAGTCGAGCAGCGCCCGCGCGTCCGCCGCGGGCAAGCCCTCGACGCGCAGGTCCGGCAGGCCGGTGAGGATCCGCTCGTCGCCGGGGCTGCGCACGGCGCACACCAGCGCGACCGACTCGGCGTCCAGCCTGCGAGCCACGAACGTCAGGACCACCTCGGACATCCGGTCCAGCCACTGCACGTCGTCCACCACGCAGACCAGGGGCTGGTCGGTCGCGGCCTCGGCGAGCAGGCCGAGCACCGCGAGGCCGACCAGCAGCGATCCCGGTGCCTCGCCGACGCCGAGCCCGAACGCGGTGGCGAGCGCGTCCCGCTGCGGGCGGGGCAGCGCGTCCAGGTGGTCCAGCAGCGGCGCGCAGAGCTGTTGCAGTGCCGAGTACGCGATCTCGGACTCGGCCTCGGCGCCCGCCGCGCGGGTCACGCGGCCGCGGGCGGTGGCCGCCAGGTGGTCCAGCAGCTCGGTCTTGCCCGCACCCGCCTCGCCCCGCAGCACCAGCACCCGGCTGCGGCCGTCGCGCACGTCGCGCAGCACGCCGTCGAGCACGTCCCGCTCGCGGCGCCTGCCCCGCAGCGCCGGTCCACCGTTGTCGCTCCGCACGTCGTCCTCCCCGGCGGAGGCTACTCGAACGGGGGATGTTCGCCGGGCCGGGGAGAACGCCTCAGGAGGTGAGGCCCGCCTGCCGGGCCATGTGCGCGGCGTACCACGCGGGCCAGTCGGCGTCCTCGTGGCCGAGTTCCTCCTCGTGCTCGCCGTGGGACGCGGCGGCGTCGCGCAGCGCCTGCTCGAGTTCCGCGACCGAGCCGTAGACGACGTGGCTGATCCGCCCCGGCCGCCGTTCGGTGACCTCCTGGACGACGAAGCCGTTGCCGTCGGGGTCCTCGAAGGACAGGAACGAGCCGTAGGACTGGCGGTCCGGGTGCGGTCCGGCGATCCGGTCCTGCTCACCCGCGTGGTGGAACACCCCGCCCGCGTCGTGGAAGACGTCGCTGACCTTGACGCCCTTCGCGAGCAGCTCGGCGTGGGCCGCGACGATGTCGTCGACGACGAAGTGGACGCCCTGCGCCGAGCCCGGCGCGGCGTCGGTGACCCGGTCGCCGATGATGATCGACGCCGCGGAGCCCGGAGGCGTGAAGTGCACCACCCGGAACCCGTCGGGACCCGTGTAGTCGACGTCCTCCCGGAAGCCGATCCCGCCGTAGAACTCCTTGGCCCGGTCGACGTCCGCGACCGGCAGAACGATGATCTCGACCTTGAACTCCACCATCTCAGCTCCTCGTGTTCGACGCCCTTCGGCGTCTGGTTCGAGGATGGCCCCGTGGAGTGCCGGTCGCCCCAGGGTTGGACCCTGGCGGGCACACGGGTGCGCCCGCCAGGGCACTGGTCAGGCGGTACCGGCGGGCACGGCCCGGTCCCAGACGCGGTGCTTGCCGACCGCCGTGAGCAGCTCGGTGAAGTACGGCTTGACGGCGGAGTCGCCGAGCACGACGCCCGGTGCGCCGGTGTCGATCCCGGCGGCCTCCAGCACCGCGGCCCCGTCGCCCCACGCGCCCAGCACCTTGCAGTGCCGGAACACCTCCTGGAGCAGCACGGTCAGCCGCGGGTCGGTGCCGGTCACGCCGTCGGCGACCACCACGGCGTCGTACTCGATCGACCGGGTGGCCAGGAACGTCCGCTCGACGGTCTCCTTCGCGCGCCCCTTCGCCAACTCCCCGCCGATCTGGGCGACGACGTGCAGCACCGCGCCACGGGCCTCGACGGCCTTGCGGAGCTTGCCGATGCCTGCCAGGTCGGCTCCGGGACCGGCGACGACCCCGACGACCCGGCCCGCGATGGGCCCGGACTCCGTCGGCACCTGGGACAGCGCGGGCGACGGCACCACGCCGCGCGCCGGATCGCCGTCGGGGACCGGCAGCCCGAGACCTGCCGCGACCCGTGCGCACAGCTCGGCGTCGACGTTGGCGAGCACACCGAGGACGCGTTCACGGATCGGCTTCTCGTAGACCTTGGACAGCTCGAACGTGAACGCCTCGACGATGTGCGCCTGCTCGACCGGGCTCATGCTGCGCCAGAAGAGGGTCGCCTGGGTGTAGTGGTCGTCGAACGACACCGGGTTCGCCCGCACCTTCGGCCCGGAGACCTCACGAGGAACGTGGATGTAGGCGCCCTCGGTCGCGATCTCGGGCTGGTCGTCGTCGATGCTGTTCGGCTTGTAGGCGGCCGTGCCCTGGTGGATCGCCGTCTGGTGCATCCCGTCACGCAGGTTGTCGTTCACGTCCACGTGCGGCCGGTTGATCGGCAACTGGGTGAAGTTCGGCCCGCCCAGGCGGGTCAACTGGGTGTCGAGGTAGGAGAACATCCGCGCCTGCATGAGCGGGTCGTTGGTGATCTCGATGCCGGGGACGAGGTGGCCGGTGTGGAAGGCGACCTGCTCGGTCTCGGCGAAGTAGTTGGTGGGATTGCGGTCCAGGGTCAGCTTGCCGACCAGGACCACCTCGGCCAGTTCCTCGGGCACGAGCTTGGTCGGGTCGAGCAGGTCGATACCCTCGAACGTCTCGTCGTCGCTGTCCGGCAGCACCTGGAGCCCCAGCTCGAACTCCAGCGGCGCTCCCGCCTCGATGCCGTCGGCCATGTCGCGGCGGTGGAAGTCCGGGTCCGCACCGGCCGCGATCTGCGCCTCCTCCCACACCAGGGAGTGCACGCCCGCGACCGGCTTCCAGTGGAACTTCACCAGCGAGGTCTCCCCCGCCGCGTTGACCAGCCGGAACGTGTGGACGCCGAAACCCTCCATCGTCCGGTACGAGCGCGGGATGCCCCGATCCGACATCGCCCACAGCACGTGGTGGGTGGCCTCGGTGTGCAGCGAGACGAAGTCCCAGAACGTGTCGTGCGCGGACTGCGCCTGCGGGATCTCCCGATCCGGCTGCGGCTTGCCCGCGTGGATGACGTCCGGGAACTTGATCCCGTCCTGGATGAAGAACACCGGCATGTTGTTACCGACCAGGTCGAAGTTCCCCTCCTCGGTGTAGAACTTCACCGCGAAACCACGCACGTCACGAACCGTGTCGGCCGAACCGCGCGAGCCCAGGACCGTGGAGAAGCGGGTGAAGACGGGCGTCTCGCGGCCCTTGGCCAGGAAATCGGCCTTGGTGACCGACTCGGCGTTGCCGTAAGCGCGGAACGTGCCGTGAGCCGCCGCGCCACGGGCATGGACCACTCGTTCGGGGATGCGCTCGTGGTCGAAGTGAGTGATCTTCTCGCGGAGGTGGAAGTCCTCCAGCAACGTCGGACCACGCGGGCCCGCCTTGAGCGAGTGGTCGGTGTCGGACAGGCGGACACCCTGTGACGTGGTGAGGTACCGGCCCGCCTGAGATCGACGGTCCTCGCCCACGTCCCCGGCGACCTCCGGCTTGCCCGTGGGACTGGACTGCTTCGGGGCGGCCTGGTCGCGGTGGCGCTTCGGGGGCATCGGGATCTCCTTCGGACGGGGTCGGCTACTGCCGCCGGGTACCCGGTTCCCGGAGTCCCAAGCGAGAACGACCCCATCGGGGGTCGTCGGTCGCATGTGGACACTCCGTGGTCAGGTGCCGCAGAAGGTCTGGTAGGCCGTGCCGAAGTCCTCCGGGGCGGGGGTGGCGTAGCGGTCGTGGTCCGGGAGTTCGGTGTACGGGGCCGTGACGACCTCGAGGAGGGCGTGGAGCGGGGTGAGGTCGCCGTCGGTGGCCGCGGAGAGGGCTTCTTCGACGAGGTGGTTGCGGGGGATGTAGACGGGGTTCACGCGGTCCATGGCGTCCGGGTCCGGGTGTTCTTGGCGCCAGCGGGTGAGCCAGGAGTCGATGGAGGCCAAGTCGAGGAAGCGGGAGCGGGCCGGTTCGGGGTTGCCTCGGGCTGCTGTGGCCAGGTGGCGGTAGAAGGAGGTGTGGTCGACGTGGTTGTCCTTGAGGAGGGTGAGGAGGTCGTCGACGAGGGTGTCGGGGGTGTTCTTCAGGCCCAGTTTCGCGGTCATGCCCGTGTTCCAGGCTTCTTCGTAGCGGGGTTTGAAGGTGCCCAGGACGTCGAGGGCTTGCGCGACGGCCTCGTCCTCGGTGTCGGCGAACAGCGGGAGGAGGGATTCGGCCAGGCGGGCGAGGTTCCACTGGGCGATGCCCGGTTGGTTGCCGTAGGCGTAGCGGCCCGCGTGGTCGATGGAGCTGTAGACCGTGGTGGGGTCGTAGGCGTCGAGGAAGGCGCAGGGGCCGTAGTCGATGGTTTCGCCGGAGATGGTCATGTTGTCGGTGTTCATGACGCCGTGGATGAAGCCCACGAGCATCCACTGGGCTACCAGCTTCGCCTGGGCGGCTACCACCGAGTCGAAGAGGGCCAGGTAGGGGTTTTCGGCAGTGGTCGCTTCGGGGTGGTGGCGGGTGATGGCGTGGTCGGCGAGCCTGCGGAGGAGGTCCGGGTCGTTGGTGGCTCGGGCGAACTGGAAGCTGCCTACGCGGAGGTGGCTGCTGGCGGTTCGGGCGAGGATGGCGCCGGGGAGGGTGGTTTCGCGGTGGACGGGGCGGCCGGTGGTCGTCACGGCCAGGGAGCGGGTGGTGGGGATGCCCAGGGCGTGCATCGCTTCGCTGAGGAGGTACTCGCGGAGCATCGGGCCCACGGCCGCGTAGCCGTCGCCGCCTCGGGAGAAGGGGGTGCGGCCGGAGCCCTTGAGGTGGAGGTCCTGGAGGCGACCGTTTTCGTCGGTGAGTTCGCCCAGGAGGAGGGCTCGGCCGTCGCCCAGGCGTGGGGAGTAGTTGCCGAACTGGTGGCCCGCGTAGGCCTGGGCCACTGGGGTGGCAGCTTCGGGGAGGTGGGTGCCGGTGAGGAGCGCCAGGCCTTCCGGGGTGTCCAGGGGTGGGAGGCCTACGGAGGTGGCCAGGTCGGTGTTGAGGAGGAGCAGGCTGGGGGTGGGGGTGTCCGCCGCTTGCCACGGGAGGGCCATCTCCGGGAGAGCTCGGGCGAAGTGGTTGCTCAGGGTGACGGTGTGGGGCGGTGCGGTGCTCACCCTTGTCACGGTACGGGGTTGGGCTTGGGTGGGGGTTTGACGTGGTCGGTCGGTGGGTGGCGGGTTCCGCGTGGGTCGCCCGCCGGTTCCAGCGGGGTCCGTCAGTGGCTGCTATTTCCAGCGGGGTCTGTCAGCGGCTGCTATTTCCAGCGTGCTGTGGCCGATTTGACATGGGGACCCCTCATTTCGACCTTTGTCGGGCTCAAAAGGCGGTCCCAAGAGAGTCCCGCCCGACCACAATTTTAAGGCCGAAATCCCCATGTCAAATCGGCCACGTTCCGTGGCCCGCACCCGCCAGTACCAGCGTGGTCGCCACCGACCCTGTGCCTGGGTGGTGGGCCACTACCTGGCATTGGGCCTGCTTGTGGCTAATCAGTTGGCCCTGTGCCTACTCGGTGGCCCACTGCGTTGTCTTGGGCCTGCTTGTGGCCAATCAGTTGGCCCTGTGCCTACTCGGTGGCCCACCACATTGCCTTGGGCCTGCTTGTGGTCACCATTCAGGTCTGGGCTTGGTGGTGCCCTGGAAGGTTCTGCGGTAGGTGTCCGGGGCCACGCCTACCGTTCGGTTGAAGTGTCTGCGCAGTGTTGCCGCCATGCCCATGCCGGTGCGTTCAGCGATGGTGTCGATGCTGGCGTCCGTTGTTTCCAGCATTTCCTGGGCGGCGTGCACCCGTTGGTTGTGCAGCCAGCGCAGTGGTGTCGTTCCTGTCGTGGCGATGAAGTGCCTTGCCAGTGTTCGGGTGCTCATGTTGAGGCGTTCCGCCAAGTCCTTGACGGTCAAGGGTTCGTGGAGGTGGGTTGTCGCCCAGTGCATCAGGTCTTGGAGGTGGTGGCCGTCCGGTGGGGCCGGTGCGGTGATGAATTGGGCTTGGCCGCCCGCGCGGTGTGGGGGGACCACGAGTCTGCGGGCGAGGGTGTTCGCGGCTGTCGCGCCGTGGTCGGTGCGGACCACGTGGAGGCAGAGGTCCATGCAGGCCGCTTTGCCCGCCGACGTGAGGATGGGGTTGTCGTCCACGTAGAGGACGTCCGCGTCCACGTCGACTCTGGGGTAGCGCTGGGCCAGCAGGTCCGCGTGGGCCCAGTGGGTGGTGACGCGTTTGCCGTCCACGAGGCCCGCTGCTGCCAGGACGAAGACGCCGGTGCAGAGGGAGAGGATTCTCGCGCCGTTGGTGTGGGCGGTGCGGAGGGCATCGACGATGTCTTCCGGTGGTGGGTCGTCCACGTCGTGGTAGGCCGGGACGACGATCGTGTGTGCGGTCAGGATCGGGGTGAACGTGGGGTCGCTCTTCATGCGGGCCATGTCGCCCACCGCCCGTGCGCCGGGGCCCGCGATCGTGAAGTCGTACCAGGGGTCGGCGATGTCGCTGCGGTCGACGCCGAACACCTCGATGGCCGTCGCCGCCTCGAACAGCATCGCGCCCTCGTAGAGGGCCAGCACCACGGAAGGCATGTCCGAAAGTGTACGGATGTTGTCGGATCGGACACTCGTCGTCGTTCGTCGTGACCGCGAAACTCGTGGGGTGAGCAATCGGAGCAGCACAATCGCCGTTTTCGGCGCCTACGGGCACACGGCTCGGTTCGTCGTTCGGAGTCTGGGTGAGGTGGGGCTGAAGGTCGTCGAGGTCGGGCGTGATCGTGATCGGCTGCCTGCCGCCGGAGTGGTGGCGTCGGTCGACGATCCGGTGTCGTTGGACCGGGCTTTCGACGGGGTCGCGGCGGTGGTCAACTGCGCCGGGCCGTTCCTCGACACGGCAGGGCCCGTGGTCGAGGCGGCGCTTCGCGCCGGGGCGCACTACGTCGACATCGCCGCCGAGCAGGGCGTGACCATGGAACTGCTGGGGCGCTACGACAGGCCGGCCCGGCAGGCGGGGGTGGCCGTGGTGCCGTCCGCAGCGTTCTACGGCGGGCTCGGGGACCTGCTCGTCACGGCCGCTCTGGGTGACTGGACGTCCGTGGACGACGTGCGGATCGCCATCGCGCTCTCCAGTTGGCTGCCCACCGAGGGCACCCGGCGCACTGTCGCCCGCAACACCGGGAGGCACGTCGTCTTCACCGACAACGAGTTCGTCCCCGCCCCGAGCGTTCCCGGCACGGTCCTGTGGCGGTTTCCCCACCGGGCGGGCGAGCAGCGGCTCACCGAGCTGGCCACGTCCGACCAGGTGACCATCGCCCACCACGTGCGGACTCCGCGCGTCAGCGTGCACGTGAACGCCGAGCCGCTCGCCGACCTGCGCGACCCGACGTCGCCGCCGCCTCCGCCGGTGGACGACCTCGGGCGGTCCGCGCAGACGTTCCACGTCGACGCGGTCGTCAGCCGGGACGGCGTGCACCGGCGGGCCAGCGCGTCGGGGCAGGACATCTACGCGGTCAGCGGGCCTCTCGCGGCGGGGGTCGTGGCGCGGCTGCTGGACGACCGGCCTTCGCCCACGGGTGCGGTGACGGCCGGGCGGTTGTTGGACGCGAGCGAGTTCCTGCGGTCGCTGGATCCGGCGCACCTGGCGTTCACGGTCGGCTGAAGTCCTTGCGCCACAACGGGTCTCACCAGCGGTGTGAACGGCCTTCCGTCCAGATGTTGCCGAGCATGCCCTGCCACATCTCGGTGGAGGTGCCGATCGCCCAGTTGGTCGGGGCCCAGATGCGGGCCGACAGCTCGGCATCGGACAGCTTGCCGCCGAGCACCTGGAAGAACGACACCACGAAGCGGAACAGGAAGCCCGCGATGCCGAGCACCAGCAGCAGCGCGGTGATGAAGAGGCACAGCACACTGCCGATGATCGTGCCCACCGTTCGCACCACGAGGACCACGTGGTCACCTCCCTGACGCACTCGACCAGCTGATCGATCAACCGCCGCCTTCCGTTACCGGGCATCGTGTTCCCGAAGCGCGCGGACGCCCATTCGGCTGATCCTTCCCTTGCGCGCCACCGCGTCCGGCCCAACTCCCGAACAAACCGCCGATGACCGGGTCACCACGACCTAGCGTCTGGCACGTCGGGAGCGAGCCGGGGAGGGCGTGTGGGAGCAAGAGCGTTGGCCGTGGTGGCCGGGCTGGTCGCCGGGGTGGTCGTGGGGGTCGTGCCACCGGCGGTGGCGGACGTGGTCGGTGCGGGTGGGCCGGACGTGGTCGACGGCAGCTACGTCGTGGTGCTGAAGGGGCAGGGCAAGTCCGCGTCGGCGTTGGCGGGCAAGTACTCCGGGACGGTCGGGCGGACGTTCAGCCACGTGTTCAGCGGGTTCTCGGTGCGGATGGACGCGCGGTCGGCACGGCGGCTCGCCGCTGATCCGGCGGTGGCCTACGTGCAGCAGAACCGGCGGGTCAGGGCGTCCGGCGAGCAGCACTACCCGTGGTCGTGGGGGCTGGACCGCATCGACCAGCGCGGGCCGGACGGGGACGACTACTACCGCTGGTCCACGACGGCGGCGAACGTCACGGCGTACGTGGTCGACACCGGTATCCGCACCACGCACCAGGACTTCGGCGGTCGGGCGGTGTGGGGCGCGAACACCACCGGCGACGGGCGGAACGAGGACTGCAACGGGCACGGGTCGCACGTCGCCGGGACGATCGGCGGCACCGAGTACGGCGTGGCCAAGGGCGTGAAGCTGGTCGCGGTCAAGGTGCTCGACTGCGACGGCAACGGCACCAGCGAGGGGGTCGCGGCGGGGCTGGACTGGGTGGTGGCCAACCACGTGTCCGGGCCCGCGGTGGCCAACATGAGCCTGGGCGGCGACGCGCCGGACCAGGTGATCGAGGACGCCACCCGGCGGGCCATCGCCGACGGGGTCGTCACGTCCGTGGCGGCGGGCAACGACAACGGCGACGCGTGCCTGCACTCCCCCGCCCGCACGCCGGAGGCGATCACGGTCGCGTCCGTCAGCGAGTTCTCCGACGACCGGTCGTCGTTCTCCAACTACGGCTCGTGCGTCGACCTGTTCGCGCCCGGCGACTACATCTGGTCGGCGGGCGCGGACAGCGACACCGACTTCGCCCTGCTGAGCGGCACGTCCATGGCCACGCCGCACGTGTCCGGCGCGGCGGCGCTGCTGCTGGCCGCCGACCCCGGCGTCACGCCCGCGCAGGTGGCGGCCGCGTTGGTCGCCGACTCGACGAAGAACGCGGTGAACGACCCGCAGGGCTCGCCGAACCGGCTGCTGATGGTCAACACCGGCTACCGCGCGGGCTACCCGTACGTGACCGATCCCGGCGTGCGCGCGGGTAGGACCGGGGTCGCGATGAGCATCCCGCTGTCCGTCTCGGGCGGCACGGCCCCGTACACGTGGACGTCGACCGCGCTGCCCGCCGGTCTGGCGCTCAACGCGGCCACGGGCGTGATCTCCGGGACGCCGACGGCCACGGTGGTCAACTCGCCGGTGACCGTGACGGCGAAGGACAAGAACCTGAAGACCGGCTCGGTGACGTTCCGGATCTTCACCACGCCGCCGACGTGGACGTGCGCGACCGGGGGCCAGAAGTTCCTGAACCCCGGCTTCGAGAGCGGGCGGGACGTCCCAGGCTGGCGGCCCAGCCGGACGCTGCTGGTCGCGCAGACCACCGGGGTCAGCGCGCCGCGCACGGGCACGTGGGCGGCGTCGTTCTCGGGCATCGGGTGGCCGTTCGAGGACGAGCTGTCGCAGGACGTCGCGATCCCCGCCGAGTGCCCGTACTCGACGTTGTCGTTCTACCTCAAGATCCGCACCGAGGAGCCGACCACGGCGGGCGCGGTCGACCTGTTCGAGGTGAGGGCGGGCAACGACCGGCTGGGCGGGGTGTCCAACCTGGACGCCAAGCCGGGCTACGTGCTGAAAACCTTCGACGTCGGCGCGTACGCGGGCCAGACCGTGAAGTTCCGGTTCCTGGGCGACGAGGACCAGGGTGAGGCGACGGAGTGGCTCGTCGACGACACGGCGTTGACGGCGAAGTAGCCCGGACGGGCCGTGGCGGTCGCGACGACCGCCACGGCCACCGCGCTACGCGGTGTAGACCTCGGCGGGACCGCCGCCGCTGCCCCGGTCGTCCAGGACCAGCGGCGCGCGGCCGTTGACCGAGTACCGGACGTGGGTGATCTGCGGGGTGTGCACGACCCGCGTCGGGGTCAGCTCGATCGCCTCCTTGTCGGGGAGCGCGAGGTCGTCGGACAGCAGCCGCAGGCCGCTGCCCAGCACGACCGGCGCGATGTGCAGCTCCAGCTCGTCCAGCAGTCCGGCCTCGATCACCTGCCGCACCAGGCTTCCCCCGCCGGCGACGGCCACGTTCTTGCCGTTGGCCACGGCCTTCGCCTGCTCGACGGCGCTCGCGACACCGTCGGTCACGTAGGTGAAGCTGGTGCCGCCCTGGCGGTGCAGCACCGCGCGGGGGCGGTGCGTGACGACGAAGACCGGCGCGCGGAACGGCGGCTCGTCACCCCACGGCGCCTCGCCGCCGTCGGCCATCCGCCTGCCCATCACGTACGCGCCCGCCGCCTCGAACGACTCCGCGATGATGTCGGAGTTCACGTCCGACTCGCCGCCCGCGAAGCCCTGCCGCTCGCGCCACGCCATCGCGTCGATCGCCCAGCGCGTGACGCGGAAGAACGCGGCGGCCTCCGCCGAGGCCGTCCAGTCGCCCTCGCCGTCGTGGCGCGGTCCGGCGTAGTACCCGTCCAGCGACACCGACATCTGCGCGGTCACCTTGGTCATCGTGCCCAGCTCCTCGTTTCCCCGGCGACGCCCGTCGGCGTCGCTCGGAGGGGATCGGAGCCGTCGCGGCGCGTTCTACATCCGGGGAGAAAAAAGTTCCGCGGCCCGTGCCAGCAGGAACCGCTGCTCGGGTCGGCTGCCCGCGAGCCGGGCCGCCTCCTGGAAGAGCGCCGCGGCCCGCGCGCGGTCCCCGGCCTGGTCGAGCAGGTGGGCGCGGACGGCCAGCAGCCGGTGGTTGCCCGCCAGCACGCCCGAGTCCAGGTCGTCGACCACGGCCAAGCCCGCCTCGGGGCCGTGGACCATGCCGAGCGCGACGGCCCGGTTGAGCGAGACGACCGGGTTGGGCGCCAGGCGTTCCAGCAGGTCGTACAGGGCGAGGACCTGCGGCCAGTCGGTGGTCTCGACGGAGGTGGCCTCGTCGTGCAGCGCGGCGATGGCGGCCTGGACCTGGTACGGCCCGAGGGGCAGGGTCGCCAGGCTGTGGGTGAGCAGCGCTGTCGCCTCGGCGATGGCCGCGCGGTCCCACAGCGAGCGGTCCTGCTCGGCCAGCGGGATCAGCACGCCGTCGGGGCCGGTGCGGGCCCGGCCGCGCGCCTCGGTGAGCAGCATCAGCGCGAGCAGGCCGGTCGTCTCGCCGGAGGCGGGCAGCCGCTCGTGCAGGGCGCGGACCAGCCGGAGCGCCTCGCGGGTGAGGTCGACCCGGTGCAGGTCGGGGCCCGCGCTGGCGCTGTAGCCCTCGTTGAACACCAGGTAGAGCACGTGCAGCACGACCCGCAGCCGTGGCCCGTGCTCGGTGTCGGTCGGCAGCTCGAACCGCGCGCCCGCGTCGCGCAGGGTCTGCTTGGCGCGGGAGATCCGCTGCCCCATGGTCTTCTCGGGCACGAGGAACGCCGCGGCGATCTCCGGCGTGGTGAGCCCGCCGACCGCCCGCAGCGTCAACGCCAGCTGAGAGGGCGCGGTCAACGCCGGGTGGCAGCACAGGAACAGCAGTTCCAGCAGGTCGTCCCGCGCGGGCTCGGCGTCCGCGGGCGGGGCGACCAGCGCGTCGCGCGGGGAGGCGTCCAGCGCCGCCAGCTCACGGCGTTCACGGGCCGCGTCGCCGCGCACCTGGTCGACGTAGCGCCGGGCCGCGACCGTGGTCAGCCAGCCCAGCGGGTGCTCCGGCACGCCCTCGCGCGCCCACTTCTCCGCGGCGGCGATCAACGCCTCCTGCACGGCGTCCTCGCAGCGGGCGAAGTCGCCGTGGCGGCGCACGAGCGCGCCGAGAACCCGCGGGGCGAGCGTGCGCAGGACGTCCTCGACCGGGGTCACCCGTCGTGGCCCATGAGCGGCCACACCTCCAGCCCACCGCCGAAGGCGATCCCCGGATAGGCCTTCGCGATCTCCAGCGCCCGGTCCTCGCTCTCGACGTCCACGACGAACATCGAGCCGACGAACTCCTTCGCCTCCAGGTACGGGCCGTCGGTCACGACCGGGCCGTCCGGCCCCCGCCGCACCGCGTGCGGCCGTTCGACCAGGCCCTCCGCGGTGATGAACTCGCCCGTCTCCCGCAGCCCCTGGTTGAACGCGTCGACCTGGCTGATCAGCTCCGCCATCTCGGCGGGCGGAAGGCTGTTCCACACGGTCTCGTTGCCGTAGATGAGCATCAGGTACTTCACCGGCCACATCCTGCCGGCGTCGTCGTCGCCCGGCGCGGCCACGCCGGGTCCGGCATCCTGACGCGACAGTCCCGGACGGAAAGGCCCTCCTCCCATGCCACTGGCGCAGCCGTCGGACCCCGGCCGCGAGCACGTGTCGGTCAACCCGGTGTTCACCAGGGAGCCGGTGCGGATCCCGCGCAACCGGCTCCCCGAGGGCGAACTGGACCCGGACACCGCCTACCAGGTGGTGCACGACGAGCTGATGCTCGACGGCAACGCCCGGCTGAACCTGGCCACGTTCGTCACCACGTGGATGGAGCCGCAGGCGCAGCGGTTGATGGGCGAGTCGTTCGACAAGAACATGATCGACAAGGACGAGTACCCGCGCACCGCCGAACTGGAGCAGCGGTGCGTGCGGATGCTCGCGGACCTGTGGCACTCCCCCGACCCCGAGCGCACGACCGGCTGCTCCACGACCGGGTCCAGCGAGGCCTGCATGCTGGCCGGGCTGGCGCTCAAGCGCCGCTGGCAGCACGCCCGCCGCGCCGCGGGCCGGTCGACCGATCGGCCGAACATCGTGATGGGCGTGGACGTCCAGGTGTGCTGGGAGAAGTTCGCCAACTACTGGGAGGTCGAGGCGCGGCTCGTGCCCATGGAGGGCGACCGCTTCCACCTCACGGCCGAGCAGGTCGTGGAGCACTGCGACGAGAACACCATCGGCGTGGTCGCGGTGCTCGGCTCCACGTTCGACGGCAGCTACGAGCCGGTCGCCGAGATCGCCGCCGCCCTCGACGGCCTCCAGCGCGACCGCGGCTGGGACGTCCCCGTCCACGTCGACGGGGCGTCGGGCGCGATGATCGCCCCGTTCTGCGACCCCGACCTGGAGTGGGACTTCCGGCTCCCCCGCGTCGCCTCGATCAACACCTCCGGCCACAAGTACGGCCTCGTGTACCCCGGCGTGGGGTGGGTGGTGTGGCGCGACGCCGACGCCCTGCCGTCCGACCTGGTGTTCAAGGTCAACTACCTGGGCGGCGAGATGCCGACGTTCGCGCTGAACTTCTCCCGCCCCGGCGCGCAGGTCATCGCCCAGTACTACTCGTTCCTGCGGCTCGGGTTCGACGGCTACCGGCGGGTGCAGCTGTACTGCCGCGAGGTCGCCTCCGCGCTGGCCGACCGGATCGGAGCGCTCGGCCCGTTCCGGCTGCTCACCGACGGGCGCGAGCTGCCGGTGTTCGCCTTCACCCTCGCGCCGGGCGAGCAGGGGTACTCGGTGTTCGACGTGTCGGCCGCCCTGCGCGAACAGGGCTGGCTCGTGCCCGCGTACACGTTCCCGGCCGACCGCGAGGACCTCCAGGTGTTGCGGATCGTCGTGCGCAACGGGTTCAGCCACGACCTGGCGGACCTGCTGGTCGACGCGCTGGAGCAGGCGCTGCCCCGGCTGCGCGGCCAGGGCGCGCCCCGGCGCGGTCCGGAGTCGGCCTCGTTCTCCCACGGGGCCGAACCGCGGTGACCCGTCAGGCGGACGGCGCGGAGGGCTCCGGGTCGAGGCCGACCGCCCGTGCCGCCTCGACGGCGCACGCCTCGTCCACGTCGGAGCCGTCCCCGCTCACGCCGACCGCGCCGATGATCCGGCCGGTGCCGTCGCGGAGCAGCACGCCGCCCGCCGCCGGGATGAGCCTGCCTTCGGAGGCGACCGAGAGCGCTTCGACGAAACCGGGGACCTCTCGACGATGCCCGCGCCGTCCTGCCGGTGCTCGACGACGGCGTGACCACCGGCGTCGAGCACCGCCACCATGAGCGGGGCGGTGCGGCGGCGCCTGCCCTCGGCGAGCACCCCGTCGGCCAGTGCCCTGGCCACGTCGAATCCGAGCATCCTGCTACCTCCGTGCGGGAACGGCGGCCCGGAGCGGACCGCGCCGTCCGTCGACAGCGAGGACCGGTCGGGCATTCCATTGAGGACTATGACCAAGGCCACCGACCAACTTGGTCGGTAAACCGACCAAGTTGGTCCGCGACGTCGTACCGTGGACGCCATGACCCGACCGTTCCGGCAGCAGATCGACGCGAGCATCCTCGACCAGGCCGCCGCGCTGTTCGCCCGACGCGGCATCGCCAAGACGTCCGTGCAGGAGGTCGCCGACGCCGTCGGCCTCTCGAAGACCGGGCTGCTGCACCACTTCCCCAGCAAAGAGGCGCTGCGCGAAGCCGTGATCGCCCAGGCGAGCGGGTTGGGGCGGCTGGCGGTGGACCAGGTCAAGGACCTCCCGGTCGGCCCCGAGCGCGACCGGCGGGCGGTGGAGACCTTCGTCGACATCGCCCTGGCCCACCCCGGCCTGGTCGCCCTGCTGCTCGCCCCGGTCATGCAGGGCTCCAGCGGCCCGCTGGACCCGAAGCTCCACGGCATCGGCGGCGACGCCTTCCTCGCCTTCGGCGTCGACCCGACCGCGCCCTCCTCGGAGCGCAGCGTCCGGGTCGCCGGGTCGCTGGCGGCGCTGGCCGTGCTGAGCATCGCCGCCCACCACGACGACCGGACCTCCGCGTGGCGCTCGCACATCGTCGCCACCTGCTTCGACGCGCTGGGCCACGGACGCCCCGGCGCTCCCCGTTCCACCTCCGACCAGCCTGAGGACTAACCATGGCTCGCTTCTTGTCCCGGATCGGGGCCTTCGCGCACCGGCACCGGCTGTCCGTGATCGCCGTCTGGCTGGTGCTCCTCGTCGGCGGCGGCGCGGGCGCCGTGACGCTGGCGGGCGACACGTCCAGCAGCTTCTCCATCCCCGGCCAGGAGTCGACGACCGCGCTGACCCGGATCGGCGAGGAGTTCGGCTCCAGCGGCGCGGCCGCGAAGGTCGTGGTGCACGCCCCGGCGGGGCAGACGCTGACCACGCCGGAGAACGCCACCGCGCTCGGCGACCTGGTCGCCAAGCTGGGCGCGCTGCCCGGCGTGGTGAAGGCGGCCAACCCGCTGGACCCGAAGGCGCCCGCGGTCAACGCGGACCAGACCACCGCCTACAGCACCGTGACCTACTCGGCCGCCGTCGGCGAGGTGACGGCCGACCAGCAGAAGGCGCTGACCGACGTCGTCGACGCGGCCCGCGGCACCACCGGCTTCACGATCGAGGCCACCGGTGAGGCCACCCAGGCCCCGTTCCACATCGGCGGCATCGCCGAGGGCCTCGGCGTCGTGGTGGCGCTGATGATCCTGGTCATCACCTACGGCTCGCTGATCGCCGCCGGGATGAACCTGCTGACCGCGCTCATCGGCGTGGGCATCGGCGTGCTGGGCGTCACGATCGCCACCGGCTTCGCCGACCTGTCGTCGACCACCCCGATCCTGGCGGGCATGCTCGGCCTGGCCGTCGGCATCGACTACGCCCTGTTCATCGTCACCCGCTTCCGCCACGAACTCCGGCGCGGCGCGGACGTCCCGTCGGCCATCGCCACGGCCGTGGGCACGGCGGGCTCCGCGGTCGTCACGGCGGGCCTGACCGTCGTCATCGCCCTGACCGGGCTCGTGGTCGTCGGCATCCCGTTCCTGACGCAGATGGGCGTGGCCGCCGCCGCGACCATCGTCGTGGCCGTCCTGGTCGCGATCACCCTGGTCCCGGCCGTGCTGGGCTACCTCGGGCACCGCGCGCTGCCCCGCAAGCAGCGCACCGCCGCACCCGTCGAGGAGGTCGAGACCAGCGGTCGCGGGTTCCTGGCGGGCTGGAGCACCGGGGTCACCCGGCACCGCGTGCTGGCGCTGGGCCTCGCGATCGTCGCGCTCGGCGTGATCGCCATCCCGGTCGCCTCGATGCGGACCACGCTGGTGCAGCGCCCCGCCACCGACAGCACCCAGGCGCGGGCCGACCAGATGCTGTCCGACGGCTTCGGCCCCGGCTTCAACGGCCCGATCATCGTCCTGTTCGACGGCCCCGGAGCCGTGGACGCCGCCACGAAGGCCGTGCCCGCGATCTCCGGGCTGAACGACGTCGCCCTCGCCACCCCGCCGACCCCGAACGCCGACGGCAGCGCCGCCCTGGTCACGGTCATCCCGAAGTCCGGCCCGACCACCGAGGCCACCGAGCAGCTCGTGGCCGACCTGCGGGCGCTCCCGAAGGACGCCAGCGGGCCGACCGCGTCGGTCACCGGCGCCACGGCCGTGAGCGTCGACGTCGCGAAGAGCCTCGACGAGGCCCTGCCGGTCTACCTCGCGCTCGTGGTCGGCCTGGCGCTGGCGCTGCTGATCCTGGTGTTCCGCTCGCTGCTGGTGCCGCTGGTCGGCGTGCTCGGCTTCCTGCTCACCATCGGCGCGTCCCTCGGGGCCACGGTCGCGGTGTTCCAGTGGGGCTGGCTGGGCGACCTGGTCGCGCTGGACAGCACCGGACCGCTGATCAGCCTCACGCCGATCCTGGTGATCGGCATCCTGTTCGGCCTCGCGATGGACTACCAGATCTTCCTGGTCTCGCGGATGCACGAGGCGCACAGCCACGGCGCCTCACCGCTGGACGCCATCCGCACCGGCTTCCGCCAGGCGGCACCGGTCGTCGTCGCGGCCGCGCTGATCATGTTCTCGGTCTTCGCGGGCTTCGTGCCCGCCGGTGACGCCACGCTGAAGTCGATCGCCTTCGCGCTGGCCGCGGGCATCCTGTTCGACGCCTTCGTCGTGCGCATGGTCCTGGTGCCCGCCGCGCTGGCGCTGCTCGGCGAGCGCGCGTGGTGGCTGCCGAACTGGCTGGCCTGGCTGCCGTCGCTCGACGTCGAGGGCGCGGCCCTCACCAAGACCGACGGGCCCGTCCCGGCCGAGGAGAAGCAGGAGGCCGTCGCGGTCAAGCGCTGACGGCGGAACGCCGGTCCACCGTGTGTGGACCGGCGTTCCCTTTCCCCCGGTCAGTCCACCTCGTCGGCGATGATCGCCGCGGCGGCCGCCATGCCCGCCGCGTTCGGGTGGTACGGGTAGGCCGGGGACGCGGGTGTCGCGCCTTCCAACCAGCGCCGCGCGGGCGGCTCGCACAACCCGTGGCCCGCGCTGGGAGTGCGGATGTCCACAAAGGTCGCCCGGTGCGCGTTCGCCTGCTGCCGCAGCATCCTCGCCACGCCGTCGAGCGCGCCCTGGAGGTAGTCGGCGTCCTCCGGCAGGTACGGGTCGGCGGGCGAGCAGCCACCGGGCCGCCAGTACGTCAGGTACCCGGCCACCACGACCTCGGCGCGCGGCGACCTGCGGTGGATCTCCTCCAGCGCGGCGGCCACCTTCGGCGCCGTCGCCGCCGTACGCGCGCCGAACTGCTCGACGCCGCCGACGGTGTAGCGCTCCCGGCAGGTCGCCGACCCCGGAGCCCGGTTCGCGCACGTGACGAAGGCGCCGCCCAGTTCGACGTCGTTGGCCGCGATGGCGAGCGTGACGAGGTCGGTGTCGCGGCGGAGCGCGTCGAACTGCGGCGGCACCACCCCCGCCTGCCGACCGGCGAGGTCGGTCGTCTTCGCGCCCGAGCAGGTCACGTCGGTGAGCGCGGCGCGCAGCCGTCCGGCCAGCACGTGCGGCCAGTTCCGGTTCGAGCGCAGGCACGTCGAGTCGATCTCGTCGGGGATCCACGGCCCAGCGGCCGACGAGTCGCCCAGCGCCACGTACCGGACGGGCGCGCTCGCCGCGGCCGTCGGACCGGGGACCACGGCGGCCACCACCACCGCCAGCACCACTCCCAGCCACCTGGTCATGCCGGCTCCTCCACGGGCGTCGGAGCGGCGGTCCGCTCGTCGCGGCGGATGGACAGGGCGAGCAGCGGCACCAGCGCGACCCCGACGCAGGACGCGCCCGCGACCACGTAGTACGGCGCGATGAGGCTGCCGGTGGCCTGCTCGACCAGGCCGTAGACGTACGGGCCGACGAACCCGCCGGTGATCCCGATCATGTTGATGAACGCGAGGCCCACCACCGCGATCAGCCCGGACATCCGGGACATGGCGACCGACCAGAACAGCGGCAGGGTGCCGAGCGCGAAGAAGTTCGCGACGAAGATCAGGCTGATGCGCCACACGGGGTTCGCGGACAGCAGGAAGCCGATCAGGATGACCAGCCCCGCCACCGCGCACAGGCCGATCAACGGGACCTCGCGCCCGGTCCGGCGTTTGAGCCACGGGAAGAACAGCACGCCCGCCAGCGCCGTGATGCCGCCGCCGCCCGCCACGAGTCCGATGAGGAACGGGCTCTTGAGCCCCAACGACCCGAGCAGCGCCGGGAAGTTGAAGCCCACCCCGGAGCTGATCGCCTGGTTCACGAAGTAGATCCCGGCGAGCAGCAGCACCGTCGGGTGGCCGAACGCCAGGCGGAAGTGGCCGCGCAGCCGCGTCGGCGACGGCGGGTCGTTCGCCACGGCCCGCTCCTCCAGTTCCGCCGCCTCCTCCCGCGTGAGCCACTCGGCGTCGGCGGGCTTCCCCGGCAGGACGAACCAGACCAGCACGCCGACGAGGATCGTCACGAGCCCCTCGACGAGGAACATCCACTGCCAGCCGCGAAGGCCGCCCACGCCCTGCAACTCCATGAGGGCGCCGCCCATCGGCGAGCCGATGACGATCGCGATGCACGGCGCGGTGTAGATGAACCCGACCACCGTGACCCGGTGCTTCTGCGAGAACCACAGGGTGACCGTGTACATCAGCGCCGGGAACAGGCCCGCTTCCGTGGCGCCCAACAACATCCGGAGCGCGTAGAACGACAGCTCGTCCTGCACGAACATCATCGCGGCGGACACCGCGCCCCACGTCACCGCGATGCGCGCGATCCAGAGCCGCGCGCCGACGCGGTGCAGGACGAGGTTGCTCGGCACCTCCAGCAGGGCGTAGGTGAGGAAGAACAGGCCCGCGCCCAGCCCGTACGCGGCGGCCCCGAGGCCGATGTCGGCCTGCAGCGCGGTTTTCGCCAGCGCGATGTTCGTGCGGTCCACGTAGGACATGAAGTAGGCGATGCCGAGGATCGGCAGCAGCCGCAGCATCGCCTTCCTGGTCGCGTGCTCGTGCAGCAGGTCTTTCACGTTCGTCGTCATCGACGGCCTCCGGAGTCGCGCTCCACTGCGGTGCCCAGGATCGGCGGCGCGAGACCCCAAAAGCCGTCTGACCTGGGATACTACCGAGTATTACGGTATGGTCAGGTGACCCGCTGTGTCAACCGTCACACTCCCCGTGTGCGACGATGGCCTGGTCAGGGCGAGGAGGAGATGCCGGTGAGCGCGAGTCCAGAGGTGCCGCCCGACGCCCGGAGCCGGGTGCTCGCCGCGGCCGCGGAGGCGTTCATGGCGGCCGGGTTCGCCAACACCACGATCGACGACATCGCCGACGACCTCGGGGCGACCAAGGGCCTGGTGTACTACCACTTCCGGTCGAAGTTCGACATCTTCCTCGCGGTGTACGAGGAGGCCATGCGGCGCGTCCGCGACCGGGTCGAACCCCACTCCCGCGGCGACGCGCCGGGCCGCGACCGGCTGGTCGCCATGTCGGTCGCGCACGTGGTCAACCTGATGCAGGATCTCGCCTTCCACCACACCGTCCACCAGGGCGTCCGCGGCGAGGTGTCGACCACGCTCAAGCCGCGCCAGCGCGAAGCGTTGCTGGCGCTCAACGACCTCCGCCGCGACTACGAGCGGATGTTCCACCGCGTCGTCGCCGAGGGCGTGGCGGACGGGTCCCTGCGCCGGGTGGACACGGGTCTGGCGAGCCGGACCCTGCTCAGCAACCTCAACGCCGTCGACGCCTGGTACCGCAAGGTGGACGGCCAGACCGCCGAGGAGATCCACGACCTGGCCCGCCGGATCGTCGACCTCCTCGTCGGCGGCCTCGGCTCCTGACCACGACTCCCCTGGAGGTCCGTTGTTCGTCCAGCCCACCGCGACCACCCGCCACGGCGACGTCCTCGGCGGTTCCACCGACTCGGGGATCCTGGTGTTCAAGGGGATCCCGTACGCCGCGCCGCCCGTGGGCGCGAACCGGTTCCAGCCGCCGCGGCCGCCGGAGCCGTGGACGACGCCGCGCGACGCCACCCGCTACGGCCCGACCGCGCCGCAGACCGCGGGCGAGGGCCCGTTGGCCGACCTGATCCCCCGCGCGATCATCCCCGGCGACGACCACCTCAACCTGAACGTCTGGACCCCGAACACCACCGGCAGCCGACCCGTGATGGTCTTCGTCCACGGCGGCGCGTTCATCAGCGGCTCCGGCTCGATCCCCGGCTACGACGGCGCGCGCTTCGCCCGTGACGGGGTCGTGCTGGTGACCCTCAACTACCGGCTCGGCGCGGACGGGTTCCTCTGGTTCGGCGACGGCGTGGCCAACCTCGGGCTGCTGGACCAGGTCGCGGCGCTGGAGTGGGTGCGGGACAACATCGCCGGGTTCGGCGGCGACCCGGCGAACGTCACCGTGTTCGGCGAGTCGGCGGGCGCGATGAGCGTGTGCTCCCTGCTGGCGATGCCCGCCGCGCGCGGGCTGTTCCACCGCGCCATCGCGCAGTCCGGCGCGGCGCACAGCTTCCTGTCCCCGGCGTCGGCCCGGCTGATCGGCACGCGGCTGGCCGCGATCCTCGGCGTCGCGCCGACCCGCGAGGCCGTCGCGGAGGTACCTGTCGAACGGTTGCTGGCGGCGCAGAACCAGCTGGCGCAGGAGATCGGCGCCAAGCCGAACCCGAAGCGGTGGGGCGAGGCGGCGCGCAACCTGATGCCGTTCGAGCCGGTGGTCGACGGCGACGTGCTGCCCACCTCCCCCATCGACGCCGTCACCTCCGGCACGGCCGAGCGGGTCGACGTGCTGATCGGGACGAACAGCGAGGAGGCCCGGCTGTTCCTGGTGCCCACCGGTGCCGTCTCGAAGATCACCTCGCTGGTCCTGCACCTCGCGGCGCTGCGCTACGGGCTGCGGCCGGGCGGGGTCCGCCGCTACCGGGCCGCGGACCCGAAGGCGTCTCCGGGCGACGTGCTGGCCGCCGTGATCACCGACTGGTACTACCGGATCCCCGCGCTGCGGCTGGCCGAGGCGCACGCCGCGACCACGTACGTCTACGAGTTCGCCTGGCGCTCCCCCGCGTACGACCACACGCTCGGCGCGTGCCACGCGATCGAGCTCCCGTTCGTGTTCGACAACCTCGACGACCCGGCGTTCACGGCCATCACCGACGACCACGCGCCGCAGGGGCTGGCCGACGCCGTGCACCGGGCGTGGGTCGACTTCGCCACGACGGGTGATCCCGGTTGGGCGGCCTACCACCCGGACAAGCGGGTCGCGATGCGCTTCGACACCGACTCGGCCACCACCCTGGACGACCGGGCCGACGAGCGCGTCCTGTGGGACGGCCGCCGCTGACCCGTCAGCCGGTGGCGGCGCGGACGAGCGCGGCCACCGCCCGCGACCGGGACGACTGCGGCCAGGCGATGACGAGCACCGCGGGAGGGGCGTCCGCCACCCGGAGGTAGGCGACGCCGGGCCGGGGGTAGCGGGTGACGACGGACTCGGGCAGCAGGGTGGTGATCGTGCCGAACTCGACGAGCTTGAGCAGTTGCGGCAGGTCGCGCACGTCGTGCTCCTCGACGATCCGGTCCAGGAACCGGCCGACGTCCTCCGCGCTGGTGAGGGACAGGCCCAGCTCGGCGAGGGTGACGCTGTCGCGCCCGGCCAACGGGTGCGCGGCGGCCACCGCGGCGACCCTCGGCTCCTCGGCCACGGTCTCGAAGTCGAGGCCCGCGTGGTCGAACGGCGCGTGGATCAGCGCCGCGTCGGCCTCGCCCCGGCGCAGGAGTCCGGGCTGCTCGCCCCAGCCGCACAGCCGGATCGTGACCGGGTAGGCGGTGCAGCGCGCCACGACGGCGTCCAGCACCCCGCCGTCGCTGTCGGCCTTGACGGCCAGGACGAGCTTCGGCTCGGCGGTGCGCCGCGTCCGGTGCGCGGCGGCGGTCAACGCGTCCAGCGCGATGCGGGCCTGCTCCAGCAGGACGGTCCCGGCCTCGGTCAGCGCGACGCTGTGGGTGGTCCGCTCGAACAGCGTGACGCCCAGTTCCACCTCGAGCTTGCGGATCGTGCGGGACAGCGGTGGCGCGGAGATGCCCAGCTTCTCGGCGGCGCGGGTGAAGTTCAGCTCCTCGGCGACCGCGACGAAGCAGCGAAGAGGGCGGGACTCCACGCGACCACCCCCGATTCGGTATGTCCCTCAGGGTAACAGTCGGGTCCTCTTCGATCCTTCCAGGTCAACGGTGGCGCGGGCATCGTGGTCGGCAGTCCCGCCACCGAACGAAGGAGCACCACGAACCCATGATCATCGTCAGCGGAGCCACCGGAGCACTCGGCAGCGCGGTCGTGCAGCGGCTGCTCGACCGGGTCGCGCCCGACCGGATCGGCGTGTGCGTCCGGAACCCGGCCAAGGCGCAGGGGTTGGCGGATCGCGGGGTCCGGGTCCGCCAGGGCGATTTCGCCGACCCCGCGAGCCTCGACCACGCCTTCGAAGGGGCGTCGCGCGTCCTCGTCGTGTCGGTGGACTCCACCGGCGAGACCGCCGTGCGCCTGCACGAGACCGCGATCCACGCGGCGGCGAAGGCCGGTGCGGAGCGCGTCGTCTACACCAGCCACCAGGGCGCGGCCCCCGACTCGCTGTTCCCGCCCATGCCCGACCACGCCACCACCGAGGCCGTGCTGCGGGACGCCGGCGTGCCGTTCACCGTCCTCCGCAACGGCTTCTACGCGTCGTCGGCGGTCCAGTTGCTCGGCGCGGCCCTCGCGACCGGCGAGCTGGCCGTGCCGCAGGACGGCCCGGTCTCCTGGACCGCGCACGCCGACCTGGCCGAGGCGGCGGCCATCGCCCTCGCGGACGACGTCCTCGACGGCGTGACGCCCGCCCTCACCGGCGCGGAGGCCGTCGACATGGAGGGCGTGGCGGCCCTCGCCTCGGAGGTGACCGGCAGGCCGATCCGCCGGGTCGTCGTGCCCGCCGAGGACTACCGCGCCACCCTGGTCGGCCACGGCGTCCCCGAGCACGCGGCCGACCTGCTCGTCAGCCTGTTCGCCGCGAGTCGGCGCGGCGAGTTCGCCGAGGTCGGCCCCGCGCTCGGCGACCTGCTCGGCCGTCGTCCGACGCCGCTCCGGGACGTCCTGGCGGCCGCCGTCCGCTAGACCAGGTACTCGCCGCCGCACGCCTCGGCCAGCGACGACCCGAACAGCGCCGCGGGCGTGTGCGCGCCGGGCTTGCCCTCCCCCGCCAGCAGCCGCCGGACGACCTCGGCGGGCACCGCGCCGGTGTAGGCCTGCGCTTCCCCGACCCGCAACCACCCCTCGCGAACGGTCCCGTCGGCCCACTCCAGCCGGGCATGTCCCCAGGAGTGCTCACGGGGCCGTTCGCGGGCCTTCAGGGTCACGGCGGCGAGCCGCCGCTTCGCGAACGCCCGCACCCGCGCGTTCGCCAGCAGCGCCAGCGCGACCGGCAGCACCGCCCGCACGACCGGCGACGACGGGGCCTCGCTCGACGCGGACACCACGTCCGACGCGCCGCTGGCCCGTTGCGCCGCCACGAGTTCGCCGAGCGGCACGCTCGCCGTGGTGACCGTCGACCCGTCCGGCAGCACGAGCCGCGCCGCCTCGGCCCCGACCGCCGCGCGCACCAACCGACCGCCCCGGTACCGGCGCCCGTCGTAGCGGCCACCGCCGGGCACACCGGGCAGCCCGTCCAGGATGGTCGCGGCGAGCGCCTCCCCGACCGGCCCCGCCTCGGTCTCCAACGACGGCACCATGTCCACCCGCACCTTCACCGGCGCGGGTCGCCCCTCGCACAGCTTGACGACGACGCCCTCGGTGGCCGTGACCCCGAACCCGGCGCCCGTCACCAGCGTGCGCCCGGCGGCGGCCGCCTCCGCGTCGAACCCCAGCACCGCGGACACGGCGGCCAGGTCGTTGGCCAGGTCCACGTAGTGGCTCCCCGGCAGGCAGGCCCGCACGACGACCGCGGCGGTCTCGGTGAACGGCCCGACCGTGTTCACCACCACCGCGGGCCGCTGCCGCCGGATCTCCTCGGCCATCGCCGCGGCCGACCCCGCCACGACCGTCCGCCCACCCTTCGCGGCCTCGGCCAACCGCCCGGCATCCCGCCCTACCAGCACCGGCGTCACGCCGACCTCGACCAACGCCGCCGCGATGGCCCGCCCACTGCGCCCCGTGCCACCCAGGATCCAGACCTCACCGGTCATCGCGTCTCCAGCCACCCCGGTGCCGCCTTGGTGACGACACGTCGTGTCATCACCGTACCCCGCGATGGCACGCCATGTCATCACGGGGCAGCAGGAGCACCGCGAGCACCGCGCTGAGCGCCGTGCCGCCACACGCCACGGCCGCCGCCGTGGCCAGGGACGTGGTCTCCGCGATGACCGGGCCCGCGAACGCGCCGGCGAAGGTGGCGACCGCTTCCCCGGTGAACAGCACGGCGCTGACGCGGCCGAGGACGGCGTTCGGGGTGGCGCGTTGCAGGAGGGTCTGGCCGGTGACCAGGGACAGGGAGCCGAAGACGCCGAGCAGGACCGCCGACGGCAGTGCGGTGGCCAGCGACGACGACCTGAACAACAGCACGAACCCGATGGCCGTGAGCACGAGCGATCCGCCGAGCAGGTGTCTCGACGGCAGGCGGTCGACCAGGAAGCTGACCAAGGGCGCTCCGAGCAGGAACCCGATTCCCAGCGCGGACAACACGAACCCCGTCCGCGTGCTGCCCCCGAGTTGTCGCACTCCGAACGGGATCAGCAGTGCCGTCAGCGAAGCGTTGGCGCACAGGAACACCGTGTTCACCACCAGGAGCGCCGAGGCGGTTCTGGCTCCACGCAAGAAGACCAGGCCTTCGGCCAACTCGCCGAAGATCCGGCGGACGCCACCCCCGCGCCGAGGCACGGACGGCCGACGCGCGGTCGCCAGCACCGCGACCGCCGACAGCAGGTAGGTCGCGAGGTCGGCCCACACCAGGGCGTCGAACCCCGCCGACCCGAGGAGCACACCGCCCAACGGCGGCCCGACGAGCCGCACCACGCCGTCCGTGACCGCGTTCAGCGAGTTCGCGCCGGTCAACGCCCGCCCATCGCCCACGACGACCGGGAGGTGCGCCTGCGCGGCGGGCCGGAACCCCACGGTGCCAACGCTTTCCGCCGCCAGGGCGAGGTAGACCAGCCAGAGGTCACCGGGGTCCCGGACGAACACCAGCAGGCCGAGCGCGACCGCGCGCAGCACGTCGGCCGCGACCATCACCCGCCGCCGGTCCCAGCGGTCGACGAGCACGCCCGCGATCGGTCCGAACAGGACCGGCGGCAGGAACTCGGCGGCCAGCGTGAGGCCCGTGGCCATCAGCGAACCGGTCAGCAGGAACACGTGGGCCGGGACCGCGACCACCAGCGTCCACGAGCCCAGCAGGCTGACGAAGCGGGCGAACCAGAGCAGTCGGAAGTCCCGGATCCGCCACGCCTCCCGCACGAGACCACCCCCGAGGTATCCTCACAAGATAGTCATCACAAGAGCTGTCTTGTCAAGATGAGGTGATCGGGAGTGGGCCGACGGGATCTCGGGCAGCGGTTGCGCGCCCTGCGCGCGGCGTCCGGCCGGACGGTGGCGGCCGTGGCCACTGACGCGGGGCTGTCGGTGCCGTACGTGGCCAACCTGGAGAACGGGCGGGGGAACCCGACCTTCGACGTGCTCGACCGGCTGGCCGCGGCGTTGGACACCCGGTTGACGGTCGACTTCGCCCCCGCCGACGACGTGCCGACCGCTCCCCCGGCCGCACTGCCCGCGGCGCTGGTCCGGCTCGGTCGCACCGAGCGGTTCCGGCGGGACGTGCGCGTGATGGCCGACGCGACGGGTGGGAGCCCGACCGAACTGGCGGGGCGACTGCTCGGCGCGCTGGCCGGGCTGGCGGACCTGACTGGGCGCGATCTCGTGGAGGCCGACTGGTTCCGGTTGCTCGACGCCCTGCTGCTCGTCGCCCTGCACCCGAGCGGCGAGGGCGGGCGGTCCGGGGACCGCCCGCCCTCGCGCTAGCTCACCACGCCGATGGCGCGGGGGGCGGGACGACGGTGGGGCGGTCGTCGCAGGTGATGGTGTTCGGCAGCAACCACGGGGCGAGCCAGCCGCCGTCGTTGCCGCCCAGGTCGGTCAGGGAGAACTCCGAACCCGCCGGGGTGAAGTTGAACGAGCCGCAGTTGTTCACGCCGACGGCGCCGACGTTGCGGGCGTCGACGTTCCGGAACGTCGCCTTGCCCGCGGAACGGGCGCTCAGCACGGACGTGCCCGCGCCGTCGACCTTCAGGTCCTGGAAGTGGACGTCGGTGATCGAGTACTTGTCCTTCACCGGGAAGTCGCTGACCAGCATCACCGCGTTGTAGGTGTTGTCGAGGAAGCTGTCGCCCACGACCTGGACGTCGGCGGTGATGTCCTGGTCCAGCGCGTACAGCCACAGCGCGCCGAGGCCGATCTTCCAGTTCAGCTCGAACGTGCCGGCCCGGACGGTGGTGTTGTCGGTGATCCACACCTTGCCGGTGAACGGTTGCGCGCCGAAGCGCGAGCCGACGTGCAGGGCACTGCCTTCACGGACCGGGTCGGCGACGAGGTTGTTGGAGACGGTGGTGTCCTGGCCGCCGTAGATGGCGATGCCGTTGGCCAGCACCGGCGACTGCACGGTGTTGCGGTCGAAGGTGTTGCCCGCGTTCTGCGTCTTCTCCGCCCACATCGCGAGGCCGTCGTCGCCGGTGTTGCGGACGAAGTTGTTGGACGCCACCGAGTTCGTCACGCCGGTGTGGAAGTTGAGGCCGTCGGCGATCTGGTCCACGATCACGTTGTCGGTCACCCGGACGTTGCTCATCGGGCCGTCGAACCACAGGCCGACCTTGGTGTGGTGCAGGTAGAGGCCGCGGATCGTCGAGTCGCTCATCGCGCCGCCGACGGCGTTGACCTGGTCGGTGTCGATGCGTTCCCGCACGTCGCCCTCGACGGCGAACCCGGACAGGTGGACGTTGCGGCTGCCGCCCGCGGCGGCGTCCTTGCCGTAGAAGCCGACGCCGGTGTGCACCGAGCCGTCCGGGGCGGGCGTGCTCAGCGCGACCTCGTGGCCCTTGACGGTCGTGTACCAGTTGCCCGCGCCCTCGATCGTGACGTCGTCGACGATGATGTGCCGGTTGACCTGGAACTCGCCCGGCGGCAGGTACACCTTGCGGTGCAAGCGCTTCGCGAGGGCGATGGCCTTGTCGAACGCGTCGGCGGAGTCGCGCCTGCCGGTCGGGTCAGCGCCGAACAGCAGCACGTTCACGGCGGTGAACTCGACGTGCGGCAGCCCGACGAGCTGCGAGTCGAGCAGGTCGATGACGGTCCACGCGGCGGAGGAGCCCGCGGGGGCGGTGAGCCGCACCTTGGCGCCCGCCGGGTAGGCGCGGTCGAGCCGGACGCGCTGCTCGTCGTAGAAGTGGTTGGGGCGGAACGGGGTCGTGATGACCGGCGCGGGCGTGGTCGCCGCGGGCACGCACGAGCACTCGGTGATCCACCAGTCCGGGTGCAGCAGACCCGCGTTGGGGTCGTTGGAGAACGGGTACTGGTTGTACAGCCACGAGTACTGCGACGTCAGCGTCGCGGTCTTGGCGTGCCTGCCGTTGACGGCCACGTCGAGCGGAGCGGTGATGCCGCCGCCGGTCGGCGCGTCCGGGATGCTGTAGCGGACGGTGACCGCGTTGGCCGCGGCGGGCAGGGTGAACTCGACGTGCTGCCCCGGCGTCAGCTTGACCGCCTTGCGGCCGGACGCCTCGGCGGGCAGCGTGTACGCGTTCCGGTCCGGCCCGATGACCGTGCCGTTCGTCGCGGCGTTCTCCGCCTCCTGCTCGACGAAGTCGACCTTCGCGCCCCGCCCGGCGACCAGCGCGGGCGCGAGGGCGGCGCGCGTGACGACCGGGCCCGCGGCCGCGGTCGCCGCGCCGGGCACGACCGCCAGCGCGAGGCCCGCGCCGACCGCTGTCGCCGCGCCGACCCACCGCGATCGGCGTCGGGAACGTCTCGCAGCAGCTCCTGTGGTGCTCCGTGACATCGGGGAACTCATTTCTTCCGGCGACAGGGTGAGGCGACTCTAAGATGCGGTACGGCTACCCACAAGAAGTTGTGCGCGAGTTTCGCTGAATTGACTAGTAGTTGCTCAAAAACATCGATAATTTGCGGCCGCTTACCGCAAGTCGAAAACCGAAACTTTCGACAGTCGCAGACCCAGCCGGGCGATCAATCGATTCAGCCGACCGGCCGAAAACGTTCTCCACCGCTCCGCGACAACCTTTCTGGATCAACACTTTCGCCAGTGCGCACTCACCAGATAAGTTTCCGAAACTTCCCCGAAACACATTGACAACTCCTCGGAGTCGCGCCAACACTGTCGGTCACGCACGGCGGCGCCACCGGCACACCGGACGGCCCTGCCCGGCCGCCGTGCCGACCTCAACGAGGAGGAACAATGCTGAAAACCACAGGCGGGCGCGGCCGCCTCAGGCTGTTCGCGGGCGGCGTCTGCGCCGCACTGGTCATGGCTCTCCTGCCGGGCACGGCCTCCGCCGCCACGTGCTCGAGCTCGACCGGCACCAACAACGGCTACTACTACTCGTGGTGGACCGACGGCGGCGGCTCGGCGTGCATCACCCTGGGCTCCGGCGGCAACTACAGCACCTCGTGGCGCAACACCGGCAACTTCGTCGGCGGCAAGGGCTGGGCGAACGGCTCGCGCCGGACGGTGAACTACTCCGGCAGCTTCAACCCCTCCGGCAACGCCTACCTGACGCTCTACGGCTGGACGTCGAACCCGCTCGTCGAGTACTACATCGTCGACAACTGGGGCACCTACCGGCCGACCGGCACCTACAAGGGCACGGTCACCACCGACGGCGGCACGTACGACATCTACCAGACCACGCGGTACAACGCCCCGTCCGTCGAGGGCACCAAGACGTTCAACCAGTACTGGAGCGTCCGGCAGCAGAAGAAGACCGGCGGCAGCATCACCACCGGCAACCACTTCGACGCGTGGTCCCGCGCGGGCATGCGGATGGGCTCGTTCAACTACTACATGATCCTCGCGACCGAGGGCTACCAGAGCAGCGGCAACTCCAACATCTACGTCGGATGACCGGGCACACCACCGCGAGGAGCCACCGGATGCGAACACCACCGAAACGCGCACTGGTCACGGGGCTGGCCGCCGCCGCGCTGGCGTTGGCGAGCACGGTCGCGGCGACCCCGGCGCACGCGGCCGCGTGCAACGGCTACGTCGGGCTGACGTTCGACGACGGCCCGTCCTCGGGCAACACCCCGGCGTTGCTCAACGCCCTGCGGCAGAGCGGCCTGCGGGCCACGATGTTCAACCAGGGCAACAACGCGGCGGCCAACCCGTCGCAGGTGCGGGCCCAGGTCTCGGCGGGCATGTGGGTCGGCAACCACAGCTACACCCACCCGCACCTGGTGCAGCAGGGCCAGGCGCAGGTGGAGTCCGAGATCTCCCGGACGCAGCAGGCCATCGCGAACGGGGGCGGCGGCACGCCGAGGCTGTTCCGCCCGCCGTACGGCGAGACCAACGCGACGGTGCGCGCCGCCGCGGCCAAGTACGGCCTGACGCAGATCATCTGGGACGTCGACTCGCAGGACTGGAACGGCGCGAGCGTCGACGCGATCGTGGCCGCCAACGCCCGGTTGGGCAACGGCCAGATCATCCTCATGCACGAGTGGCCCGCCAACACGCGAGCGGCGATCCCGCGGATCGCGCAGACGCTGGCGAGCAAGGGCCTGTGCGCGGGGATGATCTCCCCGCAGACCGGCCGGGCCGTGGCTCCGGGCTGAGGCCCTCGCCGGGGTCCCCTCGCGACCACGGCGTAGGTCACCGGGCCGGAACACCGGCCGCTCGGCTCGTCGACATCGGCCACCCGGCCGATGTCGACGGGCCGTGGGCCGCGCCAGGCTCCTCCCGTGCTCACGGCTCCCGCTCGCTCCTCGCTCTCCACGACCGGTTTCGCGCTGCTCGCCGGACTGCTCGTCGGCGCGGTCACCAACGTGCTCCAGGGCGTGCTGCCCGACGCCCTCCAGGCGATCTCCAACTCGGGGTCCGTCTGGTCCGCCGCGGCGTTCGCGGCGGGCGCGCTGGCACGGGTTCCCGGCCGGGTCGCGGTCCTCGCGGGCACGGCGACCGAGGTCGGCGCGGTCGTCGGCTACTACGCCTACGCCGAACTGGTCCGCGACGGCATGGGCGACCTCACCTACCCCCTGTTCTGGCTGGCGCTCGCCCTCGTCGCCGGGCCGATCTTCGGCACGGCGGGCGCGTGGTGGCGCACCGGCACGGGATGGCGGCGCACCGCGGGACCGGCGCTGCTCGGCGGGGTCTTCGGGATGGACGCCCTCTGGTACCAGGTCGTCCTTGCCCACCACGGCGACGCGATCGGCTACGGCGTCGTCGCCGTGCTGATCCCCTTGGCGCTGGGGCGGAACCTCCGCGATCGAGCCGTCGGCCTGGCCGCCACGGTGGTGCTGTCGGTCCTCGCCGTGCTGGCCCTGTGGGGTCTCTCGACCCTGCCGGTGCTGGTCACGGGTCAGGCGCAGCAGCGGACGGTCACGTGGACGACCCGCGCGCCCGTCGGGAGCCGCACGATGAACGGGGACCTGCTCGACTCGGCGATCCGGTGGAGCCGCTCGTCGGTGGCGTTGTCGACCACGACGACGTACGCGCCGTAGCTGCCGCGCTGGGTGGGGTCGACGTAGAGCGTGCCCGCCCACGTGTCCCCGGACACCGCCACCGGCCCCACCAGGTAGAACTTGCAGTCGCCCGGCGCGTAGAGCAGCAGCCAGGGCGGGCTCTCGCCGGGAGCGAGGGTGACCGTGCCCGCTGCCTCGGCCGAGTCGCCGGTCAGCGTCAGCCCCGAGGTCGGCGCGGTCATCGCCAGCCCGGTGCCGGTGGGCTTGTCCGGCGGGTTCACGCACGGCGGCCGCCCCGTGACCAGGTCGTCGCCACCGCCGGTCGACTCGGCGGTCACCGGCGGGGTCCTCCGGTCCGAGCCCGTCACGGTCCAGAGGACGGCCCCGCCCGTCACGATCAGCAGCGCGACCAGCGCCCCGACGACCCACGGGCTGCCGAACGACCGGCCCAACGCCTTCTCCTCGTGGACCACCGGTGGCGCGACCACGCCTTCCGCCAGACGGGTCCGCGCCCGGAGCCACCGGTGGACGTCCGCGTCGGCGAGCGCGACCCCGCGCCGGGCCGCCGCGAGCCCGCACGTGACGACGATGGCGCGCACGGCCCTGGCGTCCACCGGCTCGTCCTTGGCGGCGATCTTCCGGCCCACGGTGGCGTCGCCGATGCTGTCGACCCCGAGCCGCCGGGCCTCCGGGTCGACGGACAGCCGCTCGACCGCCACCGCGGTCATCTCCGCCCGCGCCATCAGCTTCTTCAGCGCCGCCCGGAACTCCGTCCAGGTGCGCGGATCACCGGGGAGGTCGTCGGTCATCGCTCACCGGTCCGCGGTAACGGCATGCCGGCCATCTTCCCACGACTTCCCAGCCGTTCTCAGGCGTTCCCATCTGTTCCCACGTCCGCGTTTCCCGTTGACCGCAGGGGATCGCGCGCCCAGAGTCCCCTCTCGGGACGAGCGAAGCAGAGCCGCGCAGGAGGAACGACATGACCGAACGACCCGCCTTCACGGACTTCCCGGCCGACGTCCGGAACCGCGCGGCGAGCTACCTCGGCCTGACGGCCCCGACCGGCGTTCCCGAGTCGTCCCAGCGGGGCAGCGAGGGGTCCGAGACGTCGGAGAACTCCGAGAGCACGGAGGGGTCCGAGGGCAAGGAGGGCACCGAGGGCAGTGAGACGACCGAGCGGTCCGAGATGACCGAGACCAGCGAGGGCAAGGAGCGGTCGGAGTGGACGGCCGGGCTGTTCCGCGACCCGCGGTGACGTCCGACGCGGAGGACCGACGGCCGTTCATCCCGGTGGAGGCCAGGCCACGGGTGCTCGACGACCTCGCCTCGACCGCGTGGCGGGTCGCCGAAGCCCTGGACGCGCTGCGATGACGCTCCTCGTCCTCGCCCCGGACGACGACGAGACCGCGGACCGGTTCGCCGCTTTCGCTCGCGACAGCGGGAGGACGGTGGTGGTGGCGAACGACCTGGGCCGGATCGCGGTGAGCGTGCGCGTGAGCCGCGACCGGGTCAGCCGCACGCGGATCGCGGTCGACGGCGTCGAGGTGACGGCGATCCTGTCGCGCGGGCTCGGACCGTGGGGCGACGAGCCGGACGCCGACCGGGCGTTCGCCGCCGCCGAGACGTACGCCGTCCTCTGGTCCGCGCTCGCGCTGTGGGACGGGCCGGTCGTCAACCGACCGTCCCCGCAGGGGTTCTTCCCCCGGCTGGACCCGCTGGACCTCGTCGCCACCGGCGTGGTCGCCGCGTCGCGCACGGTGGTCCTGAACGACGGCTCCGCGCCCGGCGCCGAGGTGTTCCGCCTGCCCGACTGGACGCCGCTGGAGCCCGACGCGCCGCGCGACCGGTTCACCGTGGTGCGGGTCAGCGACCGGGACCCGGCCCGCACGCGGCAGATCCTCGTCGCCGGGACCGAGGTGATCGCCCTGGACGGGGGCGGGCTCGACGGGGTGGCTCCCGTGGTGGCCTGGATCCGGCGCACCGGCGTGGACTTCGCGACCTTCACGGTGGAGGACGACCACCGGCTGCACGACGTGTCCTGCTTCCCGCGGCACCACCAGTTCGCGCACGTGGAACGCCGGGTGCACACCGCGCTGCTGGCCGGGCTGACGCCGTGATCCTCTGCCTGGGCCTCGCCGCCGACGCGACCTTCACCGCCGGGGTGCGGGCGCTGCGGCGGGCCGGTGTCGCGTTCCGCTGCGTCGACCTGCCGTCGTTGGCGCTGCGCGGCCGCGTGCGGATCCCGTTGGAGGACGTGGAGGACACCGAACTGTCGCTCGACGGCGAACTCCACCGGCTCGGGGACTTCTCGGCCGTGTGGTGCCGTCTCGTGGACGTCTCCGCGGCGGCGCCCGCACCGGACCTGGGGGCGTGCGCCGCCGGGCAGTTCGAGGCACTGGCCCGCGTGCTGGAAGTGGTGCCGCGCAAGGTGGTGAACCCTCCGCTGCGCGAGGCGTCCGGGTTCACCAAGGTCCTGCACTCGGTCGCCCTCGCCGAGGTCGGCGGCTGGCGGATCCCCGACACCTGCCTCACCTCGGACCCGGCCGAGGCGGAGCGGTTCGTCAAGGACTGCCGCCACGGCGCGATCTTCAAGGGCTCCAGCGCCGTGAAGACGTGGGCCACGGTGTTCGAGGAGCACCACCTCCCCCGACTGCCCCGCTTGGCCCACCTGCCGGTGCTGTTCCAGGAACGCGTCCCCGGCCCCGACGTCCGGGTCCACGTGGTCGGCGACCGCTGCTTCGCCGAGCGGATCGACTCCCCCGTCGTCGACTACCGCACCGTCCGAGGCGTCAACACCTACCGCCCACTCGTCCCGCCCCCGGAGATCACCGACGGCTGCGCCCGCCTGACCGAGCACTGCGGCGTGCCGCTGCTCGGCGTGGACTTCAAGATCGACCGGACGACCGGCGACTGGTACTTCCTGGAAGCCAACGCGATGCCGTGCTTCGAGGGCTACGACCAGCGCGCTGACGGCGCGATCTCCCGCGCGATCGTGGACTGGCTGACGACGCGATGAGCCCCCGACCGCGCGGGCGGTCGGGGGCTCACTTGGCGAACGGTGCTAGTCGTTGCCCGCTTCGAGGGCGGCGTGGTCGAGGAGTTCGTCGTCGGCGACCTCGCCGCGCGACGCGATGACCTCGGCTCCGCCGTCGGGCATCGTGCCGATCAGTTCGGTCGTCGACACCTGCGGGGCGCTGATCAGGGCTTGGTGCCTGCTGCCGACCATGCCGTACCCGGCGTACAGCTCCAGCTTCGCGCGGGAGTCGGCGATGTCCAGGTTGCGCATGGTGAGCTGGCCGATGCGGTCGACCGGGCCGAACGCCGAGTCCTCGGTGCGCTCCATCGACAGCTTGTCGGGGTGGTAGCTGAACGCGGGGCCGGTCGTGTCGAGGATCGAGTAGTCGTCGCCGCGCCGCAGGCGCAGCGTGACCTCTCCGCTCACGGCCATGCCGACCCAGCGCTGCAACGCCTCGCGCATCATCAGCGCCTGCGGGTCCAGCCAGCGGCCCTCGTACATCAGCCTGCCGAGCTTGCGGCCGTCGTTGTGGTAGGCGGCCAGCGTGTCCTCGTTGTGGATCGCGTTGACCAGCCGCTCGTACGCGGCGTGCAGCAGCGCCATGCCCGGAGCCTCGTACACGCCCCGGCTCTTGGCCTCGATGATCCGGTTCTCGATCTGGTCGGACATGCCCAGGCCGTGGCGGCCGCCGATGGTGTTCGCCTCCAGCACCAGGTCGACGGCGGAGGAGAACTCCTTGCCGTTGATGGTGACCGGACGGCCCTGCTCGAAGCCGATGACGACGTCCTCGGTCTCGATCTCCACCGCGGGGTCCCAGAACCGCACGCCCATGATCGGCTCGACGAGTTCGATGCCCGCGTCGAGGTTCTCCAGCGCCTTGGCCTCGTGCGTCGCGCCCCAGATGTTCGCGTCGGTCGAGTACGCCTTCTCGACGCTGGAGCGGTACGGCAGGTCGCGGGCCAGCAGCCACTCCGACATCTCGGTGCGGCCGCCCAGCTCACCGACGAACTCGGCGTCCAGCCACGGCTTGTAGACCCGCAGCGAGGGGTTGGCGAGCAGCCCGTAGCGGTAGAACCGCTCGATGTCGTTGCCCTTGTAGGTGGAGCCGTCGCCCCAGATCTGCACGTCGTCGTCGAGCATGGCGCGCACCAGCATGGTGCCCGTCACGGCCCGGCCGAGGGGGGTGGTGTTGAAGTAGGTGCGGCTCCCGGTCCGGATGTGGAACGCCCCGCAGGCCAGCGCCGCGAGCCCTTCCTCGACCAGCGCCGCCCGGCAGTCGACCAGCCGGGCGATCTCCGCGCCGTACAGCTGGGCGCGGTCCGGTACGGAGGCGATGTCGGGCTCGTCGTACTGGCCGATGTCGGCCGTGTACGTGCACGGCACCGCTCCCTTCTCACGCATCCACGCGACCGCCACCGAGGTGTCGAGGCCGCCGGAGAAGGCAATGCCGACGCGTTCGCCGACGGGGAGGGAAGTGAGGACTTTGGACACGATGAAGATTATGCACGAGGCTGCATGATCATACAAACGTTGCCTTCGTCACGGCGTGTCGCGCACCGGTCACCCGGCCAGGAACGCCTCCACCACCGCGTTGAACGCGGGCGGGTTCAGCAGGAACGGGAAGTGCGAGGTGGCCACGTCGGCGGTGAAGACGTGCAGCTTCGCTCCGGGGATCCGGTCGGCCACGTACGCCTGCGACGACACGCTGACGTGGCTGACCTCGGACCCCACGACCAGCGTCGGCACGTCGATCGCGGGCAGCACGTCCCGCCAGTCCTGGGCGCAGTGGTCGAACAGCAGCGGCACCGCGCCCGCCGCCGGGACCGTGTCCAGCTCACCGGCCACGAACTCCCACACGTCCTCCGGGACGCCTCCGGGGAACATGCCGCGCACGAAGTCCTCGCGGACCTTCCCTCCGTCCGGCCCCGCCAGGCCGCCACCCAGCGCGACCAGCGCGTCCACGTCGAAGATCGCGCCGCACTCGACCTGCTCCCGCGCGCTCATCCACGGGACCGCGGCCACCGCGGACGGCTGGTCCACGGCGACGAACCGGCGGATCCGGCCGGTCCCGTGGTTGTCGATCAGGCTCCACCACAGCGACACGCCCATCGACCACCCGAGCGCGTCGACCTCGTCGAGCCCGAGGTGGTCGAGCAGCTCGACGACGTCGGTGGCCAGCCGCGCGATCCGGTAGCCGTGGTCGGGCTTGGCCGACAGGCCGTGGCCGCGGTGGTCGAGGGTGATCACCCGGTGGGCGTCGTCCAGGTCGGCGAACTGGTGCCGGAACATGGCCTGGGTCTGGCCCCAGCCGGGCAGCAGCACGAGCGGGAACCCGTCGCCGCCGCGGTCCTGGTAGGTCAGGTCCACGCCGTCGGAGGTGGTGAACACGGGCATGGCGGTCGTCCTCTCGGGGAAGGTGGGGTCAGCAGGCGCGCACGTGCAGGCCGCCGTCGACGGGCAGCAGGACGCCGGTGATGTAGCGGGACTCGTCGGAGGCGAGGAACAGCGCCGCGTCGGCCACGTCCTGGGCCGCGCCCATCGCCCCGGTCGGGCTGCGGGCCGCGCGATCGGCCCTTGTCGCGGCCGCGGAGCCCTCCGCGAGCTGCCGGTACACCAGCGGCGTGTCGATCAGGCCCGCGAGGATCGCGTTCGCGCGCACCCCGCGTCCGGCGTACTCGACCGCGAGCGTGCGGGTCAGCTGGTTGACCGCCGCCTTCGCCGCCGCGTAACCGGGGTAGGGGTACCCGGTGGAGCGGATGGAGGCCACCGACGACATCGTGATGAGCGAGCCGCCACGCACCGCGAGGTGCGGCAACGTGTGCTTGGCCGCCAGGAACACCGTGTCGAGGTTGAGCGCGAACGACGCCCGCCAGGCGTGCAGCGCCATGTCCTCCACCGAGCCCAGCACCGTGCCGCCGATGTTGGTGTGCACCACGTCGATCGCCCCGAAGGCGGCGGCCACGGCCGCGACGGCGGCGCGGACCTGGTCGTCGTCGGTCGCGTCGGCGACCAGCGCGAGCGCCTCGCCGCCCTCGTCGCCGATCGCCGCCACCGTGCGCTCGGCGGCCTCGGCGTCGGCGTCCACCACGGCGACGCGCGCGCCGTGCCGGGCGAACGTGGTGGCGGTGGCGAAGCCGATGCCCGTCACGCCTCCCGGTCCCGCGCCGCGGTGGCCGCCGCCGACGACGACCGCCGCGCGGCCCGCCAGCCTGCCGCCGCTCACGCCGTGTTCCCGACGCTCCGGCCGGACAGCCGCCGTTCCAGGGTCTTCGCCACGACGTGCAGCAGTCCGGCGATCTCCGTGCGCCGCTCGGCGCGCATCCGCTGCTCCACGCCCGCCACCGTGATGGCGGCGGACCCGTGGGGCAGCGCCACGGCGACGCCCCACGCGCCGGGGCACACGCGGCCGTCGTTGAACGACCAGCCCCGCCGCCGGGTGTCGGCGACCATGGCGAGGATCCGGGCCCGGTCGAGCAGCGGGTAGTCGGTCACGATCCACTCCGCGTCGCGGTCCAGCGACGCCGCCACGGCGTCGTCGTCCTCCAGCGCGAGCAGCGCGATCCCGCCCGCGTTGACGCCGAGGGGGTGGGTGTCGCCGACGGTCAGCACGTACGTGCGGATCTGCCCGAGGCCGTCCTCGCGGTGCAGGCACAGGCATTCCCGCCCACGCCGGACGGTGAGCAGCACGGTCTCGCGGGTGCGGGCGGCGAGGTCGGCCAGCAGCGGCCGGGCGATCCGCTGGACGCTCGTGCGCCGCGCGGCGAGCGCCCCGACCAGCTGCGCCTCCTCGCCGAGGCGGTAGCGCGAGGTGCGCGGGTCCCGCTCGGCGAAGCCGGACGCGACGAGCGCCGCGAGCAGCCGGTGCACGGTGGGCTTGGCCAGCCCGCTGGCGCGCACCAGGTCGCCCAGCCCGCAGCCGTACTCGGTGGCGCCGCCCGTGGTCGCGAGCAGCCGCAGCACGTGCAGCACCCGGCCCGCCGACTGCGCGCCCGAGGGGGACCCGGTCCACGGGGTGGACCGGTCGTCGAGGTCGTCCGAAGCGTTCACCGCGCTGCTCCACGTCGTCGTCGATGCAGGTCAGCGCAACATAGCTCGCGGAACACCCCGGCGGTCCACATCGCGGACCGGTGATTCGACCCGGTTCAGCCGCGGTAGACGAGCAGTGCGATGTCGTCGTCGGGCTCCTCGCCGACCAGGTCGCGGGCGAGCCGGTCCGCGACCTCCTCCAGCGGCGACTCCCGGTGGGCGACCAACGCGGCCGCGGCGCGCCGCAAGCCCACGTCCAGCGACTCCCCGCGCCGCTCGACCAGCCCGTCGGTGTAGAGCAGCAGCGTGGCCCCGGCGGGCAGCACCGCGGTCGTCTCTTCCCGGCGCGCGGAGGGCAGCACCCCGAGGGGCACGAACAGGGCTTGGTCCAGCAGGCGGCTGTGGCCGTCGGCCTCGGCCACCATCGCGGGCAGGTGCCCCGCGCTGGCGTACACGACCTCCCCGCGCTCGGGGTCCACGACGGCGCAGAACACGGTCGTGCACCGCGCCCCCGGCAGCAGCGCGGCGAACCGGTCCAACGACTCCAGCACCCGCGCGGGCCGTCCCTCCTGGAGCAGCAGGGCGCGGGCGGCGCTGCGCAACTGCCCCATGACCGCGGCGGCGTCCAGCCCGTGCCCCACGACGTCGCCGACGACGACCCCGTACCGGCCGCCCGGCAACGCCACGACGTCGTACCAGTCGCCGCCGACCTGGGAGACCGCGGGCTCGTACCGCACCACGAACCCCTCGGGCAGCACGACCGGCCCCAGGATGGCCCGTTGCAAAGTCAGCGCGACCTGCGACAACTCGGCCAGCAGCGTTCGTTCACGGGCCTCCGCGCGGACCCGCGCGGTGATGTCGGTGAAGATCACCGCGACCTCGTCGCGGGTCTCCGGGTCCACGCAGAACGCGTACAGCTCCAGCACCCGGCCGTAGGTGCCCAGGCTCTGCTGGAACCGCGTCGACCGCCCGGTGCGCAGCACCTCGTCGAAGATCAGGTACCAGTCCTCCGGCTCGCCGGGGAGCACCTCGCGCATGGTGCGGCCCACGACGCCGACGACCCCGGACTGCGTCTCCAGCGCCGGGTTGGCGGCGACGTACCGGAAGTCCAGCTGCCCCTCGACGGCCGTCGTCGCGCGTTCGAGGACGCAGAACCCCTCGTCCAGCCGGTCGAACAACGCCAGGTCGGTCCTCGCCGTGACCACGTCCACCTCCATCAGCCGCTCGAGGCCGACCACGGGGAGTGACCCGAGAGCAGGCTACGACATCACGCACCGTGTCGACCCGACAGCGGCTCAGGGTCAAGTGATCGACGCGCGGAACTGGTACCGGTCGCCCCGGTACGCCTGGTCGGTCAGCTCCAGCGGGTACCCGTGCTGGCTGAAGGTGAACTGCCGCGCCATCAGCACCGGCACGGACGTGCCGTCCAGCTCCAGCGCGCGGCGCTCCTCCCGGTTCGGCGGCCGCGCCTCGACCGCGTACTCGGCCCGGCGCGGGATCTGCGGCGGGTCGGCGGTCAGCAGGGTGGCGTACAGCGAGGCGTGCGCGAAGTCCGTGTCGGCCAACGCCGGGCACAGGGCCAGCGGCAACCGGTTGTGCTCCAGCACCACGACCATGCCGTTGGCGTAGCGGAGCCGCCGCATCTCGAACAGGTCGTCGCCGGGGGTCATCCGCAGCCGCTGCGCCTCGCGCACGGTGCACGGGCGGACCCGTGACAGCAGCATCTTGGTGGTGGTCGGGATGCGGTGCTTGCGGGCGTGGTCCGCGAAGCCCTCGACGTGCGCGGCGGAGGTCGCGCTGAGCACCTCGCCCGCGATGAACCACCCGCGCGAGGGAGCGGCCTGCACCGCGCCGTGCTCGGCGAGCAGCGCGAGCGCGGACCGCAGCGTCACCCGTGACACGTGGTAGCGGTCGCCCAGGATCCGCTCGGACGGCAGCCGGTCGCCGACGCGGGCGCCGCTCACCCGGAGGTCCTCCCACAGCCACCGGGCGACCCGCTCGTACAGGGGCACCGAATCCGGGTCCAACGCTCCTCGCGGGAGCTCCAACGACGGCAGACCGCGTTCCGCTCCGGGCATACCGGTACCATACCAGTAGCATTCTCATTGCAGACCGGACACGGCCTCCCTACCGTCTCGCGGCATGCCGGACCCCCTCACCACCACGGCTTTCGACCCCGCGCTGTGGACCACCCGCGAGATCGCCCACCAGCCCGAGGTCTGGCGCGAGCTGGCCGCGTCCCTGCACCGCGACCGGGAGCGGATCGCCGCGTTCCTCGCCCCGCTGACGGCTCGCGAGGACCTGCGGGTCGTCCTCACCGGCGCCGGCACGTCGGCGTTCGCGGGGCAGATCGTCGCCCCCGCCCTCGCCCGCGCGCTCCGCCGCCGGGTGGACGCCGTGGCCACCACCGACCTGGTCAGCAACCCCCGCGACCACTTCGCCGACGACGTGCCCACGCTGCTGGTGTCCTTCGCCCGCTCGGGCGACAGCCCCGAGTCGCTGGCGGCGGTCCGCCTCGCCGACGAGCTGCTGTCGGAGCCCCACCACCTGGTCCTGACCTGCAACCCGGACGGCGCGCTCTACCGCAGGGCGACCGGCCTGGCGCTGCTGATGCCCGAGGACGCCCACGACCGCGGGTTCGCGATGACCTCCAGCGTCACCTCGATGATGCTGGCCGCGCTGGTCGTCCTCGGCGGGTTCGACGACGTCGCCACGCTCGCGGACGCGGCCGCCACGGCGTTGCCCGCGCTGGAGAAGCTCGACCTGGACGCGGACCGGGTCGTCTACCTGGGCAGCGGCGCGCTCGCCGGGGTGGCGCGCGAGTCCTCGCTCAAGCTCATCGAGCTGACGGCGGGCCGGGTCGTGAGCTACTTCGACACGCCGTTGGGGTTCCGGCACGGGCCCAAGTCGGTGCTCACCGACTCCACGGTCGTCGTCGTGTACCTGTCCAACGACCCGTACACGCGCCGCTACGACCTCGACATCGTCCACGAGCTGCGTCGAGCCCTGCCCGAGGGGCGTGTGGTGTCCGTCGGCTGCCTCGGCGACGACGAGACGTGGTCGTTCCCGACGCTCGGCGGCCTGTCCGACTCGGCGGTCGCGCCGGTGCTCCTGCTGGTCGCCCAGCACCTCGCGCTCGCCCGGTCGCTCGCGCTGGGCGTCGACCCCGACAACCCGTTCCCGGCAAACGAGGTCAACCGCGTCGTGAAGGGAGTCACCATCCATGGACTCGACCAGTGACGACGGGGTGTTCCTCGGTGTCGACGGCGGCGGGACGAAGACGGCGTTCGCGCTGGTCCTCGCCGACGGCACGGTCGCGGCCACCGCGCTCGCGCCCAGCTGCTACTACCTCGGCCAGAGCATCGACCTGGTCCGGGAGGTGCTGAGCGCCGGGGTCGACGCCGTGTGCGCCGACGCCGGGACCACCCCGGACCTGATCACCCACGCGTTCGTCGCGCTCCCCGGCTACGGCGAGGTCAGCGCCGACCTCACGACCCTGGACACCATCCCCGGCCAGGTCCTCGGCCACCCGCGGTACGGCTGCGACAACGACATGGTCGCGGGCTGGGCGGGGTCGCTCGGCGCGGTCGACGGCGTGAACGTGATCGCCGGGACCGGGTCGATGGCCTACGGCGAGCACGACGGCCGACGGCTGCGCGTGGGCGGCTGGGGTGAGCTGTTCGACGACGAGGGCTCGGCCTACTGGATCGCGGTCCGGGGGCTGGCCGCGTTCGCGAAGATGTCCGACGGCAGGCTACCCACCGGTCCCCTGCGCGAGCGCCTGGCGGACCACTTGCGGCTGGCCGCCGACCTGGACGTCGTCGACGTGGTCCTCAACCGCTGGCAGGGCGACCGCGCCCGGATCGCGGCGCTGGCGCGGGTCGTCACGGAGGCGGCCGACGACGGCGACACCGCGTGCCGGGAAATCCTCCGCGACGCCGGGCACGCACTGGCGGGCCTGGTCACGTCCACGATCGCCCACCTCGACTACGGGGCCGACGAGGTCGTCCCCGTGTCGTGGTCGGGCGGCGTCTTCACCAACGAGGCCGTGCGCACCGCGTTCCGCGAGCACCTCGCCGACGCGCCGGTGGACCTGCGCGACCCGCTCCTCCCCCCGGTCCTCGGCGCCGCGCTGCACGCGGCCCGGCTGGCGGGCCGCCCGCTGCACCCCGAGGCCGTCACCAGGTTGCGGGCGCACGCGCCCACCGTGTTCCCAGGAGGCAGTGATGAGTGATCGCGGTTCGACCGGCTGGATCCCCTACGCCGGGCTGCTGGTGCTGTTCTGGGGCGTGTGGGGCGCGTTCTCCGGCGCCCCGACCTCGCTCTACGGCTACCCCAACGAGATGGTGTACATCCTCTGGGCGTTCACCATGCTCATCCCCGCCTTCTTCGCGCTGCGGGGGCAGAAGCTCGACCGGCGGCCGGTCGCGGCCGTGTACGGCCTGGTCGTCGGGCTGACCGGCGCGGGCGGCCAACTGGTGCTGTTCAAGGCGTTGAGCACCGGACCGGCCTACCTGATCTTCCCGCTCATCTCCATCTCCCCCGCCATCACCGTGCTGATGGCCGTGGCGATCCTGCGGGAACGCGTCCGCGGCCTGGCCACGGTCGGGCTGGTCGCCGCGCTGGCGTCGATCGTCCTGTTCAGCATCACCAGCGGGTCCGGTGACGCGACCGGCGGGTCCTGGCTCGTGCTGGCGCTGGTCGTGACGGTCGCCTGGGGCGTGCAGGCCTACTTCATGAAGAAGGCGGCCACGGTCGGGGTGAACGACGCGACGACGTTCGCCTGGATGACGGTCAGCGGCCTGCTGCTGGTCCCGGTGGCCTGGTTCATGATGGGCGACTTCCCCGGCGACGCCCCGTGGCAGGCGCCCGCGCTGACGCTGGGCACGCAGTTGCTCAACGCCGTGGGCGCGCTGTTCCTCGTCATGGCGCTCTCCCGCGGCAAAGCGGCGATCGTCGCGCCGGTCACCAACGCGCTCGCGCCCGTGCTGACCATCGTGCTGTCGCTCATCGCCTACCAGACGTTGCCGACGGTCTACGCGCTCATCGGGATCGTCCTCGCCCTCGGCGGCTCGACGCTCATGGTCTACGCCGACGAGTCCCGCGGCGCGGACCAGGTCCAGCCGGACGGGGCCGTGCTCGACAAGCCCGTCCCCTAGCCCTCGTCCTCCACGCGCACGAGGTGCGCCCGCTCCACGCGGTAGCCGACGCCGCGGACGGTGCCGATGAACTCGGCGCCGTCCCGGCCGAGCTTGGCGCGGATCCGGCGCACGTGCACGTCGATGGTGCGGGTGTCGACCGGCGAGGACATCCGCCACACCCGGTCCATCAGCGCCGACCGCCCGTGCACCCGCCCCGGCTCGCGGCACAGGTGCAGCAGGAGGTCGAACTCCAGCCGGGTGAGCGGCACCGGCACACCGCGGTGCAGGACAAGGCGGGAGGCGGCGAGGACGCGCAGTTCGGGCGCGCCCCGCTGGAGCGGCACCTCGACGTCCAGCTGCGGGATGTCGACGTCCAGGCGGGCCTCGTCGAACGCGGAGCGCAGTGCGGTGGCCACGGTGTCGGCCACCGCCGACGCGCCTGCCGTGCTCGCGCGGATCACCAGGGTGATCTCGACGGTGTCGGGGGAACGGGTGGCGGTCACGGGACGATCCGATCAAGTCCGGTGGCGGCGGTCAACGTCGTCCACGGGCTGGACGGGGCTTGCCCTTCGCCGGGGAACCGGGGCGGGTTGGTGGGCGGGGAGAAGTCGAGGTAGTCTCGATTTAGCCGATCACGACCCCTGCCCGCCGGAGGTCCTCCGTGGAGAACGCTCCCCCGCCCGCGCGTCGACCGGTGCGCGCGGACGGGCGTCGCAACTACGACGCGATCCTGCGGGTCGCTCGGGAATCCTTCCAGGCCAAGGGATCCACGGCCTCGCTGGAGGAGATCGCGGCCGGGGCGGGCGTCGCGGTGGGCACGCTCTACGGGCACTTCGCCACGCGGGAGTCGCTGATCGAGGCCACCACCCGCGACGGCCTGACCGCGCTGCTCGCGCACGGCGAACGGGTGGCGGCGGGCGACGACCCGCTCGGCGCGTTGATGGACTGGACGTGCGAGGCGGTGCTGTTCTCCAGCACGTTCCGCGGCCTGGCCGAGGTGCTGGCGCACGGGCTGCGCGACGAGGACAGCCACTGGCACGCGGGCTGCCTGGCGATGGAGCGGTGCGGCGCCGACCTGCTGCGCGCGGCCCAGGACGCGGGCCGGGTCCGCGGCGACCTCACGCCGCGGGAGCTGTTCAACCTGATCAGCGCCGCGGCGTGGGTGCGCGAGGCCTCCCCCGCCGCGGCCGACGACAGCGGACGACTGCTGGAGCTGTTCGTGGGTGGCATCGCCCGTCCCTGACACTCCGCTGTGGACGGTCGCCGCTAGAGGGGCTCCGCGGCACGGGCCCGGCTCCCGCGGACGGCGTCCAGCCGGTCGCGCAACGCCGTGAGCCTGCCGATCTCCGCGTCCAGCGCGGCGATGCGGCGGTCGACCACCCCGCTCGTCCGCGTGCACACGCCCTCGCCGTAGCGGGGCAGGACGTCGTCCTCCAGCAGGTGCAGGCGATCGGCGCACGCCGCGACGTCCTCCACGGTGAGGCCGTGGGCCAGGAGTTCGCGGATGACCCGCACCCGTGCGACCTCCTGCTCGCCGTACAGCCGTTGGCCGGTGCGGGTGCGCCGCGGCGGGGGCAGGAGCCCGCGCTGCTCGTAGAACCTCAGCGCTCGCGGTGTGGTGCCCGCGGCCGCCGCGGCGTCGCCGATCCTCATCCCGTCCTCCTGCAGCTCCACGACGACCGTGCCGACGTGCTTGCCGCCGATCACGTCGTGCAACGCCTCGGCCGCGTGGTCGATGCCCGGCACGCGGACGTGCGGGAAGGTGATGGCGCCGTCCCGCAGCCACGTGCCGAAGCGCTCGGTCCACTCCGCCTTGGCGCTCGGATCCCCCGGATCGCTGAAACCGCGGAGGGTGATCCCCTTGAGGACGAGCTGGAAGGCGTCCAGTTCGACCGGGGCGACCGCGCCGGACAGGTGCGGGGCCAGTTGAGCGGCCAGGGTGCCGACCAGCACGATCCGCGCGCCGGGGCGGGCGTGGGCGACGGCCGCGCGCAGGTGGTCGCCGCCGACGTTGTCCACCACGACGTCGACCTCCTCGGTGAGCGGGGCTCCGCCGACCAGGACGATGTCGTAGCCCAGGTCCGCGATCATCCGGTCGGCCTTCTCCGGCGAGCCGGTGGTGCCGATGACCCGGCCCGCGCCGAGTTCGCGGGCGATCTGGCCCGCGAGCGAGCCCACTCCCCCGGCCCCGGCCGTGACGAGCACGGTGTCGCCGGGCACGAGTCCGCCGTAGCGGGTCAGCGCGGTGTACGCCGTCCACCCCGACCCGAGGTGGGCCACCGGGTCGGGCAGCGCGTCGCCGAGCGGCACGCAGGCCTCGGCGGGCAGGACCGCGTGCTCGCGCCAGCCCAGCCAGTGGAAGACCAGGTCACCGGGACGCAGCCCGCTGCCCTGCGGCGCGGTGACGACCTCGCCGACGGTCGCGGACGGCGGCGACTCGCCCGGCCGCACCGAGGGCAGCGGCGTGCCCTCGGCCGCGCCGGACAGCAGGGTCCGCAGCCGGGCGGACACCTGGAAGAACCGGTTGCGCACCAGCACCTCACCGGCCGCGGGCGTCGGCACGGGGGTGGTGACGACCTCGAAGTGCTCCGGGCGCGGCAGGCCTTCGGGCACGGCGGCGAGGCGGACTTCACGGGACACGGCGGGCTCCTCCACGGGATCGGGAGCGGGGACGCTAACCCCTGACCCGCGCGTCAGGGTCAAGTCGGACGAACCGGACCTGATCGGCCAAACGTGCCACGACGAACGTCGCTACCGCTCCCGGTGTCCAGCCCGCAAGCTCGACGAGGCTTTCCCAATCCCTGCGGAGGCAGCCTTGTTCTCGAAGAAGTCCACCCTGTCGCTGGCGAGCGCCCTGCTGCTCGCCGGCACCCTGTTGAGCCCGCTGACGGCGTCGGCGGCGCCTGCCGCGACCGTGGCCGCCCCGGACATCCCGGTGGCCAACGTCCAGGCCCACCTCACCAACCTCCAGTCGATCGCCACCGCCAACAGCGGCAACCGGGCGCACGGCAGGCCCGGCTACCGCGCGTCGATCGACTACGTGAAGGCGAAGCTGGACGCGGTCGGGTTCCAGACGTCGTTGCAGCAGTTCACGTCCAGCGGCGCGACCGGGTGGAACCTGATCGCCGACTGGCCCGGCGGCGACACGAACAACATCCTCATGCTGGGCGGCCACCTGGACAGCGTCACGGCCGGTCCAGGCATCAACGACAACGGCACCGGGTCCTCCGGCATCCTCGAGGTCGCGCTGACCGTCGCGGCCCAGCAGTTCCAGCCCGCCAAGCACCTGCGCTTCGGCTGGTGGGGCGCGGAGGAGCTCGGGCTGGTCGGGTCCACGTTCTACGTGAACTCGTTGTCCTCCACCGAGAAGGCGAAGATCAAGACGTACTTGAACTTCGACATGACCGGTTCGCCGAACCCCGGCTACTTCGTCTACGCGGGCGCCAGCCAGCCCTCCGGGTCGGTGGCCGTGCAGCAGATGCTGGTGGACTACTACACGTCGATCGGCGTGCAGACCGAGCTGACCGAGGTCGGCGGGCGCTCCGACCACGCCGCGTTCGCGCGGGCGGGCATCGCCACCGGCGGCACGTTCGCGGGCGCCGAGGTGGTCAAGACCGCCGCGCAGGCCGCCAAGTGGGGCGGCACGTCCGGCGTCGCCTTCGACCGCTGCTACCACCGCTCGTGCGACACGATCGACAACGTCAACGTCCCCGCGCTCGACCGCAACACCGACGCCATCGCCCACGCCCTGTGGACGCTGGCCCAGGGGACGCCGCCGCCCACCGGCCCGAAGTTCGAGAACACCACCGACGTGACGATCCCCGACCTGACCACGGTCGAGAGCCCGATCACCGTCTCCGGCGTCACGGGCAACGCCCCGGCCGCGCTGGCCGTCAGCGTGGACATCACCCACACCTACCGAGGCGACCTGGTGATCGACCTGGTCGCCCCGGACGGCACCCCGTTCCGGCTGAAGTCGTCCGGCAGCGACAGCGGCGACGACGTCGTCGCGACCTACACGGTCAACGCCTCCGGCGAGGTGGCCAACGGCGTGTGGAAGCTCCGGGTCCAGGACGTGGCCCGCCAGGACACCGGCCGGATCAACGGCTGGTCGCTCCAGTTCTGACCTGACACCTCCGGTCGGTGGTGAGGCTCCCGAGCCCCACCACCGACCGGATGCTCAGGCCCCCGCGACCGCCACCCGCACCGGCTCGGCGGCGCGCGGCGTGGCCGCGGGCGTCGGGCGGGGTGCGGTGGTGGGGCGCTTGGCCGGGAAGTCGTTGGGCAGGGCCAGCCTGATGACCTTGCGCCACGCGGAGGCGACCTGCTTGGGCAGCGAGCCGGTGGTGTAGGTCAGGCCGTAGCGCTCGAACAGGTTCCGCACCACCGGGGCGATCTCCTGGTAGCGGTTGCTCGGCAGGTCGGGGAACAGGTGGTGCTCCACCTGGAACGACAGGTTGCCCGTCATGATGTGCATGAGCGGGCCGCCGCTGATGTTCGCCGAGCCCAGCATCTGGCGCAGGTACCACTCGCCGCGGGTCTCGCCCTCGATCGACGTGCGCTCGAAGGTCTCGACGCCCTCGGGGAAGTGGCCGCACATGATGACCGAGTGGGTCCACAGGTTGCGGATGAGGTTGGCCGTGAGGTTCGCGGCCAGCGTCGTGGGGGCGGACGGGCCGGACAGCAGCGGGTGGACGAGGTAGTCCTTGGCGGCCTGGCGGCGGACCTTGCGCAGCGTCGCGGACAGGCGTTCGCGGAAGCCGGGGTCGTTGCGGCGCTTCTTGCTGCTGAGGTTCTTGCCCAGCTCCAGGTCGTACGCGGCGATGCCGTACTGGAAGAAGATCGCGTTGATCAGGTTCCACAGCGGCTGCCCCAGGTGGGCGGGGTACCACTTCTGGCCCTCGTCGACGCGCATGATGCCGTAGCCGAGGTCGTTGTCCTTGCCCAGCACGTTCGTGTACGTGTGGTGCAGCTCGTTGTGCGAGTGCTTCCACTGGTCGGCGGGCGAGGCGTGGTCCCACTCCCACGTGGTGGAGTGGATCTTCGGGTCGCGCATCCAGTCCCACTGGCCGTGCATGACGTTGTGGCCGATCTCCATGTTCTCCAGGATCTTGGCCACGGCCAGCGCCGCCGTCCCGACGAACCACGCGGGCTTGTAGCGGGACGCGAGCAGCACCGCGCGGCCGCCCATCTCCAGCGCCCGCTGGGTCTTGATGACCTTGCGGATGTACGCGGCGTCGCTCGCGCCGCGACTGGCGATCACCTTCTCCCGCAACGCGTCCAGCTCGCGGCCCAGGTTCTCGACGTCCTCGGCGGTCAGGTGCGCGATCGGGTTGTGGTCCTGCTTCTGGATCGTGGTCATGGCGTCCTCAGGTGAAGGGGGTCAGATGCCGAGGTGGCAGGGGCCCGCCGCGGCGGACACGCAGGTCTGGACGGGGATGGCGTCGCCGTCGACGGCGGTGGTGACGTGGCCGTTGCGCAGGTCGCGCACCGAGCCCTCGCGCAGCGGGATGACGCAGCCGAAGCAGATGCCCATCCGGCACCCGGACGGCATGAGCACGCCGTTGGCCTCGCCGGTGTCGAGCAGCGAGGTGGCCGCGTCGGCCTCGGCGGTGACGCCGGTGTCGGCGAAGGTGACCGTGCCGCCGTCGCCCACGGCGAGCACGACCGGCCGGAACCGCTCGGTGCGCAGCTCCAGGCCCGCGGCGTCGTAGGTCTCCTGCAACGCGTCGAGCAGGCCGTTCGGGCCGCACGCCCACGTCTGCCGCGTCGCGAAGTCCGGGACCAGCTCGGCCAGCCGCGCCGGGGTGAGCCGACCGTCGACGGCGGTGTGCACCTCGACCAGCCGCAACCCGCCGCGGGCGGCGAGCGCGCGCAGCTGGGCGCCGAAGACGACGTCCTCGGGCCGGGGCGCGGAGTGCACGAGCACGACGTCGTCGAGCCGCCCGACGCCGTCGCGGAGCATGCCCATCACCGGGGTGATGCCGCTGCCCGCCGTGACGAAGAGGGCCTTCGCGGGCCGGTCGCGCGGCAGAGTGAAGTCGCCCGCGGCCTGGTCGAGGTGCACGACCGTCCCGACCTTGGTCCGGCGGACGAGCTGGGTCGACACGACGCCGTCCGGCACGGCCGTGACCGTGACGGTGATGACGCCGTCGGGGCGCGGCGGCGAGGTCAGCGAGTACGAGCGCCACTGGCGGACGCCGTCGACCTCGACGCCGAGCCGCACGTACTGGCCCGCGGTGTGGCCCGCCCAGCCGCGACCGGGGGGATGGCGAGCGACACGGCGTCACGGGTCTCCTGGCGCTGCCCGACGATCCGGCCGCGCAGGCCGCCGCCGCCGTGCAGCGGGTCGAGCAGCTCCCAGAAGTCACTGGGCACGAGCGGCGTGGTGACGAGCTCGGCGAACCGGCGCGCGCGGTGGCGCAGCGAGGCCGTGGCCGGAGTCCGTGTTGTCGACATGACTCCAGCGTGTCAACATCGTGAGGTAAATTCCTGTGCCTTCGACGTGAATCGAGCCCCGTTCTTTGTCCCCTGCGAACAATGAGTTCCAGCTTCCCGCGTCGGTGGCGGCGGCGATGCGGTCCGAGCTGGCCTCGGTCGCCGAGCACACGGTCGCGGCCGTCGTCGACGACGTGCCCGCGTACGCCGAGGTCTTCACCGGCGGGACGGGCCGGACGATCGAGCGGGCCGTGCAGCTGGCGCTGGGCGGGTTCCTGGAGCTGACGGCGGGCACGGCGGGCGCGGACGCGGGCACTCCCCTGGGCCCGGCGCTGGACGGCGCGTACGCGCTCGGGCGCGGCGAGGCCCGCAGCGGCCGGTCGATGGACGCGCTGCTGGCGGCCTACCGCATCGGCGCGCGGGTGGCGTGGCGGGAGCTGAGCGCCATCGCGGCGGCCGAACGCCTGCCGTCCGGCGAGATGGCCCGGTTCGCCGAGCGGCTGTTCGCCTACATCGACCAGCTCTCGGCGTTGAGCGTGGCCGGTCACGCCGACGAGCTGGCCACCACCGGCCGGGTCCGCCAGCAGTTCCTGGACCGGCTGGCGCGCGGCCTGCTCACCGGTAGTTCCCCCGACGCGCTGGTGTCGGCGGCGGAACGGGCGGGGTGGGAGCCGCCGCGGTCGCTGACCGCCGTGATCGTCCCGGAGGCGCGGGCACGCGGCGTGCTGGTGCGGCTGGACCCGCGCACCCTCCAGGCCGACGACGAGGTCCCGGAGACGGGGTTGACGGTGCTCCTGGTCCCCGACGTCGAAGGCCGGTCCCGGCCCGCGCTGACCGGCGCGCTCGTCGGCGTGGGCGCGGTGCTCGGTCCGGCGCGGCCGTGGACGCGGGTGCGGTCGTCGTACCTGCGGGCCCAGCGGGCGGTGCGGCTCGGCCTCCAGCCGACCGGAATCGCCCCGCTGGACACCGAGCAGCGGCTCGCGGACCTGGTCCTGCGGTCCGACCCCGAGGCGCTGGACGACCTGCGCGCCCAGGTGCTGGCCCCGCTGGACGGTCTGCGGTCCGGCCCGCGGGTCAAGCTGGTGGAGACGCTGCGCTCGTGGCTGCTGCACCACGGCAGGCGCGACGAGATCGCCGCGGACCTGTTCGTGCACCCGCAGACGGTCCGCTACCGCATGAGTCAGCTGCGCGAGCTGTACGGGTCGAGGCTGGAGGACCCGACGACCGTGCTGGAGCTGACCATCGCACTGGGCTCGGCCAGGACGGACGGCGAGCCTTGAGCGGGCTCCGACCGCTCCACGCGGACCGCGGCGATGCCGCCCAGGATCAGCGCCCCGCCGAAGAACTGGAGGGGCGTCAGCTCCTCGCCCAGCAGCAGCCAGGCGAACAGCGAGGCCGAGACGACCTCCAGCAGGCCGACGAACGACGCCACCCGCGACCCGAGGAGCCCGGACGCGGTGATGCCCGCCGCGTAGGCCAGCGCCGTGCCGATGACGGCGACGATGACCAGCGGGACCCACCACGGCGTGGCGGAGCCGAACAGCGGCAGGTCGCCGAACGAGGTCGTGAACGGCAGCAGCCCGGACACCCCGACCAGCGCGAGGACGGGGACGGCCAGCAGCAGCCCGGCCCCGGCGAGCGCGACCGGCGGGAGGCCGTCGCTCGGCCGGGCGGCGATGACGAAGTAGACGGCGCAGCCGATCGCCGCGCCGAAGGCGACCAGCAGGCCGACCGGGTCGACGGCCTGGATCGCGCCGGGGCCGATCACCAGCACCAGGCCGACGGCCGCGAGCACCGAGCCGACCAGCACGGCCGGTCCCGGCGTCCGGCGGGTGCTCGCCCAGGCGAACCCGACCAGCAGCAGCGGGGCGAGGAACTCGATGAGCAGCGCGGTCGCGACCGGGATGCGCTGGATGGCGGCGAAGTAGAGGACCTGGGTGATCGCCACGCCGACGACGCCCATGCCGACGACCCGCCAGCGCGCCCGCCACAGGGCGTTCCACCGGCCGCGCAGCGACACGAGGACGAACGGGAGGAGCACGGTGCCCGCGATGAGCGCGCGGACCGTGACGGCCGCGACCGGGGACCAGCCCGCTTCCAGCAGCGGCTTCAGCAGCGCGCCGGACGTGCCGAACGCGAGGAAGGAGATCGTGGCCGCCACCAGACCCGTGGACGTCGGCGAGAACCTCATGCTGCCTCCAATGACCAGGTCTGTCATGACCTAACCTGCTTGATGCCCCTGACGCTAAGTCCCACCCGAGTAAGGAGTCAAATTGCATTTTGCCCCTGACACGGAGGAGTCCCTCAGCTTCATGGTCTCCCTCTGCAACACCGACCCCGGAGCGTCGCGGAACGGTGACGACGAGTTGGCGACCGTGGACCTGCTGGGCGCGATGCTGGCCCGATACCCCTACACCGGGCGAATAGACCACGACGAGGCCGAGCTGCGGGACGTGCACCGGACGCGCGCCCTCGTGCGGCGGGTGTGGACCCTCGACCGCGACGAGGCCGTCGAGGCGGTGAACAAGATCCTCCGCGACGCGAAGGCGCTGCCGTACCTGACCCGGCACGACGACCTCGACTGGCACATGCACGCGACGGACCCGGACGCGCCGCTCGCCGAGCGCTTGGTCGTGGAGGCGGCGTTGGCGCTGATGGACGTGATCCGGATGAACGAGATGGACCGGCTGCGGATCTGCGCGGCGGACGACTGCACGGGGCTCGTGCTCGACCTGTCCCGCAACGGGGCCAAGCGGTTCTGCAGCGTGCGGTGCGGCAACCGGATGAACATGATCGCCTTCCGCGAGCGCCAGGCGGGCGGCACGTGACCGCCCGCCCGACGGTCGAACGGGCCGGTGGTGCGCGCGGCCCACAGCGCCGTCCGCGCGGCGTCGACCTCGGTGTCGTCGTCCCCGATCACTGCCGCGACCGGGCAACCGGCCTCGATACCGGGCGCGGCCCGGCAGGTCTCGGCGAGGCGAAAGCCCTCGCGGATCGCGGATGGGAACACGGCACGGGCCTCCGGCGTCGCCGGCAGTTCCCCGCCGGTCCCGCCGAGCCAGGGCAACTCGGCCACCTCGGCGTCGTCCGGCAGCAGGTGCACAGCGCCCTCCGGCGGGTCCGACGGGGCACGCCGACCCGACACCACGAGTCCACTCAGGACCCGGCCGTGCCGGACCTCCTCCAGCCGCGCCACCTCGTACTCCACGAGCGCGCCGAAGCTGTGTCCGAACAGGACGGTCGGCCGCTCGTCGAGGGCCGCGACCGCCCCCGCGACCGCCGGAGCGAGACGACGATCACCCCGAAGGCGGACGCGCGTCACAGCCACCGCGGGAGGCGAGGTCGCGGCGCGGTTGATAAGGTCGAGGTGTGGCAGGTGAAGACGACATCTCCGGGTGATTCCCGGTAGGAGCAGGCCCCGGCGTGACGCCGCTGGGCCGCCTTCGTCGTCCCCAGCACGCCAGCGGAGCCCCGTGGCCCGCTCCACCTCCTGAGGTCTCATCAGCATGTCCGACGCCTTCGTCGTCTGTTCCGCCCTGTCCTTCTCCTGGCCGGACGACACCCCCGTCTTCGACGGCCTGTCGTTCTCCGTCCCCGGTGGCCGCACCGGGCTCGTCGCCCCGAACGGGGCCGGGAAGTCCACCCTGCTCAAGCTGATCGCGGGCGAGCTGCGGCCGTCGTCCGGCGGCGTGTCCGTCGACGGCGTCCTCGGCTACCTCCCGCAGGACCTGCCGCTGGTCGCGGGCCTCTCGGTGGCCGAGGTGCTCGGGGTCGCCCCGGTGCTGCACGCCCTGCGCGCGGTCGAGTCCGGCGACGTCGCCGAGGAGCACTTCACCACGATCGGCACCGACTGGGACGTCGAGGAGCGCACCCGCGCCCAACTCGACCGCCTGGGACTCGGCGACATCGACCTCGACCGGTCCCTCGACACCCTGAGCGGCGGGCAGGTCGTGTCGCTGGGGCTCGCGGCCCAACTGCTCAAGCGGCCGGACGTGCTGCTGCTCGACGAGCCCACCAACAACCTCGACCTGGACGCGCGGCACCGGCTCCACGCCGTGCTCGACGACTGGCACGGCTGCCTGCTCGTGATCAGCCACGACCGCGAGCTGCTCGATCGGATGGACCGGATCGCCGAACTGGACGGCGGCGAGATCCGGTTCCACGGCGGGAACTTCACCGACTACGAGCGGGCCGTGGACGCCGAGCGCGAGGTGGCGGAGAAGAACATCCGCAACGCCGAGCAGGAGGTCAAGCGGGAGAAGCGCGAGATGCAGCAGGCGCGCGAACGGGCCGCCCGCCGGTCGAGCAACGCCGCCCGCACCCTCGGCAGCGCGGGCCTCCCCCGGATCTTCGCCGGGACCATGAAGCGCAACGCGCAGGAGTCCGCGGGCAAGGCGGACGGCACGCACGCGGCCAGGGTCGGCGCGGCCAAGGAGAAGCTGGACCGCGCCGAACGGGCGTTGCGCGACGACCAGAAGATCACCCTGGAGCTGCCGCGGACGGCCGTCCCGGCGGGTCGCACGCTCTTCCTCGGCGAGGCGCTGCACGCCCGTCGCGGCGAGCGCGACCTGTTCCAGGGCCTCGACCTGGCGATCCGCGGTCCGGAGAGGATCGCGCTGACCGGGCCGAACGGCTCCGGGAAGTCGACGCTGCTGCGGATCGTGCAGGGCGACCTCGCCCCCGTGAGCGGTGCCACGACCAGGGCCGACGGCCGGATCGCGTACCTGTCGCAGCGGCTCGACCTGCTCGACGACGAGCGGACGGTGGCCGAGAACCTGGCGGTGTTCGCGCCGGAGATGCCGCCCGCGCAGCGGATGAACCTGTTGGCGCGCTTCCTGTTCCGCGGGTCCAGGGCGCACCTCCCGGTCGGCGTGCTGTCCGGCGGGGAACGGCTGCGCGCCACGCTGGCGTGCGTCCTGTACGCCGAGCCCGCCCCGCAACTGCTGTTGCTGGACGAGCCCACCAACAACCTCGACCTGGTCAGCACCGGCCAGCTGGAGAGCGCGCTCAACTCCTACGAGGGCGCGTTCGTCGTCGTCAGCCACGACGAGCGCTTCCTCCGGGAGATCAGGATCGACCGCAGGCTGCGACTGGAGAACCACGTGCTGATCGAGACGGGCGCGCCCGATGCCTGAGACCGCGCTGATCGCCTATGACCTGGTGCGCGACCTGGGAGGACGCCGGGTGCTCGACGGCCTGTCCCTCACCGCCGCTCCCGGTCACCGCGTCGGCCTGATCGGCGAGAACGGCGTGGGCAAGTCGACCCTGCTGCGGCTGCTCGCAGGCGTCGACGAGCCCGACCGCGGCAGCGTCGAACGCCCGGACGACCTCGGCTACCTGGGCCAGGAGATGCCGTACGACCCGCGGCTCCCGGTCTCCGCCGTGATCGACGACGCCTTGGCCGAGTCGCGCGAGGACCTCGCCGAACTCGACCGGCTCGCAGGCCTGCTCCACGACGAGCGGCACCTCGCCGAGTACGCCGACCGGCTGGAACTGGCGCAGCGCCGGGAGTCCTGGGACGCCGACCGGCGCGCGGAGACCGTCCTCTTCGGACTCGGACTCGGCGGTCTCGCGCACGACCGGCCCCTCGGAACGCTGTCCGGCGGGCAGCGTTCCCGGCTGTCGCTGGCGGCACTGCTGGTCCGGCGGCCCGCGGCGCTGGTGCTCGACGAGCCGACCAACCACCTCGACGACGCGGGCGCGGCCTTCCTGGAAGCCCGGCTCCGCGAACTGCCCGGTGTCGTTGTGGTCGCCAGCCACGACCGAACGTTCCTCGACGCCGTGTGCACCGAGCTGATCGACCTCGATCCGGCGATCGACTGGCCGACGCGGTTCGGCGGCGGCTACAGCGACTACCTCGCGTGGAAGCGCGCCGAGCGCAACCGGTGGCTCGAACAGCACGCCGACGAGCAGGAGCGCCTGACCGCGTTGCGGGACACCCTCGGCGTGACCGCGGGCCGGTCCATCCCGAACCGGGTGAAGAGCGACAACGAGAAGATGGGCTACGGGAACGCGGCGGGCCGGGCGCAGGCCCGGATCGCCCGCCGCGTCCGCAGCACCACCCGCAAGCTGGACGACCTGGAACGCCGCCAGGTCGACGCTCCCCCGAGCCCACTCCGCTTCCACCCCGAAGCGGTCGCCGAACAGGCCCCGGACGAGGTCCTGGTGGCGTTGCGCGAGGTCCACGTGCCGGGCAGGCTCACCGTGGCCCACCTCGACGTCACCGCATCCGAACGCCTGCTGGTCACCGGCCCGAACGGCGCGGGCAAGTCCTCGCTGCTGGCCGTGCTCGCGGGCAAACTCGACGCGACCGGCGTGACCCGCACCCCGGACCTCCGCGTCGGAATGCTCAGCCAGGACACCGCCTTCAAACGCCCCGAGCGCACCGCCCGCGAGGCCTACGACGCCGTACTGGGCCCGGCTCGCGCCGAGACGATCCCCCTCGACTCCCTCGGCCTGCTCGACCCGTGGGACACGGACAAACCCGTGGGCACCCTCTCGGTGGGCCAACGCAGACGCCTCAACCTGGCCCTCCTCGTAGCCCGCACCCCCCAACTCCTGCTCCTCGACGAACCCACCAACCACCTCTCCCCCGTCCTCTGCGACGAGCTGGAGGAAGCCTTGGGCACAGGCCCAGGCGCGATCGTCATCGCCAGCCACGACAGAAGACTCCGCAGCCGCTGGCAGGGCACCGAACTCCACCTCACCCGCTAACCAATTTTCTGTACTTGCCGGTCCATTTTTAAATGCCCACTCTGGAGGCATGTCACTAGACCAGTACTTCCTGTTGGGGCGTTCCGGCCTTCGCGTCAGCCGGTTGACGCTGGGCACGATGAACTTCGGCACCAGCGGTTTCCATGCCGCGTACGGCAAGACCGAGGACGAGGCCCGGCCCATCTTCCAGCGCTACCTCGACGCGGGCGGCAACGTCCTCGACACCGCCGACTTCTACACCGCGGGCGAGAGCGAGACGATCCTCGGCAACCTCATCGCGGAGACCGGGACCCGCGACCGGCTCGTCCTCACGACGAAGTTCACCAACAGCGTCGACCCCGGCGACCCGAACGCGGGCGGCAACGGCCGCAAGCACATGATCCGCGCCGTCGAGGCGTCACTGCGCCGCCTGCGCACCGACTACCTCGACCTGTTCCTGCTGCACACGTGGGACCGCGTCACCCCCATCGAGGAGGTGCTGCGCACGTTCGGCGACCTCGTCAAAGCGGGCAAGATCCGCTACGCGGGCCTGTCGGACGTGCCCGCCTGGTACGCAGCCCGCGCCCAGTCGCTGGCCGAGGCGCACTCCCTCGTGCCGATGATCAACCTCCAACTCCCGTACTCCCTGATCGACCGGGCGATCGAGGTGGAGCACGTCGCGGCGGGCCGCGAACTCGGCCTCGGCATCACGGCGTGGAGCCCGCTCGCGGGCGGGTTCCTCACCGGCAAGTACCGCCAGGGCGCAGCCGGTGACGGCCGCTTCGGCGACGGCGGCGAGTGGACCGAACGCCAGTGGGACCTGCTGAAGACCCTCGAGTCCGTCGCGGACGAACTGGGCGTCACGATGGCGCAGGTAGCGCTGAACTGGGCGGCAACCCAGCCGGGGATCGCCTCCGCGATCGTCGGCGCGAGCAGCGCCACCCAACTCGACTCCACCATCGCTGCACTCGACTTCGACCTGCCGCCCGAGCTGCGGACCGCACTGGACGAGGCGAGCGCCGTGCCGCCCGAGTCGCTGTACCGGATGTTCACGCCGAACTACCAGGAATGGCTGGTCAGCACGGGTTCCAAGGTCGGCGACAAGCCCACCGGCTACCTCCCGCCCGTGCGCAACTGGGTGTGACCCGAAGCGCCGGACGTCTCAGGCGGGACGTCCGGCGCTGGTCCGCAGGTAGTCGAGGCACAGGTCCATCGCCGCCTCCAGGTGCTTCGACGACCCGGTCGACATCAGGATCGCCACCCCACCCTGGATCGCCGCGATGACGGCCCCCGCAGCACGGTCCGGGTCGACGTGACGACCGATCAGCCCGTCGGCCTGCATGTGCTCGACCCCGGCCCGAACCTCGCCCTGCCACTGGTCGAGCAACCGCAGGGTGACCTCCTGCGCCGCGGGCGTGTGCCGCCCGACCTCGGTGATCAGCACCCCCAGCGGACAGTGCACGCCCTGCCGCCGGTACCGCTCGACCACGACGTCCCGCCACTCCGCCCACGCGGCCCACGTCGTGAGCCGCCCGAGCTGCGGCTGCTGGTCCTCGATCACCCGGTCGGCCTCCCGCTGCGCCACGGCCAGCAGCAGCTGCTCCTTCCCCTCCGGGAAGTAGTGGAAGAGCTGACTCTTACCGGTACCGCTCCGCGCCCCCACGTCCTCCAACGTGACCGCGGTGACCCCCCGCTCACGAATCTCGGCGGCGGTGGCGTCGACGATCCGCTGCCGAGTCGCCGCACCCTTCTTCGTGAGCACAGACCCTCCCAGCTTTGTACCAAGGAGTACAGACTATCCGACCGGCCCCGTGGAGTCCCGAACCACGAGCGTCGTCGACAACTCCAGGTGCAACGCCTCCGGCCGATGCCCGTCCAACACCCGCACGAGCTGGGTCACGGCGATCCGCCCCATCTCCGCCAACGGCTGCCGCACGGTGGTCAACGCGGGCGTGGTGGCCCGACTGAGATCGATGTCGTCGAACCCGGCGATCGACACGTCCTCGGGCACCCGCAACCCCCGCTCACGCGCGGCCCGCAACGCCCCCACAGCAAGCTTGTCGTTGAAGCACACGAGCGCCGTGGGCGGATCCACGTCGTCCAGCAACTCACCACCCGCCCGCACCCCCGCGTCCACGGTCGGCTCCACGTGCCGAATCCGCCGAGGATCAGGCAGCACACCCACAGCAGCCAGCGCCGCGTGGTGACCAGCCGCCCTGGCGTCACTCGCCAACCACTCCTCCGGCCCCGCGATCACCCCAACACGACGGTGCCCCAGTTCCACCAGATGCGTAGCCACCAACCGCGCGCCGGAAAAATGCGCGGCCGACACCGCCGCCACATCCGGCGGCGGAGGCGTCCGCGGATCCACCACCACGAACGGAAACCCGGTCCGCGCCAACGCGACCAGCTGCTCCCCGTCCTCCGGCGGCAGAATCAGAATCGCCGACCCGACCCCCACCTCATCGGGCAACGCACCAAGAGCACCACTCCGCTGGCCCGCCTCACCCGCGTCGAGCACCATCCGCAGCCCGTGCAGCCGCAGGGTCTCCGCGATCGACGAGACGATCAGCCCGAAGTAGTCGGTCAGCAGGTACGGACACCGCACGTGGACCGCGCCGCGCGGCCGGTCGTCCTGCCGGTGCTTCTCCACGGCCTGGAGCACCAGCTCACGAGTCCGAGGAGCCACGTTGACGTGGTCGTTCAGCACGCGGGACACCGTGGCGATCGAGACCCCGGTTTCCGCGGCGATGTCCCGCACCCTCGTTCGCCGCTCCACTGGATCACTATAACCGCCAGCTCCTGACCTGCCTCTTGACGCTGAACCGGGCCGACGTGTTCCATGATGGAACGACTTGTTACATCCTGATTGATGCCCTGTTACACATCGGGACGGGTGGCTCATGAGAAGAACCGCGTACGGCGTCGCGGCAGCAGTGGTCCTGACCTTGGCGAGCACGACGTCCGGCCAGGCAGCGGCCCCGAACCACGACACACCCCGCGCACGGGTGTGGGTGACAACCCCCGACCGGGCAGAGTTGATGACCGAACGCGACCCCGTCGCGTTCACCTCCAGCACGTCCACCCACCCCACGATCGTGGTCGACCCGAACCAGACCTTCCAACGGATGGACGGCTTCGGCGCGTCCATCACCGACTCCTCAGCGGCAGTCCTGAGCGGCCTGACCCCAGCCGTCCGCGACGACACCATGCGCAAGCTGTTCGACCCGAAACGCGGCATCGGCGTGAGCTTCCTCCGCCAGCCGGTCGGCTCCTCGGACTTCACCGCGGCGGCCCAGCACTACACCTACGACGACGTCCCACCAGGCCAAACCGACTTCCCGCTCAAGAACTTCACCATCGCGGCGGACCAACAACGCGTCCTCCCCCTGCTCCGCCAGGCAAAACGCCTCAACCCAGCGGTGAAGGTCATGGGCACCCCGTGGAGCCCACCCGCGTGGATGAAAACGGGCGACTCCCTGGTAGGCGGCCGCCTCAAGGACGACCCGGCCGTCTACGACGCCTACGCGCGTTACCTGGTGAAGTACGTGAAGGCCTACGAATCCGCAGGCGTCCCCATCGACTTCCTGTCAGTGCAGAACGAACCCCAGAACCGCACCCCGTCGGCCTACCCGGGCACCGACATGCCCGTCGCACAACAGCTGAAGGTCATCGAGGCACTGGGCCCGAAGCTGCGCGTAGCCAGCCCCCGCACCAAAATCCTGGCCTACGACCACAACTGGCAAACCCACCCAGGCGACGTGGCAGGCACCCCACCGGGCTCCTCCCCGGAAACCGACTACCCGTACCAAATCCTCCGCGGCCCAGCGGCCCGCTGGATCGCAGGCACCGCCTACCACTGCTACGCAGGCTCCCCAGCAGATCAGACAGCACTGCACAACACGTTCCCCGACAAGGGAATCTGGTTCACCGAGTGCTCAGGCTCCCACGGCCCAACCGACCCACCGGCCAAGGTCTTCAACGACACCCTCAGGTGGCACGCCCGCAACGTCGTGCTGGGCACCACCCGCAACTGGGCCAAGTCGGCGGTCAACTGGAACATCGCCCTCGACAGCACCGGCGGCCCCCACAACGGCGGCTGCGACACGTGCACGGGTTTGGTCACCGTCCAGCCTGATGGCACCGTCACCACAGACGCCGAGTACTACACCATCGGCCACCTGTCGAAGTTCGTGAAGCCAGGCGCCACCAGAATCGCCAGCACCTCTTTCGGCACCACAGGCTGGAACGGCCAGATCATGGACACGGCCTTCCGCAACCCGGACGGCTCCACCGCTCTCGTCGTCCACAACGAGAACGACGCCCCGCGCACGTTCGCGGTGAGCGTGGGCACTAAGCAGTTCGAGTACACCCTGCCTGGCGGGGCTCTGGCGACCTTCACCTGGCCGCAGGACCTCCGGTCCCGCTTCGACGCGGTTCCTCTCACTGGAGCTACCGCCACGTCTGTGCCCGCTGGTGACGGCGCGGCGTTCATCGCGGACGACGACGCCTCGACGCGCTGGTCCAGCGGAGCTGCTCAGGCGGCGGGGCAGTACGTTCAGCTGGACCTCAAGTCGCGCAAGCAGTTCAGCCGGGTCGCCATCGACAGCGGCGGCTACGAGGGCGACTACGCGCGCTCGTGGCAGCTGTCGTCCAGTGCGGACGGCACGACGTGGCGCACCCTGGCCACCGGTACCGCCACTGGCCAGCTGACGACGGTCGACGTCCGTCCCACGTCCGCCCGGTACCTGCGCGTCACGTCGACGGGCACGGCAGCGAACTGGTGGAGCCTCGCCGACATCCGCCTGTACCGCTGATGCCCGCTGGTCCCGGCCGCCTCTACCGGCTGGGACCAGCGTGGCCGGGTCGTCCGCCTGCGGCTTCCAGCCCGCCCACCCAGCGGCTTCGATTCCCAGCCCGCTGTGTCCGATTTGATTTGGGGCCCCTAGATTTGCCCCTTGATCGGGCCAAAAGGCAGTGCCCCAAAGCCCTGCCCGATCTCCAATTTTAAGGGGCAAATCCCCCAAATAAAATCGGACACGAACCAACCAGCCAGCCCCAGCAGGTAGGCAATCGGCCCTCAAACAGACTGCCGCAGGCAACCCTGCGCCGTCGACGAGCAGCAGGCCTGCCGCAGGCAACCCTACGATCGAACCACCACAGACCGCCTGCCGCAGGCAACCTGAAACTGAAGCACTGCCGGTCTGACCTTCACCGCCCGCCCACATCGGCAGCCGCAGCCAGCGGGCCCCCGGCCCCAACGAGACCCCGTGACCAACCCGACCACCCACATCCAAATTGCACCGTACGCAACCGCACCAAATCTTCCGACCCCCGGCCGGCACTAGCACCGCACCCCAACCGCACCATGCCGGCAGGTTCTTTCAACCCCCACCCCTGGCAGCCCCCGATTATTTTTGCGCCCCCACCCTCTTTCGCTTTGTCAAGGCGTCTTTCCAGCCTTGACAAAGCGAAAGAGGGTGGGATAATCGGCGCAATCGGGGGTCAGCCCCCAAACCCGACACCCACCCCCACAGACGGACTCCAGACGCACTCCAGCACCCAGTCCTAAGATCATCCCCATGCCTCTTCGCCGGACCTCCCGGACCTCACGGATGGCCGTGGCCACTGCCACCGCCCTGACCCTCGCCCTCATGGGCGCAGCGGAGGCGAGCGCAAGAACTCCCACCAGAACCCCCACCCAGGTGCTGTTCCTCAACCACACCTACGGCGTCCTGGACCGAGAAACAGCCGACGCCATCGAAGCCTCGCCCTACCTCCGCACCTTCGCCAACTTCCAACTCCGCACCACCACGGGCTCGGGCGGCGAGAAGTGGACCGCCCGCTACCTGATGGGCCGCGAGACCTACTTGGAACTGTTCGGCGTAGGCGACGTCCCAGGCCAGGACGGCACCTTGGGCTCAGCGGGAATGGGCCTCTCCACCGAACAAGAAGGCGACCTCTCGACGGTCGAGGACCGTCTACGAAAAGCAGGCATCACCCCCATCAACTTCCGCCAGACGAGGGACTTCGGCGACGGCGTCCCGGTCCCGTGGTTCGACGCCGTCTACACCACGGAGCAGTACGACTCCTTCGGCGCGTGGGGCATGGAGTACCTGCCGAGCTACTTCGCCGACCCCCGCAGCGACACCGAACCCCCGGACCACCCCGGCGACGTCAGCCGTGAGCGCTACCTCTCCGACGACTACCGCGACCACCTCATGCGCGACGTGTCGTCCGTCCGCCTGGCAGTGACCCAGAAGGACCTCCAAGCCACCACCCCCCTCCTCCGGGCGGGCGGCTTCACCGTCCACACCCTCCCCCAGGGGATCGTCGCCACGCGCAACGGCACCACCCTCCGCTTCGACACGACCACCCGCGACCACACGGGCCTGAAGCGGATCGACCTCACCCTCAACCACCCCGCACCCCCCAGGCACCTGCGGATCGGCCACTCCACCCTCACCATCGGCCCAGGCGCCCACGCCACCTGGACGTTCGACTAGCCCCCTGACCGAGAACCCCCCAACCGGGCCCGCAACTCCCCGGTCATCGGCGACCCCAACTCCTCGCAGATCGCCAACGACCGCGCCCAGTACTCCCGCGCCTCCGACGACGACCCCAACCCCTCCGACACATCACCCAGATTCGTCAGGGTCCGCGCCTCCCCCCACTGGTCCCCGGTCTCCGTCCACACGGCCAACGCGTCCCGATACCGCTCTACGGCCGCGTCAGGCCGCCCCAAATCCCGGTACGTGTCCCCAAGGCTGTTGGACGTCTGCCCCTCACCCCACCGGTCCCGGATCTCCCGCCGGAGCACCAACGCCCGGTGCAGGTACTCGTGCGCCTCGTCGAGCCGCCCCAACCCCCGGCACGACTCCCCGACGCAGTGCAGCGCGAGCCCTTCCCCGTGCCGGTTGCCAATCGTCCGGAACGCGGTGATCGCTGCCCTCGAACACGTCAACGCCTCGTCGAACCGCGCCAACTCCCAGTAGGCGATGCCCTTGCTCCCCAGCGTCCACCCTTCGCCGTGCAGATCCCCGATCTCCCCGCCACACGACCAACGACAGGTCGTACGCCTCCAGCGCATCGTCGTAGCGCCGCAGATCGCGGTAAGCCGTCCCCAACCCGCTCAAGATCCACGCCTCCCCCAACCGCGCACCGACCAACCGCGCCGACGCCAACCCCGCCCGATAGGTGGCGATCCAGTCCGCCCACGGCGTTCGAATGGTGAAATACCCCCACAACGCCACCGGCAACTTCCACGCGACATCGTGGTTCCCGGTCTCAGCGGCCTGCCGAGTAGCCGCCACCAGGTTCGCCCGCTCGACCTCGCACCACTTCCGCGCCCCGCTGTGGCTGCCGAGATCCGGCACGGCAACACCCACCGCCGCGTCCAACGGCACATGGCGACGCTGTGGACTGAACCACCGATCGGCGACATCAGCCGTGCGCAGGTACCACTCCAACACCCGCCGCACCGCCGCGGCCCGATCTCCCGCGGGCACTTCGGCTTCAGCGAGTTCGGCGGCGTACACCCGCAGCAAGTCGTGGAACCGGTACCGATCCCGGTCAACCTCTTCCAGCAGGTGAACCCCCGCCAGCGCGTCCAACCACGGCCGCACCTCGGCAACGGAGCCCGCAACCAGCGCGGCGGCCGCGTGAATGCTGACATCCACCCCCGCGTGCAGCCCCAGCAGCCGAAACACCTCCGCGGCCTCACCGGCCAACGCCTGGTACGACCACGAGAACGCCGCCCTCACGGCGATCACGTCGTCATCGGTCGCCAGCAGGTCCAACCGATCGCGCTCCACGGCCAACTCGTCGACCAACTCGGCCAGCGTCGTGTGCGGATGCGTAGCGACCCGATCAGCCGCGATCCGCAACGCGAGCGGCAAGCACGCGCACAACCGCGCCAACTCCCCCGCCGCCTGCGGCTCGGCGTCAACCCGATCGACACCGATCACCTCACGCACCAACGACACCGCTTCACCGGTCGACAACGGGATGACCGTCCGCCGCTCAGCCCCCGGTTGCACCCGAAGCCCGGTCAGGTGATGCCGACTCGTCACCACCACGAAGCACGTGGACGACCCCGGCAACAGCGGCCGGACCTGTTCGGCGGAAGACGCGTTGTCCAACACGATCAACAACCGCCGACCCGCCTGCAACGACCGACACAGATCAGCCTGCGCCTCCGCGTCGGCGGGCACCTCCGAGGACGGCACCCCAAGAGCACGCAGGAACCGCTCCACCACCTGCTCCAACGGAATCGGCGTCCCCCGCCCGTACCCGTGCAGGTTGACGTACAGATCCCCGTCGGGGAACCGATCCCGCACCCGGTGCGCCCACCGCAACGCCAGCGCGGTCTTCCCCACCCCCGCCGCCCCGGTGATCACCGCGACCCTGGGCGCCGCCTCCGTAGCACCGTCGACGAGCCGGCTGTCCAACCACGTCAGATCACCTTCGCGCCCGGTGAAGTACGCCGTGTCCGCCGGAAGCTGCCGCGGGATCGGCACAGCCGTCCCCGACGCCTGATGGACGTGCAGCGAGCCGTGCACCCCGCCCGCCTGCACGACGGTCTCCGCCGTACCCGCGAACTCGTTGCGGTTCCCCCGAGCGCGCGGTGGTCGACGAGCGGTCATGACCGCTCCCCCTTCAGCCTGGTCGCGACCTCCCAGTATCGCCGCGCCGAGCCGACAACGAGCCGCCATTGGGCGGGAACGATCACGGGAGTGGCAGAAGATCAGCCGACCACCGCCGTGGCCTCCACCTCGATCATCAGATCCGGCTCGGCCAACGCGGCGACACCGATCCCGGTCAACGGCGCGACCGGCGTGACACCGAGCTTCTTCGCCGCTCGAGCCACACCTTCGACGAACAGCGGCATCTTCTCCGGCGTCCAGTCGACCAGGTACACGGTCAGCTTCACCACGTCGTCGAACGTGGCCCCCGCCTCGGCCAGCGCCGCGCCCACGTTGAGGTAGCACTGCTCGACCTGCGCGGCGAAGTCGCCTTCGCCGACCTTGCCGCCGTCCGCGTCACGGGCCACCTGACCGGCCATGAAGACCAGCTTCGACCCGGTGGCGACGGCCACCTGCCGGTACAGGTCGACCTTCGGCAGCGCGTCGGGGTTGACCAGGGTGATCGGCATGGCACATCTCCTCGCTCCACGGGACTGAGCCCTAAACATAGCATTGCTATGCCATGTATCCTCGCCGCATGGCCAGGACGAAAGACCCGGCGGTCCGCACACTGCTGGTCGAACGGGCCGCGCACATGCTCCGCACCCGCGAACCCATCACCCTGCGCTCGCTCGTGGCGGGCACGGGCGTGTCGACGATGGCCGTCTACACCCACTTCGACGGCATGGACGGCCTCTGGAAAGCCTTGCGCCAGGAGGGCTTCACCCGCCTGGCCGCCAGGTTCGCCCTGATCACCCCCACCGACGACCCCGTGCGAGACCTCACCGCACTGGTCGCCGCCTACCTCCGCAACGCGCTGGAGCACCCCGACCTCTACCGGGTCATGTTCGACGAGACCTTCGCCCTCGAAGACCTCACCGCCGCCGACGCGACCCTCGAACACCTCGTCCAAGCCGCCGCCCGCGCCCGCGAAGCCACCCGCTTCCACCCCGACACCGTCCCCCTGGACCTGGCCACCCAGAGCTGGATCATCGGCCACGGCCTGGTGTCCCTGGTCGCCAACGGCCCCCTCCCGCCCACCACCCTCGACCACGGCCAGTTCCTGCTGACCTCGCTGTTCACCGGCGCGGGCGACCACCCCGACCGGTGCCGCGCCTCCGTCGCCCAGGGCTGGCGCACGACGTAGAGCACCCCCCTTCCTTGCGGCCGTTCGATACCTAGAACTACGATGCCTAGAACATCTAGGGTATCGACCCGCTGGAGGGCACGTGAAAGTCGCCAAGGATCTCGTCGCCGCGTCGGCCACACCGATGGTGCTGGGCATCCTGGCCGAGGCGGACAACTACGGGTACGCCATCCTGCGGCGGATCAACGAGCTGTCCGGCGGAGAGCTGGACTGGACCGAGGGGCTGCTCTACCCGTTGCTGCACCGGCTGGAGCGGCTCGGGCACGTGGAGTCCACCTGGCAGTCCGTGGCCGGGGAGCGCAAGCGCAAGTACTACCGCGTCACCGAGAGCGGCCTGGCCGAACTGGCGGAGCAGCGGCGCCAGTGGGACACGGTCGTGGACGCGCTCAAGGAGATCTGGCGCGGTCCTGGCGACGGCCGGTTCACCTCGATCCCGTTGGGGGGCCTCGCATGACGGACGACTTGGAGGCCCAGTTCGCCCAATGGCGGACGTACGTGCAGCGCCGCAGGGAACTGCGGCAGACCGACGTGGACGAACTCGAGGACCACCTGCGGGGCTCCGTCGACGAACTGGTGGGCGTCGGGCTGCGCGAGGACGAGGCGTTCCTGGTCGCGGTCAAGCGGATGGGCAGCCTGGACGACCTGTCGCGCGAGTTCGCGCGGGAGCACTCGGAACGGCTGTGGAAGCAGCTCGTGCTGGCCAACGACACCGACGGCCCGGTCACGGCCACCCGGTCGCGGCGCGACCTGTACGCGATGATCCTGTGCGCGGCGGGCGCGGCGCTGTCCATCAAGGTTCCCGAGCTGTTCGGCGTGGACTACGCGCAGGACACCGCGTTCTACGCGCCGAACGCCGCCCTGTTCGCGCTGCCGTGGCTCGCGGGTTTCCTGGCGTGGCGGCGGAACGCGTCGCGGGCCGTGATCGGCGTCCTGGTGGGGCTGTTCGTGCTGGGAGCGGTGGGGGCCAACGCCTACCGCCTCGTGGAGGAGTCGCAGTCGCTCGTGCTGACGACGATCCACCTCCCGATCGCCCTGTGGTTCGTGGTGGGTCTCGCCTACGTGTCCGACGACGTCCGCGCCGGTCGAAGGCGCATGGACTTCGTCCGCTTCACCGGCGAGTGGTTCATCTACTACGTCCTCATCGCGCTGGGCGGCGGTGTGCTGACCGCCTTCCTGTTCGGCACCTTCTCCGCCATCGGGCTCGATCCGCAGAACGTCGTCGGGCACTGGATCGTCCCGTGCGGCGCGATGGCCGCGGTGGTGGTGGCGGCCTGGCTCGTCGAGGCGAAGCAGAGCGTCGTCGAGAACCTCGCGCCGGTGCTGACGCGGTTGTTCACCCCGCTGTTCACGGTGGCGCTGCTGGCTTTCCTGGTCGCGCTCGTCGTGACCAGCGGCGGCATCGACGTGGAGCGGGAGGCGCTGATCCTGTTCGACCTCCTGCTGGTGGTCGTGCTGGGCCTGCTGCTCTACTCCATGTCGGCGCGCGACCCGCTGGCCCCGCCCGGCCTGTTCGACCGGATGCAGCTCGCGCTCGTGGTCAGCGCGCTGGTCATCGACGTGGTGGTGCTGTGGCAGATCACCGGCCGCATCTCCGAGTTCGGCACCACGCCGAACAAGGCGGCCGCGCTGGGCGAGAACGTCGTCCTGCTGGCGAACCTGGCGTGGTCGGCGTGGCTGGTGCTGGGACTGGTGCGCAAGCGCACGCCGTTCGCGGCCGTGGAGCGGTGGCAGATCACCTACCTCCCGGTGTTCGCGGTGTGGGCGTGGATCGTGGTCCTGGTGTTCCCCCCGGTGTTCGCCTTCGCCTGAACGGCCCGATCACTCCGCGATCCGCACGCCCTCGCCGTCGACCAGGAACGCCGCCACCTCCCGACCTTCCTCCGCCACGGCGGCGCGGTCGGCTCGGGAGAGGCGGCGCACCGGGGTGACGGCCACGGTGTCGGTCTCGACGGTCCAGGTCGCGGCCACCCGGCCGTCTACCAGGACGACCCGCTCCCCCGCCACCGACAGGAGGCGGTGGGCGTCGTCGATGATCCGGGTCCGGTCGTCGTAGCCGAGGATCGCGTTGTCGAACGCGGGCAGGAACCGGACCGGGGCGGGGGTGTCGGGGTCGGGACGCGGGGCCTCGGGGAGGTCCAGCAGTTCCCGGCCCCGCTCGTCCCGGAAGCTCACGAGTTCCTCGCGCACGGCCTTCACCGCGGCGGGCAGTCCGGCGACGCCGCTCCACGCCCGCAGGTCCGCCGTGGCCGCCGGGCCGTACGCGGCCAGGTACCGGCGGACCAGCGCCCGGCCCACGACGTCGTCCGCCGACAGCGGGTCGACCTCGCGGCCCAGCCACGACGACAGCGGCAGGTTCCGCACCCCGCCCTTCGCTCGCCACAGCCCGCGCGGCGGCAGTTGCGCCATCGGCACGAGCGCGGCGATCACTATCTCCCCTAACGCCCTCGGCCCCGGCGCGGGCCAGCGCTCGGCGAGCGCCCGCGCGATCTCGGACATCGTGCGGGGCTCGTCGTCGGCCATCACGGCCCGTGCGGCCTCCGCGAGTTCGGCGAGGTCCACGCCGTCGAGTTCGCGGCGGTAGACCCCGAGCACCTTCTGCCGCAGCATCGCCTCGTGCCGGGACCGCCACGCCAGCACGTCCTCCGCGGTCACGAGGTGGACCGTGCGGCGCATGAGGTGCGTCCGCACGACCTTCCGGTCGACCAGCAGGTCCGACAGCACCTTCGGGTCGAACGCGCGCAGCCGTGACCACAGCCCGACGAACGGCTCCTGCGGTTCCTGGGCCTGCAACCCGCCGAGGTGCGCGACGGCGTCGAGCACCGGCACGTCGGCGCGGTCGAGCAGCAGTTGCCGGGCCAGCGTGGCGCGGTTGAGCGCGCGGGTGTCCAGGACCGTCACGCGGCGGCCCGCTCGTCGGCCGGACGTCGGCGCAGCGCCACGCGGGTCAGGGCGGGCGGTGTGTAGGCGATGTCGATCGGCCCCACGTCCACGCCCGGCGCCACGATCTCGTCGATCCGGTCGAGGACGTCGTCGTCCAGGGTGGTCGCGGCGCCTGCCAAGAGGTCCTCCAGGTGGTCCGTGGTGCGCGGTCCCAGGATGGCCGACGTGACGTCGGGGTGGGCGATGGTGAACGCCATCGCCAGGTGCGTCAACGACAGTCCCGCCTCGTGCGCCACCGGGATCAGCCGTTCCACCGCGTCCAGCTTGCGCTCGTCGGTGAGGTGCCCCGACACCCAGTGCATCCGCGCGTTGTCCGGGCGGGCCTGGCCCTTGCGGTAGCGACCGGTGAGCATGCCCGACGCCAGCGGGCTCCACACCAGCACGCCGAGGCCGTACTTCCGGCACGTCGGCAGGACCTCCCGCTCGACGCCGCGGTTGAGGATCGAGTACGTGGGCTGCTCGGTGCGGAACCGCCGCAGCCCGTGCCGCTCGGCGACCCACTGCGCCTCCACGATCTCCGACGCGGGCAGGTTCGACGAGCCGATGGCCCGCACCTTGCCGCTGCGCACCAGGTCCGTCAGCGCGGACAGCGTCTCCTCCACGTCGGTCGACGGGTCGGGGTGGTGCACCTGGTACAGGTCGATGTGGTCGGTCCCCAACCGCCGCAACGAGTCCTCGACCGCCGTGGTGATCCAGCGCCGCGAACTGCCGCCGCGGTTCGGGTCGTCGCCCATCGAGCCGTTGACCTTCGTGGCCAGCACGACGTCCTCGCGCCTGCCCTTGAGCGCCAGGCCGAGGATCTCCTCCGACTCGCTGCCCGAGTACACGTCCGCGGTGTCGACGAAGTTGATCCCCGCGTCCAGCGCCCGGTGGACCATCCGAACGCAGTCGTCGCGGTCGGTGTTGCCCGCCGCGCCGAACATCATCGTGCCGAGGCAGTAGGGGCTGACCCGGATGCCGGTCCGTCCCAGTTCGCGCGTCTTCACGCCGTGATCCTTCCGTCGTTCCACCGATCTCGCCCAACCCAACCAGGCGAAGAGGACAGGAAGTGTCCGCTTCTGCGGCACACTGGAGACCGTGCCGAAGACCTCAGCCCGTCTGCTGTCACTGCTCTCGCTGCTCCAAGCCCGCCGGGACTGGCCGGGCGCGCTGCTGGCCGAGCGGCTGGACATCAGCCCGCGCACGGTCCGCCGCGACGTGGACCGGCTGCGCGAACTCGGCTACCCCATCGCGGCCGTGAAGGGCCCGGACGGCGGGTACCGGCTGGAGGCGGGCTCGGACCTGCCGCCGCTGCTGTTCGACGACGAGCAGGCCGTGGCGCTGACCATCGCGCTCCAGATCGCCATCACCGCGGGCGCGGGCATCGAGGAGGCGGCGGCGCGGGCGTTGACGACCGTCCGGCAGGTCATGCCCGCCCGGCTGCGCGGCCGGGTCGACTCGCTGCGGGTCACCGCCGTCGAACGGCCGCGACCGGGTCCGCAGGTCGAGAGCGGCGTGATCGTGGCGCTCAGCGCCGCCGTGCACGCCCGCGAGGTGCTGCGGTTCGACTACGCCGGGTCCGACGGACCGCCCCGCCGGGCGGAGCCGCACCACCTGGTCACGTGGGGCGGGCGGTGGTACCTCGTGGCCTGGGACCTCGACCGGGCCGACTGGCGCACGTTCCGCGCCGACCGGATCACCCCGCGCGTTCCCACCGGCCCGCGCTTCGCCCCGCGCGACCTGCCCGGCGGCGACGTCGCCACGTTCGTGGCCGCCCGGTTCCGGGGTTCCGTGGACTCGACCGACTGGCCCTGCCGCGGCGAGGTCGTCCTGCACCTGCCCGCGTCCGCCGTGGCCCCCTTCATCGGCGATGGCGTGGTGGAGGAACTCGGCCCGGACCGCTGCCGCCTGGTGCTGGGGTCGTGGTCGTGGACCGGTCTGGCGGCCACCGTCGGGAGGTTCGACGCGGACTTCGAGATCGTCGGGCCGCCCGCACTGCGGGAGGCCTTCGTCCGCCTGGCCCGCCGGTACGCGGCGAGCGTCGAATAGGCGGTCTTCGCCGACGCGAGCACCGGAGGTCGCGGGCCACCGTGGTCGGGTGTTCGAACCGCTGTTCCTCACCGACATGGTCCTGGCCCTCTTCGCGCTGATCGCCGCCCTCGCGCTCGGCCGTCACGCCTCCGGCGACCCGCGCCGCCGCGCCCGGTGGGCGTGGATCACCGCGGCGCTGGTGGCCGCGCGGCTCGTCGTGGCGTGCCTGCTGCTCACCGGCGGCCTGGTGCTCGCCGAGTCCCGCTTGGAGGTCCAACTCCCGCTGGCACTCGTCCCGGTGGTCTGGGCGGTGTGGCGGCCCGAACGGACGTCCGCCCACGTCGGCGCGGCCGGGGTGCTGCTGTCGGCGTGGTGGCTGTTCGTGCCGTTCGGCCCCCAGGACGTGGTGCCCGTGGTCGCCGGGTCCGTGGCGGCGCTGGTGGTGCTCGCCGGGCTCTCGGTGCTGCTGGGCCGTTGGCGGACGTCCGGCTCCCGCGCGGCGCGGTTGCCCTGGCTGGCGACGGCCTTCCTGCTCGTGCCCGCCGTCGCGCTGGTGCTGAGCAGTCAGGCGAACACCGCGGCGAGCGGCCACGGCCACCACGCCACGGTGGGAGGCCGGAGCGTGGACCAGCTCACCGGGCCGCGGGACCGGACGCCCGACGTCCGGCTCACCCTCACCGCCGCCCAGGGCCAGGTGCGGCTGGAGTCCGGCCGCACGGTGGACGCGCTCACGTTCAACGGCTCCTCCCCCGGCCCGGAACTCCGGGTGTGCAAGGGGCAACTGGTCGAGGTCACGCTGGTCAACACCGACGTCGACGCGGGCGTGACCGTGCACTGGCACGGCGTCGACGTGCCCAACGCGGAGGACGGCGTGCCGGGCGTGACGCAGAACGCCGTGCGGCCGGGTGAGCGGCACGTGTACCGGTTCACGCCGAACCGGGCGGGCACCTTCTGGTACCACACGCACCGGGACGCGGCGGAATCCGTGCGACGAGGCCTGTTCGGCGCGTTGGTCGTCGAGGACGGTCCGGCGTTCGACGGCTTCGAGCGCACGGTCTTCACCCACGAGTGGCCCGGCGCGGACGAGGGGGCCGTGGCGTTCGACCGGGCCGACCAGCCCTCCCGGCAGGCGGTCGACACGGGCCGGAACGTCTTGCTGCGCCTGGTGAACAGCACCAAGGACCCGCAGCGCCTCCACGTCGGCGGCACCCGGTTCACCGTCGCCGCCATCGACGGCAACGCCGTCCAGGGCGCGACTCCGGTCGAGGAGGGCACCGACCTCCTGCTCGCGGCGGGCGGCCGGTACGACCTCGCCTTCACCATGCCGAAGACCCCGGTGACCATCGCCGCTGGACGGGCCGCGCTCGCCCTCAGCCCGGACGGCACGGCGGCGCCCGCCGCCCTGTCCGACGGTCCGCTGTTCGACCCGCTCGGCTACGGCTCGGGCGCGTCGCCCGCGGAGGGCGTCGACCGGTCGTTCGACCTCCGGCTGGACGACGGCTTCGGGTTCGGCCAGGGCGGGTTCACCTACGTCAGCAGCCTGATCAACGGCCGCCTGTACCCCGCCGTGCCCACGCTCGTGGTGGCCGAGGGCGACCGGGTGCGGGTGCGCGTCACCAACCGCAGCATCGTCGACCACCCCCTGCACCTGCACGGCCACCGGGTGCGCGTGCTGTCCCGCAACGGCGTTCCCGCGAGCGGCGACTGGTGGACGGACACCCTCAACGTGGCTCCGGGGCAGGTGTACGAGATCGCGTTCACCGCGGACAACCCCGGCGTCTGGATGGACCACTGCCACAACTTCGACCACGGCGCGGACGGCATGGTCATGCACCTCGCCTACGAGGGCGTCAGCTCGCCGTACTCGGCGGACCACGGCCCGGAGTAGTGCGGGCTCGCTACCGTACGGGGCATGCGGACCCCGCCCCACCTCCCCGCCCCGCTCGTCGGCAGGCGCGCCGAGATCCGGCGGATCGACGAGCTGATCACCGCGGCTCGGGCGGGCGCGGGCGGGGCGCTGGTCCTGCGCGGAGAGGCGGGCATCGGCAAGAGCGCGCTGCTGGAGCACGCGCGGCGGTCGGCGACCGGGTTCCTGGTCGCGCACGCGTCCGGGTCGGAGTTCGAGACGGACCTGCCGTTCGCCGCGCTGCACCAGCTCTGCCTTCCGCTGCTCGGACGGCTCGACGAGCTGCCCGCTCCGCACCGCGACGCCCTCCGGGTCGCGTTCGGGCTCGCCACGGGCACACCGGACGTGTTCCGCGTCGGGCTGGCCGCCCTGGACCTGCTGGCGGGCGACCACCCCCTGCTGTGCGTGGTCGACGACGCCCACTGGCTGGACTCGGCGTCGGCGAAGGCGTTGGCGTTCCTGGCCCGCAGGGTCGGCTCGGAGCCCGTCGCCCTGGTGTTCTCCGCCCGACCGGGAACGGCGGAGGGGCTCGACGACCTCCCGGACCTGGTCGTCGGCGGGCTGGCCGACGTCGACGCGCGGGCGCTGCTGGCGGCGGCGAGCCACGTGCCGCTGGACGAGCGGGTGCGCGACCGGGTCATGGCCGAGGCGCGCGGGAACCCGTTGGCGCTGCTGGAACTGCCGAGGGCGGGCGGCTACGCGCCACCGGACCCGGCGTCCACGCCGACCAGGGTCGAACGCGGGTTCCAGGCCCGGTTGGCGAACCTGCCGGACGACGCGCGGCTGCTGCTGACCGTCGCGAGCGCGGACCCGACCGGCGACCCCGGCCTGCTGTGGCCCGCCGCGCGGCTGCTGGGCCTCGACGTGGCCACGACCAGCGCGTCCGCCGCGGGCACCGGACTGGTCGAGTTCGGCACGCGGGTCCGCTTCTGCCACCCGCTGGCCCGGTCGGCGATCTACCGTGCCTCGGTGGACGACCGTCGACGCACGGCCCACCGGGTGCTGGCCGAGGTCACCGATCCGGTCGTGGACCCGGACCGACGGGCCTGGCACCGCGCCCAGGCCAGTGCGGGACCGGACGACGACGTGGCCGCCGAGCTGGAACGGTCGGCGTCGCGCGCCGAGTCGCGTGGCGGCGTGGTGGCCGCGGCGGCGTTCCTGGAACGCGCGGCGGCGCTGTCGCTGGATCCGGGAAAGCGGGTCGACCGGACGCTCGCGGCCGTGCGGGCGAAGCTCGACGCGGGCGCGACCGACACGGCCGAGGCCATCCTCACGACCGTCGCGGACGCGGTCCCGGACGACCCCGAGGTCGACCTGCTGCGCGGCCGGATCGCCTTCGCCCGGCACGACGACAACGACGGCCCGAGGTACGTCCTCCGCGCCGCGCAACGGCTTGCGGACCCGACACGGGCACGGGACTGCTACCTGGACGCGTTGGAGATGGCCCTGCTCGTCGGCCGCGCCAACGGCGTGATGGACCGGGTCCTGGCCGCGGCCGCCACGGCCCCGCCACCACCGACCCCGGACGTCCTGGACGCGCTGCTTCGCCTGGAGGCCGACGGGCACCACGCCGCGGCCCCGTCGCTGCGCCGGGCGCTCGACGGCGAGGACAGTCCGATGTGGACGGAACGGCCCGCGCTCGCGCTGATGGTCGCGGGTGAACTGTGGGACCCGCACACCTACGCCTCCATCATCGAGTGGGTGGTGAAGACCGGGCGCGAGTCGGGGTCGCCGCACGTGCTGCGCCTCGGCCTCGCCCAGGTGGCGTCGTGCGCCGCGCTGTTCGGCGACGTCGGGCGGTCGATGGCGGCCATCGCCGAGGAGGAGGCCATCACCGACGCCGTCGGCGCTCCCCCGGTGACCTACCACCGGCTGCACCTGGCCGCGATGCGCGGCCGCCGTCAGGAAGCCCTGGACCTGTTCGAGTCGGTCACGGCGGCCGCGGACGGCTCCGGGCAGCTGGTCGCCAACGTCCACTGGGCCTCGGCCGTGCTGCACAACGGCTTGGCCGACTACCCGACCGCGCTGCGGGAGGCCCGACGAGCCGCCGCGCACGGCGACCTGTTCCTCGCCGGGGCCGCGCTGCCGGAACTCGTGGAAGCTGCCGTCCGGTGCGGTGAACCCGAGGCCGCCGCCACGGCGTCGGAGCAGCTGACCGACCGCACCCGTGCGTCGGGCACGGCGTCCGGCCTGGGGATCGCGGCCTACGCGCGCGGGCTGGTGACCGGGATCGAGGAGCACTACCGGGACGCCGTCGACCACCTCCACGACAGCCCCCTGCTGCCCTACCGGGCCCGCGCCCACCTCCTGTACGGGGAGTGGCTGCGGCGCGAAGGCCGTCGCCGCGACTGCCGTCCACACCTGCGGGCCGCCCACGACCTCGCGTCCACCGCGGGCCTGGAGGCGTTCGCCCGGCGGGCCGCCGACGAACTCCGCGCCACCGGCGAGAAGGCCCGCAGCCGCACCGGCGACACCCTCGACCAGCTCACCGGGCAGGAGGTGGCCATCGTCCGGCTCGTCGCCACCGGCGCGACCTCCGCCGAGGTCGCCGCCCGGCTGTTCGTCAGCCCGCGCACGGTCGACGCCCACCTGCGCAACATCTTCCGCAAGCTCGGCATCACCTCCCGCCGCCAACTCCGCGACCTGCCGGTGTAGGCGGTCACCACCGACGCGATCCCGGCTCCCGGCGCGGGAGGCTCGTCCTGGCCAGAAACCCCTGCCAGGAAAGGACTTCCCATGTCCGTCACCCCCGCCGCCCTCCCGGACCGCATCGGACGCGTGCTGCTCGCCCTGTGCGCCGTCGCGACCCTCGGCGCGTTCGCGCGCGGCTTCACGATCATGGCCGAGGTGTCCGACGAGCGCCTGATCACCGAGGCGTGGCGGACGTTCGCCTACCTCGTCTTCGCGGGCCTGTGGGTCATGATCGCCGTCGCTCCCCGCGCCCAGCGGGGCGTGTTCGAGCTGCTGCTCGTCCAGAAGACCGCGATCACCGTGTTCGCCCTGGTCGTCAACGACGTGCCGGACGCGGGGATGACCGCCGCCGTCGACGCCTCCCTCGTCATCGCGACCGCGATCGCCTACGTGCTGTGCCGCGGCTGGCAGGGGTGGCGCACCGCGCGCTAGGGAACGGCGGGCGTCGGGTGGCACTCCGGCGGCACGCAGGTGCCGAACCCGGTGCCGAGCCACAGCGCGACCCACGCCACCAGCGCCACGGCGAGAGGCGCCGCGAGCAGCAGCAACGGCACGAACGACACGATCGCGGTGGTGTCGACCAAGCGGTCCGCGACACCGGACGCGGAGCGGAACCCGTTGGTCAGCAGGGCGGCGGCGAGGACGAGCGCGGTGAGGCCCGCCCAGGTCCACGCCGCCACCGCCGCGGGCCCGGCCGCGGACGTCCACGCCAGCGCGGAGAACAGCCAGGCGACGTCCCAGAACGGGCCGGGGTCCGGGGTGAACGCGAGGCGCACGCCCCGCAGCCCCGTCCCCCAGATCGCGACGACCCCGAACACCGCCGTGGCCACGCCCGCCAGGCTCGCGGCGAACCATCCCAGGCTCACCCGTTCGGCTCGGTCCCGGTGCTGCGCCATGAGCTTCTCCCCACCCGGAGACACTCCGCTTCGAAGTACTCAGTTGTACTCGGTGTCCGCGGCGAGCCCAAGCCCCTCGAAGGACGCCGGTTTCCCACGATGCGGCCGTCGTTGACCCGTCCGGCGTCGCCGCCGTAGCTTCGACGCGGTCGGCACCGGAGCCGGTAGGACGGTTACGCGACGACCGGGGTGGGCACATGGCGAACGACGCGCTGGATCTGGGTCAGCTCAGGACGTTCGTCGCCATCGCCGACCACGGCGGGTTCGGCAGGGCCGCCACGGCGCTGCACCTGAGCCAGCCCGCGGTGAGCCAGCACGTGCGGCTGCTGGAGAAGCGGCTGCGGCGGACGCTGGTCGAGAAGGACGGGCGGCGCACCCGGTTCACCGCGGCGGGCGAGGAACTGCTGATGGAGGCGCGGCGGATCATCACCGCGCACGACGAGGCGTTGGCGCGCCTGGACCTCACGACCCGGCCGCCGGTGGTGATCGGCTCGACGGAGACCGCCGCCGAACAGGTGCTGCCGCGCCTGCTGACCACGCTGCGGGACGCCTATCCCGGCCGGGGCGCGCAGTTCCACATCGACCGGTCCACCCAGATGACCGAGGCCGTGCTCAAGGGGACCATCGACCTGGCCGTGCTGCTGGGCTTCCCCGGCGACACCCACGGCAGGCTCGTCGGCACGCTCCCCCTGCGCTGGTACTCCGCCCCGGCACGCCCACTGCCCCACCGCGACCAGCCGTTGGCGCTGGTCGCGTACCGCGAGCCCTGCGGGATGCGCCAACGCGCCCTGCACCGGCTCGCGGAAGCCGGGCACCGGGTCGAGGTAGCGGCGGAGTCGACGACCCTCGAAGGCGTGATCGCGGCGGCCCGCGCCGGACTCGGCGTGGCCGTCCTCCCGTCGACCGGCGTGACACCCCACGGCCTCGTCCGCCGCCACGACCTGCCGGACCTCGGCGAGATCGGCGTGCACCTGGCCACCCGCAGGGACCTGGACACCGACGTGACGGCCGTGGCACTGGGCGCACTGGAGGGGTTCTTCGAGTCCGCGCCGGTGTCCCGGCTCGCCGGGTGACGACGCCGGTGAGCCGCGCGTTCTCCGCCTCGACGGCTGGTGGCCGCGTGAGGGACCGACGCATCAGCGGTCTCGATCGGCATCCATCACCGATAGTGCTTGGACGGGGATCCGTTGTGCGGCTTAGGTTCGCGTGGTGCCGATCCTCATCTCCGCCGCGGAGCTCCACGCGACGCTGGCGACCGTCCGCCTCCTCGACGTCCGCTGGTCCCTCGGGGTTCCCGACGGGCGTCCCGCCCACCTCGCGGGCCACATCCCCGGCGCGGTCTACGTCGACCTCGACGCGGAGTTGGCGCGTCACGGCGATCCGCGCGACGGCCGCCACCCGCTGCCCGATCCGGACGCCCTCCAGGAGGCCGCCCGCGGCTGGGGGCTGAACGACGGTGACACGGTCGTCGTCCACGACGGTGCGGGGAACCTCGCGGCCGCTCGGGCGTGGTGGTTGCTGCGCGACGCCGGGGTGGCCGACATGCGCCTGCTGGACGGGGCGCTGCCCGCGTGGATCGCGGCGGGGTACCCGCTCGCGACCGGGCCGGAGCGGCCCGCCAGGGGGTCGGTGACGCTCAAGCCGGGCCATCTGTCCACAGTGGACATCGACGGCGCGGCGGCGTTCCCGGACCACGGCGTGCTGCTCGACGCGCGGGCCGGTGAGCGCTACCGCGGTGAGACCGAGCCGGTCGACCCGCGCGCGGGGCACATCCCCGGCGCGGTCAGCGCGCCCACGGCCGACAACCTCGCCGAGGACGGCACGTTCCTGACGCCGGACCGGCTGCGCGAGCGGTTCACGGCGCTGGGCGTGACCGGACCGGTGGCGGCCTACTGCGGGTCCGGCGTCACCGCCGCGCACACCGTCGCCGCGCTCACCCTCGCGGGCTTCTCCCCCGCCCTCTACCCCGGTTCGTGGTCGCAGTGGTCCAACCACGACGACCGCCCGGTGGCCACGTCGTGACGGACCTCGGCGCGCTGCTCGACGGCCTGCCCGCCTGGTCAACGGACCCGGAGGCGCTCGCCCGCGCGGGGGTCGACCGGTCGGGCGCGATCCCGGACGGCCTGCCGACCGCGGTGGTGTACGCGACCGGGACGGACGACGTCGTGCGCACGGTGGCCTTCGCCGCCGAGCACGGCATCCCGGTGGTGCCGCGCGGCGCGGGGTCCGGGGTGTCCGGCGGGGCGCTGGCGGGCACGGGCGCGATCGTGCTGGACCTCTCGCGGCTGAACCGGATCCTGGAGATCCGCCCGGACGACGCGATCGCCGTCGTCCAGCCGGGCGTGATCACCGCGGACCTCGACGCGGCGGCGGCCGAGCACGGGCTGCGCTACGCGCCGGACCCGGCGAGCGCGGCGTTCTCGACCATCGGCGGCAACATCGCGACGAACGCGGGCGGCCTGCGCTGCGTGAAGTACGGCGTCACGCGGGACGCGGTGCTGGCGCTGGACGTCGTGACCGGCGACGGGCGGCTGCTGCGCACCGGGCGCACGACGCTCAAGGGCGTCACCGGCTACGACCTGACGAGCCTGCTGGTCGGGTCCGAGGGCACGCTGGGCGTGGTCGTCGGCGCGACCGTGAAACTGCTGCCGGTCCCCCGCGCGACCGCGACGGCCACGGCCTACTTCCCGGACGCGCGCACGGCCGTCGAAGCCGTGACCCGCTTGCGCCGCACCGGGTTGCGGCCGTCGACCCTCGAATTCCTGGACCACGCCACGCTCGCCGCGATCGACGCCGCGCAGGGCGGTGACCTCGCCGCCCGCGGCAGGGCGTTCCTGCTCGTGCAGACCGACGGGTACGGGGCCGAGGAGGAGATGGCCGCGGTCGTGGAGGTCCTGAAGACGACCGCGACCCTCGTGGACACCTCCGACGACACCGCCGCGGCGGACCGGCTGCTGGCCACCCGACGCCAAGCCCTGCCCGCGATCGAACGGCTGGGGCGGGTGCTCATCGAGGACGTCGTGGTGCCGACGACCCGGCTCGCGGACGCGGTCGACGGCATCGAGCGGATCGTGCGCGCGACCGGCGTGCGGATCTTCACCTTCGCCCACGCCGGTGACGGCAACCTGCACCCGATCGTGCTGGTGGAGGACGACGGCCCGCCGGTGGGCGAGGCGGTCGACGCGCTGTTCGCGCTGGCGTTGGAGCTGGGCGGGACGCTGACCGGCGAGCACGGCGTCGGCCTGCTCAAGCGCGACTGGCTCGCCGCCGAACTCGGCGACGTGAGCCTCGACCTCCAGCGCCGGATCAAGTCGGTGTTCGACCCGGCGGGCGTGCTCAACCCCGGCAAGGCCATCACCGAACGGTGACCGAGGAACCAAGGGAGAACGCGGTGGCAGTGCTCGACGAGGTGGCGGCGTGGAACAACCCCGAGGGGCTGAACCCGCGCGGGACGGTCGTCGTCGTCCCCGGCCGGGGTGAGCACCCCGGCGTGTACGAACGGCTGGGCGCGCGGCTGGGGTCGGACGCGTACCGGGTGCGGGTCGTCGGCGATCCGACCGTGGACGCGGAGCGCGTCACCGAGCAGGTGCGCGCGCTGCTCGTCGACTCCGCGCCCGCCCCGCACGTGCTCGTGGGCAGCGACACCGGCGCGCTGTTCGCCGCGACGCTGGTGGTGACCGGCGCGGTCGCGGTGGACGCGCTGGTCCTGTCCGGACTGCCGGTGGCGGGCGAGATCGCCCCCACCGACTGGGAGGGCGAGCTGGAAGTGCGGACGAACTGCCCCACCCACCGCACCCGCCTCAGCGACGACGAGGGCGTTCGCCGGGGCGCGCTGTGGTCGCCGCCGCCGTCGGAGTGGTTCGGCCTGGCCGACCCGACCGCCCTCGACGTCCCGGTGCTCGGCGTGCACGGCGCGGCGGACGTGGTCAGCCCGCTGGACGCCGTGCGCGACTGGTACGCCAAGGTCGGCGACGCCCGGCTGGTCGGCCTGGTCGAGACCGGCCACGACGCGCTCAACAACCAGACGCACCGGAGCGCCGCGGCGACGATCGTGCTGTTCCTGGAACGCCTGCGGGCGGGCACCGCGCTCGTCATCGACGAGCCGGCCGGTCCGCGATGACCCGGTACGTGGTGATCGGCGGCGGCGCGGTCGGCGCGACCGTGGCAGCCCAGCTGCACCTCGCGGGCACGTCCAGCGTGCTGGTGGCGCGCGGGGCGCACCTGGCGGCGTTGCGCGAGAACGGCCTGCGGTACGTGCGTCCGGAGGGCACGACCACCGTGCCCGTGCCGGTGGTCGGCGGGCCGGACGAGGTGGACCTGACCGGCGGCGACGTGCTCGTCGTGGCGACGAAGGCGCAGGACGTCGAGGGCGTGCTGGCGGCGTGGGCGTGGCGTCCGGTCGTCGGCCACGACGATCCCGCGGCGGCCGTGCTGCCCGTGGTGCTGCTGCAGAACGGCCTGGACAGCGAGCGGACGGCGTTGCGCCGGTTCGCGACCGTGTTCGGCGCGGTGACGTGGTCGGCGGCCAGCCACCTGGACCCCGGCGAGGTCGTGTCGCCGACCAGCCCGATCGCGAGCGTGTTCTGGATCGGCGCTTACCCCTCCGGCACGCACCCGGCGCTCGCCGCGCTGGCCGCGGACTTCACCGCCGCGGACCTCGCGACGCAGGTGGTGCCGGACATCGCCCGGTGGAAGGCGGGGAAGCTGCTGGCCATCCTGCCCAACGCCCTCACCGCCGTGTACGCGCCCAGCCCGTTGCGCGACGCCGCCGCGGAGGCGGTCCGCGCCGAGGCCAGGGCGGTGTTCGACCTGGCCGGGCAGCCGGTCGCGGACTTCCGGGCGGAGAGCACGATCGACCTGGCCGGGTTCGCGGTCCGGCCGATCCCCGGCAAGGACCGGCCGGGGGCGTCGACGTGGCAGAGCGTCGCCAGGGGCGCCCCGGTGGAGTCCGACTTCCTCAACGGCGAGATCGTGCTGCTCGCCCGGCTGCACGGCGGCACGGCCCCGCTCAACGAGGCCGTGCTGCGCCGGGTGCACCAGGCCGTCGCGGCGGGCGTCGCCGCCGGGGCGCTCGGCGACGACGACCTCGCGAGACTGCTGCCCCTGGTGGCGGTGCCGTGATCAGCGGCTGGGCGTGGCCCGCCGCGCGCGGACCACGCCCAGCACCGCGTCCAGCACGAGGAACGCGACCAGGCTGATCCCCAGCAGCGGGATCGCCCAGCCGATCGCGATCAGCACCAGCGGGGCCGGGACCACGACCCACAGCGGGAGCCGCTCCCACGTGCCCCGCTTCGGCGGCCCGCCGAACGCGGCGCGGGTCGGGTTGCGCCGCCACCACATCCGGTAGCCGAGCACGATCAGCGTCAGGATCGCGGCGGCCAGCAGGAACAGCACGGCCTGGTTGACGACGCCGAACAGCCTGCCCATGTGCGCCTGGATGCCCAGCGACGACAGCTTCGCCAGGAACGGCCGGTCGGAGAAGTCGGCGCGGGCGGTGACCTTGTCGCTCGCCGGGTCGACGGCGATCTTGTTCAACCGGACGGGCCAGGTGTTGTCGGTCTGCGACGCCGTCCACGCGCTCGTGGCGTCGGCGGGCGCGGCGAGTTCCAACGGCCCGTCGAAGCCGGTCCGGCGGGCGGTGGCGAGGACCTTGTCGAAGGTCGCCGGGTCCACGGCGGCGGTCGTGGCCTGCGTGCCGTTGTGCTGGACGTGCTCGTCGGCGGCCGCCGCGGTCCCGCCCGGCAGCGCGGTGTCGAGCACGGGAGCCTTCGCGTTCAACGCCGTGAGGGCGGCGCTGAAGTTCTCGCCCGCGTAGGTCGACCAGGTCAGGCCGGTGGCGGACAGGAACAGCGTGCCGAGCAGCGCCCACGTGCCGATGCTCGCGTGCCACGACCGGGCCCGGCGCACGCCCTTCGCGCCCGCCTCCGGGAGCAGCAGGGCGCGGACCCTCCGACGCGCGGTCCACCGCCGGGCGAGCCACAGCGCCAGCCCGGCCAGGGAGATCACCCACAGCCAGCTCGCCGCCAGCTCCGAGTACAGCCGACCGGGCTCGCCCAGGTTGAGGTGCCGGTGCAGGCCGTCCAGCCACGTCGTCGCGGGTGTCGACCCGAACCACGTGGTCAGCTGCCCCTGCACCCGTGCCGTGTAGGGATCGACGTACACGGTTCTGCTGTAGTCCTCGGGCAGCCCCGGCGCGGCGAGCACGACCTGCGTCGCGGCCTTCGGGTCGTCGGAGACCAGGACGCTGGTCACCGTCCCGTCCGGCAGGTCCTCCTGCGCCGCCCCGACCTGCTCGGCCAAGGGACGCGGCGTGCCCTGCGCCGAGGACACCGTCAGGACGTCGCCGTAGAGCACGTCGTCGATCTGCGGCGCGAGCGCGTACAGCAGCCCCGACGCGGCGGCCACCAGCAGGAACGGCCCGACCAGCACCCCGGCGTAGAAGTGCAGCCTGCGCAGCAGCGGCACCACCGACAGCCGGGGTGGACCGGCCGCCTCCTCGGTTCGGTCGACCTCGACGACGGGAGCGGACATGCGGCACCTCTTGCAGGGAAGCGGACGGGACTCGCCGCAGTAGTCGTCCGCGTCGGCCGGTTGGTTCCCGACCGCTAAAATCCCCGGTGCTGGTGGTTCACCCGGTCCTCGGAGCGGGTGAGGCAAGAGGGAACCCGGTGGGAATCCGGGACTGCCCCGCAGCGGTGAGCGGGAACGACCGCCGTCAGGAGCACTGGACGCGAGTCCGGGAAGCGACGGCCAGTAGGCACGAGCACGACGCCCGCGAGTCCGAAGACCTGCCACCGGTGCGCGCGCTGTTCGGCGTGCGCTGGTCCGGAGCCTCTCGGGTGGGCTGCCGCGCACTCGTGCGCTGCCGTCCTCGGCCTCCGGTCGTGGACGAGGAGCAAGGTGGACAACGCAAGCACGCTCGGCGCGGCACTGGCCCGCTCGGGCCTGACGATCCTCGTCGCCCTCCTGGCCTTCCTCCTGGCCCACCGCTTCGCGGCCCGCGACCTCGTGGACTCCCGACGCGCCACGGCGTGGCTTCGCGCCACCCCGTGGCTGCTGGCGCTGGCCGCGGTCGTGGCTGCTGTCGGCCTCGGCCTGCTCGGGTTCGCCGAGGCCTGACCGCCGCTCACAGCGAGATCGTCATGCCCCCGTCCACGACGAGGGACTGGCCGGTGATCGCGCTCGACTGGTCCGACGCCAGGAACGCCACGGCGTTGGCCACGTCCTGCGGCGTGGCCAGGCGCAGCGGGGTGCGGCTTTCCCTGCGGTCCACGCCCGCCGGGTCGACCATGGCCAGCGAGCCGGGCGTGGGGATGAAGCCGGGGGCGACGGAGTTGACGCGGATGCCGTTCGGGGCCAGTTCGACGGCGAGTTGGCGGGTCATGCTGGCCGCCGCGCCCTTCAGCGCGCCGTACATCGTGGCGCGCGGGAACCCGGTCGTGGAGGTGATCGAGGTGATGTTGACGATCGACCCGCCGTCGGACCCCATGGCCTTGGCCGCGCCCTGGCTGAGCCAGACCATGCCCTTGACGCCGATGGCGATCATCCGGTCGAGCGTCTCCTCCTCGACGTCCGGCAGCATCGCGTAGTGGATCCAGGCGGCGTTGTTGACCACCACGTGGACGCCGCCGAACCGCTCGCTCACCACGTCGACCAGGTCCAGCACCGCCGCCCGGTCGCTCACGTCCCCGTGGACCGGGTACACGCCGGGAGCCGCCGCCGCGGGCAGGGTCGAGAGGTCGCACGACGACGGGTAGCCCACGTCGAGGCCGACGACGGCGTAGCCGTCCTCCGCCATCCGCTCGGCGATGGCCGCGCCGAGTCCCCGTGCCGATCCGCTGACGAGGCACACCCTGGTCATCTCGTGCTCCCTGTCGAAGTGGTGGTGGACCACGGGGCGGGCGCGATGCCCTCGACGGTGGCCTTGATCTGGAGGGCGACGAACCGCGAGTAGATCCGGCACATCGCGAAGCTGCCGCCGAGCACGTAGAAGTTCGGCTGGCCGGTCCTCGACCACATGCCGCGCTGCTCCCAGTCCGGCCCCGGTCCCCAGACTGGGCCGACCCGGTCGGCGACCTCGTCGCCGAACAGCGCCCGCACGCCCTCCTGCATCGGCTTGTACCCGGTGGCGAGCACGACCAGGTCCGCCTTCACCTCGCTGCCGTCGGCGAGCACGACCTCGTCGGCGGTGAAGTGGTCGATCCCCTTGCCCTGCTTGAGCTTGATCCTGCCCTCGATGATCAGGTCCGACGCGCCGACGTTGATGTAGTAGCCGCCGAAGTACCGGATCAGCTTGAGGTAGAAGCCGGTGTCGTCCTCGCCGTTGTCCAGCGCGAACCCGGCGGCGCGCAGGCCGTCCAGGAGTTCCTTGTCGTCCTCGGCCATCACCTTGCTCAACGGCCCGTGCAGTTCGCGCAGCAGCATGTTCGGCACGGACGCGCTGCGCAGGTCGGTGTCCTCCAGCGGCCGCACACCGTCGGCCTCGCTGTAGAGCGTGAACACCCGCGCCGCGCTCGGTTCCAGGCTCACGACCGTGGTCGACGAGCGCTGGAGCATCGTCACGTCCGCGCCGCGCTGGCACAGGTCCTGCGCGATGTCGTGGGCGCTGTTGCCCGCGCCGACGACGAGGACCGTGCGGCCGTCGACGTCGAGGTCCTCGGTGCGCCCGCTGGAGTGCACGACCTGGCCGCGGAACTCGTCCATCCCCTCGAACGTGGTGGTGTTGGGGATGCCGCTCACGCCGGTCGCCAGCACGACGTGGCCGGGCCGCATCGTCCGGATCGAGCCGTCCGGGCGGCGGAGGCGGACGGTCCAGCGCCGGTCGTCCTCGTCGAACCGCCCGTCGAGGAACTCGGTGCCGGTCCACACGTTCAGCTCCAGCGCCTTGGCGTAGGACTCGAACCAGTCCGCGAGCATGTCCTTCGGGATGTACACCGGCCAGGTGTCCGGGAACGGCAGGTACGGCATGTGGTTGACGCAGATCTCGTTGTGCAGCGTCAGGGAGTGGTAGCGGCCGCGCCAGTTGTCACCGATCCGCTGCATCTTGTCGACGACCAGCGTGGGCACGTCCAGCTGCCCGAGCCGCGCGGCGAGCGTGAACCCGGCCTGCCCCGCGCCGACCACCAGGACCTCCGGGTCCGCGTCCGCGAACTCCGCCGTCGCGATCCGGCGGTCCAGCCAGTTCTCCCGACCCTGGTGCCGGTTCTCCCTCGGCCGCCGACGCCCGGTCTTCTCCGGGTACCCGTCCAACTCCTGCAACGTGGTCAGGAACGTGAAGGCGCGCACCGCGCCCCCGTCCTGCACGAGGCGGACAAAACCCCTGCCCCGCCCCAAAGCGGTCCGGAAGCCGAAGAACGCCTCGACCACGCCGGTCCGCTCGCCGATCGCCCCCACGACCGGATCCCCGTCCTCCAGCACGGGATCGGTGAACCCGCTCGGCTCGTACGCCGCCCGCAACGCCTCCTCCACCAGCGCGGGCCCGTGGAACGTGCGGATGTCCCACGTCAACGCCAGCAGGTCGCGCCAGTAGCAGTCCGGGGTGAACAGCGCCGCCGCGGCCGCGAAGTCGTGGCCGGTCAACGCGGTGTCGAGCGCGGCGAGCCAGTCGGCGGCGATCCGCCGCCGCGTCGGGCCCTTGGTCTCCTCGGGGACGGTCATCGGGTTCCTTTCCGCGGCGGTGGAGGGAGGGGGTTCAGGAGTCGGTGGCCTGCTTTAAACCGATCCCGGAGGCCCACAGGGTGGTCAAGGTCTGGATGACCTCTTCCTCCTCGTAGTCCTCGCCGAGGACCAGCCACACGTAGCAGAAGTTGCTGACCATCGACGTGATGGCCTCGGCGACGCAGCGCGGCGACAGCGTCGGGTCCACCCGGCCCTCGTTCTGGAGCCTGCGGATGCCCTTCTCCGACCGGTTGCGGAAGATCTGCCGGATGTTGCGGCGCATCTCCCGGAACCGCGGGCTGATCGTCGCGACCTGCTCCAGGATCGCCAGCAGCCCGGCGTTCTCCTGGTAGGCCCGCACGTAGGCGCGGGTCACGAGTTCGAACCGCTCCAACGGGTCCCGCGACGAGCCGGTGGGCACCGACGCCGCCACGTACAGCCCCTCGTTCACCTTGCGGATCACCGCGGTGAAGATGGCTTCCTTGGAGTCGAAGTACGTGTAGAACGACCCGCTCGACATCCGGGCCAGCGCCGTGATGTCGGTGATCTTGGCGTCCAGGAACCCGTCGCGCACGAAGATCTCGCTCGCCGCCTCCAGGAGTCGTTCCTGGGTGCGGAACCCGCGTTCGGTGCGCGGCACCAGGATGCCCGCGTCCCAGTCCTGGTCGGACTCCACCGGCGCCGCGGTGTCCCCGCGTTCGACCGGGTCGTCCATCGGATCGCCCGTAGCTGAACTCACCACTGCCCCTTTGCCGAGTTGTCGGCGGGGACGCGAGCGTCATCGCTCGCCGAGGGAGGGGTACCGAGGTACGCCTCGACGACCTCCGCGTTGCGGCTCACATCCCCGAGTGAGCCACTCGCGATCACCTGGCCCTGGTTCAGCACGACCACGTGGTCAGCCAGCGCCTCGACGGCCTGCATGACGTGTTCGATCATAACGATGGCGACCCCCTGCTCCCGGCACGTGCCGACCTGCCGGATCACCAGGTCCACCTCGTGCGGGGTGAGGCCCGCCATGACCTCGTCGAGCAGCAGGACCTTGGGCCGCGACACCATCGCGCGGGCGAAGTCGACCAGCCGCGTCAACGCCGTCGGGATGCTGCCCAGCTGCTGGTCGCGGTACTCCCACAGCTCGAACCGCTCCAGCTCGGTGCGGGCCAGCGCGTTGGCCTGCCGGTACCCGCGTGCCTGCCGGTAGGCCGCGACCGCGACCGACTCGAACACGTTGAGGCCGCCGACGTTGCCGGAGATCTGGAACGTGCGGGTGATGCCCTTGGCGAAGGCGGTCGCCGACGGCACGCCGGTCACGTCCTCGCCGTCCAGCCGCACCCGCCCGCCGTCCGGGCGCAGCACGCCGCCGATGATGTTGACCAGCGTGGACTTGCCCGCGCCGTTCGGGCCGATCAGGGCCGTGATGGCCGCGGACTCGGCGGTGAACGTGACGTCGGAAAGGACGTTCAGCCCACCGAAGCTCTTGGCGACGTTCGCGACGTCGAGCATCAGCCCACCCTCCCGTCCACGAGTTCGCCGACCCGTTGTTCCTGCTCCGGGACGGCGGGTGGTTTGCGCCCGGTGCCGAACACGGCCCGCACCCCGGCTTCCCAGAGCGGCATGATGCCGCCGGTGCCGAACCGCAGGAGCAGGATCACCACCACGGCGTAGGCGATCTGCGTGTAGCTGCTGACGTTGGCCGAGGACACCGCGAACGACCGGAGGAACTCCTCCAGCACGGCGATGCCGATGCCCGCCACGATCGGGCCCGCCAGCGTGCCCGCGCCGCCGATGATCGAGCCGACCATCATGGCCACGCCGATCTCCACGGTCAGCACGGACTCGTAGCTGACGATCTGGACGTACTGGGCGATCAGCGTTCCCGCGATGGACGTGAGCCCCATGCTCAGCGCCATCGCCAGCGCCTGGTTGCGGACGACCCGGATGCCCATGCTGGCGGCGATCACCGGGTCCTCCCGGATGAACGGCAGCGACCGGCCGAAGTGGGTGAACCTCATCAGCGCCGCGATCCCGATCGTGATCACGACCAGGAAACCCAGTGTCGTGTAGTAGAAGCCGCTCGGGTCCACGTACCACTGGAGGTGCGCGAAGCCCTCCTCCGTGCCGGAGTAGGAGATCCCGTTGGTGTCGCCCAGGAACGTCCACGACGCGGCGACACCGGCGGCGGCCAGGCTCAGCGCGAGCGTGCCCAGCGCCAGGAAGAACGCGTTCACGCCGAACCGGCTCATCAGCAGGCTGATGAGGAACCCGACGACCGCCGAGATCAGCACGCCGACCACCAGGGCGATCCACGCGTTGACCTCGTGCCGCCAGGTCAGCACCGCCACCGAGAACGCGCCCGTGCCGAACGCCACGATGTGCGACAGGGACAGCTGGCCGACGTACCCGCCCGCGATGTTCCAGGTGAAGTTGCGCAGCGCGTAGAGCAGCGCGACGAACCCGACCCCGATCATCGGCGGTGGCACCAGGAACGGGTACACGAGCGCGAAGGCGAGCGCGGCCGTGACGACGACGGCGTTGACCCTCCTCAGTGGAGTGTCCAGGTAGCGCAACGGGTTCGTCATCCCACACCGACCTTCGTCAACGACTTCCGCGGCGTGATCCGCGCGGCCGCCCGCACCACCAGTCCCTGCGGCCGGACCAGGATCACCAGGAAGAACAGCCCGTACACGAGCGCCGTGGCGAACGTGCCCGGCGCGTAGAGGCTGCCGAGCGCCTCGGCGAGCCCGAGCAGCACACCGGCCGCGACCGTGCCCCACAGCGAGCCCGCGCCGCCGATGACCACGACGATGAACGCCTTGATCGTCAGCTCCAGCCCGAGCGCGGGCGACACCGGCTGGATCGGCAGCAGCAGACCGCCCGCGATGGCGGCGAGCCCGCAGCCCAGCGCGAACGTGAGCCGGTAGACGCGCCGGACGTTGATGCCCACGTGGATCGCGCCGTTGAGGCTCTCCGAGCAGCCGCGGATGATCGTGCCGATCCTGGTTCGGTACACCAGGAACGACACCAGCAGCACCAGCACGAGGCTCAGCGCGCCCGCGGCCATCCTCGGCGCGCTGATCGTCACGCCGGAGGACGTGAACGCCTCGAACGGGTACGGGTTCGGGATCGTCTCGAACGGCTCCGGGTGCAGCACCTGGAACAGGTACTGGATGGCGATGCCGAGGCTCAGCGTGATGACGAGCTGGCTGTGGCCGCCCTTGGCCAGTCCCGACTCCAGCAGGAACCGCTGCACCAGGTACCCGACGAGCGCGCCGCCCGCCGCGGCCACGACGATCGCCCCGAGGAACGGGAGGAACCCCTTGGGCCCCAACGACAGCACGCCGTACATCCCGATCAGCACGAAGTAGCCGTGGGCGAAGTTCACCACCCGCATGACGGTGAACACCAGGTACAGGCCGATGCCGATCAGCGAGTACAGCAACCCCTGCAACAGCCCGGTCGACGCCAGTTGGAGCACCGTGCTCATGCCTTCACCACCCCTCCGGTCGCGGCGCTGCCGAGGTACCCGCGCCGCATCAGCTCCGAGTCGGCCAGCTCGCCGGTCGGCCCCTCCCCCGCGATGACGCCGTTCTCCAGGACGTAGGCCCTGGAGGCGAGCGCGAACGCCTGGTGCACGTTCTGCTCGACGAGCAGGACGGTCGTGCCGCGCTCGTTGATCTCCGCGATGGTCCGCATGATCGACGTGACCACCAGCGGCGCGAGCCCGAGCGAGGGCTCGTCGAACACGAGCATCTTGGGCCGGGACATCAGGCCCCGGCCGATGGCGAGCATGGACCGCTCACCGCCGCTGAGTGTCCCCGCGAGCTGCGCGGCGCGTTCGGCCAACCGCGGGAACAGCTCGTAGATCTCCTCCAGCACGGCGTCCGCGGCCACGCGGTCCCCCACGGCGACGGCGCCGAGCCGCAGGTTCTCCTCCACGGTCATGCCGGAGAACAGGTCGCGGTTCTGCGGCACCACGACCAGGCCGCGGCGGACCCGGTCCCACGGCCGGACGCCGAGCAGCGACCGGCCGAGGAAGGACAGCGTCGTCGCCTTGGCGGGCAACAACCCCAGCACGCCCTCGATCAGGGACGTCTTGCCCGCCCCGTTCGACCCGACGAGGCACACGCACTCGCCCTCGCGCACCACCAGGTCGACCTGGTGCAGCACCTCGGACCGGCCCCGCTTCACGGTGAGGCCCCGGACCTCCAGCGTCGTCATGGCGGGCTACTTGCTTCCGGGGCGCGGGTAGACGATCTTGGCGGTGGCCACGGTCTCCGGGTAGACGGGGATGAACTCGCCGCCCTGGACCTGCGTGACGATGCCCTCGGCCTTGGAGTTCAGGCCCTTCTCGTCGAACTTCACGCCATGGCCGATGATGTACATGCCGTTCTTGTCGCCGCCCAGCCCGTCGAAGTCGACCTTCCGCAGCGCCTGCGCGATCTTCTCCGAGTCGTCCGCCGTGCCCGCGATGGTGATCGCCTCGGCGGCGACCGCGAGCGCCGAGTAGTAGCACGCCCCGATGCCGTCGGGCTTCTGGCCGTCGTAGGCCGCCACGTAGTCGTCGTAGAACTTCTGCGGCGAGAACTTGGAGCCCTCCTTGGCCTTCAGCTTCTGGGTCCAGTAGCTGCCCGCCAGGTCGTTCTCCGCGATGTCGCCCGCCGACTCGACGAACTTGGTGTTGGTGTTGCCGCCGAGCACGCCGACCGTCGCCCGCGGGACGAAGCCGGACGCCTTGAGCGCGGGGTAGAACTGGAACGTGCCCTGCGGGTTGCCGCCGAAGATCAGCACGTCCGGGTTCGCCGCCTGCACCTTGCTCACCAGCGGCGCGTAGTCGCTGGTGGACGCCTCGTCGTAGGAGATGGTGTCCAGCAGCCTGACGTCCGGGAACTCCTCCTTGAGGGTGCGTTCCCACGCGGTCTTCGCCTCCGGGAAGGCGCCGAGGCTGGCGTGGACGATCAGCGCGGTCCGCACGGGGGTCCCGGCGGCCTTGGCGCCCGCCATGACGGCCCGCACCGACGCGGCGGCCCAGCCCTTCTGGTCGGGCATCGTGGGTTCGAGCTTGAACGCGTACTTGCGGCCGTCGCCGATGATCGACGCGGCGGCCTCCATCGGCACGAGCAGCGGCACCTTGATCTGGTCGGCGGTCGTCGCCGCCACGACGGTGGGCGGGCTGGCGGACGCGCCGAGGATGATCTTGCAGCCGTCCTGCACGAGCTGCTTCATCAACGCGGGCACGGCGTCCGGCTTGGACTGGTTGTCCACCGCCTTGATCACGACCTGGCGGCCGAGGATCCCGCCCAGCCCGTTGAGGTCCTTCGCGGCCAGTTGCAGCGCGTTCAACGTCTGCGTGCCGTAGGCGGCGGTCGCGCCGGTGAGCGAGGCGACGTAGCCGATGGTGATCGGGTTGCCGCTGCCGCCGCCGGAAGCGGACCCGGTGTCGCCGCAGGCCGCCAGGAAGCCGGTGGCCCCCAGCGCGCCCGCGCCGATCAGGAAGCGGCGCCTGGACGCCTGGATGTCGAGCAGGCCGTGGGACTTGTCGATGGCCATGGTTCGTACCTCTCGCCATTGGGAGGCGCGTCGCGCCCGGAGGAGTGGTCGTGCTGCCGTGCTCGCGAAAACCGGGGTCAACGCCCGGTCCACTGCGGTTTTCGCTTCTCGACGAACGCCGCGGCCCCCTCAAGCCGGTCGGCGCTCGTGTACGGGCTCGGGCCCGGATCCAGGCGGAGCGCGGTGGAGATGGGCAGCGTCGAGCCCACCCGCACCATCGCCTTGTAGCGGCGCAGGGTGACCGGCGCGCGCTCCACGAGCTGCGCCGCGATGGCGCGGGCCCGGTCGTGCAGTTCCGCTCGCGGCGCCAGCCAGTTGACCAGCCCCACCCGGTGGGCGTCCGCCGCCTCCAGCGGCTCGCCCAGGTACAGCATCTGGAACGCGATCCCCATCGGCACCAGCCTCGGCAGCATCTGGCTGCCGAAGTTCGCCCCCAGCCCCACCTTCGACTCCGGCAGCATGAGCCGCGCGTCGTCGCTGGCGATGCGCAGGTCGCACGCCATCGCCAGTTCCAGGCCGCCTCCGACGACCCAGCCGTGCAGCACCGCGAGCGTCGGTTTCCCGCACTCCAGCACCGTTTCGTACAGGTTCCGCATCGGCCCGCTCATCGGCAGGTACCCCGCGGCGCCCGCGCGGTCGTTGCCGTTCATCTGCTTGAGGTCCGCGCCCGCGCTGAACGCGCGGTCCCCGTTGGCGGTGAGCAGCACGACCCGGACGCCGTCGTCGCGGTCCAGGTCCGCGAACACCTCGACCAGTTCCCGTTGCAGCTCCACGCTCAACGCGTTCAGGTGGTCCGGGCGGTTCAGCGTCACCGTGGCCACGGAGTCGGTGACGTCGATCAGCAGCGCGCTCATCAGGCGTCCCCCACGCTGGCGCTCAGCCGCGGCCACAGGCCAGCGCCGCCGTCCGCGATCACGCCGCGGCCCAGCGGCGCGGCCCACTCGCGGGCCGTGCCGAACTCGTCCTGCCACGCCCACAACCGCTTGGTGAACCACGGCAGCGCGTGCTCGTCCGTGACGCCGATGGCCCCGTGGACCTGGTGCGCCCGCTTGGTCACCACGGCCGCGGCGCAGCCCGCCGTGTTCTTCGCCGCCGCGGCCGCGAACCCGGCCTGCTCCGGTGACGCGGCCACCGCGAGGCGCACCGCCATCCCGGCGCACAGCGTCTCCTCGGCGATGGCGACCAGGTGCTGCTGCACGGCCTGGAACGACGAGATCGTCTTGCCGAACTGCTCGCGTTCCCCGGCGTAGGCGAGGGAAAGCTCCAACGCCGACTCCATCGCCCCGGCCATCGAGGCGGCCCGCAGCACCGCACCCCGTTCCCGCAGCGCGTCCGGCCCGACAGCCCCGTCCACCGCGGTGTGCGCGGCGACGCCGTGGAACTCCAGGGTGTCCCGCGGCTCGCCCGCCAGGTTCACCCCGCGGCGAACCTCCTGCGGCACGGGCAGCACCACGAGCACGCCGTCCACGAGCGCGGCCACGTGCCCGCTGTCGCGTCCCCACGGCACGCGGTGCAGCGTCCCGGAAACCGCCCAGCCGTCGCCGTCGCGCACCACCCGCAGGTCGTCGTCGGCGTGCCCGACCGCGCACGTCGTGATCCCCTCGGGCAGGGTCTCCTCGGCCGCGCCGACGAGCCACGCCGCGAGCCCCGCCGTCTCCACCAGCGGCACCGGCGCGGCGGCCCGGCCGACGGCGCGGGCCAGCACGACGAGTTCGGCCAGCTCCGCGCCGTCCCCGCCGAGCGTCGTCAGCCCGGCCTTGTCCAGCAGCGTCCACAGCTCGTGCGGGAAGTCGCGCCCGGCGGCGATCCGCGCGGTGCGGTCGAAGTGCTTCGCGAAGATCGCGGCCAGGGTCTCGTCCAGCAGCTGGAGTTCGTCGCTCATACCGCTCTCCGCTTCTCGCGCAGGAGGTGCTTGGCCGCGACGGACCGCAGCACCTCGTTGGTGCCGCCGCGCAGCGTGAAGGTGGGCGCGGTGACCGTGGCGTCGGCCAGCAGCCGTCCGAACAGGTCGCCGTCCGGGTCCTGGTCGCCGCCCGCGAGGTCGCGGACCACGTCGAGCACGTCCTGTTCGAAGGACGTGCCGAGGTCCTTGACCAGCGTCGCCTCGACCACCGGCACCTCGCCGTCGTCGAGCGACCGCGCGATCGACAGCGACATGTTGCGCAGCACCCAGTACCGGGCGGCGAGCGCGCCGAGCCGCAGCTCCGCCTCCGGACCGGCGGCGTGCCGGAAGTCCAGGAAGTACCGCAGCACCGGGAACGTCGTGAGGAACCGGTCCGGGCCCGACCGTTCGTAGGCCAGTTCGGACGTGACCTGGTGCCAGCCGGAGCCGACCTCGCCGAGCACCAGGTGGTCGGGCACGAAGACGTCCTCGAACACCACCTCGTTGAAGTGGTGCTGCCCGTTGAGCAACCGGATGGGCGACACGGTCAGGCCGTCCGACCGCAGGTCGACGATCAGCTGGCTCAGCCCGGCGTGCTTGCGCTCGCCTCGCGGCGAGGTGCGGCACAGCGTCATGACGTAGTGGCAGTACTGCGCGCCCGACGTCCACACCTTGCGGCCGTTGAGCAGCCAGCCGCCGTCGGTGCGGGTGGCCCTGGTGCGCACCGACGCGAGGTCCGACCCGCTGTCGGGTTCGCTCATGCCCAGGCAGAAGAACACGTCGCCGCTGACGATCCGGGGCAGGAACTCGCGCTTGAGCCGTTCGCTGCCGAACCGCAGGATCACCGGCGCGGTCTGCCGGTCGGCGACCCAGTGCGCCCCGACCGGGGCACCGGCCGCGAGCAGCTCCTCCACGACGAGGAACCGCTCGGTCGCCGACCTCCCCGGCCCGCAGTACTCCTCGGGCACGACCATGCCGACCCACCCCCGTGCGGCCAGCCTGCGGCTGAACTCCACGTCGGCGGCGGCGTTGATGCCCAGTTCGGGCAGGTAGGTCCCGCTGGGGAACTCCTCGGCCACGAACTCGCGCACCCGCACGCGCAGGTCTTCCTCGTCCGCTGTCAGGCCCGACGGCCGGAACTCGATCACCGCTCCGCTCCCGTCGTCACGTCGTCGTCGCCCCGCAGCCGCCGGGCCTGGGTCCAGATCTGCACGCCGCGCTCGACCTCGATGGCCGTCGACCACGGCAGCGGCGACGGGTCGGCCTCCGCGCGGAACGACTTCGCCACCCGCCGGGCCAGCACCGGGTCACCGGCGACCCGCTCGGCCAGCGCGAGCGCCCGCGCCTCCACCTCGTCGTCGGGCACGGCGTCCCACGCGAGCCCGAGCTGAACGGCACGCGGGCCGGACACCTCCTCGCTGAACACGCCCATCGCCGCGGCCGCCTCCCGACCCCCCACGCGGGAGGCGATCGTGAAGAACCCGCCGCCGGGGTGGATTCCCGCCTTGAGGAAACCCGCGATGAGCCGGGCGTCGTCGGCGACGATCCGCAGGTCCGTGGCCAGCGCCAGGTTCAGCCCCGCGCCCACCGCCGCCCCGCGCACCGCGCTGATCGTGGGGACCTTGATCTGGCCGACCCGGTAGAACGCCCCGTAGATGTCGTCGGTCTCGGCGTAGGCGCTGTCGCTCATGGGATCGGCGTAGGTGCCGCTCCACGACCGGGTGTCCGCGCCGGAGCAGAACGTGCCGCCGTCGCCGCGCACGACCACCGCGCCGATCGTCGCGTCGGCGTCGATCCGGTCGCAGAACTCGGTGAGCTGGTGGGACATCTTCAGCGTGAGGGCGTTCTTGATGGACGGGTTGCTGACGGTGAGGACGGCGATCCCGTGCTCGACGTCCAGGCGGATCTCCGGTGTCATGCGCTCGTCTCCAGGCGTAGCAGGAAGTCCAGTGCGATCGCCCGCGCTCCGGCGTCGACCAGCCGCAGCGGGTTGACCTCGAGTTCGACCAACCGGTCGCCCACGAGCACCGCGAGCCTGCTGAGCGTCGCGATGGCGGCGGCCGCCGCGTCCAGGTCGTGGCCCGGCCGCCCGCGGAACCCGGTGAGCAGCGGCGCGGCCTTCAGCTCCAGCAGCATCTCCTTGGCCCGCCGCGCGTCGACCGGGGCGAGCCCGGTCGTGGTGTCCCGGTACAGCTCCGTGGTCACCCCGCCCATGCCGACCGTGAGCAGCGGCGGGAACCCCGGTTCGGTGTTGGTGATCCCGACCAGCAGCTCGGGCCCCTCCCCCACCTGCTCCTGCACCAGCACGTCCGTCGCGCCCTCGGCGGCGAAGCGGACGACGATCTCGTCGTAGACGGCAGCGGCCTCGTCGACGCCGACCCCGAGCCGCACGCCCCCGCGTTCGGTCTTGTGCGGGACCTCGGGCGACTGGATCTTCAGCACCAGCGGGCCGTCCAGCGCCCGCGCCGCCTCGCCCGCCTGCTCCGCGGAGGACACCAGCCGTTCCCGCGGCCGGTCGATCCCCAACGCCGCCAGCACTTGCGCGCCCTCGTGCTCGGTGAGCACGCCACCGCGCAGTCCACCGAGGACGTCCAGGTCGGAAGGCTGCCCGCTCGACTGCGACGGCACCGGCACGCTCGTGCCCAGCGCGTGCAGCACGCCGACGCCGATGCGCGGCGAGTCGAACACCGGCATCCCCTTGGCCCGCAGGATCTCCCTGGCCTCGGCCGTCTGCTGCCGGGCGGCGAGCCACACGACCACCACGGGTTTGGTCGCGCGGGCCCAGAGCCCGCACAGGCCGTCGGCCATCGACGTGGCCAGCCCGCCCGTCACCATGGTCAGCACGACCAGCACCGAGTCCACGGTGGGATCGGCGAGCACCTCGTCGCAGACCGCGATGAACCCGTCCGTCTCGTTCGCCTTGAACATCTGCGCCGTCACGTCGACCGGGTTGGACACGGCCCCGAAGTCCGGCACGACCGACGACAGCCTGGTCCGCACCGGCTCGGTGAGGTCCTCCACGGTCATCCCGCGCGCCTCAGCCTGGTCCGCGGCGAGGCTGCCCGCGCCACCGGAGGTCGTGATGATGGCGAGCCGGTCGCCCCCGGACCGCGGCAGCACGCTCAGCGCGTGGGCCGTGGCGATGAAGTCCTCGACGTCGTCGGCCTGGATCACCCCGCGCTCGCGGCACATCGCGGTGAACGCCGCGTCGTCGCCGATGATCGCGCCGGTGTGCGAGGTGGCCGCCCGCGCCCCGGACCGCGACAGCGCCGACCGGAGCACCAGCACCGACTTGCCCAGCTCGGCCGCGCGCGCCGTGAGCCGGTCGAACTCCGCGCCGGGCACCGGGCTCTCCAGGTACAGCGTGAGCACCTCGATCCGCGGGTCCTCGACCAGGTAGTTCGCGATCTCCGCGGCCCCGAGGTCGGCCTGGTTGCCGGTGCTGGCCCAGGTGCCGATCCGCAGGCCGCGTTCCCGCGCCAGGCTGAAGATGGAGCCGCCGACCGCCCCGCTCTGGCCGATGTAGGCGATGTTGCCGGGCTCCGGCACGCCCAGTTCGAGCGCCGCGGTGAACGACGCGACCACGTGGTCGTGGACCGCGACGAGGCCCTGGCAGTTGGGGCCGAGCAGGCGGACGCCGTGCTCGCGGGCCAGCCGCACGAGGTCGTCCTGGAGCGCCTGGCCGTCCGGACCGGTCTCCGCGAAGCCCGACGCGAACACGACCGCCGCGGTCGCCCCGGCCCTGGCCACGGCGGGCAGCTGCCGCACGACCTCGGTGGCCGACACCAGCATCAGCACCAGGTCGACCTCGCCCGGCAGGTCGTCGAGCGACGGGTAGCAGGGCAGGCCCTCAAGCGTCTGGTAGCCGGGGTTCACCGGGTAGACGGCACCGGCGAACCCGTGCTCGACCAGGTAGGTCAGCGGTCGGGCGAAGGGGTTGCCGACCCGGCCGGACGCGCCGAGGACGGCGATGGCCCTCGGCCGGAACAGGGCCGTGAGGTCCGCTCCGGCGGCGAGTCCGGCAGGCGGGGCGAACGTGGCGGCGTCGGACACCTGGCGACTCCCGTGGCGGCTGGTTGGGGTGTTGCGAGCATGTAACTTGAACCTGAATTCAGTGTCAAGTAGTGTCCTGGACCACACAAGATCAAGGAGTCGCCGGATGAGGTTCGGACTGACCCACGGGAACATCGGCCGCTTCGCGGACCCGGAAGCCGCAGGTCGGCTCGCCGTCGCGGCGGAAGCCTCCGGCTTCGACTCGCTGTGGACCATCGAGCACGTCGTGCTGCCCACCGAGTACGAGCCCCTCTACCCCGAGACCGCCGACGGCCGGATCCCGTTCGCGCCGGACCACCCGATCGCCGATCCGCTGGTCTGGATGGCGTTCGTCGCGGCGCGCACCACGACGATCAAGCTCGGCACGGCGGTGCTGGTCCTGCCCCAGCGCAACGCGCTGATCACCGCCAAGGAGGTCGCGACCCTGGACCGCCTGTCCGGCGGCCGGACCCTCCTGGGAGTCGGCGCGGGCTGGTTGCGCGAGGAGTTCGACGCGCTGCGCGTGGGCTTCGAGGACCGCGGCGGGCGGATGAACGACACGATCGGGGCGATGCGCGCCCTCTGGTCGGGCGAACCGGCCGACTTCACCAGCGACTCGGTCGCGTTCACGGGCGTGGTCAGCTCCCCGCGACCGCACGGCCCGAGCGTCCCGATCCACATCGGCGGCTTCACCGTCCCCGCCGCCATCAGGGCCGGCAGGCTGGGCGACGGCTTCTTCCCCGGCGGCTACGACCTCGACCGCCTCGACGTGCTGATCAAGCGATGCCGCACGGAGGCCGAGGCCACCGGCCGCGACCCCGACACCATCGAGATCACCAGCCGGTGGACCAAGAACCCCGCCGAGCTGACGAACCTCGACACCCTGCACCGGCTCGCCGACCTGGGCGTGGACCGCGTGACCGTCTCGACCCTGGTGTTCGACCACGAGCACATCGCCGACGACCTGGCCCGCTTCCAGGACACCGTGATCGCCAAGTTCTAGCCCCGTCCGCCAGAGGAGTCCTCAGCGATGCCCGCAGTCGAATCCGTCCTCGGCCCGATCGACGCCGACGACCTCGGTCAGACCTTGATGCACGAGCACGTGTTCGTCCTCGACCAGGAGATCGAGTCGAACTACCCCGGCCGCTGGAACACCGAGGAGCGCATGGCCGACGCCCGCCAGAAGCTCCAGGACGTGGCCTCGCGCGGCGTCCGCACGATCGTGGACCTCACCGTCCTCGGCCTCGGCCGCAACGTGGCCCGCGTCGTCGAGGTCGCCAAGGAGGTGGACGTCCAGATCCTCGCCGCGACCGGCCTGTACACCTACGACGACGTGCCGATGTTCTTCCGCTTCCGCGGCCCCGGCAAGCTCGTCGACGGCCCCGAGCTGCTCACGGAGTTCTTCATCAAGGACATCACCGAGGGCATCGGCGACACCGGCGTGAAGGCGGCGATCCTCAAGTGCGCCACCGACCGCGCGGGCGTGACCGAGGGCGTCGACCGCGTCCTGCGAGCCGTGGCCCGCACCCACCGGGAAACGGGCGTGCCCATCTCCACGCACACCCACGCCCTCACCGAACGCGGCCTGGAGCAGCAGGCCATCTTCCGCGAGGAGGGCGTGGACCTCGAACGGGTGGTCATCGGCCACTCCGGCGACACCACCGACCTCGTCTACCTGCGCAAACTGATGGACGCGGGCTCCTACATCGGCATGGACCGCTTCGGCCTGGACCTGATGCTCCCGTTCGAGGACAGAGTGGAAACAGTCGCCGCGCTCTGCGCGGAGGGCTACGCGGAACGCATCGTCCTCTCCCACGACGCGGCGTGCTTCACCCACAACTTCGACGTGGAGGTCAAACGCGAACTGCTCCCCCGCTGGCGCTTCACCCACCTCCACGACGAGGTCCTCCCAGCGCTGCGCGAGCGTGGAACCACCCAGGCCCACATCGACCAGATGCTCATCCACAACCCCCGCCGAGTCCTCTCCCCCGGTTAGATCCGAACGGGCCGGTCCGAACGGCGGAGGGCATGATGCTCCGGTGAGTCTGACCAGCCAACTCGACGGCGGAGCGCTAGGCGCCTGGTTCGCGGGCCGCTTCCCCGGCACCGAGCGCCTGGCAGCGTCGATCACGACAGCGGCGAACCGGGTGGACCCAGTACCCCCACCCCCAGCAGAACACCACCACACGATCGACCGCGCCTTCACCGCCCGTGCGGCACTGCTCATAGACGGCTCACCCCCGTACAGCGCCCTACAGGGCTTGGTCACCGCGGGCCTGGCCTCCCAAGACTGGGCGCACCGCACAGCAGCCACCTTCCCGTCCCACAGAGGCCTCCCCCCACACCACGCCAAGCGAGCCCAAGACTTCCGCCCCACCCCCACAGGCTGGCTGGACCTCAAATCCCCACCCACAACCTCACTCATCACCCGCCACGAACCAATGCTGACGGAGTTCTTCGGCCGCCTGGTCCGCTACCTGGACGGCCACGCCCCACCCGGCACCTTGGGCACCCCCAACGTGGAAGCCGGCTTCGCCCGCATGTGCACCCTGCTGGCATCGTGGGCAACCCCGAACACCAACGACGCCCTCACCGCCCTACAGGCAACCCCGAACTACACCGTCGACGACCTCTGGGACCTCCCAGACGAACCCACGGTCCTCACCCTCACAGCGCTAGCGGAACGCCTACGCACCCACGACACAGACCGCCCCTTGGAAACCTGGCGAGCGTGGGGCCACGACTACGCGGAACCAACAGGCCCGGCAACCCTCAAACGCGCGGACACGGGCCAAGCGGGAACAGGCCTACCAGCAGGCGTCTGGGGCGCCTCGACACCAACACTGGTCCCCCACTGGGCCACAGCGGACTTGCTGATCGGCACCCACCTCATAGACGTCCACGCCGCAGACCCCACAACCAACCCAACCGCCATCGCCCACTGGCTCTGGCGCCTGGCGGCCTACACCTGGCTGGACACCGCAAACCACTACCGGGCCCGCACGGTAGGCCTGTACCTGGCAGCCCACGGCCTGCACATCACCTGGGACGCCACCACCTTCACCCAAGCACTACTGGCCTCCCCGAAGGGCACAGAAGCAGCCCGCAAGGACTTCCTGACCCAGGCACGCAAAATCATCAAAACAGAAGGCGCAACCCCACCCCCAACCCCAGGCCTGAAAGTCCCCATCCCCTGGCGCCCCCGCCCTTAATCCACCCCCTCCTCACCCCAGGCCATCAACCAGTAAGTGGTAGGTCGCGGGGCTGGGTTGGGACCGGAAACCGGAGATGTGCGCCGGTTGGCTTCAGGGCTGGATTGGGGCCGGGGGCCGAAGGTGCGTGCCAGTTGATTCCGGAGCTGGGATGGGCCGGGGCCTGAAGGTGTGTCATCGGGCTGAGTCGACCCCAACCCGACCCGCGACCAAGTGGCACCCACCATCCGGCCCCCGGCCCCAACTCACCCCCGTGACCAACCCAGGCCCGACCCCACTCGCACCGATCGAAACTGCTCGTTATATCTTCCGGCCCCCGGCCGGCACTCGCACCGCATCAGATCCGCACCATGCCGGCAGGTTCTTTTCAACCCCCACCCCTGGCAGCCCCCGATTGTTTTTGCGCCCCCACCCTTTTTCGCTTTCTCAAGGCGTCTTTCCAGCCTTGACAAAGCGAAAAAGGGTGGGATAATCGGCGCAATCGGGGGTCAGCCCAAAAACCTCAGACCCGCCCCACCTCAAACCCGCCCTACCTCAGGCGCAACAAACTCCTCAAACCCAGTCCCAGGAAAATTCCGAGCCAAAGCCTTCTTCCACTCCCCCTCCTCCACCATCTTCCGCAAAGCGGCATCCACAGCATCCCTCCCCTCCACATCCCCCTTCTTCAACCCAACCCCGTACAACTCCTCAGAAAACGTCTTCCCCACAATCCTCAACAACTCAGGATTCTTCGCCACATACCCAGCCAAAATCAGGTTATCGGTAGTCACAGCATCCACCTCCCCCACCAACAACCCCGTTACACACTCCGAAAAATCGAACTTCTCCACCAACCGAACCCCCCGAGCAAACGAAGCCTTGATCCGAGCGGCAGAGGTAGTCCCCTTAGCCGAACACAACGTCCGCCCATCCAACGCCTCAGGCCCGGTAATCCCTTTCTCCCCGTTCAACACCAGCAAATCCTGCCCAGCCACAAAATACGGCCCGGCAAACCCCACCCGCCGCTTCCGCTCCTCAGTGATCGAATACCCGGCCACCACCAAATCCACCCGCCCGGACTCGATGGCATCCTCCCGATCGGCAAGCTCCACAGGCCTCCACACAATCCGATCGGCAGACACCCCCAACCGCCCAGCCACATAAGTAGCCACGTCCACGTCGAACCCGCGGTACTTCCCATCAACCCGCAACAAGCTCGACCCAGGCTGATCATCGGTCACCCCGATCGTCACCGTCCCCTCGGCACCGTGCCGCAGAAGCCGTGACGACCCACCCTCATCACCACACCCCGCCACCAGCACCGCGACAACGAACGACAACCCCACGAGTCTTCGACCGACGACCTTCACACCAGCACCTCTCACCCTGTCCACGAACCCGACCCACGAATCCGGCCCACAAGCCGGGTCCACAACTTCCGCGGCTGGATGATCCAAGACACCGACCTAAGCCCGACTTAAAAGCACGTCAAGGTTCACCTCCGATACCCGCTGGACCGACCGGCGTAAGGTCTTCCCGATGGGGAAGAGCATGCGCATCGGGGTGTTCTACGACGGCACCTGGTTCGCCTACGTCAGCGACTTCTACGCCACCGCGCACCCGCGGGCGGCGCGGATCGCGTTGGACGGCTTCCACGACGCCCTCCGCTGGCACCTGCACACCGAGACGGGCATCCCCCTCGACGACTGCGTCCTGCACGAGGCGCACTACGTCCGCGGCCGCATCCAGACGCCGGCCACGTCGTTCGACCACGTCCTGGAGGTCGCGGGCATCACCCGCCACGACATGCCCCTCCACGGCGGCAAGGAGAAGGGCGTGGACGTCCACTTCGCCTTGGAGGCGTGGGAACGCGCGACCACCGTCCCCCTCGACTGCGTCGTCCTCCTCACCGGCGACGCCGACTTCACCCCGCTGGCCGCCCGCCTCGCCAACCGCGGCGTGCACGTCCTCGTTCCGGTGGTCGACGTG
>Ga0247771_1000008_pt1 | contig 130162 bp, 83 predicted proteins | sample UWRJL197509C6_FD_179948 | JGI IMG/M metagenome (GOLD analysis project Ga0247771, IMG submission 179948) | Plant litter microbial communities from Arlington Agricultural Research Station in Wisconsin, United States - UWRJ-L197-509C-6 | ecosystem: Environmental > Terrestrial > Plant litter >... | reverse complement strand
ACCCACGCCTTGTCGCCGACGCCGGCGAGGTCCTCGGGCTGCCCGTAGATTCCCTGCTCGATACCCGACCGCAGGTTTTTCGCCGCCGTGGTGCTGTAGTAGATGTGCACGTTGCCGGGGTCGGCCAGACCGCCCTCGTCGTAGATCCAGTAGTACCAGCAGGACTTGCCCTGCTCGTCGCCGCCATCGGTCTCGTCGCGGACGCTGACCGAGACCGTGCTGGGGGCCAACGCCTCGACGTCGGCGAGGGTCACCCCGCAGTCGGTGGCAGGCGCGACGTTCGGGTCGGCGGCCGGCGTGGCCTTGCCGCCCGCGTCCGACCCCGTCCCCGAGCTGGTGCTGGTGGTCGTGCCGCCCCCACACGCCGCCACAGCCACCAGCACCCCAGCGAGCAGACCGGCCAATCGAATCGCGCCCATCATGTCCTCCCCGCGTCATCCGAGATACGTGACGAACTGGACGTATGAGGGCACCGGTGGTTGCTCGCCGGTACGGGGCTCGGTCGGGAACCTCGTCCAGGAAGCCATGCACGGACTCCCCGTGGCCCAGGCTGGTGGGTTGGCACCGGGATCTCCGCATCCCTCGAGCCTGCGGACGCTCCGTCGCCGCCAGATCGCGCCCGCCGCGTGGCCAAGGGGTCACGTGGCGGGCGACCGCCGGTCTTCGATGCCGAGTTCCGAGGGCTGACGATCCAGTGCGCCAAGCGGATGGCTCACCACCAGGGAGAACTCACCTCGTCGGGTCGATGGGGCAGGGCGACCCGACGAGGCCGCTCACGGACACGGCGAGGTCGGCCTCCGTGGCTCGATGTTCGGCCATCCTGGTCAGTCGTACTTGTCCTGGTTGACGAAGCGGGGCGAGGCCGCGCCACGAGTTCGCGCCCATGACGCCGTCGATCGGGCCCGTGTAGCCCCAGCGCGCCGCCAAGCGCTGCACGCCTGCCCACGAGTTCGGACCCATCACGCCGTCGATCGGACCGTTGTAGCCGTAGGCCCGGACGCCGCGCTGCAAGGCGGCGTAGGTGTTGGTGCCCGGTGCCCCGTCGACGGGACCGGTGTAGCCCTGTTCCAGGCGCAACCAGTTCTGGACGCGCTTCCACATGACCGTGCCGGGGATGCCGTCCTGTTCCGTCGCGGTCTTCGGCAGACCACCGCCGCCTCCTCCGCTGCCGAGGTAGGTCAGCGGATTGATGCGCGTGCCGCCGGGGGAGATCATGTGCCAGTGGACGTGCGGGCCGCTCGAGTTGCCGGAGCCGGGCGCGCCGGGCGCCCCGCCGGAAAGCCCGACCACACCGCCCATGCCCACCCTGGTGCCGTTGCCCAGCAGGAAGCCGGACAGGTGCATGTACTGGGTGCGGTAGCCGTTGTCGTGCTGGATGGTCACCGTGTGCCCGCCCGTGCCGTTGTCGGGGGTGTTGGTGATGACACCGCCGCCCGCGGCGGGCAGTCGGGTGCCGACGCCCATGCCGTAGTCGATGCCACCCAGCGATCCCCGGTTGACGTGCTCCTGCCACGAACCGGTGATCGCGTACCCGGTGAAGGGGTTGTAGAACCCCGCGACGGCCGCGTGCGCCGCCGTCGCGCCGACGACCGTGATGGCGCCCGCGGCCGCCGATCCGGATAAGAAGGTACGCCTGGTGAAACCACTGCTCGTCATCGTGCCGACTCCCACGTTCGCTGGTTGTGCCACCTCGACCGTAGGAAGTTCGATGATCCATCCGCATCGGGTGATCGACCGACAGCCGTTCGGCGCAGTGCTTCCGTGCTCCGTTCGAGTGGTCGTGTGTTGTGGGAGGCGCAGTTTTCTGGACTTCGGGTTGCCCCTGCCCCGGCGGGGCGATCATGGGCGTGTGCCCGTCGTTCCCGTTGCCGTTGTGTGGAGCGCCGATGTCGCGGCGCTGATCCAGGTGGTCACCGTTGCTGTTCTCCTGCGAGGTGGCCGAAGAGACGGTGAGTTCAGTGTGAACAGCCGAATTGAGATGCTGGGACTGGTCTTCCCGGTCTTCCATCACGTTCGTCGTGACCCGGCCGGCGCGCGTGGTCATGAGCGAGCTCCTGGCCCGCCCCGACGGGGGCCAGTGGTAGGACCCGTGCGCTCGTCCGTCCACGCCGGACCGCCGCCCTGCGGGCCTTGTGCGGTGGCCACGAACCCTTGCCGGGTCGTGGTCACCGCCATAGGGGGTGTCCGATGGGTCAGCAAGCCTGCTGTGTCTGGTCGGTTGACGGCAGTGACTTAGTTGACTGGGTCGACTCCACGAAGGCTCATCAGGGCGGCAGTCGCGTGTCCGACGGCGAAGGCGGCTACCGGCCCTGCGTGGCCCCTCGCCACGACCACGTAAGCCCGAGGAGCCGGTGTGCCCATGCACCTTCGTGCACCAGCGGGCTACGCGCCGCGTCCTCCTGATGCGCGCCCCAGGCCGGGCGGGCGCTGCGCGAGGGAGAGCAAGGGACGGATGACGGGTGAAACGATTGGTATCGGGCTAGCCGTATCGGCGGGCCTGGCGAGTCTGCGGGCCGGTGCACGGGAGGCACGGCTGCGGATGCGGCTGAGCCGCTACGGGCTGCGCGCCGAGGGGGCGGTGGTGAACCAGGAGCGTGAGCCGGGGGACAACTCCTCGAAGCCCGTCATCGAGTTGACCGACCGGCAGGGCCGACCCGTTTGGTTCCGGCCCGCCACGACGGGGACGGGGCTGGCCCTTGGAACCCATGTGCCGGTCGCCTACCTGCCCAAGAGGCCGAAAAGCGCAGGGGTACCCACCCGGAAGTACCGCCTGCATCCGATCGTCGGCCTGTTCTTCGGAGCCGTGCTCTGGCTCGGCGTCGCGGCTGGGTGCGTGCTCACGCGCTGAGCTTGTTCTTCCACCTCGCTCTCACTTGCGGATCCACCGCCAGACCCGTCACGGGACCCATCAGACACTCCCAACGACGTCGCTCATCGCCGACCTGGTCGGCCGTGGACCAGCCCTGAGCTCAGAGTGAACGGTCGAACGCGTCCTGGTCGAGCTGAACCTGCGGCATGTGCGTCTCCGCCCACTCTCGCAACTGTGACAGGGGTTGTGCCAACGACTTGCCACGCGCGGTGAGCCCGTAGAACACCCGAGGCGGAACGGAAGGCTCGACCCGGCGGGTGACGAGGCCATCCCGCTCGAGCGACCTCAGGGTCTGCGTGAGCATCTTCTGGGAGATCCCGGTCAGGGCTCGCTTGAGTTCGGTGAAACGGAGTTCGCCATCGGTCTGGTCGACGGTCAGGACGAGCATTGTCGTCCATTTCGTGCCGACCCGGTCGAGCAGCTGCCTGGTGGGGCAGGCCGCGTCGAAGAGGTCGCCGCGGTGAGGGGTTACCCCGGGGTGACCAGGGTTCCGGGAAGTGCCTCCTTGAACGTCCACGGTCGGTCTCCTATGTTCGCCTGGTATCTGATGGTAACCGACTGGATGAGATGAACGATGTTGACTGCCTATCTGGCGGACGCCCAAGCGCGCTACATCTCGGTGAACGATGTCCGCCTTGCGGTCGAGGTGGCGGGTGAGGGCCCCGTGGTCCTGCTGCTGCACGGTTTTCCGCACACGCGGGCGATCTGGTCCGAAGTCGCGCCGCTGCTGACGGCGGCCGGGCTTCGTGTCGTCGCGCCGGATCTACGCGGTCTGGGCGACAGCGACCGAGCGGCAGGCGGTTACCTGGCGACCGAGCTCGCCGGGGACCTGGTCGGGCTCCTCGACGCGCTTGACATCGACCGGGCGCACGTCGTCGGCATCGACCTCGGCACCGCACCGGCGTTCGCGCTGGCGGCGACCCACACGCACCGCGTGTCCAGCCTGACGCTGAGTGAGGCGATGATCGGCACACTGCCCGGAGCCGAATCCTTCACGGCGAGCGGCGCCCCCTGGTGGTTCGGGTTCCACTCGGCTCCGGGCGGGTTCGCCGAGGACCTGCTGGAGGGACGAGAAGACCACTACATCCGGTTCTTCCTCGACGGCGGAAGCCGCCGCGGGCTCTCGGAGGCGCTGACCGCCCGGATCGTCGAGGCGTACCGCGGGCGGGAGTCCTTGCGGGCCGCTTTCGAGCATTACCGCGCGATGCCCGCGAACGCGGGCTGGATCTCCTCGTGGGTGACGCACAACGTGTTCACACTTCCGGTGCTCACGATCGGCGGAGGCGCAGTCGGCGAGGGCACCGCTCATCAACTCGCCCCGTTCAGCGAGAAGTTGACGGCTAGCCTGCTGCCCAACGCCGGCCACATCGTTCCGATCGACGAGCCCGAAGAGTTCTCGGCACTGGTAGCGCAGCACGTCAAGTCGGCGGAGGCGCGATCATGACGAACAAGCGCACCGTCGTCCTCAGCCCGGTCGAACGTCCACACCGCACCGGCCTCGAAACCAGGCAGGTGACAGCATGACTCGTGAGCAACGCGAGCAGGTCCGCGAACTCCGGCGGAACTCGCCGCTCGACCTGGGTGGCGATCTCGACGTCCAACGGCCGCTGTTCGAACAGATCCTCAGCTCGCAGCCGGTGCCCAACGACGCCATCGTCGAGAAGCTCGACCTGGCGGGTGTCGCCGCGCTGTCGGTCACGATCAGCGGTGCGCCGCGACCGGTCGGCACCGCGCTCTACTTCCACGGTGGCGCGTTCGCACTGGGTTCGGCGAACAGCTCCTTGGGCTTGGTGACCCAGATCGCCCGGCGATCGGGACTGCGGGTCGTCGCCGTGGATTACCGGCTTGCGCCGGAGCACCCGGCACCGGCCGCGGCGACCGATGCCGCGACGTGTTATGAAGCGCTGCTGGACTCGGGTATCGGCGCCGACGGACTGATCGTGATCGGGGAGTCCGCCGGAGGCGGGGTGGCACTGAGACTGCTCACGTCACTGGTGGCGGGAAACCGGCCCGTACCGGCGGGCGCGGTGTTGCTGTCGCCCTGGATCGACTTGACATTGGCCGGCGACTCGATGACAACGCGGGCGTCCGTAGACGTCGCGGTGAATCGGGAAGCGCTCGCCCGGCGCGTGCTCGACTACGCCGGCGAAGGTGCTACCGCGGCGCGGGAGCACAGCCCGCTGTTCGACGACCTGCACGGGTTGCCGCCCACTCTCGTGCAGGTCGGAACGCACGAGACACTGCTCGACGACTCCATCCGGCTCGCCTCCCGCCTGGCGGCCGCCGACGTCTCGATCATCCTCGACATCACCGCGGAAGTGCCACACGTCTTCCAGGGCTTCGCGCCGATCCTGGTCGAGGGCGCGTTGGCGCTCGACCGCGCGGGCCAGTTCGTCCGAACCGCGCTGAAACAACCGGCACGCGATCTTCTGCCCGGCTGATCCCCGTCACGAGAACTTCCGCCAGCCACATGTCTCACGGCGACGAGCCAACCGGAAGGAGAGCACGACCGAAACGACGCGAGCCGTTGCGCTCGACGCACGCGGGCCGCCAGTACCAAGGTGATCTTCGCTGCGAGGGCGTGTTCCTGCTCGTGTCGCTGTCGGATCTCCAGCGGGAGCGCACTTCGTCGGCCAGGTCCTCGTCGACGCGCCGAAGGACGTCGTGCCGGCTCTGCAGGCGCTGCGCGATGAGCAGGTGGAGTCCCGCGCGGTGGTGGACACCGTGGTGGCTCTGCACCGGTGACCGCACCACCGGTGCGGGTGGATGCGCGCTAGGGAGTGTCCGGCGGGTTACCGGCGCAGCCGTAGCCGGATAGCGGTGAGGGTGACCGTGCCGTGGAGTACGTGCGCTCTTTTGTCGTACCGGGTCGCCACGGCGCGGAACCCCTTGAGCGCGTTTGCGGTGCGCTCGACTTCGTTCCTGCGGGCGTACCGGTCCCGGTCGAAGCTGGTGGGGCGACCGCCCCGGAATCAACATGCTTGTGCACGCGGCACACCGTGGAATCCACACTCACCACGCTCCAGTCGATCCGACCTTCCGTGTCCGCGTCGGCTTGGACAGCCCGCAGGATTCGCTCCCACGTGCCGTCCGCAGACCACCGGCGGTGACGGTCGTGGACCGTCTTCCACTTCCCGAACCGCGTGGACAGTGCGGTGATCCTTCCACCGGCCCCCGCGTCCCAGGCTCTTTGGGCAGGTGCGGCTCCAATCGAGCCCACTCGCTTTCAGATATGTCGCCCCGTCCCACAGCGAACCGAACGATCCGTTGAAGAATCCGTCACGCGATCCGTCGGACACCCCCTAGGCCGCTGGCGAGCCAGCTGTCCTCGATCAGGACCTGCTCGGTGGGAACCACCGCGGTGAACGTCCTCAGCCGACGTCGATCCTCGGTGTCGTCGGCACCGGCACGCAACCTGCCGGCGATGCGCTCGACGGCGTCCAGGAGCCGATCGCGGTGCGGACTGCGGACCGCCGTGGATATCGCGGTGGGTTCCTTCCGGCCGGGTGTGGAACGAGTGCCGTCGTTGGAGCGGGCGTTCGCCGGGATCGACAAGCTCCTGCTCATCTCCGCCCCGCCGTTCGGCGACGCCATCACCCAGCACCTCAACGTCGTGACGTCGGCGGGGGGTGTGGTCGTGTGAACGGTGGCCTGGGCGCTTGTTGGGATGCCGGCGGCTGAACATGCTGGTTCCAGTGGTGACATTGGGTCACGACGCAGGCGAGAGGAAGAACCATGCCGAACGACTTCGCGGTGTACTGGAAGGAAGACGCCACGATGAACGACATCCAGAGCATGATCAAGGAGTTGGAGAAGATCGGTCCCAGGCCGGTCTCGCAGGAGGACGACTACCTGGAGGCCACTCTCGACTGGGGGACCAGCACGAGGGACGTGAACAACCTCCAGGGCAGGCTCAACGGGGTGTCCCACAACAAGGTCGAGAGCATCGACGTGATCACGGCCGGTGCCGTGCCGGAGGTCGGGCAGGAGGCGGGCACGCGGTAGCCTGTCAGGCTTGTGAGGAGACCGCTCGGCGAGAGCCGTTCGCGGGCTGTCCGATTCGGCGAGCAGGACGTCGCGCTCGTCGGAGGACTACCGGAAGAACGCGCGGGTCGTGACGTGCGCTCCTGGGCGTTCTTCGGCGTCGCGGTCGGGCCGTCGTCGGTCGCGTGGTCGGCGGGTCTCCGGAGGTGCCTCCGGGATCGCACCCGGTCGTCGTGCGCGGGACTGGTCAGGAATCGAGAAGCACCTGCCGCCGGGTCGCTCCTACCGTGGTGCCCATGACCCCCATCGACTCCGTCACCCTCGACGTCTCTGACCCCGCCACCGCGGAACGCTTCTACGCCAACGCTTTCGACCTGGACGCGGAGGTCCGCTTCCGGGCGTCGGACGCTCCCACGACCGGCTTCCGCGGGTTCACCCTCGCACTCACGGTCGCCCAGCCCTCCACCGTCGACAGCTTCGTCGAGTCCGCCCTCGCGGCGGGCGCGACGACGCTGAAGCCCGCCGCGAAGTCGCTCTGGGGCTATGGCGGCGTGGTCCAGGCCCCGGACGGGGCGATCTGGAAGGTCGCGTCCTCGTCCAAGAAGAACACCGGCCCGACCGTCCGCCGGATCGACGACCTCGTGCTGCTGCTCGGTGTCGCGGACATCGTCGCGAGCAAGCGCTTCTACGTGGAGCAGGGTCTCACCGTGGGGAAGAGCTTCGGCCGGGTGTACGTCGAGTTCGCCGCGGGGGAGGGGCCGGTCAAGTTGGCGCTCTACCGGCGTCGCGCCCTGGCGAAGGACCTCGGTGTCCCGTCCGAGGGCACCGGGTCGCACCGGATCGTCGTCAACGGCGGCGCGACCTTCACGGACCCGGACGGGTTCGCCTGGACGGTGCAGGTGGGGCAGTCCGCCGAGCGGTGACCGACGACGGGCGTGCCCTGGTCGAGGTGTCTACAGTGGACAAATGGGCTGCGTTGGGCCGAACGGTCCATCGGGGCGGGAGATTCGTCCTCACGCGTTGCTTCGCGTAATCGTGTTCCGGTGGTGTGGACAAGGTGCCCGGTCATCCCTGCGGCATCGAGAAGGTCACCACCGATGATCGGGCACCCCGACGAACGCGACGTCCGGCGGTGGCGCGCCGCCGACCCGGAGGTCATGCGCGCCGACCTCGACCGCTCGCTCTCCGCGGACACCGCGAGCCCGTCCTCGGACGCCGAGCTGATCACCGCCGTCCGCGGCGGGACGATCCGGGCCTACGGGCTGCTCTACGCGCGGCACGTGCAGGCCGCCCGCAACCTGGCCCGCCAGCTGGCCATGACACCGGTCGATGCCGACGACCTGGTGTCAGACGCGTTCGCCAAGGTCCTCGCCCCGCTGCTCGGCCTGACCGCCAACGGCGTCTCCGCGCTGGCGTACCGGGCCCGCGAGGGGCCGCGGAAGGCCTACGCCCAGGCGCACGTGGCGCGCGTGACCCCGCCGAGTCCTGCCGTGCCACAGTGGCCAAACTGGAGGCCTGGACCCAGGACGGCCTGTCCAAGCGCGATTCGGTCCAGGTCGAGGCGCACCGGGACGGGTGCGCGGACTGCCGGGCCCTGACGGCCGAACTGGCCGACGTCAACGGCGCCTTGCGCGCCGTCATCGCGCCACTGGTGCTGGGCGTCGGGATCACCGGCTACCTGGCCGCCAGCGCGGGCAAGGCGGGCGCCGCCGCGGCGGTCGCCGGGATGTCCGTGCCGCAGTGGCTCGGCGTGGCCGCGACGGCGGGGGCCGTGATCGCCGTCGTCGGCGCGGTGGGCACGAGGGGCGGTGGCGAAGCCCCGGTCATCGCGGAATCCGCCGCGGCGGTCGTCGTCACCACCACTACCACCCCGCGGTCCTGGCCGCCCCGGCGGTGTCCTCAGCGGTTCCTGCCGAGTCTTCCGCGACCACGCCGTCCAGCAGTTCGGCGCCGCTGCCCAGCGCCGCCGTGCCCGCGGAAACCCCCGCCGCCACCCTGACCCCCACCACGCCCAGCGCGTTCACTGGGACGCGCGGACACGTGGCGACGTCCTGGTCGAGGAGCGCGACACGACAGCTCGAGAAGATGATCGAGGTGTTCACCGGATGAGCAAATCAAGATCGGATGTCCTCCTGACAGAACGCACGGCCAAGCGGATGGGTCGGTAGGACGAGGAAGGCGAAGGTGTCGTTGGCACAGTGACGCGTTGCAAGGCACAGCTGTCGGCGGTCCTCGACCGCGAAGAACACGTCGTCCTCGTGCAACGGGCGGTCCGAGCAGGGGACCAACGCGACAGCGTCCGGTATTCACCCGATCCACCGTCCACAGCACCGTCGATCGGCCACACTGTCCCCATGATCAGACTGCCTGGGGTTGTCGTGCTGGTCGCGGTTCTGACCGCGTGCACGGCGCAGACCCCCGCGACACCACCGCTGCCCAGCACGCCACCAGCACTGTCCGGTCTGGAACCGTGCGAGCTGGTCGAGGAGGCCGACTTCCAATCACGCGGCTTCGGCTCGTTCTCCGCCACCCCGACGCCGTACCCGGAGATCCCCGGTTCGTGCGGCTTCACCTTCGGCAAGGCGTCGGCCGACGACCTCGTCGTCATCACGGGCGTGATCGACACCGGCTACGAGTCGGAGAAGGCCAAGAACCCCGGCGGCCACGAGGGCCTGATCGAGGGCCACACGACCTACTTCTATTGCGGCGGCGCCAAGGGTGACATCGCGTGCGCCGCGTGGGCCGCGGTCGCCGAGAACAAGACGCTGACCATGGGGCTGCGCCAGCCGAACGCCGACGAGTCACGGCTGCTCCTCGCCACCCAGGGCGGCATCACGGAAGTGCTCCGCCGCCTGTCGCAGGTGTCGTGAAAACCGTGCGGCGCGAAGACCGACCGGTTACCCACTCGCGGTGATCCCGCCGGTGGCGGGTCCGTGATCGGGAATTGTCGGTGCGGCCGGCTACCGTGCTCCCATCGCGTCACCGGGGTCCCTAGGAGAGATCAGAATGACTGCTGCCACCACGTACCTGGAACTGTCCGAGACGGATGGCGGTGCGCACAAGTTCTACGAGGTGCGGGTGGTCGACACGAAGGTGACGATCACCTACGGGCGCATCGGGGAGACGGGGACGATCCGCGACGCCACGTACCCGGACGCCACCAAGGCGGTGAAGGCGGCCGAGAAGAAGATCGGCGAGAAGGTGCGCAAGGGGTACGCGCCCGCCGTGAAGGGCGTGCGGCAGCGGCGTGCGGTCAGCAGGCGGCAGATCGCCAGCGTCGTGTCCACCGCGCACCAGGCGCCGGTGCTGTGGCGGTTCGCGTCCGGCGCGCCCGCGTTCGGCATCTTCGTGGGCGAGGACCAGGCCTGGGTGGGCAACGAGAAGGGCGACGTCTTCACGCTCACCCACGACGGCGCGGTCACCGGGCGGTACGGCCTGCCCGACGGCGTGAAGTGCATCGTCGCGGACGACTTCTGGATCTACGCGGGGTGCGACGACGGCCGCGTGTACGACCTGGGCGGCAAGGTGCCCAGGGTCGCGTACGAGATCGCCAGCAACGTCGACATCTACTGGCTGGACATCGACGACGGCGTGCTCGGCGTGTCCGACCGGCAGGGCGGCATCACGATCGTCGACCACGAGGACGAGTTCCAGTGGTCGCGACCCAGCGGCGGCGACAGCGCGTGGATGGTCCGCTGTGCACCGGAAGGCGCTTTCCACGGGCATTCGCGGGGCGTGACGCACTACGCTGCGCGCAGCGGCGACCGGGTGTGGCACACCAACACCATCGGCGGCGTGCTGTTCGGCTGGCAGGAGCCGACCGAGGTGTTCGCCGGGACCAGCCACGGGTGGGTGCACCGGCTGGCGAAGTCCACCGGCGTCGAGGTCGCGCGCTACAAGTGCGACGCGGCCGTGTTCTCCTGCGCCACGTCGCCCGACGGCGAATACGTGTTCGCCGGCGACAGCCACTCGTCGGTGTACTGCTTCGCGGCCGACGGGACGCGGTTGTGGAAGCTCGGCACGGGCTGCGGGTCGGCGTACTCGATGCAGTACCGGGACGAGCGGCTGTACATCGTGACCACCGACGGATCGTTGGCCTGCGTCGACGCCAGCCCGGCCGCGGTGGGCGCCGCGGAGCAGGGGCGGGTGCCGACGCGGAGCGACGTCAAGGCGGACGGGTGGAAGCGGGTGGAGGCCACCGCCGAGGTCGAGACGGTGGCCGCGACCGGTGGTGGCATCGTCGTGGAGTGCGTGCAGGTCGGCGGGCGGTTGCGGGTGCGAGTGGTGTCCGAGGGGTACGACCGGGAACGCGGGGTGCAGTTCCCGAAGGAGATCCGGGTGGCCGGGGCGAGGTACGTGGTGACGGAGATCCACAGTTCCGCCAGCGGCGGGTTCTACCGGGCTCGAGGGGAGATCAAGCGGCTGCTCTGAGACAGGGGGAGGCCGGTGGTCGGTCGCGATCTCGACACCGGGTGCGGTGGGAGTCGTGGCCGGCACCGGCCCTGCCGGTGTTACCGGACCGCGATCAGGACTGCGCACCGCGTTGCGCGCCTCGGCGGCGCTCCCCGCTCTCGCCGGGCGTCCCGTCCACCTGGCGGGCCGCCGGTTCATCGACGCGTCGATCGCGGAGCCGCTGCCGTACCGGAACGCCTTGGCGCAAGGGGGCGACCCACGTCCTGCTGCTGCGCACCCGTTCTCCGGAATCGGGGGACCGCGGGGTGGTCGGGCGGCTGGCGGACGAACTGGGCATCGATCCCGGCCCGCGGTTGCGGGCCGCCCACCGGACGGAGGTCGGCGGGGAGTCGGCGATGCCCGGCGGGATCCGTCCCGCGCAGTTGCCGAAGGACCTGCCGACGTTCAGCGGCCGGGACGCCGAACTGGCCGGGATGAGAGCGTCGCTACGCGACCGCGACTACCTGGGCGACGTCGACCGGGCGACGCGCTGACCGGTTCCGGCGACCGCGGCGCGGCACGCTCGGCGTGGTCGACGGCGGCGGACCTCATCGAGAACGGCCGCACGTCCCGCGTCGGACCGTCGCTGTTCTCGGTCGACGACGTGCGGGACAGGAGCGCCCGACTCGACGAGGCCCGACCCGGAGATGGCGCGGGACGGGGTAGGCGTTCCGCCGGGGCACGCCGAGAACCCGCCCGCGCTCGGTGCTAGCCGACCGCGGTGAGCCGGTAGCGCACCGACGTCGAGAAGTTGCCCGACGCCCCTTCGACCCGCAGTTCGTGGTCGCCCGCCGGCAACGGCGGCACCCACGCCCACAGCCCGCACGCGTAGGTCTGCGCGACCCCCGCGGCCACCCCGAGGGCGTTGTTCTTCGTAGCCGTGAAGGTGATCGGGACCGGCGCGACCCGCTCCAGTGGCACCGGCTGCCCGTCGAGCGTCACGGAGCCCGTCGCGTCGGTCAGGAAGGAGCCGCAGTCCGCCTCGGGTCCGTACCGGTTGAGCGCGGGTCCGACGAGTTGGCGGCCCGCGGGGACCTGGCACGTCCGGTTCGCCGTGCCGCTGAACGTCCCGGCGAAGAACCACAGGTCCTCGGGCTGGTTCTCGCCGCAGAAGCTCCCGGTCGTGTCGGTGACGGGGTTGCGATCCTCCGGACTCGACCCCGCCCACGTCCACCACCGCTCTTGCAGGACCTGGTTGGACGGCCGTTTCCAGGCGGTCGCAATGGCGGCCTGGGAGGTTGGGGCTGCGGGCGGCGCCGTCTTGAAGGCGGAACACCCGGCCAGGAGCACGGCGACGCAGGCGATGATCACTCTCAGCACGAGCGACATCGTCGCAGTACGACCTCCGCCCACCGGCACCAGCTACCGCAAGTCCGACGGCCTCCCCGAAAACCGGGACCCGTGGTCGGGCCGTCGCGACCCCGTTGGCCGAACGAGCGATCCGGCCGGGGCCGTTCGGCTTATCACCCCGGCAGCGTCGACACGCCCATTCGGCACCTGGGATCGCTGAGCCACCACATCATCGCCGCGGAGGAGCGCGAGGCCATCGGGATCAGCGAGCGGCTGCCGCGCCTGTCGGTCGGTCTGGAGGACGTCGAGGACCTGTGGGCCGACCTCGACCAAGTGCTCAAGTCAGGCCGGTGGGGAACACGGCGCGGCTCCGGCGCGCCTCTGCGGCACGCCGGAGCCGGGGTGGGGCGGTCTAGACGGTGGCGACCGCCTTGACCTCCTCTTCGCGCGCCGGGGCCGCGGCCTTCGGCTTGGCGAGGTTCAGGGCGATGAGCACCGCGACCACGATGCCCGCCGCCGCGACCAGGATGGCCGTGGTGAGGCCGTCGGTGATGGCGGCCGGGAGCGCCTCGCCGGTGGCGCCCTCCTTGCTGGAGTTGGCGATGGCCACCAGGACGGCCAGGCCGAGCGCGCCGCCGATCTGCTGGCTGGTCGACGCCATGCCGGAGCCGACGCCCTGCTCGGCGGGGGCCACGTCGGTGGTGGCGGCCCCGAACATCAGGGTGTAGCCGGTGCCCTGGCCGAGGCCGAGGATCAACATGCCGGGGACGAGCACCCAGTACGGGTCGCCGGGGTTCATGGTCAGCGCGGTGATGACCGTGCCGACCGCGCCGACGACCAGGCTGCCGACCATGGTGGCCCGCATCCCGAACCGGGTGGCCAGGCGGCCGCCGAGCATCGCGCCGGTGAAGATGGCGACCATCGGGACCAGGTAGGCCAGGCCGGTCTCCAGCGCGTTGTAGCCCTGCACGCCCTGGAAGAAGACGGTCAGGAAGTAGAGCAGCGTGCCCATGGTCGCCATGTACATGAACGTGACGCCCATGCCGGTGCTGAGGTTGCGGTTGCGGAACAGCCGCAGCGGCATCAGCGGGTCGGAGCTGCGCTTCTCGATGACGACGAACGCGGCCAGCAGGACGACGCCCGCGAGGGCGCTGGTCACGACGACCGAGGACAGCCAGCCGGACTCCGGGCCCTGCACCAGTGCGATGACGACCGCGGTGATGCCCACCGTGGACGTGAGCGCGCCCGCCAGGTCGAAGGAGCGGCCGCCGACCTTGTTGGTGTCGGGGGCGATCAGCGGGAACGCCAGCAGGATGGCCAGCGCCGCGAGCGGGACGTTGACGTAGAACACGGCCTCCCAGCCGAACGCCTGCGTCAGCACGCCGCCGAGCAGCGAGCCCAGGATCATGCCGGAGCCGCCCGCCGCGCCCCACACGGAGAACGCGCGGTTGCGCTCGGCGCCCTCGGCGAAGCTGGTGGAGACCAGCGTCAGCGTGGCGGGGAACAGGAACGCGCCGCCGATGCCCTGCAGGGCGCGGCCGAGGATCAGCACGGTCGGGTTCGGGGCCAGGCCGCCGATCAGCGACGAGATGCCGTAGAGCGCGAGGCCCGTGACGAACATCCGGCGCGGCCCGAACAGGTCGCACGCCCGGCCGCCGAGCAGCAGGAAGCCGCCGAAGGTCACCGCGTAGGCGCTGATCACCCACTGGAGGGTCTGCTGGGTGAACCCGAGGTCCGTGCCGATCTCCGGCAGGGCCACGTAGACGATGTTGTAGTCGATGGAGATGATCAGCTGGGCGAAGGCGAGCAGGGCCAGTGTCAGGCCCGCACGGCGGCGCTTGGGAGCGCGGTCGAGTGCGCCCGCAGCCGAGGACGTCATGGTGGAACCTCTCATGGTTGGGATGTGTTCCCGGCTCCAGCGCTGGAACGGGAGGTCGTGCCGCGGTCCGTGCGGACCGGCGTCTGCGGTCGGTCGGGGGTCACTCCACGCGCACCCCGGCCGTCACCCCGCCCTCGGGCTCCGGCGGGAGCTTGTCGAGGCCGAAGCCGAAGATCTCCTTGTAGGCGGCCAGGACGGCCGCCTCGTCGCCAAGGTCGACGACCTCGCGCTCGCCGTTGGACACCGTCGACAGCTGCGATCCCTTGATGGTGACCATGCCGTCCTCGGTGCGCATCGAGCAGAACAGCGCTTGCAGGAACGACGACTCCGGCGCGGTGCGGTACCACCACAGGGCAGGCGCGAAGTCCTCGACCTCCACCGGGTGCAGGACCACCTGGTAGAGCGGCTTGCCGTTGTAGAACACGTCCACGGCGCCGTTGTCGCTCTCGGTGAGGCGGTAGGTCCCGTGCGGGTCGGGCTGCTCCTCGCGGGAGGCCAGGTCGAGCGGGAACCGGCTGTTGCGGCCGAAACCGGTGTCCACCAACCAATCCTTCCCGTCGGCGCGCACCCGCAGGGCGAGGTGGCCGAGCAGCGGGCCGAGGACGCCGCCGGGGCGGTGCACGCGGCCGGGCAGGATGTCGACGGTGTAGCCGAGCGAGCGCAGCAGGAACGCCAGCGCCGGGTTGACCTCGAAGCAGCCGCCGCCGCGCCGGGCGCCGATCAGCTTGGGCAGGACCCGCTCGTCCATGTGGACGGGCTCGCCCAAGTGGTAGTCGAGGTTCTCGAACGGCATCGACAGCACCTGGCGCTCCTGGAGGTGCCGGAGGCCCTCCAGGTCGGGGGCGGAGGGCCGGGTGGCCCCGATGCGCTCCAGGTACGCGGTCACGGTCTGGTCGTCGAGCATCTGCCTGTCCTCTCGGTGGGTGCGGTCGCGTGCGGGACTACCAGCGCAGCAGCGCCAGTCCCATCGCCATGCCGCCACCGAACCCGGCGAGCAGCACGGTGTCGCCCTTGGCCAAGGCCCCGGAGCGCGCGGCGTGGTCGAGCGTGATGGCCACCGAGGCGGACCCGGTGTTGCCGTACTCGGCGAAGGTCTTCGCGGTGCGCGCCCAGTCCAAACCGGACTGGGCGGCGAGGTCTTCGAGCATCCGGCCGTTGGCCTGGTGCGGGACGAAGCAGTCGACCTGGTCCGGGCGCAGGCCGGCATCGGCGAGGAACTCGCGCACCGCGCCGGGCACCTTCTCCGCGACGAAGTCCCGCACGCCGCGGCCGTTCATCGTGAAGTACTGCAGCCCGTCGGCCAGCGTCCGCTCCGAGGTCGGGTAGCGGCTGCCGCCGCCGGGGACCTCGATGAGGTCGCGGTCGGCGGGGAACCCCGCCAGCCTGCCCGCCCGCAGACCCCGGTCGCCCGCCACCGGGCCGAGCACGACCGCGCCCGCGCCGTCGCCGAACAGGATGGCGGTGCGGCGGTCGGTCGGGTCGAGGATGCGGGAGTAGACGTCGGCGCCGATCACCAGCGCCACGCCGTCCGGGGTCGCGCCCAGCATCCGCTCGGCGGCGACCAGCGCGTAGACGAAGCCGCTGCACACCGCGTTGACGTCGAAGGCGACCGTGCCGGGCCGGACGCCCAGACCGTCGGCGACCACGCTGGCCGTCGCGGGCTGCGGGGAGTCCGGAGTGGACGTTGCGAGCACGACCAGCCGGACGTCGGCCGGGGTGAGTCCGGCGTCGTCCAGCGCGGCGCGGGCGGCGGCGACGGCGAGGTCCGAGGTGGCCTCGTCCGCCTTGGCCCGGCGGCGGGCCAGGATGCCGGTCTTGGCCTCGATCCACTCGCCGGGAACGCCCGCGGGCTCCCCGACCTCGTTGTTGGTGACGACGTGGGCGGGCAGGCACGAGCCGGTGCCCAGCACGCCGAAGTTTGCGGTGGTGGTGCTGCCCGCGATCCCGGTGCTGATCATCGCAAAGTCCTCCGATCCGTGGCTGATGGGGCGTGCGGCTCGTGGAACTGCCTTGCCGGGTTTTCGCTGACGGATTGATCCTGACGGACCGGGGACCGGACGATCAAAGTCGCCGGAATACCTTGTCAGGTGGGGAGAAGTCCGTCAGGTCGAGCCTCGGGGGACTCGCCGCCCTGGTGGTCGGAGCACCGCGCGCCGCACGCGACGCGGTGCTCCGACCACCGGGGCGGACCGTGCTCAGACGACCGCTTCGGCCGTGCGGTCGGCGGGCAGGAGCACCCCGCGGACGAGGTCGGCGGTGATCCGGACCCCGTCGCGGGTCAGCACCGACTCGGAGTGGAACTGCGTGGACGCGAAGTGCGTGCCGCGCAACGCGTGCACCTCGCCGGTGACCGGGTCGCGGCTGACGTCGACGGCACCGACCCCCGGCACGCGCAGGGAATCCGTGGCGCAGCGGGCGGCGAAGGTGTTGTAGAAGCCGACGTCCTCCGGCGCGCCGAACAGGTCGACGCGGCGCTGCACGCCCTGGTTGGGCACGTCGCGGCGCACCAGCGGCAGCCCGAGTTCGCGCGAGAGCACCTGGTGGCTCAGGCAGACCGCCAGGAACGGCCTCCCGGTCACCAGCAACTCCCGTGCCGCGGCCCGCAACCGGGCCACCTTGGGGTGCGCGCGGTCGTTCGGGTCGCCGGGGCCGGGGCCCAGCACGACCAGGTCGTGCTCGCCGAGCGAGAACGGTTCGGCGTGCCCGCGCACGAGCACGCGCAACCCCATCGACTCCAGCTGGCGGGCGATCATCGAGGTGAACGTGTCCTCGGCGTCGACCACCAGCGCGGTGCGCCCGACCAGTTCCGGGTGCGGTTCGGGAGTCGCGTCCGCCAGCCAGTAGCCCGCGATGCCGGAGTTGCGGTCCGCCAACGCCTTGCGCACGCTCGGGTGGGCGCCGAACCGCGACGGGGCCGGGGCGTCGAGCGCGGCGAGCAGGCCCGCCGCCTTGCCCCTGGTCTCGGCCGCCTCCGCCGCCGGATCCGAGTCGCGGACCAGGGTCGCGCCGACCGAGATGCGGACCAACCCGGTCGGGCCCAGCTCGGCGGTCCGGATCATGATCGCGGAGTCCATGGTCGTGCGGCCCTCGGCGTCGCTGCCCAGCAGCGCGACGACGCCGCTGTAGTAGCCGCGGCCCTCCGGCTCGTAGCGGCGGATGACCCGGCACGCGTTCTCCACCGGGCTGCCGGTGACCGTCGGCGCAAACAGCGTCATCGCCAGCACCTCGCGCGGGTCGCGCTCGGTGGAGCCCTCGATGAAGTACTCGGTGTGCGCCAGCCGCGCCATCTCCTTGAGGTGCGGTCCGACCACGCGCACGTGGTCGTGGCACACCCGCGACATCATCTTCAGCTCCTCGTCCACGGTCATGTACAGCTCGTCGATCTCCTTGGGGTCGGCCAGGAAGTCGAGCACGCCGCCCAGGGTCGGACCCGCCGCCGGGTACCGGTAGGTGCCGCTGATCGGGTTCATCACCGCCGTGCCGCCGTGCAGGCTGACGTGCCGCTCCGGGCTGGCCCCGATGAACGCGCGCTCGCCGGTGTGCACCAGGAACGTCCAGTACGCCCCGGACTCGCGCTCCACGAGCCTGCGGAAGAACGACAGCGCCGTACCGATGCCGTGGTCGGTGACCTCGGCGACGAACGTCCGCTTGACGACGAAGTTCGCGCCCTCGCCCTGACCGATCTCGTCCGCGACGATCCGGCCGACCACGTCGGCGTACTGCTCGTCGTCGAGGTCGAAGTGCCCGCCCGTCAACGACACCGGCACCAGCGGGATGCGCGGCAACGCCTCCCGCAGCGGCAGGGCGGCCTGCTCCCGCACCGACATCGCGATCAGCGGCGCGCCGTCGTCCACCGCCTCGTAACCGCGTTCGGCCAGCTGCCGGAACGGCACCACGGTCAGCACGTCGTGCCACGGACCGCTGTGCCCGGCAGGGCGTTCACGGCGCGGGACGTCGGCCAGCGAGTCCGGTGTGGACAGTTCGCCGACCACGACTTCGAGCAGGTCGGGTCCGCCGTGCTCGGGGCGGTGCAGCAGGGCGAACGGCTGCGGGTCGCCGCCTTGCAGCCGGTGCAGCAGGCGGGTGAGGACGTCGGCGGTCACAGGACCACCTCCTTGGCGGTCAGCACGACCGCGCAGCTGCTCGCGGCGTGCGCGAGAGCGGCCCGGTGGTGGTCGGCGGAGAAGTCGGCCACGGCGTCCGCTACCACGAACGCCTCGATGTCGTTGCTGTAGGCCTCGATCGCCGAGACCAGCACGCCCAGGTGGGCGTACACCCCGCAGATCACCAGCTGGTCGCGGCCGGAGGAGCGCAGCCGGTCGAGCAGGTCGGTGCGGAAGAAGGCGCTGTAGCGCCACTTGGTGAGCACCCAGTCGCCGTCGCGCGGCTCCAGCGGCGGCACGACGCGGCGGTGCTCGGGGTCCACGCGCATCCCCGGCCCCCAGATGTCGCGCTGCAAACCGCGGTCGGCGTCGGTCATCCCGCCGGGCTGGGCGGTGTAGGCGACCGGCATTCCCGCGGCGGCGGCCCGGTCGCGCAGTGCGGCGACGTTGGCCACCAGCCGGGTGCGCGGCTGTTCCGGGAACGGGTCGAGGAAGTAGTGCTGCATGTCGTGCACGAGCAGCACGGCGCGGTCGGGGTCGACCCGCCACGGCGCGGCGCTCGGGGGCACGTCGCCCGCGGTGGGCAGGGAGTAGTCGGGGATCGGGGGTAGGCCCGGTGTGCTCGGCACGGTGCTGCTCCTCCTGTCGGGGACGGCGCTAGGCGCCGAGGGTCGCGCCGCCGTCGACGGTCAACTCGTGCAGGGTGATGTGGGAGGCGTCGTCGGAGAGCAGGAACACGACCGCCGCGGCGACGTCGTGCGGGGTCGCGGTCTTGCCCAGCGGGATGCCGAGGCGGAACGCGTCGGGCCTGCCCTTGAGGGTCCGCTCGCGGCCGTGGCGCTCGTTCCAGGACGCCAGGAGCATCGGCGTCTCGGTGGAGCCGGGGGCCACGAGGTTGCAGCGGATGCCGAACCGCGCCATCTCCAGCCCGAGGCTCTTGGTGAACATGCTCGCGGCGGCCTTGGACGCGGCGTAGGCGGCCCAGCCCGCGCGGGGCGTGTTCGCGGCGTTGGACGCCACGGTGACGATCGCACCGTGTCGGCGTTCCCGCATCCGGGTCACCACCGCGCGGGACACCTTGAACACCCCGGTGGCGTTGACCGAGAACAGGCTCCGCCAGTCCTCGTCGGCGAACGTCGACACCTCGCCCAGGTGCAGGACGCCCGCGCTGTTGACCAGGAAGTCGAGTTCGCCCAGGTCACGTTCCACGGCCGCGACCGCATCCTCCACCTCCGCCGTGTCGGTGACGTCGGCCGCGTAGGGACGCACAACCGCCCCGCGGCGGGTGCAGCGGACGACGAGCTCGTCGAGCCGGTCCTTGTCCCGGTCGACGGCGGCGACCAGGGCGCCGCGGTTTCCCAGCTCGGCCACTATCTCCGCGCCGATCCCACCAGCAGCGCCGGTGACCAGGGCGACATTTCCCCTCATAGCACTCCTCCTCGGGGTGTGCGCGCGGGCGGCGATCGCCGTCCGCGGTGGTGGCGACCTTCATCCCCGCCACACCGAGACCACGGCGATGGCCTGGTCGGGGTTGAACCGGGGGTCGCAGTGGCTGGTGTACTTGTCCGGCACGTGCGCGATCTGCGACGCGTTCTGGACGCACTCGGTGACCTGGTCGGGAGTGGTCTCCAGGTGCAGGCCGCCCGCGACGCCGCCGCGGGCGCGCACCACGGTCTGGAAGCCGCGGACCTCGGCGGCGACCTCGTCCACGAAGCGGGTCTTGAGCCCGTCGGGACCCGGCCGCGTGTTGCCGTGCATCGGGTCGGTCATCCAGATGACCGGGTGGCCCGCCGACCGCACGGCGCGCACCAGGTCCGGCAGCCGCTCGTCGACCTGGTCCACGCCCATGCGGGCGATGAGCGTGAGCCTGCCCGGCTCGCGGTGCGGGTCCAGCCGGGCGCACAGCGCGAGCAGGTGCTCCACGCGGGTGGTGGGCCCGACCTTGCACGCCACCGGGTTGCTGACCGCAGCCAGCAGCGCGACGTGGGCGCCCTCGGGGTCCCTGGTCCGCTCGCCGATCCACGGCCAGTGCGTGGACGACAGCAGCAGCCCGCCGTCGGAGTCCTCGCGCAGCATCGGGACCTCGTAGCCCAGCAGCAGGGCCTCGTGGCTGGTCCACACGGGAGCGCAGACCGCGGACCGGGGGCCCTCGCCGGACCAGCCCAGGTGCCGGATCGCCTCGGCGGCGGCGTGGTAGCCCAGCAGCAGCCGTTCGGGATCGGCCCGGCGGGCGTCCGCGTCCGGCTCGGGCAGGTTCACCATGTGCCCCCGGTAGACGGGGATCTCGGTCCCGCCGAACAGCTCCGTCGGCTTGGACCGGGGCTTGCCGAACTGGCCCGCGATGCGGCCGACGCGCACCACGGGCAGGTGCGTCGCCATCCGCAGCCTGCCCGCGAGCAGGTCGAGCACGCCGACCTTGCGGGCGACGTCGCCCGCGTTGCACTCGGCCGGGTCCTCGGCGCAGTCGCCCGCCTGGACGACGTGCGCCTCCCCGGCGGCGACCCTGGCGAGCTGGGTGCGCAGGCTGCGCACGTCGGATTCCTCGACCAGGCCGGGCAGGGCGGCCAGCCGCCCGCCCACCTCGGCCAGCTGCTCCAGCGGCCAGTCCGGCTGCTGCACAGCGGGTGTGCCCTTCAACGCCTCGATCATCCCGTTCACCCCGAACTCCTGTCTGCGAGTGGTCGTCGCTGTGCCTTGGTGGTGCGCGGTGTGGGCCAGGGGGCCAGTGCGGGCCGGTCGAAGAAGGCCAGCCGGTCGGAGGGCTCGACGGAGCCGACGACGGCCACGTCCGGGCCGCCGAGCACCAGCAGGCCCTCGCCGTCCGCGCCGAGCGCGGGCCAGTCCACCCCGCTGGGCGCGCCTTCGGTGGCGAAGGACGCGACCAGTTCCCGGAAGCACGCGCCGATCCGCCGTTCCAGCGGACCGTCGCCGAAGACGCGCGCGTTGGCGGGCAGGGAGTGCGTGCCGAACAAGAACTTCGAGGTCGCCTCGTGCGGCGCGCCGACCCCCGGCGGCAGCGCCGGGTGGGCGAACTCCATGGCGTGGACCGGGGTCCGGCCCTCGGCGGCGTGCCGCTGCGCCTGGCGCAGGACGCGGTGGCGCAGCAGGGAATCACCCAGCAGCGCGGCCCACATCCCGGCCGGGTCGGCGGCGATCTCGCCGTCGGCCGCGGCGGCGCGGTAGACGTCGAAGCACTCGGCGACGAGATCGTCGGTCACGTCGTCCGCCAGCCCCTCCAGCGTCCGCCGGACCACCGAGCGCAGCTGCGCGGCGTCGACGGGCGCGGGCTTCGGGACGAGCACCGACAGACCGGGCACGGTGAAGAACGTGCCCTCGTCGCGCGTGTGCACCGACATCACCGGCACCGGGGGCAGCGGCGAGTCGTGGTCGTAACCGGGCATCGTGATTCCGTCGACCACCGGACCGCAGTACTCCCGGCCGCTGTGCGCCGGCTGCCGGGCCACCAGGTCGTTCCACGTCGTGAGCAGCGCCCCGGCGGGCACCGAACGCAGTCCGCGCACGGTGGTGCCCAGCGTGGCGGCCAGGTGCTCGGTCGACTCGCGGGCGTGCTCGGCGGTCATCGACAGCTGCGGCGCCCGCACGTGCGCCGCGCTGATCGCGAGGACCCTGCGGACGACGCCGCGGGTCCGCGGCAGCAGCGAGAGCTGGTGCGCGCTCGCCCCGCCCGCCGACGTGCCCGCCAGGGTGATGTTGCCGGGGTCGCCGCCGAACGCCGGGGCGTTGCCCCGGACCCACTCCAGCAGGGCCAGCTGGTCCTGGAGGCCCCAGTTGGCGTGCAGCCCGGTCTCGTCGTCGGCCAGGTCCTCGTGCAGGCCGAAGCCGAACGGTCCGAGCCGGTAGTTGAACGTCACGACGACCAGCCGGCCCTCGACCGCGAGCAGCGAGCCGTCGTAGGTGGGCAGGCTGCCCGCGCCGACCTGCCACGCGCCGCCGTGGACGTAGACCAGCACGGGGAACTCGCCGTCGACCGACGGCGTCCAGACGTTGGCCAGCAGCGCGTCCTCGGTGCTGTCGGGCATCCCGTCCTGGAGGAAGGGCACGCCCTTCCTGGTCGCGTCGCGCAGCCCCGTCCACGACCGCGGCGGCCGGGGGGAGGCGAACCGCAGCGCGCCGACCGGCGCCTCGGCGTAGGGCACGCCGAGGAACGCGGTGGCACCGCCCGAGCGCGCTCCGCGCACCGCGCCCGCCTGCGTTCGGGTGGTCACCGGAGCCGGCTCGGCGGCTCCGGTCCACGGTGGACTGAGGGACAATTCGGTGGTCACGGCCGGATTCCTCCCGATGGACGGGGGCGCGGGTGACAAACTTCGTTCACCCGGCGGGGATCGGTGTTGTTCGTGTGACACGATCGTGAGACTCGCGAGGGGAGCTGACGGAATCCGTCACGCCAGTCCGTCAGAAACCCCCTCCGACTGTGGGGTTGCCGGGAGGGTCGTTTTCCCAGACCAGGCCCGCTGTTCGGCCCCCGAGCCGATGTGGACACCCCGTGTGGGGGATCGTCGGGACTTGACTGACTGCCGACCACGGGCTGTCACCGGCGCCCGACCGCCGGGTAGTCAGGGACCATGCCGAACACCACCAGCGCACGCACGGGGCCGACCCGCGCCCGGCCCGCAGCGCCCTTCGCCGTCATGGCGGCCGCCTTCTGCCTGGTCGGCATCGTCGCCGTCGGCCAGATGTACGCGACGATCCCGCTGATCCCCCGCCTGGCCGACGCCTGGTCGGTCACCCCCGCCGACGCGGCCTGGGCCACCACGGCCTTCGCCATCGCCTACGCGGTGGGCTCCCTCCTCAGCGGACCGCTGTCCAACCGCTGGGGCCGCCGGGCCGTGATGGTCGGCGGCATCACGGCCATGGCCGCGGTCACCGCGCTGATCCCGCTGTCCTCCGACCTCCTCACCGGCTCCGCGCTGCGGGCCGTGCAGGGCCTGTTCGCGGGCGCGTTCGTGCCCATGGCGTACGCCCACTTCAGCGCGACCGTCCCGGCCCCGCGCCTGCCGATGGCCCTGACCCTCATCTCCGCGTCCATGGGCGGCACCGTCGTCATCGGCCAGGTCGAGACCCAGCTGCTCGACGAGAACCTCGGCTGGCGCTCGGCGTTCTGGGTCACCGCCCCGCTGCTGCTGATCGGCGCGGTGGCCATCCACCGGGTCATGGGGGCGCCGGGTCTGGGCGACCGCCGCACCGGCCCCACGCCGGGAACCCTGTCGAGCCTCGCCGGGATGGCCCCCCTCTACGTCACCGCGCTGCTGGTGGCGGGCACGATCACGGCCGTCTACACCGGCGTCCAGCTGGCCGGACCGCCGGAGCTGGTCGGCAGCCCCGAGGCGATGCTCCTGCTGCGCACCAGCGCGCTGCCCGCGCTCGTCGCGGCCGTGCTGCTGGCCCCGTTCCTGGGTCGCCTGCCGGTGAACACCCGCGTCGCGGGCGCGTTCGGTCTGGCGACCCTGGGCATGGCCGGTGCGGGCCTGTGCGCCGCAAGCCCCTGGGGCATCGGCGTTTCCCTGTTCGTCTTCATGTTCGGCATGTCCACGGCCGGTCCGGCGCTCGTGCAGGCGATCGGCACGGGCGCGGGCGTGGCGGCGCAGACGACGGCCATCGCGATGTACGGCTTCGTGCTGAACGCCGGGGGAGGGGCGGGGGCACGGCTGCCCACGCTCGTGCCGGGGCTGGCGGAACTGGCCTACGTCCTGGCGGCCGTGCTGGCGGTGGCCACGCTCTACCTGCTGCGCCGGGCCCTGCGACCCGCCTAGGGCGTGTCCTGGCGTGACCCGCCGGAACGGCACGGGCCGCGGACAACGGTCCACAACCGGTTCCGGCGGTGGTCGCGCACCGGCACTCCCACCGTGCTCGTGACCAAGGTCCGGGTCACAGCGGGAATGCGCTTCCCCCGCCCCGGCCCCGGACAACCCGCACGAGTGATCGCGGACAAGGACCCGCTTCACCCGAGCCATCCAGGCCCACCAGCGCCGCACCGCCGTGGAAAGCCGCCTCGACCAGTTCCGCGCCACGGCCACCCGCCACGACACGACCGCGATGCCCCACCGGGCGGTGATCGACCTGGCGACCCTCGTCCCCCGGCTTCGAGGAGACGCCCTGGCGCACGAGCCGGGTCACCCGAGGGACAGCAGGCGTCGCGCGCGTTCCCGCGCGGTGGCGGCCTGCGTGGACGCCTCGGCGGAGTCGACGCCCCGCTCGCCTGCTATCCGGTCGAGCAGGGCGGCCTTGCGGTGGTACCAGGCCGCGACCTCGGCGGGCGTGGCCGTGGGGCTCGGCCTCGACAGGACCACCTGGGTCATCTCCTCCAACAGGGACATGGTGCGACTCCTCTCTCAACGACGGCAGGGCGGCCGCGCGCGTGGCGACCGCCCTGCCGGGAACGGGACTGCTGGTGCGAAGGGGGTCAGGCGCGGTCGCAGCCGGGTGGGTTGTCGATGGCGTAGCGCCACCGGCCGTCCTGGCCGCGGCGGGCGACGTCGGTCGCGGTTCCCTCGTGGTGCACGGCCTCGCCGTCGGGCTTGGTGCCGACGATCCGGTAGTCGCCGATGATCAGGGCGAGGTCGTCGTAGACGTAGGTGTGCCTCGGGCTGAGGTGGATCGGGATGCCCAGGGCCATGAAGCTGGAGGTGGCCGCGCGCCTGCCGTCGCCGACCACGGTGGTGCCGGGGGTCAGGACGCGGACGGCGTCCGGCTCGAACAGCCGGTCCACGGCGGCCAGGTCGCCCGCGTTGAACGCGGCCGCGAAGGCCGCGGGCAGCTCGGCGGGGTGGTCCACCCCAGCCGCGGGGAGGTCGGTGCTGGCCATGGCGTTCTCCTCGCGCTCGTGCGGTGTCAGGCCGCGGTTCCGGTGACGGGTTCCAGGCCGCCGCGCACGACGGCGGCGGCGACCTGGATGGTGCGCAGTGCCTGGAACTCGATCGCCTCGACGTTCTCCTCGTGCACCGACCCGGTGTTGCCGCCGACCGTGGCGCTCGCGCCGTAGGGGTTGCCGTTGTGCGGCTTGAACAGCACCGGCGCGGTCGACCCGGTCGCCACGATCAGCGAGCCCCAGTGGCAGATCGCGTTGTGCAGCGCCAGGATCGTGCTCACCTGGCCGCCGTGCGGGGCCGAGCCGGTGGCGAACGCCGAGACGACCTTGTTGGCCAGCCTGCCGTCGATCGACAGCTTCGAGGTGGTGTTGAGGAACTGCATCAGCGCGGGCGCGGCGAGTCCGAAGTGGACGGGGCTGCCGATCAGGATCGCGTCCGCCCAGTCCAGGTCGGCGGGCTCGGCGAGGTCCACGTGCGACGTGGCGGCGGCGTGCTCGTCGGAGCCCGCGCGCCCGGAGCCGGTGCCCAGCTCGGCCACCCGGCGCAGCCGGACCTCCGCGCCGTGCTTGACCGCGAAGTCCGCGGCGGCCTGGGCCAGCGCGTGCGTGGTTCCGGTGGAGGAGTAGTAGACGACGGCGACTTTGGTGGCCGGGATGCTCATGGCTGCGAGGCTCCTGGGTCTGGTGTGGAGGTGTCGCGCACCGGGTGGCGAGGACGCTCCCAGCGTCAGGGAACCCGTGCCCGGGAGGACACCACCCGGTCCGCAGTCCGTCACAACGGCCCGGAGTTGACGGACTTCCGCCGCCGATTGGCGCCCGCGGCACGCCGACGACGAGCATTGGCCGCACGCAAGAGGGAAGAGGCAACCGCGGCGGGCCGAACGGGTCCGCGCGGCACACCGCCAGGGGAGCGACCAGACATGACCAGACTCGCCATCGTCTACTACTCGGCCACCGGCAACATCCACAAGCTCGCCGTCGCCGCGGCGGCAGCGGGCGAGGCGGCGGGCGCCGAGGTGCGGCTGCGGCGCGCGGCGGAGATCAGCTCCGAGCCGCTGGCGCCGAACTTCAGCGCCTGGACGGACGCCAACGCCGAGCACGCGGCCACCGCGCACGACGGCGTCCAGGAGGCCTCGATCGACGACCTCGACTGGGCCGACGCCGTGCTGTGGGGCACGCCCGGCCGCTACGGCCTGCTCGCTGGACCGCTGAAGCACTTCATCGACCAGACCTTCGAGCTGCACGCCCGCCGCGGCCTGGTGAACAAGGTGATGTCCTCGTTCACCTCCACCGGCACCCCGCACGGCGGCCAGGAGAGCACGATCCTGTCGCTCAACAACGTCTTCTACCACTGGGGCGCGATCATCGTCGCCCCCGGCGTCATCGACGACGTGCTGCTGCGCCCGAGCAACGGCAACCCCTACGGCGTCAGCGCCACCTCGGGGCTCCAGGCCGTTCCGGGCGGGCTCGCGCTCAACGTCACCGAGGACAACCTCCTCGCGATCGGGTTCCAGGCCCGGCGCGTGATCGAGGTGGCCGCGGCGCTCAAGGCCGGGCTTCCCACGCCCGTCCCGGCCTAGCGCCGCACGCACCGGCCGGCTCCTCCACCCCCCGACGAGGGGCCGGCCACCGCCCGGTGGGCCGGGCGCGGTCCGCCGCGCCCGGCCCACGGTCGTCCTCGGGGGAAACAATCAGTTCTCGAAATCGTTCGGGTTCCTTTTTCGCAGAATGTGACAGAGTGCGGGACAAGCGCTGAGAGATCTGTTCTGCACGGTGAGAAAATGCTGGTAGAGGCCAAGTCTCCACCGTTGATGACTCCGTGAAGGAACATTCATGCTGCCCATCCGGAAGAACAAGAAGCCGCTGTACATCGGACTCATTTCCGAGCAGGCGGCGGTCAGGCACGGCGCCACGCCCACCACCCTGGACCACGACCTGGAGGTCCTGCCCGACGCGGGCAGGGTGTTCACCACCGCCCAGCTCGCCGACCACGTCGACGAGCTCGCCGCCCGCCTGCACGCCGCGGGCGTGCGGCCGACCGAGCGGGTCGCGGTGCACAAGACCGGCAACTTCGACATCTGCCTGCTCGCCTGCGCGGTCGCGCGCCTCGGCGCCATCCCGGTGATGCTGTCCCCGCACCTGGACCGCGACACGATCCTCGCGCTGCTGACCCGGCTGGACGGGCCGACGCTGCTCACCGACGCGGCCAAGCTCGACGGGGAGCTGGCGGGCGCGCCGCTGGCCGAGCTGACCACGCGGGTCATCTCCGCGACCGGCGCCCGCGAGGGGGCCGTCACGCTGTCCGACCACGCGGGCGCGCCGCGGCGGCGGCCGGTGGTGATGGGCCCGGACGAGCCCGCCATGATGACCCACACCTCCGGCACCACCGGGATCCCGAAGCTGGTCGTGCACTCGGCCCGCTCGCTGGGCTCGCGGTACCGCTGGCAGACCATGGTCGTCCGGTTCATCCGCAAGCCGGAGACGGTCGCGATGCACGTGTCCTACGTGCACTCCCGGATGTACCTCGGCCTGGCCGTGCTCCAGATGCGCGGCCTGCCCGCGGTGTTCATGGACAACGGCGACCCGGAGCACGTGGCCGACGTCCTGGCCGAGCACCGCCCCGGCGTGCTGGAGACGCACCCCAACTCCTTCCTGGAGTGGGAGTCGCTGGTGGACGACCCGCGCAAGCCGATCAGCACGGTCAAGTACTTCAACAGCACCTTCGACGCCATCCACCCCAGCACGATGCACAAGCTGCTGCACGCCTCCGAGCGCCGCAGCCCGGTGTTCCTCCAGGTCTACGGCCAGAGCGAATGCGGCCCGCTGGCCGGGCGCACCTACCGCAAGCGCAACGCGCTCAAGGCCGACGGCCGCTGCCAGGGCTACCCGACGCCGGGCATGACGACCTACCGGCTGGTCAGCCGCGACGGCAACCGCCCCACCAGGCACAGCCCCGGCTACATCGACGTGCAGACCTCCGGTCGCGCGCTGACCTACTGGGGCGAGCAGGACCGGTTCGACAAGCAGGTCGTCGGCCCGTGGTGGCGCGGCGGGGACGTCGGCTACCGCACCCGGTGGGGCTGCCTGCACCTGCTCGACCGGGAGATCGACACCATCCCCGGCATCGACTCCACGCTCGAGGTCGAGGACGCGGTGCTCTCGCGGCTGGACGAGCTGACCGAGTTCGTGCTCGTTCCGGGCCCGCGCAAGGAACCGGTGCCGGTCGTGTGCACGCGCCAGGACAAGCCGCTGGACCTGGAGCGGTGGCGGCGCGCGGTGTCCGACCAACCGGCGATGAGCGACCCGATCACCTGGCGGCTCTCGGACCTGCCGCGCACGGCGACCGCCAAGATCCGCCGCGTGGAGCTGGTCCGCAGGCTGCACGAGCAGATGGCGGGGTCGGCGTGAGCACCGGGGACGTCGACGTGCTCGTCGTGGGGGCGGGCCCGAGCGGGCTGCTCACCGCGTGCGAGCTGCTGCGCCGCGGCCTGCGCGTGCGGGTGGTCGACCGGGCCGAGGAGCCCGCCACCACCCCCAAGGCGTTGTCCATCTGGCCCAGGGCGCTGGACATCCTGACCGACCTGGGCCTCGCCGAGGGCGTGCGCCGCGAGTCGGTGCCGATCAACGCGCTGAGCTACTTCGCCGACCGGGAACCGCTGGCGCGCTTCGGCCTGGCTGACGACGTGCGCTGTCGCACGCTGCCGCAGCACGTCACCGAGCGGCTGCTGGCCGAGCGGCTGCGCGAACTCGGCGGCAAGGTCGAGCGCGGGGTCCGGCTGCTGGCGCTGGAGGGCGTCGACGGCGCGGGCGGGTCGGGTCCGCCGGAGCAGGTCACGGCGCTGCTGCTCGACGGCAGCGGGGCGCTCGAACGGGCGGCCGCGTCCTACGTGGTCGGCGCGGACGGGGCGGGCAGCGCGGTGCGCGGCCAGCTCGGCGTCAGCTTCGAGGGCAGCACCTACGAGTTGGCGTTCGCGCTGGTGGACGGTCGCGTCGACGGGGACCTGCCCACCGACGAGACGCTGTTCTACCAGGGGGCGAACGGCGCCCTGGTGATCGTCCCGATGCCCGACGGCGTGTTCCGCTTCCTGTCGATCATGCCGCCGGGCGAGGCCGGGGTGACCCTGCCGCTGATGCAGGGGATCATCGACGACCGCGGTCCGGCGGGGGTCGTGCTGCGCGAGGCGGTGTGGCAGGCGGTGTTCCGCGTGCACGCCCGCGTCGCGGGCTCGTTCCACCGCAACCGGGTCTTCCTGGTCGGCGACGCCGCGCACGTGCACAGCCCGGCGGGCGGGCAAGGCATGAACAACGGTCTCCAGGACGCGCACAACCTGGCCTGGAAGCTGGCCGCCGTGCTGCACGGGCACTCGCCCGCGGCGCTGTTGGACGGTTACGGGCCCGAGCGCCGCGAGGCGACCGAGCGGATCCTGCGCGACACCGACCTCCAGACCAAGGCCTGGGTCGTGGACACGAAGGTGACCACGGCGTTGCGCGACGCGGCGTTCAAGCTGGCCGAGCGCACCGGGGCGATGTCGAAGTTCTACGCGCCGGTGATGGCGGGCCGCAGGCTGCGCTACACGCCGTCGCGGGAGAGCCAGCAGCCTTCGGGCCTGTCGGTGTGCAAGGCCCGCCAACGCACACCCGGCGCGGTGCGGGTCGGCGCGGTGCTGCCGCGCGGGCTCGCGCTGGCCACCGGGGTCAGCGGACCCGACGTCGACCCGGCCGCGTGGTCGCTGCTGCTCACCGCGAGCTCCGGCGACCGGACGTGGCAGGCGCGGGTGGCGGGGCTGCTGGCGGACCGACCGCTGGTGTCCACCCACCTGCTGGACCGGGGAGCGGACCTGCGCGCCCTGGGCTGCGGACGGGTGGGCTACCACCTGGTGCGCCCCGACGGGCACATCGCCGCGCACGGGCACCGGGGCGACCTGGTGCGGCTGGCAGCCGAGCTGGACACCGCGTTCGGAGCGGTCACCCGCTGCCCGGCTGGATGACCGCGGCCCACCCGTGATCGAGCAGTTCCCGGCACCGGGTCGGGCGGTGGCTCCCGCCCGACCCGGTCGCCGAGCAGACCACCTCGCCCGCCTCGGGCGGCGAGGACCGCACCCGCCGGGGCCGACGGCCCCGGCACCGCACACACCACAAGGGGAACACCATGAGCGACACCGAGCTCCGCATCGCCGTCATCATCGGCAGCGTCCGCAAAGGACGGTTCGGCCCGGTCGTGGCCAACTGGTTCGCCGACCGCGCCCGCGAGTACGGCGGTGTCGAGCTGGACATCGTGGACCTGCTCGACCACCCGCTGCCCACGGCCATGACCGACGAGCCGGACGAGGCCACGGCCGCCGCGTCGGCCGAGTTGGCCGACCGGCTCACCGCGGCCGACGGGTACGTGCTCGTCACGCCCGAGTACAACCACAGCTACCCGGCCTCGGTGAAGGCGCTCGTGGACTGGACCAGCGCGCCCTGGCGGGCCAAGCCCGTCGCGTTCGTCGGCTACGGCGCCCACGGTGGCGGCGCGCGCGCCGTGGAGCACCTGCGTTGCGTCTTCGCCGAGGTGCACGCGGTCACCGTGCGGGAGGCCCTGATGCTGCGCTTCCCGTGGACGCTGTTCGACGAGGAGGGCCGGATGGTCCGCCCGGAGGCCGTGGAGGCCAACCTCAAGGACCTGCTCGACCAGCTGACGTGGTGGGGTTCCGCGCTGCGCGAGGCCAACGCCAAGCGGCCGTACTGGGTCTGAGTTCCCCCGGCGGGGCCGAGGAGCGGGCGTCCGGGGGCGCTCCGCTCGTCGAGCACACCGCCGCCCAAGCCGTCCTCGACGGCCTGGGCGGGATGGGGGGTCGGGGTCGGGGGAAGGCGCACCACGCCTTCCGGCACCGTCCCGTCGACAGCGTGGTCCGGTGTGGACGGTCGGCGGCGTGGGGATCAGGCCGCGGCGGACAGCGGAAGGGCGAGGCGCGGGCGCGCGGGCTGGTGGGTGACCTCGATGAGCATGTGCTCCACGGCCACCCCGCCCTCGACGTCGGTCAGCCCGCGCAGGGTGCGCAGGCCGAGGTCGTGCTCGCCCGCCAGGCGCAGCAGGGCGGGCAGGTCGCCGCGCGAGGAGAAGTGCAGGACGATCGAGCCGTCGGGGGTCAGCCAGTCGGACGCCTCGGCCAGGAAGCGCCGGTGCGTGGCGTAGCCGGCGTCCACGTAGGCCCGCTCGTGCACCGTCTCGTACTCGTAGTCCGCGGGGGCCAGGACGTAGTTGGAGCTCCAGAAGACGAGGTCGAAGCGCTCTCGGGGGTCGAGCCCGGCGAACAGGTCGCTGTGCAGCGCCTCGACCCGGTCCGCCACGCCGTGGCGCGCGGCGTTGTCCGCGGTGTTGGCCACGGCCTCGGCGTTGATGTCCGACGCGACGACCCGGTGGCAGCCCGCGAGGGCGGCCGACACCGCGACCAGGCCCGCGCCGCAGCCGATCTCCAGGAACGACCCGCCGCGCGGCACCGGCCGCTCCCCGAGGCCGAGCATGTCCATCACGAGCCCGGTCGTCGGCGAGCACACCGGGGAGAAGACGCCGGGGCGCATGTCCCACCGGCGCCCGTGCAGGCTGAAGGTGCCGGGTTCGACAATGGTGCGAAGCGCGCTGCGGCTGCGTTCCAGGGAGCGGCGGTAATCGCGGATCTCGGACATCGTGTTCCCCTTTGCGGCAGAGTGCGGGAACGCCCTCGCGGGCGCGGTCGGTGGGGGTGCTGGCCGGTTCACCCGGTGCTGGAGCGGCTGTCCCGGCCTGGTCAACTCTCGCTTGAGCAGGCCGTTCGCGGAAGGTGATCGCGCCAACGTCTGCGGGCCGCGCGGTGGTGGTCGGAACACCGGGAGGAATTCCACGCCACCGGCAGATAAATAGGCGACCGGTTGAAGAAGAACTGCGCTGAGGAATTATCCGCCGTCTCGGCGGTAGTGGTTCCGCACCCATTTGCGGCGTTGATGAGCACTGCCGCCGCGGCGGGGAGGTCGGGGGCGGCGGACGCCCCCGCCGCGGCGGTCAGCTGGCGTGGCGGTCGTCGGCCAGCACGGTCTCGCCCAGGGCCGCCACGGCGTGCGCCACCGAGACCAGGGTGACGTGCCGGTGCCAGCCGTCGTAGGAGCGGCCCACGTAGTCGCGGATGCCCACCCGGTCGGTCAACCGCTCGAAGTCCTGGTCGACCCGGCCGACCAGGCGCGAGAGCGAGACGAGCGCGGCGGGCCCCGTCGCGACCAGGTCGGTCAGCCAGTACTCGGGCTGCGCGGCCCGGCCCGACCAGTGCCCGAACAGCACCAGCTCCCGGCCTTCGCGGCTGCCGTCGGCCAGCCGCACGGGCACTGCCGCGGCGGTGTGCTCGCCCGACCGCGAGCCGGGGACGTATACCGGCCTGCGCAGGTGCCGCACGGCCGCCATGACCTGCGTGGCGGCCACCGGTCCGGCGGCGCGGCCCGGCAGCACCGGGTGCACGGGCACCAGCGGCATCGTCGGGTTCACCCGCACGAGCGCGGGCAAGCCCGCCGCCTGGAAGCGGCGCACCGCGCCTGCCGCGCCCGCCGACCGGGCGTCGAGCACCACCGGTCGCACCGGCAACCCCCAGAACCCGGCGGTCTCCAGGGCCGCGGACACCGCGCAGCCCTCGACCGTCTCCGCGCCCGCGTCGTCCGGGATGGCCGCACGGGTGCGCTTGTCCTGGTCGTCCAGCCACGTGCGGGGCAGGTGCAGCCGCCAGTTCACCGGGCCGCCCCCCGCGTCGGACGCCGCCCAGACGCCCATCGCGCACTGCGCGTTGAGCAGCTGGCCGACCTCGGCGGAGAAGCCGCGGTCCACGCCGACGGAGTGCTCGCCCGCCTTGGGCGTCACCACCGGCCGGACGACCCAGGCGCGCACCGGCGTGGTGCGGGCGAGGTAGCGGGCCAGCGTCGCCCGCACGGGCCGCCAGTCCCACGTCGAGTTGCTGACGAAGTGGTGCAGGCCCTGCTCGCTCACCGCGCCGCCGCTGGCGGCGGCCAGCCTGCGGATCGACTTCCGACCGCGGGTGCTCAGCAGGCCGCGCACGTACACGGCGCCCTTGGCCCGCTGGTCGGCCCGCGGCAGTCCGGCGAAGAACTCGGTGCACAGTTCGGCGCACAGCTCGGTGAGCAGCGGGTCGTCGGCGGGCGCTCGGCGCGCGGGTCGCGGTGCGTGGCTGGTCGGGAAGTCGGTGAGCGTGGTCATGGGTCCCCCCTCTGCGGTCGTCGTCTGGAACCGGTGACAACACTGGTCGCGACGGGGGGTGGTGCCCAGGTGCGGCTGACACCGGACTGGGCGACCCGCAGGTGGGCTCACCACCACAGCGGGCCACCGGGACCGGGGGAGGGCCAGGTCGGGAGAGGCGGGGGTGGTGGCCGGACCACCACCCCGGCGACGTCGAGGGGGGTTCGAGCGCGACCTGAGCGGGGCCTGCCCGTGGACCGACGTACCTGAGCAGGGCGAACGCCGTGCGAGGTGGGAGGTGGTGGGACCACCGGCCGGTTCACCCGGCTTCGACGGGGGTGCTCCGAGCCCGGGGGGACAGCCGAAACCCCGCTGTTCGCGGCCTCGAACAGCGGGGTTTGGCGTGCTTGCGACGGCTACTTGGTTACCGGTGCGTTGGGCGAGCGTGGTGATCTTGATGGCTCACTCGCCCGCGCCGCCCAGGTCCGCCCTGTTGCTGCGCCGACAGCCGCGGCCGCGCCCGACGCGACGGCCCTGTCGGAGGCCGGGCGCCGGGTCGCGGGCCTGGCCGCGCTGGGCCACACGAACCGGGAGGTCTCCAAGCAGCGGCACATCACGATCAGCACGGTCGAGCACCACGGGGAACGTCAGCGGGTGGTAGCGGTCGACCAGCCCGGCGGCGGCCAGGCCCTTCGCGAGCGTGGGGCTGCCGTGCACGAGGATCGGGCCGCCGTCGTCCTCCTTGAGCTTCGCGACCTCGTCCAGCGACCGCAGGACGGTGGTGTTCTCACCACCACGTCGAACGGGTTCCCCGGATTCGACAGGTCCGCGGGGGAATCTCAACTCGACGCGGCGCGGTCCAGGAGGTCGTCCGCCCACTCGGTGGAGTAGGACTCCAGGCGCGGGAAGCCGCCGTGCAGCGGGGACGCCGACCAGGAGGCCACGACGCCGGGGTTGTGCAGCCGGAAGCCGTCCCCGGTGAAGAAGTGCGGACTGCCCTGCACGGCGGGCGTCTTGGCCTCCTCCCACTGCTCGTACACCTCGGCCCGCCCGGAACCGGCGGCCAGCGCCTTCGCCAGCGCCTCGGCGTCCACGTGGGGGCAGGCCTCGGCGACGTCCAGGATCTCGGAGTGGACGCTGATGCACCGGCCCTCGGTGTAGAACGCCACCCGCAGCGCCGCGTCCAGTTCGTCGGACCCGCGCAGCCCGTCGACGGCTTTCACCGCCTGCACGGCCTCCAGCGCGGGCAGCGTGGTGACGGGGTAGGTCCACTCCGGACCGCTCCACCGCCGCCACCCCAGCTCGGGGCGCAGCGCCGCGATGACGACGACCTCGGCGTCCACGATGTACTTGGGCGTCGGGATGCGGTTGAACAGTTCCAGCGGGAACGCCCGATGATCGATGAGCAGGTCGTCGCCGCGCCGGTCGGCCGCGGCGCGCAGGGTGTGCAGCGCCAGCGCCGCCCAGGGGCAGCCGATGTCGGACCACGTGGTGATGGTGACGGTCATGACTGTCCTCCGAAGACTCCGCGGGGGTCCCAGGCGGCCCGGACGGCCCGGAGCCTGGTTGTGGAACAGGTCGTGCCAGGTCGAGCCGGAGGTGTTCCACTCCGGGTCGGTCCACCCGCACAGGAACACCGCGCGCAGCAGCGAATCCCGCTTGGCGACGTCGGGCGCGTCGGGCGCGTCGGTGTTCGTCCGCCCGCCGATGTGCTCGGCAGGCCACGCGGCCTGGTTGCGCGCCGACGCGCGCGGGCAGTCCCGGTCGAACCCGGTGCGCAGGAACAGCACCGACCCGCGTAGCAGCGCGGCGGGTGGGCCGGGCAGCGCCGTCGTCGGGTCGCCGCCGGTGGCTCCGGGGGAGCGGAACCAGCAGCGGACCAGGACCCCGAAACCCCCGCCGCCACCGGTGTGCGCCCACCACAGGTCGGGGTGGACGGCGACGGACCGGCCTTCGCGCGCCGTCGTGCGCAGCACCCGGACCAGGTCCCGTGCGCCCGAGACGCGGTGGACGCCGGTGGTGGTGGACTCGGTCATCGCCTTGCCGCCTTCAGACGCGGACGACGTCGTGGGCGGTGGTCGCGGCGGTCCGAGCGGGGAACAGGTCGACCTTCCGGGTCACCGCCACGGCCAGCGCGGCCAGGATCGCCAGGCCGCCGCCGAGCCAGAGCACGCTGGACGTGCCGAGGCCGTCGACGGCGAAGCCGCCGAGCAGCGCGCCGAGCGCGATGGCCCAGTTGAACATCGACACGTACATCGAGGCCGCCGCCTCGGCGGCGTCGGGGGCGGCCGCCCTGATCCACGTCTGCAGGGTGACCGGGACGGAGCCGTAGGCCAGGCCCCACAGGACGACCAGCACGACGGTGTCGACCAGGCCCGCGCCGACCACCGCCAGGAGCACGACGGCGGTCGTGAGCAGCACCGAGATGCCGACGACCATGCCGCGCACGCTCCTGCCGACCAGCCAGCCCGCCAGGAAGTTGCCGCACAGGCCCGCCACGCCGAAGGTCAGCAGCAGCGCGCTGACCAGACCGCCGTCGATCCCGGCCAGCTCGGTGAGGATCGGGCGCACGTAGGTGTAGGCGATGAAGTGGCCGGTGATCAGCAGGAACGTGATCAGGATGCCGAGCCGCACACCGGAGTTGCGGCGCAGCAGGCGGGGCAGGTCGCCGAAGGTGATAGTGCGCTGGGCGGGGACCTTCGGCATCAGGACCACCAGGCACACCAGGGCGACCAGGCCGAGCACGCCGACCGCGCCGAACGCCGTCCGCCAGCCCGCAGCGTCGCCGATCAGGGTGCCGGTCGGCACGCCGAGCACCGAGGCGGACTCGACACCGGCGAACACGACCGCGGTGGCGCGGTTGACGTGGTGCTCGGGCACCAGGCGCAGGGCGATGCCGCCCGCGATCGACCAGAAGCCGCCGACGCTGACGCCGATCAGGAACCGGGCGGCCAGCACCAGGGCGAAGCTGTCGGCGTACGCCGACGCGAGGTTGGCCAGCCCGACGGTGCCGACCAGGACCGCCAGCACGAGCCGCCGGTCGAAGCGGCCGGTGGCGACGGTGACGAGCGGGGCGGAGAACGCGGCGACGACGCCGTGAACCGTCACCATCAGGCCCGCGGTGCCGTCGGAGACGTCGAGGTCGGAACCGACCGGCGTGAGCAGGCCGACCGGCAGGAGCTCGGAGGTCATCAGCGAGAAGATGCCGAGCGTGACGGCGACGACCGCGAGCCAGCCCCTCACGGCCGAGCGCCGGGCGCCGCCTGGGGGCGGGGAGTCGAGCGTGGTCATGGGTGACGCCCTTTCCGGTGCGTTTCGGGTGGGGCCGACCGGTCCGGCGCTCGCCTGCTCGGCGGTCAGGGGGTGGCGGGCGGCTTGCGGGTGGCGACGTTGATCCGGTTCCACGCGTTGATGCTGGTGATCACCGCGATGATCGAGGCGAGTTCGGCGTCGTCCACGTGCTTGCTCAGCCGCTGGTGCACGTCGTCGGGCACGAACCCGTCGGTCAGCACGGTCACCGCCTCCGTGTAGGCGAGCACGGCCTTCTCCTTCTCCGAGAACAGGGCCGACTCCTCCCACGCGCCGAGCTGGAAGATCCGGTCGTCGGTCTCGCCCGCGAGCCTGGCGTCCCGGATGTGCATGTCCAGGCAGAACAGGCAGCGGTTGACCTGGGACGCCCTGATCTGGATCAGCTCGACCAGGGTGTCGTCGAGGTCCTTGCGGGCCGCGGTGTGCAGGGCCAGCAGGGCACGGTGGACGGAGGGGGCGGTGGTCGCGAAGTCGAGTCGCTGGGTGGTCATACCACTCAACCTAAAGCGGCATTGTCCGGGTGTACTGTCCAATTTCATGTCGGAATCGTGGGCCAATTCGGGCGGTCTCGACCTCCACCTCCAGTTCGCGCCGGGCGGCGGGACCGGGGTGCGCGCCGCCCTCCAACGGGCTCTGCGGGACGCCGTGCGCGCCGGGCGGCTCGCGCCCGGTTCCCGCCTGCCCCCGTCCCGAACACTGGCGGCGGACCTCGGCATCTCGCGCAACACCGTGGCCGAGGCCTACTCGGAGCTGGTGGAGGAGGGGTGGCTCACGGCGCGCCAGGGCTCGGGGACCCTGGTGGCGCGCCGCGCGCGGCCCGACGAGCCGGTCCACCGTCCACAGCGGACGCTGAAGCCCCGCGGGGCCGGCCACGACCTCATGCCCGGTTCGCCGGACGCGTCCACGTTCCCGCGCACCGCCTGGCTGGCCTCCGCACGGCGGGCGTTGACCGCGGCTCCGCACGAGGCGTTCGGGCGAGGTGATCCGCGGGGGCGGGTGGAGTTGCGCCGGGCCCTGGTGGAGTACCTGGCCCGTGCTCGGGGTGTGCGCGCCGACGTGAACCGGATCGTGGTGTGCTCCGGGACCGCGCACGCGCTGTCCCTGCTGGCAGGCGTGCTGTCCGGCCCGGTCGCCGTCGAGGCCTACGGGTTGCACGTGCACCGCGACCTGTTGGCCGGTCACGGGGTCCGCACGGTGCCGATCGGGGTGGACGAGCACGGGGCTCGCACGGCGGACCTGGCGGGGGTCGACGCCCGTGCGGCCCTGGTGACCCCCGCGCACCAGTTCCCGACGGGTGGGCCGTTGCACCCGGAACGGCGTGCCGCTGCCGTGGACTGGGCGCGCGCGACCGGTGGGGTGCTCCTGGAGGACGACTACGACGGGGAGTTCCGGTACGACCGGCAGCCGGTCGGCGCCGTTCAAGGGTTGGACCCGGAGCGGGTGGTCTACCTCGGGACGATCAGCAAGAGCCTGTCGCCCGCGTTGCGGCTGGGGTGGATGGTGCTGCCCGGTCGCCTGGTGGATCCCGTGCTGGCGGTCAAGGGCAGCCAGGAGCGGTGGGCCAGTTCGCTCGACCAGCTCACGTTGGCCGACTTCATCTCGTCGTCCGGGTACGACCGGCACGTTCGGCGGATGCGGCTGCGGTACCGCAAGCGGCGGGATCAGCTCGTGGCGTTGCTGGCCGAGCGGGCCCCGCACATCCGGGTGACCGGGATCGCGGCCGGGTTGCACGCCGTTCTCGATCTGCCTGCGGGGACCGAGGAGGCCGTGGTGTCGGCGGGCGTGCGGCACGGGGTGAGCCTGGAGGGGCTTGCGCCGTACCGGCATCCGGATGCCGCTGTGCCGGCTCGGGACGGGGTGGTGGTCAGCTACGGCACCCCAGCCGACAGCGTGTTCGCCAGTGCTCTCGACGCCCTGTGCCGCACCCTGCCGCCCCGTCCGTGACGGGAGCATGTCGCGGTTGCGGTCCGCGTCGGACTCGGCGCGGGGGCGGTGTTCGGTGCGGCACGGGGTGGTCGGCACCACTGCCCTCGCCCCCTTCCGGTGTCCGTCGACGGCTTCGAGCATCGCAGCGGTGGGCGGGCGGGCGGCTGAACCGGTTCCTGGTCTGTCAGGTGTCCGCGGGGTGGTCCCGGCGGTTCACGACTGTTGATGTCCACATCCGGGGTGGGCGGCCCGACTCGGTCCGGCACTGGGGAAATGCGGTGTTGATCACGGATTTCGCTGGTATTCGGTGGTTTTTCACCTGACGGACTGCCCTGATCGGTTCGGGAGGCGTTCACCGGATCGGGTGATGATCGCGGTGGTGCCGACCACGGCCCGAATCTTGAGGAGCCAGTCGTGACAGGAGCCAGCAGCGCCCCCGTGGTGTCGACGGCGACAGGCGCGGTCCGCGGGGAGACCGGGACGGCGGCCGACTGGGGGCTTCGGGACCAGGTCGCCTCGCCGCGGTGGGTTCGTGTGCGCGCTGCGGCGTTCGGTGGGGATCCCGACAACATCACGTTGGCGGGTACGTCGGCTGGTGGGGCGTCCGCGCGCCGGTTGGCGTCGCGGGCTGGTCGTTCGCGGTTCTGGGACCGGGTATCGGCGTGACCCGTCGGGTCGGCGCCGTCAGCACACCAACTGGGAGGGAAAGTGCTCACTGCAACGACGTTCGACCCTCGGTCACCCGTTTTGCGGCCACCGGATCGGAGGTCCGGGACGCCCTCTTCGGTGGCGGTGGAGGATGTGTTGGCGTTGAGGTCGGCCTTGGCCGGTGTCGCCGCCGGGCGTGCTGAGGTGGTGCAGGCCGTGGACTGCGCCGGAGGTGGCGCGCGATCGGTCGGGCTGCTGGATGAGCTGGCTCGGACGATGGAGCTGCGCACGCGTCGGCCGGTGGTGCGGATCGGTCGGGACCCTGACCCTGGCCGGTCCGTGGACCGTCCACCGGTGTGGACCAGTCGTGACGCGTTGACGGGCTGGTCGGAGTCGATGGTGCGGTCCGATGGCGCGGGTGGTTCCTACCTCGCGTCCTCGCACTGGCCGTGCGGAGGGGACCTCGACGTGGAGGGCGCGCAGGCCGCTCTGCTGGCCTCGGTGGTGAACCCGGTCGCCTGCGTGGTCGGGCCTCGGACCTCCGCGGCCGAGGTGGTGGCATTGTGCGAGCGGCTTGATCCGCGTCGGGATCCAGGGCGGCTCACGTTCGTCGCCCGGATGGGGGCCTCGGTGGTGGCCGAGCGGTTGCCGCCGCTGGTGCGCGCGGTCGCCGCTGCTGGTCACCCGGTGATCTGGGTGACCGATCCGTTGGGGGGCAACTCGGTTGTCGCGCCTGGTGGGGTTCGGACCCGGTTCGTCGTCGACGTGGTGCGGGAGGTGTTGTCGTTCCAGGACGCCGTCCGGGTCGGGGGCGGGGTTCCCGGAGGCGTTCGCCTTGAGTGCACGCCCGATGACGTCGCCGAGTGCGTGCAGGATCGTTGGTTGATTTCTCGTCTTTCGGACAACTGCACGACCCCTTGCGACCCGCGGTTGGCTCCTGGCCAGGCCGTGGCCGTCGTGGGGGTCTGGCGAGCGGAGGTGGCGCGGTGAACGGCGACGGGACAGTGGCTGGTCGGGTTGCTCTGGTTACCGGAGCGGCAGGGGGGATCGGGTCCGCTGTGGCCGAGTTGCTCTGCGAGCGGGGCGTGCTCGTGGCCGCCGTGGATCGGGACAAGGCGCACCTGGAGGAGTTGGTGCAGCGGCAGAGCGGGTGTCGGGGGGTGGTTCGGGCCTACTCGGTCGATGTCACCGACAGCGCTTCGGTCTCATCGGTGGTGGATTTGATCGAGGAGGAGTTGGGGCCCATCCGGTACCTGGTGAACGGGGCCGGGGTGTTGCGGTTGGGGTCCGTTTGTGATTTTTCCGATGAGGATTGGGAGGATATCTTTTCGGTCAACGTCACCGGGGTGTTCAACATGTCACGGGCGGTGATTTCTCGGATGGTGGGGCGGCACGACGGTGCCGTTGTCACCGTCGCCTCCAACGCGGCTGGTACCCCGCGGGCTGAGATGGCTGCATATGCCGCTTCCAAGGCGGCTGCTTCCATGTTCACGAAGAGTCTGGGGTTGGAGGTGGCCGTGCACGGGGTTCGGTGCAATTTGGTCGCGCCGGGGTCGACCGCTACTCCCATGCTCACTTCCATGTGGCGGGATGCCACTGGGAAGGAGGCGACTATCGGAGGGCGGCCTGACGTTTTTCGGAACGGGATTCCGTTGGGGAAGTTGGCCACTCCTCGGGATGTGGCTTCCGCTGTGGCGTTCTTGTTGTCGGACGAGGCCTCGCACATCACCATGCACGAGTTGACCGTGGACGGTGGGGCCACGTTGGGGGCTTGATGGTCTTTTCCGGCGGCCGGGTCATCCTTCGGGGTGGCTCGGCCGCCGGTTTTGTTGGTGGGACGGTGTCCGGTCGGGATCAGCGTGCCGTCCACCAGCAGCGCGGTGGCGGGGGTGCCATTGTGGTCGGCTGCGAAAAAACCGGGCAGGACAGCTGCTGTGGCTGTCCTGCCCGGTGTGGGGGTGGCTTTCAGACGATCACGCCCACCAGTTCCTCTGTTGGTAGTTCTGCTGGGCGCAGGGCTTCCGGGACCTGTGCCACCGGTGGTAGGGAGAGCAGTGCCCTGGCGATTGCGTCCGAGTCGCCCAGGGTTACCGAGTCCACTCCCGGTCGGATTCCTGCTGCTGTTACCCAGTGCACCGATTCCGTGGGTACTCCGTAGGCGAAGCGGCGGGGGTGGGCGTTGCCCTTGCCGTCGATGAGGCGGTAGGGGCGTTCTGTCACCGAGAGGCCGCCGGTGTGGTATTCGGTGCCGTGGGTGCCCTTGATCCGGTAGGGGAGGCACTGGTCCGTGTCGAGCAGGTGGCGTAGCAGTGGGTCTTCCGTGCGGCGCAGGTCCGGTTCCGGTAGGCGGGCCTCGATCAGGGCGCGTGCCCTTACCTGGGGGCCCGGTACCAGTGCGGAGGTCGCGGTGAACGCGGCTATCGCGGTGTTGATCCGCACCTGGGTTCCCGGTCCCAGGATCGTCAGCACGCCTGCCTCGATCAGGGCGATCATTTCTTCGATTCTCGAGGCTGGGGGGCCGATGGAGAGGAAGGCGTTCAGGGGGGTGTACCAGCCCTCCAGGTCGTCCCGGTGGGAGTTGCCCTCCAAGCCGCCGTGGTCCACCGCCAGGCGGATTTCGTTCCGCAGGTCTCGTAGGACGTCCAGTGCTGCTTTGAGCGGGCCGTTGACGTTGCCCTGTTTTGCTGCCTTGACGTCGTTCTTGAGGTAGGTGATGAGCCACTTCTGGAAGTCTTCGCGGTCTGCGAAGGTCCTGCCCGCTGTGGGCTTCGCCAGGGTTTCCCAGCTCCAGCGATCTTCACGGGGGATGTTGTGGGCGTCCAGCAGGGCTTCCAGGTCGGTTGCCGGTAGTGCCAGGTAACTGGTGGTGAACTCGTCCTTGTCCGCGGCCCTGCCTGTTGCTGCCAGCAGTGCGCCGTAGTAGACGCTTTCCACTTCTCGCTGGATCAGGGGCCAGAGGTGGGTGCCGAAGCTGATCCCGCCCTCTGCTCGGGTGCGTTCTCGCAGGTCGTTGATGTAGGTCGCCGTCAGCAGCCTGGGGAAGTAGCGGCCGTAGGCGCCCTTCTCGTTGTTGCCCCTGGAGTGGTAGGGGACGCCCCTGCGGGAGAACGCGTAGAGCCTGGGTTCTCGGCCCGACGGCTCGTAGACGAGGGTGCCTCCGGTCCGCCTGAACTTGCCGCCCCTGCCCGCCGAGAAGAGGGCCATGTGGTCGAAGAAGTTGAGGCCCAGGCCCCGCAGCAGGACCGTGCTTCCAGGGTCGATCGCCGAGAGGTCCTGGTCCGCCGGGTTTGCCGGGGTCACGTAGGTGAGGTGGTGGATCCTGGCCAGGCTCGCCGTTCGCGCTTCCCTGGGGGTCAGGCGGGCCGGGACGTGGCCCTGGGCCAGGACGATGGCGTCCAGGTGGTCCAGGCGGGTGCCGTCCGCCAGGCGCACGCCCTGCGGGCCGCCGGGGATGCCGTGGGTGTCCGCGATGGCCACTGCTTGTGATCGGTGCACCTTCACCGTGACGTGTGCTGGTGCCCTGGTTACCGTTCGCAGGAAGCTGGCGTGCAGGTAGCTGCCGTAGAAGGCCCTGGTGGGGTAGGTGTTCTCGGTGATCCTGGTGGCCTCCGCGAGGGTGGCGTGGTCGTGGTTGCCCGGCGGTTCGGTGAGGATGGACCTCGCCCACTGGAAGAGGGTGGGGCCGGGGTCGATGGGGCCCTCGATGTTGGCGCTGTCGTCCGTGTAGACGGTGATCTGCGATGCCACGGTGTTCATCAGCAGGTGGCGTGGTTGGTCCGAGCGCCAGACCGTGCCCGCTCCGGGGGCGGAGGGGTCCACGACGTGGACCGTGAGGGCGCGGGTTCGGCCCGAGGCTCGTTCGTTGGCGAGGATGCGTTCCACCGCAGACAGGCCGCGCGGGCCGGCACCCACTACGCAGACCTCGAAAGGTGTGGTGCTCATGGTGCTCCTTCCCGCTACTGCGTGGACGTGGTGGTCAGCAGCCTGCCGAGTTCCAGGCGCTTGATCTTGGTGGTGGCGGTTTGGGGCAGGTCCTCCAGGCGCCACTGGACGGGGGCGGCCATCGGGGGCAGGGTGGCCACGGCCTTGCGCCAGGCGTTCTGGTCGAGGGGCTTGTCGTCCCTGGTGCAGACGACGGGGACCGCGCTGCCGTCGGAGCCGGGGATGATGATGACCTCGATGATGTCGGGGATGCGGGAGAAGAGCTTGTCCTCGATCTCCAGGGTGCTGTCGATACCGGGGATGGCGTCGACCTCGCGGTCCAGCAGGTGCAGGCAGCCGAAGCGGCCCAGGTAGCCGACGTCGCCCATGCGCCACCAGCCGTCGTTGACCTGCTTGGCCCAGCGCTCGTGCTCGGCGAGGTAGCTGACCACGCGGCCGTCGCTGCGGACCTCGATGTAGCCGGGGTTCTGCTTGGTGACGGGGTTGCCGTCGCGGCTGACGACGCGGACCCCGGTCATGCCGGGGAAGGTCTTGCCGACGCAGCGGCCGTCCGCTTCCGCCCCGCGCTTGCGGCTGTAGGTCCTGGCGGCGATGGGGCCGACCTCGCTCTGGCCGTAGGCCTGGGCGAAGAGAGCGCCGCGGCGCCGGGTCGCGCCCAGCAGCGCCTGCACGGTGCGGGGGTGGATGGCGTCGAAGGTGCTGCTGAAGTACTTGACGCGCGCGAGCGGTTCGCGCGGGTCGTCCGCGAGGACCTCCCAGCGCAGGAAGGTGTTCGGGTGCGCCTCGATGAAACCGGGAGGGGCCTGGGCGAACAGGTCCGCCACCACCGCCGGGTCGTCGTCCCGCAGGATGAGCAGCGGGTGGCCGTGCAGGACGGCGATGGGCATGGCGGTGAACATGCGCGAGTGCACGAACGACACGTGGATGGCGATCGGCTCGCGCCTGCCGACCACGGACATGACGGTGGCCTGCGGGCGGTAGCGGGCCTCGAAGGTGTGTCCGGTGTGGACGGCCAGCTTCGGGACGCCGGTGGTGCCGGAGGTGTGGGTGACCAGCGTCGGGTGGTGCGGGGGCATCGGGACGGCGGGCACCCGCTCGGCGTCGGCGAGCGACGCCAGCGAGGTCGCGTGCTCGTGGACGCCGGTGGCCAGCAGGACCGCGGAGGTGTCGTCGAAGACCCCCGGCTCCAGGTCGCCGTCCAGCTTGGCGCGGTCGGTGATCAGGAACGGGTTGGCGACTCGGCGGATCAGCACGCCCACGGTCGTGCCGTCCAGCTTGGGCGAGAGCAGCACCGGGATGCCGCCGATCCTGGCGATGGCGCACGCCAGCAGGGTGATGTCGAAGCAGTCGGACTTGTACACCACCACGTGGTGGCCCGCCCGGACGCCGACCGCCCACAGCCGCGAGGCGAAGTCGTCGACCAGCTCGGCGAGTTCGGTCATCGTGGCTCGGGTGCCCAGCTCGGGGGCGATGTCGAGGGTGTGGTCCAGGAGCAGCAGGTTCACCGGGAACTTCGCGGCGGCACGGTCGAAGAGCGTGCCGAGTCGTATTCCCCTGTTCGCGATCCGTTGCAGCAGCATGTCTTCGCCTTCTCCAGGTGGGGTCTCGTGCGGGGGCGGCCGGTCAGCCTGCCTCGATGACGTCCTTGATCCGCTTGAGGGTGTCCTCCAGGTCGAGGGCGAGCTTGTCGGTCCAGTCCTGGACGAACCGCACGCGCTCGGGCTCGGCGAGCTCGCTGACGATCTTGTGGATGCCCGCGGTGGCCTTGCCCATGCGGAAGTGGTGGACCAGCACGCTGCCACCGGTCGCGGCCGGGGCGACGTCGAAGCCCCAGACGCTCTCCTGCTCCTCGTTGGCGTGCGAGAGCATCATCCACTGGAACGTGCGGCCGGGCTCGGCCCTCACCACGCGGCTCTCGGTGTACCAGATGCCGCGGACCAGCGGGGCCCAGCCGACGACGTCGTCCGAGCGCAGGTTCTCGCCCCGGAAGATCGACCCGACCTCGGCGGGCTCCCCGGAGGTCCACTCGCCGCCCAGGCACTCCGGGCTCCACTCACCGCTGCGGCGCAGGTCGCTCACGACGGCGTAGACCTCCTCGGGCGTCGCGGACACGGTGATGTCCGACCGCAATTCGAACAGCGGCGAGTTGTCGACGATGGAAACCATGGTGTTGGGTCCTTTCGGGGAGTTGGCTGTCCTTTGTGCACTAGTCGGTCGGGACGCTGAGAACGATCTTGGTGCCGTTGACGCCGCCGGATTCGACGATCCGGTGCGCCCGGGCGGCGCTGTGCAGCGGCAGCTGCTCGACGCGCCGCGGCCGCAGCACGCCCGAGGCGAGCAGCCGGTTGACCCGGTGCGCCGCGGACGCCAGTTCGGCGGTGGTGGCCTGGGAGATCGCGAACCCCACCACCGAGCAGTCCTTGAGGTAGAGCCGCCCGACGGGCAGCACGGGCCGCGCCGCCATGCCCGCCAGCACGACCACGCGCCCGCGCCTGCGGAGCAGGTCGACGGCCGACTCCAGGTCGTTGCGGCCCGCGCAGTCGAGCACCACGTCCACGCCGTCGGGGTGGTCGGCCGCGATCCGGCCGTCCGGGTCGTCGCGGTAGTCCACGGCCTGGTCCGCGCCGAGCGACAGGCAGTGCCCGAAGTCGGCGCCCGCCGCCACCGCGACCACCCGCGCGCCTGCCTCCGCGGCCATGGCCACGGCCGCGCTGCCGACGTTGCCGCCCGCGCCGATCACGACTACGGTCTCGCCGCGCCGCACCCGGCCGTGGGTGAACAGGCCCAGCGCCGCGGTGGCCGCCGGGTGCGCGACCGCCACGGCGTCGCGCGGCGCGACCCCGGAGGGCAGGTGGTAGAGGCGGTCCGCCGCGACCACGGCCCGTTCGGCGGCCGCGCCCTGCCTGCCGCCGTGGCCCAGGCTGTTGCTCCACACCCGGTCGCCGGTGGCGAACTCGGTGACGGAGGCCCCGACGGCGGTCACGATGCCGACCAGGTCCCGTCCGATGACGAACGGGAACGTCAGCGGCGTGCGCCACGCGCCGGAGCGGACGAACGTGTCCACCGCGTTGACGGCGGTGAACTCGACGGCGACCTGCACCTCGTCGGCCCCCGGCTCCGGCGTGGACACCACTCCGTAGCGGATGGCCTCGGCCGGGCCGAGTGCTTCGATGTAGGCGGCGCGCATGGTTCCAGGTTCTCCTTCCGGAGCGGGACCGGGTCCGGTTCCGCGGCGAGATTGTCAGGTCCCCGTTCGGTCTTGGTCCCGGAAGGGCTTGGTGCGCAGGCCTTTCCGGGACCGGGTTTCGCGAAGTCCACTATGGACTGAGTTCGGGATCGTCCAACGCGGCCAGCGCGCGGTCCACCAGCGCGCCCGCGACGCCGGTGTAGGCGGCGGGGTCGAGCAGGTCGGCCAGCTCGCCGGGGGTCAGGCCGGTGCGCTCGGCGAGCGTCGTCGCCAGCGGCACGCCCTCGGCCTCGGAATCGGCCACGGCCGCCGTGAGCGCCTTCTTGGCCGCGGCCTTGCCGAGCACCGGCGCCAGCACCGCCGTGATCCGCTCGGTCACCACCGCGCCGCCGGTCAGCGCGAGGTTGTGCGCCATCCGCTCCGGCACGACCCGCAGGCCCTCGGCGAGTTCCACCGCGGCGGCCGCGGCCCCGGCCGCCAGGCGCAGGCACTCCCGCAGCGGCTGCCACTCCGCGTGCCACCCGCCGGAGGACCGCTCGTCCTCCGCGGACATGGCCTGGAGCACCACCAGGGCCTGCGCGGGCGCTTGTCGAGCGGCGGTGGCGATCAGCGTGGCCAGCACGGGGTTCTGCTTCTGCGGCATGGCCGACGACGCGCCGCGACCCGGCGGGCCGGGCTCCACCACCTCGCGGACCTCGGTCCTGGTCAGCACGAGCACGTCGGCCGCGAACTTCCCGAGCGCGCCGCAGGTGAACGCCAGGGCGCCCGCCGCGTCGACCAGGGGCGTGCGCAGGGCGTGCCACGGCAGCAGCGGGTCGACCAGGTCCAGCTCGCGGGCGAACTCGGCGGCAAGCCGCAGGGCCGTGCCAGGGGGTTGCCCGGCCAGCACGGCGTACTGCTCGTAGGAGGCCAACGTGCCCGCCGCGCCGCCGAGCGAGGCGGGCAGGGCCCGGCGCGCCGCGCGCACCCGGTCGAGCGCGTCGCGGGCCAGCGCCAGCCACCCGGCCGCCTTCAGGCCGAACGTCGTGGGCACGGCGTGCTGGGTCAGCGTGCGCGCCACGACGACGGTGTCGCGGTGGCGTTCGGCCAGCACGGCCAGCGCCCGGACGACCCGGACCAGGTCGGCGGCCGTGTCGGCCATGACCCGCGCGCACAGCAGCACGGCGGCGGTGTCCAGCACGTCCTGGCTGGTCCCGCCCCGGTGCACGTGGTCGGCGGCGTCGGGGTCCAGCTCGGCCACCTTGGCGGTGAGCGCGGACACCAGCGCCACGACGGGGTTCGCGGTCTCGCGGACCCCGGCGGCCAGCGCCGCCAGCTCGGTGTCGGCCTGCACGGCTGCCGCCCGGATGGCGGGCAGGGCGCTCGCGGGCACCACGCCGACGCGGTGCTGCGCCACGGCGAGCGCCACCTCGACGTCGAGCATCGCCCGCACCCAGGCGCGGTCGTCGACCGCCGCGACGCCCGCCACCCAGCCGGGGCCGAACACCCCGGCGTCCAATGAGAGTCCGGGCGGTTCGGGCACAGGTGCGGTCATGGTCGCTCCATCGGGTGAGGGCTGCTCGGTCGTCCCAGCGTCGGTCGCGGCGCGGCGCACCGGCAACGGCGTCGGCGGTTATCCGTCACCTGCGCCGGAGGTGACGGATTCGCGGCGCGAATCGGCCGTTGACCTGCGGCGGGCCGCAGTATTGATCGCGAAGGACCAAGGCCTATCCGACCGGGAGCCACGCCACCATGACGACCCTCGCCACCGCCCTCCGCCCGACCGCCGGAGCCGTTCACCGGTTCGCCGTGGTCGCCGCCGAAGTCGGGTGGGGAGCGGGCGCGCGGTCGTGCCGCGGCTCAGGCGGCGGACGGCGGCACGTCGAGGACGGGCTCACCGGAGCCCGTCGCGTGCGGAACGCGGTCGGGACCTCGGGTCGGGACGGCGCGGTCCCGTGGACGAACGACGCCCGCCACGACCGGGGGCCGCGAGGCGGCGCCGACCCCGTGGTGGTCGCGCCGAGCAACGGCGACCCCCGCGCCCGCGGGGGAGCCAGGGTCGTTCTCGGCCACCCGGTCGGGAACGACGGTGACGACAACCCCGCGGCCGTCGGGTCACCGACCCGACGGCCGGTCGGGGTCGCTGCGCCGGGGACCGGCCGCGCGACCACCTGACCGGCCGGGAGGAACCCGGCCGCGAGGAGCACCCCGCCCGACCTCCGTCGGGGCGGGGCCGTGCCCGGCGGCACCGGGACGACGGACTGGAGGGGTGGGGGCCCGTGCGGATGAGCGAGGGAGTCGAGTGGGCGCTGCACTGCTGCGTCGACCTGTCCAGGATGCGGCCGTCGCAACCGGTGACCGCGGGCAGGCTGGCCGAGTTGTACGACCTGCCCATCGCGTACCTGAACAAGCAGCTGCAAGCACTGGGGAAGGCCGGGATAGTCCGGTCGGCCCCCGGACCGCGCGGCGGGTTCCGGCTCGCCCGGCCGCAGGAGGAGATCAGCCTCCTGGACGTGGTGATCGCGATCGAGGGCGCGCAGCCCGCGTTCCGCTGCACCGACATCGTGCGGAGCGGGGCCGCGGGGCGGTTCGCCGCGGACTGCGGGCACCGGTCGGCGTGCGCGGTGGCGCAGGCGATGCGGGCCGCGGACCTGGTGTGGCGCAAGCACCTGGCCGCGCGCACGGTCGCCGACCTGCGGGAGATCGCCGAGCTGCGGTCGCCGCGGCTGGGCGAGGTGATCCGGGACTGGCTGGGCGGCGCGGAGGTCCCCGAGCAGCGAGACCGGAGCGGCCGCGGATGAGCGGCCCGGAGATGGCGGCGCCGCCCGAGCGCGGCGCCGATTCGAGGAGAGGTGGAGGTGGTGGTCATGCGCGGGTCGTCGGACGGTGACGGTCCTGGCACGACGCTGGCGGAGCTGGCGGCGGAGGGCGTCTCGTCGTGGTGGCAGGGGATCCACCGGTCGGCGCTGGACTCGGGCTGGTTCACCGCGACAGCGGGGACGGCCGGGCTGCGCGGCGCGACGACGGACTTGGCCGTGCTGCTGGCCGAGCTGAGGTCGGACGGCGCGGTCGCCTACGACCGGCAGGTGTCCGCGCTGGCGGCGGTCGGGACGGAGTCCGCGACCGCCGCGGGCGCGCTGCTGCGCGCCGACGCCCAGTCGGCGTGCGACGTGCTGCTGCCGGTGTTCCAGGACACCGAGGGCCACGACGGGTGGGTGTCGGTGGACCTGCCACCCGACATCGCCCACGACCGGCGCGCGACCGTGTCGGCGGCCAAGGCCGTCACGGCGGGGCTGGACCGGCCGAACGCGCTGGTGAAGATCCCGGCCACCGTGGCCGGGGTCGCCGCCGTGCGGGAGTGCCTGGCGCTGGGCATCGGCGTGCACGTGGCCGAGGTGTTCTCGCCGACGCGGTACGGCCAGGTGGTCGACGCCTGCTTGGACGGGCTGGAGCAGGCGCGGGCGGCCGGGGTCCGGTTGGACGCCCTGGCCGCCGTCGTGGCGCTGCCGGTGGGACCGCTGTCGGCGGCCGTGGCCGACCAGGTGGACGAGACCGGCCGGATCCCGGCCGGTCTCGCCGTCGCCCGCCTGCTGTTCCACGACCGCGAGCAGCGGCTGGGCACGACCCGCTGGCGGGCGCTGCGCACGGCGGGCGCCCGCCAGCACCGGCTGCTGTGGACGGACCTCGGCGACCGCGCCGCGGACCTCGACCGCCTGGTGGGCTGGGGATCGGTGGTGGCGCTCGGCGGTCGGGCGCTGGAGGCGTTGGCCAGCGGTCCCCGGCTGCACGGCGACACCCTCCTCGGCGCGCACGACGCCGCCCGCGCCGCGCTCGACGGCCTTGCCGGGCTCGGCGTGGACTTCGCGGCCGTGGAACGCAGGTTGGAGCACGACCGGGCCCACCGGCAGGTGCGGCTGTGGACCGAGCTGTGCGAAGCGGTGGGCACGCGGCTGTCGGAGCTGAAGGGCTCGCCGATCAGCTGACGCCGCCACCGCGCGGCCGCGCCGCCTGCTCGGCGAACCGCACCCGCCGCAGCACCGGGGCGTGCGCCGTGCCCGTGGGCACCGGCCTGCCGGTCAGGCCGGTGAGCGGCTTCGCCTTGGTGACCGTCTCCTCGAACTCGGCGAGCGGCTCGGACAGGGCGATGATCGCGCCGCCGACCCCGTAGCGCACGCGGTCGGCGGTGAGGACGGCGGTGCGGATGGCGACGCTGAGGTTGGCGGCGCCGGTCAGCGAGAAGTAGCCGATCGCGCCGGAGTAGACGCCGCGCGCGCCGCCCTCCAGGTCGTCGATGATCCCCATGGTCCGCTCCTTGGGCGCGCCGGTCATCGAGCCGGGCGGGAACGCGGCGCGCACGACGTCGACCGCCGAGACGTCCGGCCGGGACTGCGAGCGCACGGTGCTGACCAGCTGGTGCACGGACGGGAACGTCGACACCTGGAACACGTCCTCGGCCACGACCGAGCCCGCGACGGCGGTCCGGCCCAGGTCGTGGCGGACCAGGTCGACCACCATCAGGTTCTCGGCCTGGTCCTTGGCCGAGGTCCGCAGCTCCTCGGCCAGCCGGGCGTCCTCCTCCGGCGTGGCCCCGCGCGGCCGGGTGCCCTTGATGGGCCGCGACTCCACGGCCCCGTCCGCGGCGACGCTGAGGAACCGCTCCGGCGACGTGCTCAGCACCGACGTGCCGCCGAACCGCAGCAGCGCCCCGAACGGCGTGGGGTTCGCCCGCCGCAGGTACCGGTGGGCGGCCCACGGGTCCACCGGGCCGCCGGTCTCGATCATGTTGGTCAGGCACACCTGGTAGGTCTCGCCCGCCGCGATCTCGAGCTGGGCGGCGGCGATCCTGGCCAGGTAGGCGCCCCGGTCGTGGCGCAGCTCCAGCGGCCCGGTCGGCACCCGCGGCGCGGGGTCGTCGGCCCGCGCGCCCGCCAAGGCGGTCAGCCGCCGCGCGGTGTCGGCGAGCCACGTCTCGGCGTCGGCCTCCACGCCGTCCTCGGCCAGCGCGAGCAGGTGCGTGGTGCCGGTCTCGGCGTCCAGCACGAGCCCGCGGTCGCTGAACACCAGCACCGCGTCGGCGGTCGGCGACCGGTGCGCGGCCACGCCGTCGCACTCGGCCTTCAGCTCGTAGCCCAGGTAGCCCACCCAGCCCAGCGCGAAGTCGAACGGCAGCGGCGGCACGTCCGCGCGCAGCGACCGCAGGTCGCGGTCCAACCAGGACAGGAACCCGCCGGACACGATCTCCTCGCCGGTCGCCGACCGCACGGTGACCGTCCCGCTGGACACGTCCGCCGTCGCCACCCGTGCCAGCGGGCCGCCCGCGTCGCCCATGATCGTGAACCGGGTGTCGGGGCCGCTCGCCAGCTCCGAGTCCAACCAGTACGGGTGGTCACCGGCGCGGAACAGCCGGTCGTAGGCGGTCTCGGCGTCCCACGCGGTGGGCAGCGACCGGGTCAGCACCCGAAGTCCCCGCGTCGGTTCGGGGCGCTCGACCGGCCGGGCCGCGACGGCGGCGGGCGCGGTGGCGACCCGGCCGGTCCGCCGGTTGTGCTCGGCGGCGAGCCGGGTGAAGTTCGCGATGATGTCGTGCCCGTGGGCGCTGCGCACCGACTCGGGGTGGAACTGCACGCCCCACCGGGGCAGGTCGCGGTGCCGGATGCCCATCACCAGCCCGTCGGCCGTCCACGCCGTCACCTCGACCTCCGCGGGCAGGTCCTCCACGACCAGCGAGTGGTAGCGCACGGCCTCGAACGGCGAGGGCAGCCCGGCGAACACGCCCGACCCGTCGTGGTGCACGAGCGAGGCCTGCCCGTGGTGCGGCCTGGTCCGGCGCACCGCCGCGCCGTGGGCGTGGGCCAGGCCCTGGTGGCCGAGGCAGACGCCCAGCAGCGGCAGGTCGAGCTCCTCGGCGAGGACGCGCCCGCAGATCCCGAAGTCCGCGTCGCGGGTCGGGTCGCCCGGACCGGGGGACAGCACCACGGCGTCGAACCCGGACGGCCGCACCGACGCCAGCCGCGGGTCGTCGTTGGCCACGACCTCGGGTTCGCGACCGGTGACCCCGGCGATGAGGTGGAACAGGTTGTAGGTGAACGAGTCGTGGTTGTCGATCAGCAGGATGCGCATGGTGGACGTCCTTGTCCGGAGCAGGGGGTGCGGGAACGGGTCAGCGGTGCGACGTCGAGCGGGTGATCTCCACGAGCAGGTGGTCCACCGGCAGACCGGCCTCCTGGACCGTCACGCCCCGCCGCGCGCGCAGGCCGAGGTCGAACTCGCCCGCCAGCCGCAGCAGCCGGGGCAGGTCGCCGCGCGAGCTGAAGTGCAGCAGCGCCGAGCCGGTCGGCGTCAGCCGGTCCACGACCTCGGCGAGGAACCGCCGGTGCGTCCGGTAGCCGGCGTCCACATAGGCCCGTTCGTGCGTCGACCGGTACTCGTAGTCCTCCGGCGCGAGCACGTAGTTGGAGCTCCAGAAGATCGTGTCGAAGCGCTCGGCGGGGTCCAGCGGGTCGAACAGGTCGCCGCACACCACGCGGGTCCGGTCGCCGACGCCGTGCCGGGCGGCGTTCAGCTCGGTGTTGGCCGCCGCGTCGGGGTTCACGTCGGTCGCGACCACGCGCTCGCACCCGGCCAGCGCACCGGACACCGCCACCAGACCCGCGCCGCAGCCGATCTCCAGGAACGAGCCCGTGCGCGGAACGGCGCGCGGGCCGCCGAGGTCGAGCAGGTCGAGCACGAGAGCGGTCGTCGGGGAGCAGATCGGGGAGAAGACGCCGGGCAGCACGTCCCAATCCCGGCCGCGCATATCGAACGCCGTGGGTCTGACGATTGTCCTGCGTGCGATTCTGCTGCGTTCCAGCGAACGGCGGTAGTCCCGGACAGCGAGCATGGGCGTCCCCTTTTTCCGCGATTGTTCGGCTCACGGCGGGAATGGATCTGCCGGAACCTGCGTCGGCGTGCGCCGCATTACCTTCCGTCGACCGCCCCCGATGGCGGAAGGTGCCGAGCCAACAACTCTGGGGCTTCCGGTGGTGGTCACATCACTGTCGGCCAGTTGGCCGCGTTGACGGGAGGAAAGGCCCATGCGTACTATTTCCGGACATCGGGGCTCTGGGGGCGCCGCCTGGATCGGGCGTGTACGCTGTGCCGTGCCGTGCCGAGTCGACTGGGGTGGGGAGTGCTGGGCAACGCGGGCCGCACGGAATCAGTGGTGCTGGCTGTTTTGGAGCTGTTGTCGGACAATGCGCCGACCCACGAGTTCGACGCGTTGATCGCCCGCTCCGCCGGTACTGGCGAGGTCGATTCCGCCGTTCTGGAACGCGCGCGATTATTGAGTCTCGGCATAGTCGGGCAACTCAACAGATATCGGCAGCGCGAGGCCGACTTCTCGGCGCTGGTCGACACCGCCCGTGAGTTCACCGGGATAGGCGACCTGGACGCCCTGCTCAAGATGATCACCCGACGGGCCCGGCTGCTGCTCGGCGTGGACATGGCCTACATCAGCTTCCCCTACCTGGGCGAGAACGAGCGCAGCGTCTACGTGCGCGCGGCCAGCGGACACACCTCCGTGCTCAGCGTCGGACTGCGGCTGCCGGGCGACGCGGGCCTGGGCAACGAGGTGCTGGTCAACTCGGCTCCGTTCTGGACACCGGACTACCTGTCCGACAACCGCATCCAGCACAGCAAGGTCATCGACGACGTGGTCGAGGCCGAGGGCCTGCACGCCATCATGGGCGTGCCGCTGAGCTACGCGGCCAAGCCGTTCGGCACGCTGTACGCGGCCGGTCGCGACGTGCGGCACTTCACCGCCGACGAGGTCGCGCTGATGAGCTCGCTCGGCGACCTCGCGGGCGTGGCGATCGAGCGCGCGCTGCTCCAGGAGCGGTCGGACGAGGCGATTCGCGTGCTGCGGGAAACCGCGGCGGCGGCGGAGGCTTCGGCCGAAGCCCTGCGCGCGCTGGACGACGCCCGCCGCGGGCTCGTGGAGCTGGTCAACGGCGGGACCGACCTGCCGACGATCGTCGCGGAGGCGCACCGGCACTTCGACGCGCCGGTCAGCCTGCACGCCCCGGACGGTTCCGTGCTGGCCGCCGTCGGCGACCCGGCCGCGCAGCCGTCGGCCACGGCGCTGGCCGCCGCGCAGGCGACCCGCGAACCGGTCCGGGTGGACGCCGACCTCTGGGGCCTGGCCATGGTGGCGGGCGGCAACCACGTGGGCACGGTGTTCGTCGGCCGGGCCGACGCGTCCGGCCCGCTCGGCCCGGAGGAGGCGGCGCTGCTCCGCGCGGTCGTGGACGCCGCCACCACGCAGGTGCAGCTGGACAACCACTACGTCGTGGCCGACGACCAGGTCCGCGACGAACTGCTGGTCGACCTCCTGAGCAGTCCTCCGCGCCCGCCCCGGCAGATGCTCCTGCGCGCCCGTCGCATGGGCGTCGACCTCACCAAGCCCCACGTGGTGGTGGTCGTGCACCCGGAGTCCGACGCGCAGAGCAAGGTCGCCATGTGGGCGTCGTCGTTCAGCAACCGCACCAGCGGCCTCAAGGCGGTCCACCGGGGTCGCGTGGTGCTGCTCGTGCCGGGGACCGACTCCAGCGCCGTCGCCAGGACCGTCCACGAGAGCGCGAAGGCATCCCTGCAGGACACGGTGACCGTGAGCGCGTCGTCCCCGATCACCGACGCGGCCTCGGTCCTGCACGGGTACGCCGAAGCGCTGCGCTGCCTGGAGGCCATGGCGGCGCTGGGCTCCACGGGCAAGGCCGCGGGCGCGGGCGAACTCGGCTTCGTGGGCGTGCTGCTGGCCGACAACCACGACGTGGAGGGCTTCGTCCACTCCGCGATCGGACCCGTGATCGACTACGACCAGCTGCGCTCCACCGACCTCACCCGCACCCTGGAGGTCTACTTCGCGGCGGGCTCCAGCCCGACTTACGCGGCCAAGCAGCTCCACGTGCACCCCAACACGGTGGCCAGGAGACTGGAGCGCATCACCGAACTGCTCGGTCCGCGATGGCAGGAACCGGCCCAGGCGCTGGAGGTCCAGCTGGCCCTGCGGTTGTGCCGCGTGCGGGGACTGCTCAGCCGCGCGGTGGACCGCGCCCCCGAGCCCCCTGACCCGCCCGAGCAGTTCGGGTAGCACGGCCGGATCAGCCCGAGTAGCCGCGGGCCAGCGGGACCTCGCTGAGCACGGCCGCGGCGTGCGCGGCCGACGCGAGGGTGACGTGCCGGTGCCAGCCGTCGTAGGAGCGGCCCGAGTACTCGCGGATGCCCACGGTGTCGGTGACGCGGGCGAAGTCGTGGTCGACCCGGTCGACCAGGCGGGTCAGGGAGTTGAGCGTCGCCAGCGCCCCCGGCGTGGTAGTGGGCAGGTCGGTCAGCCAGTACGCGCTGGGCGCGTGGCCCGCGGCCTCCCACTCACCCACCAACGCCAGGTCGTGGTGGGCGACGCCGTGCAGCCGGACCGGCACGGCCGCGAGCAGCGCCATGGCCCGGTTCGGCCGCGGGTCGGGGACGTGGACCGGACGGCGCAGGTTGCGGGCCGCCGCCATGACCTGCCGGGCCTCGACCGGACCACTGCCGGGGCGCGAACCCTGCACCGGGAACAGGGGCAGGGCCGCCCGCACGCGGATCAGGACCGGGCGACCGGACCTGATCAGACCGCGCACGACCGCGGCCGGGTCGGCGCGGCGGGCGTCGAAGACCACCGGCCGGACGGGCAGACCGAAGAACTCCATCGTGTCCAGGTAGGCGGAGACGGCGCAGTCGCCCGTGGTCTCCACGTCGTGGTCGTCGGGGATCGCGGCCCGGTTGCGGCGCTCGTCGTCGGAGATCCAGTTCTCCGACAGCCGCAGCCGCCAGTTGACCGGGCAGCTCAGCTCGTCCGACGCCGCCCACACGCCCACGGCGTGCTGCGCGCTGAGCACCTGGCCCGCCTCGGCCGAGAAGCCCCGGTCGACGCCGACGGAGTGCGCGCCCGCCTTCGGCGTGACCATCGGCCGCACGACGAACGCGTGCACCGGCACCGCTCGGGCGACGTGGCGGGCCAGCGCGGCGCGGATCGGCGACCAGTCCCACGTCGAGCTGCTCACGAAGTGGTGCAGGCTCTGCTCGCTGACCTGGCCGCCGCTGACCGAGGCCAGCTTGCGGATGGACTTGCGACCGTGGGCCCGCAGCAGGCCGCGCACGTAGAGCGCTCCCTTGGCCCGCTGGTCGCCGCGCGGCAGGCACGCGAACAGGTCGGTGCACAGCTCGTTGAGGGTCGTGTCGTCCACCGGTGTCGTCCACGGCGTGAGGCGGTGGAGCTCGGTCTCTCTGACGGAAGCGGTCATGGCGATCCCCTCGTGGTCCGCCACCCGCGGAGGTTCGGGCGGCACGGGGCAAACCCTGCGGCCTCCACGTCCACGTGCCCAGGTGCGGCGGACACCGACCCCGTGCGGTCGCCGGTGGGCCGCCCACCACCGGCAGGCCCGGGAGGTCCGGTTCTTCCCGGCTTTTCCGCCCGGCTCACCGGTCCGGGGTGTGGCCCGGCCACCACCACGAACGGGTGAAGTTCCGCTCGACCTCCTCCCGAGAAGCGATCTTGGCGGATGACGGGCCCACCGAGGTGCTCGTGAACAGCGGAGAACGGCTCCGCGCCCGCCGTGGTGGCCGCGCCACCGGTCGCGCCTGCCGGAACGACCATTCCTGGCGGGGCGTTCCCATTCTTCGCCCGCCTCGAATTCCACGGCGGGTGGAACGGAAAGCGCGGTCGCCGCGGTAATGGGAGTGGTGCGATCCGCGGTCGCGGGAAGCCGTGATCAATTGTTCCGGGCAAGCGCTCGCGGCCGGGTACCGGTACAGGTGTGGTGGTCGGGTGGCCCGTTGGCCGGAACTGTTCGGGGTGAATCGCTCGACCTCGCGGTTTCGGTGCGGCCGGACGAGCCGTGAATGGAGTGGGACAGCGGAAAGATTTGCCGATGGCGCGTTCGTCCGCAGGGTGACCCGACTGCCGACTTCGGCGGTGCGGTGCTGGTCGAGCCGGATGACGTCAGCCGTCGTGCGAGGCAGGCGGCCGGGTCGGAAATGGTCTCGAACCAGCGAATGGTGCCGCCGGGGCGCGCCATCCGGAACAGCTGGCAGACCGATTTCGGGGTGGGTGGATCGGGCCCTGGGCGTGGACGTCCCAGGGTCGCCCGGCCGAGGGTCGGTCAGTTCCGGCACCCTCTGGGCCGCAGCGACCAGTTCGGGGTTCGTGTCGGCACCGACACCGCGCAGTGCCGCCGTCAACTCCTCGGTCTGCAAGCCCAGCCCGAACAACGTCAGCTGTTCCCACTCGGCCATCGAGCGAGCGAAGGTCACCCGATGTCGGGTGCTACGGGAGAAGAGCGCTGTCGTGAGAGCCGGGCTGAGCCGCTCTACGGCCTGTCGCGCAGGAAGTCGTCCACCTCGGCGGCGGTCGGCGCGGTGGCCGGGCCGGGTTTGGTGACGGCGATGGCGGCGGCCGCGTTGGCGCGGCGGGCTGCCTGCGGTGGGGTCAGGCCGGAGAGCAGGCCCGCGGCCAGTACGCCCGCGTGGGCGTCGCCTGCTCCGTTCGTGTCGACCGCGTTGACGGGGTAGCCGGGTACGAGCACCGGGTCGGTTGACGGGCAGGCGAGCCAGCAGCCCGCGGCGCCGTCGCGGACCACCACCAGACCGTCGGGGCGCAGGGTGGGGAGGAGGGTGGCGGCGGCGTGGGCCGGGGTGGGGGAGCCGGTCATGATCGTCGCTTCGCGGGCGTTGGTGCTGAGGACGTCGGTGCGTCGCAGGGTTTTGTCGACGGTGGCCGGGTCCAGGTCGCCGATCAGGGGGGAGGGGTCGAAGAGGACCGCTGTCGTCGTGGGCAGGGTGGGTAGCCAGGCCGTCAGGGCGGCGGCGTTGGAGGGGTGGGCGAGGCTGTAGCCGGAGATGTGGACCAGGTCGTCGTCGGCCACTGGTACGCGGTCCAGGTCTTCGCGGGTGAGGTGGCCTTCGGCGCCGACGGTGGTGATGAAGGTGCGTTCGGTCGACGCGTCGACGAAAGCCACGCAGTAGCCGCTGTCCGTGTCGTCCACACCGGACTGGATGACGCGTGCTCCGCTGGCCGCGAGGGCGGCGCGGACCACGTCGCCCATCGGGCCGGTGCCGTACTGGCCCGCGAACACGGTCCGGAGGCCTGCTCGTCGGGCGGCGACCAGGGTGTTCAGGCCGCCGCCCGCGGTGATCCTGGACGAGGTGGCGATGATGTCGCCGCCCGGTTCCGGGAGGTGGTCGACGGTCAGCACGATGTCGACGATCACGTTGCCGGTCGAGATCAGCTCAGGCACGGGCACCGCCGAACGCGGAGTAGCCCGCGGCCGCGACGATGAAGGTGACGATCCAGCCGATCGAGCTGAGGCCGTTGGCCAGCAACAGGTATCCCGCGACGATGGCGACCGCCCATGCGGTGAGGGCGCGCCACTCCACGCCGCCGCGGTACCAGTAGGCGCCGGTCGGGGTCATGTCCAGCAGGGCTTCGGGGTCGTAGTGCCCGCGCTTGATCATGTCGATCAGGAAGACGCCGAGCCACGCGGTGATCGGGATGGCGAGCAGCGAGATGAACGTGATGAAGGGGCCGTAGAAGTTGCCCGCGATCAGCATGAAGTAGATCGCGCCGAGGAACGTGACGGTCACGTCCAGGGCGACCGCGTACACCCGCGGCACCCGCACGCCGAGCGTCAACGTGGTCAGACCGGCCGAGTAGACCGACAGGTGGTTGGACAGCAGCAGTCCGCCGAACGCGGCGACCAGATAGGGCACGGCCATCCAGTGGGGGAGCAGGTCGCGGATCGCGGCGACCGGGTCCGACGCGGAGGCCAGCGAGTCGTCGCCCGCGGTGAGCAGCGCGCCCAGTCCGATGAGCAGCACCAGCGGGATGCCCGCGCCCGCGGCGCTCGCGCTGATCAGGCGGCCCGCCTTCACGCTGAGCTTCTGGTAGCGGGCCATGTCCGCGCCCGCGTTGGCCCAGCCGATGCCGGTGCCGCCCGCGATGACGCCGATCCCGGCCAGCACGGCGGTGATCGGGCCCGCGGGCATCGCCGCGACGGCCGACCAGTCCACGGTGGCCACCAGCACGACGCCGACGGCGACGTTGAGCGCGCCGAAGATCCACGTCGCCCACTTCTGGATGACCAGGATCGCGGCGTGCCCGAGGCCGGACACCAGCAGGGTGCACAGCTCGAAGACCGCGATCGCCACGATCGTGAGGACCGGGACCGACTTGGCTTCCGTCGCGGTGCCGAAGGCGATGGTGAACAGCGACAGCAGGACGAACGCGCCGGTGGTGGTGTTCACCGTCTCCCAGCCGAGGCGGGAGAGCAGGGCGACCAGGGTCGGGCCCGCGTTGCCGCGGGTGCCGAAGACCGCGCGGGACAGGGTCATGCTCGGCGCGCCGCCCCGTCGTCCGGCGACCGAGACCACGCCGACCACGGCGAACGACCCGGCCGCGCCGACCGCGGCGACCACCAGGGCCTGCCAGATGTTGAGGAACTGGAAGGCGACGAGCGTGGCCCCCAGCGGCAGGCCGAGGATCGAGATGTTCGCCGCGAACCACACCCAGAACAGCTGGAGCGGGTTGCCGTCGCGGTCGGTGCCGGGCACGGGCTCGATGCCGCGCTGTTCGACGGCGCTCAGCGCGCCGCGGGTCGAGGTGGCCATGGTTGTCTCCAGACGACGGTGGTGGAAACGGTGGTCCTGCTTCAGGTGCGGAGGTCGACCAGCTTCCCGACGAGCGGGGCGAGGTCGAGTTCGTTGACGCGCTCCACGGTGGCGACCGCGGCGGCGGGCCAGATCTCGCCGCCGTGGGTCGCGCCGAGGACGGCGCCCGCCATGGCGGCGACGGTGTCGGTGTCGCCGCCCAGGCTCGCGGCGCGGCAGAGCGTGGCCCACGGGTCCTCGGCCAGTGCCGCGAGCGCCAGCGCCGCGACGACCGATTCCTGTGACGCCACCGAGGTTCCGACGACCTCGATCAACGCCGTGTCGCGGGCGTCGGGGTCGAGGCCTGCCAGGTGGGGCAGCGCCCAGCGGAGCCGGGCCGCGATCGAGCCGCCCGCGACCCAGTGGCCGCGCCTGCCGCCCTCGTCGGCAGCCGCGATGGCGACCTCGACGGCGTCGGACAGGCTCGCCCCGCCGACCCCGGCGCTCACCGCCGCGCCGACGGCGGCCGCGGCCGCGATGCCGAGGCCGGTGTTGTGGGTGGGGGCGCTGACGTGGGCGACGGCGTCCACGAAGGACGTCAGATCCGAGGCGTCGACGGCGATCCCGACCGGCGTGACGCGCATGGCGGCGCCGTTGGTGCTGCCGGTGCGGCCCGCCTCCTCGACCGGCACCCCCTCGCCCAGCCGGACCAGTGCCAGCTTGGTGGACGGTCCGAGGAGGTCGAGCGAGCCGCGGTCGCGCATCCGCGCCTCCCAGGCCAGCAGCCGCTCGGCCAGCACGGTCGGGTCGACCTCGCCGCCGCTCTCGACCAGCAGTTCGGCCACCAGCACGGCCTGCTCGGTGTCGTCGGTGATCGACCCGGCCGCCATGCCCGCGGCGATCCGCTGCCGCGGGCCCGCGGCGACGAACCCGGTGATCGGTCCGTAGTCGGCCAGGATCTCGGCGCGCGACATCGACTGGGTGGGCATGCCCAGCGCGTCGCCCAACGCCAGCCCGTGGAAAGCGGCCAGTGCCCGCTCGGTGATCACCGGCTCACGCCCCGAAGCTGACGTGCAGGCGGAACCTCTTCGGGTCCAGCCAGCTCACGACCTTCTCGACGAAGTTCCCGTCGGCGTCGCGGGCGATGCGGGTGGTGTGCAGGAACGTCTCGCCGGGCTCACGGCCCAGCAGGCGCGCGTCGGCCTCGCCCAGCGCCGCGACCGCGATCCACTGGTCGCCACGAGCGGGCACCAGTCCCGCCGCGGTCATCGTCTCGGACAGCGAGTCGTCCTTCAGCCCGAGCTCGGGTGCTTGGGCCAGCGCACCGACGGCGGGCACCCGGCTGCGCTCCAGCGAGACCGCCGTGCCGTCGTCGGTGAGCCGACGAATCCGGTCCAGCGCCAGGAACTCCATCGCACGGGAACCCACGGTGGCCGCCAGGTCGGGATCGACCACCCGTTCCATCCGCACGACCTCGGCCCGCGTGTGGATTCCGGTCATCGCCAGCGCGAGCCCCCAGCTGGGCGACTCGTCCAACGACCGGCCGTCGAACGTCACGAACGACCCGACACCCGTCTGCGTCTCGATCAGGTTGTCCCGCGCCAAGCCCTCCAGCGCACCCCGGATCGTGCTGCGGCTGACCGCGAACCGCCGTGCCAACTCGTTCTCGCCCGGCAACAACGACCCGGTCGGGTGCTCGCCTGCCAGGATCGCCTCGCGCAGCCGCCCGGCGACCTCGTGCCGCTTGAGCGACGACCTCGGCCGGGATGCACCCATCGCGTCGTTGTTCATACAGGGACGGTACCTGTATGCCACCTGTACGGTCAACGCTGTCGGGCGGACGCGCGGGCAGAGCCTTCCCCGAGGTCCGGGGAAGGCTCTGCCCGCGGTGCAGGCGTCAGCAGGACAGGTTGGCGCCCGTCGGGACGCCGAGGATTCCGGTGATCTGCGTGTACTCGTCGATCCGGCTCTGCACCTGGGCCGAGTTGCCGCCACCGCACTCGATGGACCCGTTGATGCTGCGGATGGTCTCGCCGAAGCCGTTGCCGTTGACCATCGCGTCGTGCGGGGTCCCTGCGCCGACTTCCGGTCGCAGTCTGGTCCCGCTCCGGCCGCGAGCAGGGCCGGACTTCGACCGGGTTACCACCGCAGCCGGTGGATGGATGACGTGTTCGGCGCGCCCATGAGCGTCTCGGCGGAGTGGGCTATCGCCGAGTTGTCCGTGGGGTTGGACGGCGGCTCGGTATCGGGAGGGATGGCGGACTGGTCGCGGAATCGCCCTGGTGGTCCCCAGGTGGTGGCCAAGCGGTGACCGCGTTGCGGTCCTGAACCGCCTTCTGCCCACGTCGTCGAGCGCCACCACGAACATCTCCTGGTCGTCCGGCGCGACGCATGTGCCGCACTCGGGAACGGCGGCCTGGTTCGCTAGCGCAGGTACGCGAGGAGACCCACTTCTGGTTCCACTGCGCCGGGTTGGGCGAGGGCGTGGAAGTCGGCCTCGACGACGGCGCGATCCAGTGCGTGTGCCCGAACGGCTTCGTAGCGCACGATCGAGTAGAGGAAGACGTCGAGGTTGTCGAACTGGGTGTTCGCCTCGATGACCTCCTCCTCGTGGAACCAGACGGCGACGCGGCCGTTGGTCAGCACGACGTAGAGGTTTCCGCCGCCGTCGGAGGCGATGGACCACACGTCGTCGTCGGAGAGGGCTGTCTCGTAGTCGGAGTCGAGGATCTGGCAGTCGTTGCCGGCGAAGTCGAACCCGTAGGAGTCGTCGGTCACGTCGACGACCCACGGGAGCGTCCCTGACCTGACCCTGCGGTCGAACGCCGCGAGCGCCGCGGCGGCGTCCTGCGGTAGCCGGGCGAGGAACGGCTCGATCGGCCGGATCGGCTCATCGATCCGGATCGTCGGCCGGTCCGGGAACCAGCGGGCCAGGTCGGCGTCGAAGTCTCGGTCGCCGTAGCCGGCAAGCTGGTCGACGGTGAATTCCATCCGACGATCATAGTGGTGTGTCGTGGATGTCGACCTGGTAATCGGTCTCGCGGCGCGATCGGCCAACCGGGTTCACCTGTCATGAGTTGGATGCGCTCTGAGGTTGTCCCCCAAGACCGGACACCGGATTTCATGCCACGAGGCGAGACCTTGATGATGACCAACGCGGGCTTCGTGCGGGGTGCGGTAATCGAGTGTCTGATGTAGACGGTCGTGGTCGTGGTGACTGAGGTAGGCGAGACCGTCCAGCCGGGCGTCTTCGCGATTGCCCCGGACGGTAGTGCCGATCGCGGTCTTGGCGAAGAACGACTCGGCGACCGCGTTGTCGAAGCCAACACGGTCCGGCCCACCGAGGCCCGGATGCCGTGACAGCCAAGCGTGGAGCGGAACAGGATCTCCACCGGTGAGGAGCGGCGACGGCGGCTCGTGGCGGAGGCGGCCGGGTCCTCACCGGAGCGCAGTGCGATGCCGACGTCCCGGCGGGCGGTCATGAGGGCTTTGCGCAGCAGTGCGGCCACGTCTTCGGGGATGGCGGGATCGGTGGCGCGCCAGCGGCGGCCGGAGATCACGACGAAGTGGCCGTCCTCGGGAGGGGCGTGGTGGTGGCCCGCAGGGCTTCGTGATCGCCGACCGGCATTTGTCATCCTTTTGATGACAGAGTTGTTGTCGTCTTCTGGATGACATGATACAACTGTTCCGCGCGTTGACAGCAGTCGAGAACGTCGAGGAGGTGCCGGATGTTGATGCGCACGGATCCGTTCCGGGAGCTGGACCGGGTGGCGCAGCAGGTGTTCAACGGTTCGGGGACGTGGTCGCGGCCGACGGCGATGCCGATGGACGCGTACCGCGCGGGTGACGAGTTCGTGGTGGCGTTCGACCTGCCGGGAGTGGCGGCGGACGCGATCGAGGTGGACGTCGAGCGCAACGTGCTGACGGTGAAGGCCGAAAGGCGCCCGTCGACAGCCGCGGGCACCGTGGAGATGCAGGTGGCCGAACGACCGTTGGGCGTGTTCTCCCGCCAGTTGTTCCTCGGTGACACCCTCGACACCGAGAAGATCCAGGCCGGTTACGAGGCAGGGGTGCTGACCCTGCGCATCCCGGTGTCGGAGAAGGCCAAGCCGCGCAAGATCGCCATCACCGCCACCGAGCAGGACGTCAAGCAGATCGACGCCTGACCGGAGCCCACCCGTTCCGCGCGGGACGGGATCGGGGAGTGGCGGTTGAAGCCGACACGATCATCGACGTCGACCGGTCGCCTCCGGGGCGTACCGCTCCGGAGGCGACCCTTCCCAGAAGTGCGAAGGGAGTTCGTCCGTGTTGGACGTGGACTTCGACGACACCGCGCGACCGGGCCTGCACCGGTACGTGCGGCGGGTGACCAGGGCACTGGGGATGACCGGCGAGTGCTCGGTCGTCGACCGGGCGGGCGCCTACCTCGCCGTGGACGGCCGGGTGGAGGGGTTCCCGGACCGGGACGTGGCACTGCTGTGGGACGAGGAGGGCTGGTCCGCGGCCGTGGAGACCCACAGCGGCGGAGACCTGTTCGTGGTGGCCCGCATGGGCGGAGAGCCGATGCCCCCGCCGCACGCGGTGGCGCGGTGGGCTTCGACGGTCGTGCGGGACGACCAGCGCCCGTCCTCGGCCGTCGCGTGAGGACGGACGGCGAAAGGCAAGTGGAGGAAGGGGAGTTCCGTGCCGATCACGCTGGGGGCCGATCTCCAGGTGGGCGTCGACCAGGACCGCGACACCGCTGTCGTCATCGTCTCCGGTGAACTGGACGCCACCACCGCGCCGACCCCGCGGGATCGGCTGGCCCGCGTCGACGCGGACCGGGAGTGGTGCTCGACCTCAGCGGCGTGACGTTCTGCGATTCGGTGGGTCTCGCGAGCGTGCTGGAAGCGACCGACCGTGACGTCGAGGTCCGGTTGACCTCCGCTCGACGGCCGGGCCGAGGCTCCTGGAAGGTCGACGGCGTCGGGGGCGCGACCGGCGCTGAGCGTGTCGGCTGCGTCCGCCCTGGTTACTCCGCGTCGGCAACACCCGGCTCGCGGTCGAACCGATGGCGTCCAGCGGCGGCGACCAGCGCCACCAGCAGGCGGGCGTCCACCTTGCCCGCGCCGAGACCGATCTCGACGAACCGGTCGAACGCGTCCTGGTTCGCGGCCGCGGCGGCGGTCGCCAGGTCCAGCGGCCACGGCCGTCGGGTGAGACGGGCGAGCAGGTCGGTGTGGCGGAGGTGGCCGCCCAGACGCCCGCGCAGCGCACGGCGGTAGGTGCGCGCGGGATCGGGCGTCATGGCCGCCGCGCCCGCGAGGCCACCGGACAGCACCGCGTAGTAGATCCCCTCGCCCGTCAGGGGGTTGACGAGCGACGCGGCGTCGCCGGTGAGCAGGACGCGGCCGTGGCCGACCTCGGGCCGTCCGGTGGACAGCGGCAGCCGGTGTCCCCGCAATGAAAGCGGGGCCAGGTCGGGCAGCAGTCGGTGCAGGCGTTCGGTCATCCGGGCCCGCGTCGGCACGACACCGGTGACGAGCTGTCCGTAGCCGACGTTCGCGGTGCCGTCGCCCACGGGGAATGCCCAGGCGTAGGCGGGCCAGTCCGCACCGGTCATGGTGAGCAACTGCTCCCCCGAGGGCCACGGATCGGCCGGGGCGTATCCGCGCAGCGCCACGGCGACCGTCCCCGCGGGGGCGGGTCGGCCGCCGCACTGGCGGCGGACCACCGACTCGGCACCGTCCGCGCCGACGACCACGCGCGCCCGGATGTCCCCGTCCACCAGCACCTCGTCGTCGGCCGCCACGACCGTGCGCACCCGACGGCGGCGCAGCACCGCGCCCGACGCGACGGCCACGCGCACCAGGCGTTCGTCCAGCAGCACCCTGGGCACGACAGCGGCTCGGCGGGCGAACGTCCGCGCGGCGACGACACCGCCGGGCGACACCATCCGCAGCGAGGTGATCGGCTCCGTACCCGCGACGAGCGCGGCCACGTCGACGCCGAGGTCCGCCAGCACGTCCAGCGCGTGCGGTGCGACACCGTCGCCGCAGACCTTGTCGCGGGGGAAGTCCGCCGCGTCCAGCAGCAGAACCCGAGCGCCGGGATCGGCGCGCAGCGCGGCGATGGCCGCGGTGGACCCCGCCGGTCCCGCGCCCACGACGACCAGGTCCCAGGTGTTCGCCGTCATCGGGCCGACTGGTTGACGACGAAGGAGACCAGCCCCGGCTTCGGCGGGGATCCGCGCACCGCCGTTATCGCTGTCATCCTGTCGACACTAAGCGCTGGACCCCCACTCGGCAGAAGGCCGGAACGCCGACCACACCGCTGAAGCGCGCTGGCCTGAGGGATCGCGCGTGCCACCCCTTGCCCTCGCTCGCCGTCACGACCTTGGCGATGCTGCTCGCCATCGGGATTGGGCACGACGCGGTCGGCGTGGTGCTCATCGGCGCGGCCGTGCTGACCGGCCAGTCGTCGATCGGCCGGCCCAACGACTGGATCGACGCCGCGAGTGACCGGGCCACCGGTCGCGCCGCCAACCCGCCGCCGGGCAGGTCCCGGTCCGGGTGGTCGGCGCGGCGGCCGGGGTGGCGCTGGAGGCCACCGTAGTGCTGTCCGCCCTGCTGGGCGCGCTCGCCGCCGCCGCGCTGCTGGGGTTCGCCGCGCACTTCGCGAACGTGCTGCCGGACCTGCGCGCGGACGCCGCCACGGGAGTGCGCGGCCTGCCGCAACGCCTCGGCCCGCGGAGTGAGCCTCGTTGACCCTTTCGACCGCGCCGTCACCCAAGCCCACGCGCGCCGGCAGTCCGGTCGCCGGTGATCCCCGGCGGTGGTCCAGGAGTGCGAGGTTGGCCTGCCGCGCTTGCCCGGTCAGGTCGAGGACCGCTCTGCGAGCCCAGCGCAGCGCGCCGGACAGCAAGATCGCGGTCAGCGGCACCAGTCGCTCATCACCGAGGTCGATCGACAGGAACGACACGTCGACGGCGTCGAACCGACGAGCACAGGACCGAGCTGCCACTCCTCCGCGGCAGCGCGCCGGCGCGTCGGCGAACCCGTGTTCGTCAAAGCCGTCGTCGACTTCGAACACCTCGCGGGACGTCCGGCCAAGCTCGCTCTGGGATCGACCGACCTGCCGCTCATCGCGTCCACCCTCGGCCGGAACAGCGCCGTGACCGCCCCGGCGCTGAGTCCGCTGACGCGGCGACGTGCGGCACGACGTTGCAGGAACGGGCTTGAAGGGCGGCCTCGGTCGGTGAACGGCTGGGGAGATCGGATACGGCTGATCCGGACGATGGCGTTGGCGTCCCTGGATCACTTCACCACAAAGGTCCCGCCCATCGCACAGGTCGCCGGTAACGACCATGGAATGCATTCGAAGGGAAAGTTCATTCTCGGGGGCCGAGACCGCCTACCAGTCCTTCGCGGAGATCGAGTAGTCGTGGTGCGGCGACTTCACCCCACGACGACGGCCAACGGCTTCGGGATCAGACGTGGCGCAGTGAGCCTGGCCGGTTATCCGGCGTGAGACGCGGCCGCATCCGGCGACAGGGCGGTGCGGGACGTCGATAGCCTCGGCTTCGATGTATCGGAGATCACACGTGTTCGCGCGACTTCGCAGGTCGAGAAAAGTGAGTGTTAATGTGAGCATGCGTCTACTTCATGAGAGCTGTCCTTGATTTGACCACTATTAGTGCGGAGATCGCCGTGCGGAGAAGTCCGATCGAGGGAGAATTTCTCGACTTTGAGCTGCGTCTGTCCGGGTGACTGGCAGAGGGTGTCGCCGAGATGGTCGTCGGATGGTTGAACGGTCCGGTTGACACTCGGGATCGGCAGTGGAAAGTCGCCTCCTACGCGGCGTTTTCCCAGTTGAAGTGGTGTTGGTGGAACGCTGGTCGGCGCGTGTCCCGCCGGGTCGGGCGTCGGAGGAATGTCCTTTTCGGGGGCTTGGTGAGTATTCGTGATCGCTCGGGGTGGCCATCACGCTGTCATGACTCGTGACGGTGGGTAACTTTTTCTTTCTTCTTCGCTGCGGGCGACTGGCTGTCGATCACTCGTAAGGCGGATGTCGCGCCTTCGAATGGACTGCTAGTAGCCGGCAGGGCGTCCAGTGTCGAGGAAATCTCAAAAACTCCCTGCTCAGCGCATGTTTCGATTCTTAAACATTTTCTCCGAATCAACTTCAATAAAGATGGTTAATGATGGCTTTAGGATCGAGGAATATGCCGCTACGTCATTCGGCGGTATCGAGGCGCAGGGCGTGCAGTACGGTCGGCGAAGATATCGGCACTTGGGCTAATGCCGAGGTCTGCTGCCCGTCGAAGTGCTGGTAAATGTCGCGCGATACGGCCGACTACGTCCGGGAAGGTCAGTTCAATGTTCATGGTTTCATCGGTTTCCTGCTCGAGTGAACGGGGTACACCCCCTCCAGTCGGGTTTGTTCCAGCCCGCTGACCGGAATCCGCCGAGCAGTTCCCCTGTATTCGCCACACCTCCGGCGCGGCACGTGCCCCGTCGTGGTGGTGATCGCGAACGTCCCCTCGAAGAACGGCGATCCCGCACGCCCTCGTCCGGTGCGCTCCCGCGCACCGGCGGCCCACCGTGCCCGAAAGGTTCTCAGCGATGAAGCAGGACGCACCGGCCACCTTGCCTGAGCTGTTCGAGGCGCAGGTCAGGCGAACGCCCCACGCCCCCGCGGTGGTGGGGCGGGACGGCTCGACCAGCTTCGCCGAACTCGACGGCCGCGCCAACGCCTTGGCGCGTCTGCTGGTCCGGCGCGGGGTGGGACCGGACCGCATCGTCGCGCTCGCGCTTCCCCGCTCGATCGACCTGATCACGGCGCAGCTGGCCGTGGTCAAGGCGGGGGCGGCGTTCCTGCCCATCGACCCGGACTACCCGGCGGACCGCGTCGCGTTCATGCTCGACGACGCGGAGCCGGTGGTGGTGCTGACCCGGACCGGTCTCCTGCCCGACCTGCCCGACAGCGCCGCGGTGCTGCTCGACGAACCCGGACTGCTCGACGGCCTTCCCCCGCACGGCCTCGACGCCCCGGAGTTGATTCGTCCACTGCTGCTCGACGACCCGGCCTACGTCATCTACACGTCGGGTTCCACGGGCGTGCCCAAGGGGGTGGTGGTCACCCACGCCGGGCTCGCGGGTTTCGCCGTCGCGATGCGCGAGCACTACGAGGTCGGCCCCGGCGACAGGGTGTTGCAGTTCTCCTCGCCCAGTTTCGACGCCTCCGTCCTGGAACTGTGCATGTCGCTGCCCGCGGGCGCGGCACTGGTCGTGCCGCCCGAGGGACCACTGGTCGGGGAGCGGCTGGCCGAGGTCCTCGCCGCGAACGCGGTGACGCACGCGCTGATCCCGCCGGTGGCGCTGGCGACCGTGCCGCCCGTCGCGCTGCCTGCCTTCCGCACGGTGATCGTGGGAGGTGACGCCTGCCCGCCCGACCTGGTGCGGAACTGGGCACCCGGTCGCCGGATGATCAACTCCTACGGCCCGACGGAAGCCACGGTCGTCGCCACCTGGAGCGACGCGCTGACACCGGGCGGAACGCCGCCGATCGGCAGACCGCTGCCCGACGTGACCGCCTACGTCCTGGACGAGGCGATGCGCCCGGCCCGGCAGGGGGAGTTGTACCTCGCGGGGCCGGGTTTGGCGCGCGGGTACCTGAACCGGCCGGGGCTCACCGCCGACCGGTTCTCGGCCGACCCGTTCGGCGCTCCGGGAACGCGGATGTACCGCACCGGCGACCTGGTCCGCCGCACCGCCGACGGGGAACTGGAGTTCGCGGGCCGGGTGGACCACCAGGTCAAGATCCGCGGCTTCCGGATCGAGCCGGGCGAGATCGAGGCCCAGCTGCTCGCCCGACCCGAGGTCCGCGACGCCGTCGTGGTGGCGCAGGACACCGGTTCCGGCGGCAAGCGGCTGGTCGGCTACGTCGTGGGCGACGCCGAGCCCAGGCGCTTGCGGGCCGCGCTCGCCGAACGCCTGCCCGCGCACCTGGTTCCCGCCGCGTTCGTGCTGCTGGATCGGATTCCTCTGGGCCTCAACGGGAAGCTGGACCGCGACGCCCTTCCGGCCCCGGACTGGAGCAGTTCGGGCAGGGCCGAGCACACCGCCCCGCGCACCGAGGGGGAGCGGGTCGTGGCCGAAATCTGGTCCGACCTGCTGGGCGTGCCCGACGTCGGCGCCGAGGAGGACTTCTTCGAGCTCGGCGGCGACTCCATCCTCGGCACGAGGGTCCTCGCCCGGCTCCGGGAGCGCTTCGGCGACGGCTTGTCGGCGCGCGCGGTCTTCGACGCCCGCACCGTCGCGGCGCTGGCGGCACTCCTGCCGCAGGACGCGACCTCCCGCGGCCACGGCCGGATCACCCCGGCGCCCAGGCCCGACCCGTTGCCGATCTCCCCGGTGCAGCAACGGCTCTGGGTCCTCGACGACCTCACCGGCGGCGGCACCGAGTACAACACCGGGGTCGGGCTGCGATTATCGGGTCCACTCGACCGCGCGCTGCTGGTCGAGGTGCTCGACGCGCTCGCCGCCCGCCACGACGCGCTGCGCACGACGTTCGACACCGTCAACGGCCAAGCGGTCCAGGTGGTCGCCGCGCGGGGCACGATCCCGTTGCGCGACGTGGACGCCGCCGACGACCTCGACACCGTGCTCGCCGCCGAGCTGGACCGCCCCTTCGACCTGCGCCGCGGCCCGCTGACCAGGGCCACGCTGGTGCGTCGCGCACCGGAGGAGCACGTGCTCCTGCTGTGCCAGCACCACATCGTCACCGACGGGTGGTCGGTGGGTCTGCTGGTCGACGAGCTCGCCACCCTCTACGCGGGCGGCACGCTGCCCGCGCTGCCGATCCAGTACCCCGACTTCTCGGTGTGGCACCACCAGCACGTCTCCGGTGACCTGCGGCGGGACCAGCTCGCGTACTGGAGGGGCAGGCTCGCCGGGCTGGGCGCCCTTCAGCTGCCCACCGACCGACCCCGTCCGCCCGTGCGGACCACCTCCGGCGCGATCCGCCGCTACGACCTGTCCGCCGACGTCGTCCGCCGACTGGCCGAGGTGAGCCGCGACCACGGCGCCACCCTCTTCACCGCGCTGACCGCTGCGGTGCAGCTGCTGCTGGCCCGCCACACCGGTCAGCGCGACATCGCCGTGGGCACCGCGGTGTCCGGCCGCGACCGCGCCGACCTGGAGAACCTGGTCGGATTCTTCGTCAACACCCTCGTGCTGCGCGCCGACGTGGACCCCGAGCTGCCGTTCACCGATTTCCTGGCAGGCGTGCGGGAGACGGTGCTGGAAGCGTTCGCCCACGCCGACGTGCCCTTCGACCAGGTCGTCGACGAGCTCGCCCCGGACCGCGACCCGAGCCGCACGCCGCTGGTGCAGGCGCTCGTGGTCCTCCAGGACGAGCTGGTCCGCCCGCGCCGGGCGGGCGACCTGCGCGTCGGCGAGCACGAGCTGCCGCGCCCGCGCGCCCGGTTCGACCTCGTGCTCGAGTTCGCCCCCCGCGGACGTGGCGTCGCGATCGAGTACAACACCGACCTGTTCGACGCCGAGACCGTCGACCGCTTCGCGGGACACCTCCACGTCCTGCTCGAAGGCATCGTCACCGACCCGTCCCTGGCCGTGGCACGGCTCCCGATCTCGGACGCGGCGGAGACGGACCTGGTGCTGGAGCAGTGGCAGGGGCCGGAACTCGACGTGCCGGACGCGGTCCTGCCGCGGCTGTTCGAGCGGCAGGCGACGCGGACCCCGGACGCCGTGGCCGTCGTCTGCGACGGGCGCACCCTGACCTACCGGCAGCTCGACGAGCGAGCCGACCGGCTGGCCCGGCTACTGGCCGAGCGGGGTGCGGCCCCGGAACGGTTCGTGGCACTCGCGATGCCGCGCACCGAGGACCTGGTCGTGGCCCTGCTGGGCGTGCTGAAGTCCGGCGCCGCCTACCTGCCGATCGACCCGGCCTACCCGGCGGACCGGATCACGTTCATGCTCGCCGACGCCGACCCCGTCCTGCTGCTCAGGACCGCCGACGTCGTGCTGCCCGCGGGCGCCACCGACGGCGTCACGGAGCTGGTGCTCGACACCACCACCCTCGACGACGTGCCCGCAGGCCGCCTGACCGATGTCGCCCTCGACGGCTCGCACCCCGCCTACGTCATCTACACCTCCGGCTCCACCGGCAGGCCCAAGGGCGTCGTGGTCGCCCACCGCAGCGCGGTCGGCCTGGTCACGTGGGCCGCGGGCGAGTTCGGCGCCACCGGTCTGTCCACGGTGGTCGCCTCCACCTCGCTCAACTTCGACGTGTCCGTCTTCGAGATCTTCAGCCCGCTGATGGCGGGCGGCGGCGTCGAGGTGGTGCGCGACGTGCTCGCGCTGGGCGAACGCCCCGACACCGACTGGCCCGTCAGCCTGGTCAGCGGCGTGCCGTCGGCCTTCGCGCAGCTGCTGGCCCAGGGCGGGCTCTCGGCAACGCCCGACGCGGTCGTGCTCGCGGGCGAGGCACTTCCGGCCAGGACGGTCCGCGAACTGCGCACCGCGTTCCCCGAAGCCCGGATCGCCAACGTCTACGGCCCCACCGAGGCCACCGTGTACGCCACGGCGTGGTTCCACGACCACGACCGCACGCCGCCGATCGGCCGCCCCCTCGCGAACACCCGCGCCTACGTGCTGGACGACCACCTGCGCCCGGTGCCGCCCGGCGTCCCCGGTGAGCTGCACCTCGGTGGCCGCGGCCTGGCCAGGGGGTACCTGAACCGACCGGGCCTCACCGCGGACCGGTTCGTGGCCGACCCGTTCGGCGCGCCCGGCGAGCGGATGTACCGCACCGGCGACGTCGTGCGCTGGACCGCCGCCGGCGAGCTGGACTACCTGGGTCGCGCCGACCACCAGGTGAAGATCCGCGGGTTCCGCATCGAGCTGGGCGAGGTCGAGGACGCGCTGCTGCGGCACGAGGGCGTCACCGAGGCCGTCGCGGTCGCGCTGTCCGAGTCCGGCCACCAGCGGCTGGTCGCCTACCTCGTCGCCGCGCCGGGCCACCGGCCCTCGACCGCCGACCTGCGCGCGTGGCTCGGAGCCTCGCTGCCCGGCTACATGGTCCCGGCGGCGTTCGTGCTCCTCGACCGGATGCCGTTGAACCCCAACGGGAAGCTCGATCGAGCCACGTTGCCGCGCCCGGACTGGAGCGCGGGTACGACGCGGGTGGCGCCGCGCACGGACGCCGAACGCGTCCTGGCCGAGATCTGGACCGAGGTCCTCGGCTTGGACGAGCTCGGCGTGGAGGACAACTTCTTCGAGGTCGGTGGCGACTCGATCCTGAGCATCCGGCTGGTGTCCAAGGCCCGCCTGGCGGGGTTCGAGATCTCGCCGAACGACGTGTTCCTGCACCAGACCGTCGCCGCGCTGGCCGCCGCCGTCAGGCAGGTGCGACGCTCCCGGACCGAGCAGGGACCGGTCACCGGACCGGTGGAGCTGACGCCGATCCAGCACTGGTTCCTCGACACCGACCCGGTCGAGCCCGACCACTTCACCCAGACGCTCGCCGTGCGGTTGGTCGACGGGGTCGACGAGGCCGTGCTGCGTCGAGCGCTGGCCGCCCTCGTCGCGCACCACGACGCCCTGCGGATGCGGTTCGAGCGCACCGCCGACGGCTGGCGGCAGTTCCACGCTCCCGTCCAGGACACCGAGGTCCTCGGCGCGCGGATCGACCTGGCCGAGGGCCCGCTGTTCACCGCCGAACTGGACGGCGACGTCCTGCGGCTGTCCGCCCACCACCTCGTCATCGACGGCGTGTCGTGGCGCATCCTCCTGGAGGACCTCCAGTCCGCCTGCGAAGGCCGTGAACTCGGCGCCAAGACGACCTCCTTCCAGGAGTGGGCGGCCCGGCTGTCGGCGCACGCCTTCGACGACGCCGAGTACTGGCGCGCGGTCGACGGAGCCCCGATCCCCGTCGACGGGGACGGCCCCGACACCGCGGACTCGACGCGCTCGGTCACCGTCCGGCTGGACGCCGAGCGGACCCGCGCGCTGCTGCACGAGGTCCCCGGCGTGTACCGCACGCAGGTCAACGACGTGCTGCTGGCCGCGCTGGGCCGGGTCCTGCGCGACTGGACCGGGCAGGACCGGGTGCTGGTCGACCTGGAGGGCCACGGCCGCGAGGACCTGTTCGACGGGGTCGACCTGTCCCGCACGGTCGGCTGGTTCACCTCGATGTTCCCGGTCGCGCTCGGCGTGGACGGCGACTGGGGCGCGGCGCTCAAGTCCGTCAAGGAACAGCTCCGCGCGGTGCCGACCCGCGGCCTGTCCTACGGAGCCCTGCACTACCTGGCGGGGACCGTCCCGGCCGTGCGGCCGATGATCAGCTTCAACTACCTCGGCCAGTTCGAGCCGCCCACCGGGCTGTTCACCGGCCTGGTGGGGGAGTTGGAGCTGGTGCAGAGCCCGGACGCCGCGCGGGCGCACGCGCTGGACGTCGTGGGCCGGATCGTGGACGGCTGCCTGGAGTTCGACTGGTTCTACTCCCACCGGGTGCACCACGAGGCCACCGTCTCGGCCGTCGCCGCGAAGCTGACGGCGGCGCTGGACGAGATCGTCGACCACTGCCGCAGGCCCGACGCGGGCGGTCGCACCCCGTCGGACTTCCCGTTGGCACGCCTGGACCAGGAGACCGTGGACCGGCTGGTCGGTGACGGCCGGGACGTGGAGGACGTCTACCCCCTCACGCCCACCCAGGCCGGGATGGTGTTCCACCGCCTCGCCGAGGGCGGGCAGGGCGCCTACTTCCAGCAGTTGACGTTCGTGGTGGACGGGGTGGAGGACCCGGCGGCGCTGGCCCGCGCGTGGCAGCACGTCGTCGACCGCACGCCCGTGCTGCGCACCGAGGTCGTCTGGGACGGCGTCGACGAGCCCGTGCAGGTCGTCCGGCGCGCTGTCGTGCTCCCCGTCGAGCACCGCGACTGGACCGGCGGCGGCGAGGACCTCGACGACCTGCTCGCCCGCGACCGCGCGGCCGGACTGGACGTCACGGCGGCGCCGCTCATGCGGGTGCTGCTCGCCCGGACCTCCGCCACCGAGGTCCGCGTCGTGTGGACCTTCCACCACCTGCTGCTCGACGGCTGGAGCCTGTTCCAGGTGCTCGCCGACGTCGCCGCCGCGCACGCCGGACGGGAGCTGCCCCCGCGCAGGCCGTTCCGCGACTACGTGCGCTGGCTGTCCACCCAGGACCGTTCCGCGGCCGAGCGCTTCTGGCGCCGAGCGCTGTCGGGTCGCTCCGAGACCGCCAGGCTGCCCTACGACCGTCCGGCTGGCACCGGTCCGACCGAGTCCACGGCCTCCCTGCGCACCGGCCTGCCCGGCGTCGAGCTGCGGGAGTTCGCGCAGCGCAACGGGTTGACGGTCAACACGCTGGTGCAGGGTGCGTGGGCGCTGCTGCTCTCGCGCTACAGCGGTCAGCGCGAGGTGTGCTTCGGCACCACCGTGTCCGGCCGTCCGGCGGACCTGCCGGGCTCCGACGACATCGCGGGCATCTTCATCACCACGCTGCCGGTGCGCGTGGACGTCGACGACAGCGCCACCGCCCTGGAGTGGCTGCGCGAGTTGCAGGCGGCGCAGGCCGAGGCCCGTCGCTTCGACCACCTCCCGTTGTCCCAGTTGCAGAACTACGGCGGCGGTGGGTCCCTGTTCGACAGCATCGTGGTGTTCGAGAACTACCCGGTGACCGACGGGCTCGGGCTCAGCGGGCTGCGCGGCGTCGAGACCACGAACTACCCGCTCAGCGTCGTCGCCTACCCCGGCGACCGGCTCGAACTCGCCTTCGGCTACGACCCGGATCTGTTCGAGGCCACCACCGTCGAGCGCCTCGCCGACCACCTCGCCACGGTGCTCACCGGCCTCGTCGCCGACCCCGACGCCCCGCTGGGCCGCCTGGAGATGCTCACCGCGGCCGAACGCGACACCCTGCCGGGTCGAGGCCTCCGCACCGAACTCCCGGATGCCACGGTCGAGCGGCTGTTCGGCGAGCAGGTCCGCCGCACCCCCGACGCCGTCGCGCTCGTGGCCGACGGGGTCGAACTGACCTACGCCGGACTCGACGAGCGGGCCAACCGGCTCGCGCACCGGCTGATCGACCTGGGTGTCGGCCCGGAGCAGCGGGTCGGCCTGCTGGCCGAGCGCTCCGCCGACGTGGTGGTGGCCGAACTGGCGGTGCTCAAGGCGGGCGGAGCGTACGTTCCGCTGGACACCCGCGCGCCCGTCGACCGTTTGCGGGCGATGCTGGTCGGCGTCCCCGTGCTGCTCACCGACCGCGTGTGGAGCGCGACGGCATCCACCGTCCACAACGGACACATCATCGGCCTGGGGGACCCGCTCGGTGGGCAGGCCACGCCGCCCGACGTCGCACCGCACCCGGACAACATGGCCTACGTCATGTACACCTCGGGGTCCACGGGCAAGCCCAAGGGCGTCGCCGTGCGGCACCGCGACGTCGTCGGGTTGGCCCTGGACGGCCGTTTCCGCGGCGGTGCGCACGACGTGGTCGCGCTGCACTCGCCCCTCGCGTTCGACGCCTCGACCTACGAGGTCTGGGTCCCGCTGCTCAACGGCGGCACGGTCGCCGTGGCGCCTCCCGGTGACGTCGACGCCGACGTCGTGCGCGCCCTGATCGCCGGGCACGGCGTGACCGGGATGTGGTTGACCGCGGGCCTGTTCCGGCTGCTGGCCGATGAGTCACCCGACTGCTTCGCCGGAGCGCGGGAGGTGTGGACCGGTGGTGATGTGGTGCCCGCCGCCGCGGTCCGCCGGGTGCGGGACGCCTGCCCCGGCCTGACCGTCGTCGACGGCTACGGCCCCACCGAGACCACGACGTTCGCGACCTCCTTCGCCGTGGCCGCAGGGGAAGAGGTGCCGGAGGTCGTGCCGATCGGCAGGCCGCTGGACAACACGGGCGTCCACGTCCTCGACCCCGGACTGCGCGCGATGCCGCTGGGCGTGACCGGTGAGCTGTACCTGTCCGGCGCCGGACTGGCCCGCGGCTACCTGGACCGCCCAGGACTCACCGCCGAGCGGTTCGTCGCCAACCCGTTCGGCGAGCCGGGATCGCGGATGTACCGCACCGGCGACGTGGTCCGCTGGAACCACGACGGTGTGCTGGAGTTCGTCGGCCGGGCCGACGACCAGGTCAAGATCCGCGGCTTCCGCATCGAGCTGCCGGAGATCGAGGCCGCGTTGGCCGCACACCCCGACGTCCACGAGGCCGTCGTGGTCGCGCACTCCTCCAACGGGCGCAAGCGGCTGGTCGGGTACGTGGTCGCGACGGGATCGCCGGACCTCAAGGAGTTCCTCGGCCGCACGCTGCCCGACTACATGGTCCCGTCGGTGTACGTGGCGCTGGACTCCCTGCCCCTCAACGACAACGGCAAGGTCGACCGCCGCGCACTACCGGTGCCGGACCTCGACCCCGCGACCGGCTACCGCGAGCCGCGCACCGACAGCGAGCGGACGCTGACCGACATCTGGGCCGAGGTGCTCGACGCGGACCGGATCGGGGTCGACGACGACTTCTTCGAGCTGGGCGGGGACTCCATCCTCAGCATCCAGGTCGTGTCGCGCGCCCGTCGGGCCGGGCTGGGCCTGCTGCCCGGCGACCTGTTCACCCACCCGACCGTCGCCGCGCTGGCCGCCCACGCGAGCACCGCCGTCGTGACCACCGCCGAGCAGCGCACGATCACCGGCGACGTGCCGCCGACCCCGATCCAGCGCTGGTACCTCGACCCGGAGCCCGTCCACCCCGAGCACTTCCACCAGTCGGTGACCGTCGACCTGCCGGAGGCTCCGGACGTCGACGCGCTGCGCCGCGCGTTCGCGACGCTGCTGAGCCACCACGACTCGTTGCGCCTGCGGTTCGTCGACGGCCGCCAGACCCACGCCGCCGTCGACGAGGTCGACGTGCTCACCTCCGACATCGACCTCGTGAACGGGCCGCTGGTCCGGGCTCGGCTGCACGGGTCGACGCTGACGATCGACATCCACCACCTCGTGGTCGACGGGGTGTCGTGGCGGATCCTGCTGGAGGACCTGGAGACCGCCTACCGCGGCGAGGCGCTGCCCGCGAAGACGACGTCGTTCCAGGAATGGGCCAACCGGCTCACCGAGCACGCCACCTCCGGAGGGTTCGACGACGAGCTTCCGCACTGGGCGGCCGTGGCGGGCGACCCCGCACTGCCGGTGGACGCCGAGGGCGACAACACCCACGGCTCGACGCGGTCGGTGACCGTGCGGTGGGACGCCGAGCGCACCGCCGCGCTGCTGCGCGACGTCCCGCAGGTCTACGGCACGCAGGTCAACGACGTGCTGCTGGCCGCGCTGGGCCGGGTCCTGCGGGACTGGACGGGCCGCGACCGGGTGCTGCTGGACCTGGAGGGCCACGGTCGCGAGGAGCTGTTCGACGGGGTCGACCTGTCCCGCACGGTCGGCTGGTTCACGTCGATGTTCCCGGTCGCCCTCGACGTGCCCGACGGCGACTGGGGCGGCGTGCTCAAGTCCGTGAAGGAGCAGCTGCGCGCGGTGCCCCGCCGCGGCGTCGGCTACGGCGCCCTGCGCTACCTGACCGGGACGGCGCCGGTCGTCGAACCCGCGATCAGCTTCAACCACCTGGGCCGGTTCGGTGACGGCGACGGCGAGGGGCTGGGCGGCTCCGCCCACCCGGACCAGCGGCGGGCCCACCTGCTCGACGTGGTCAGCCGCGTCGGCGGCGACCGGCTCGAGGTCACCTGGTACTACTCCGCCGCCGTGCACACCGAGGCGACCGTGCGCCGCCGGGCCGACGACCTGCTCGCCGCGCTCGCCGGGATCGTCGAGCACTGCGCCCGCCCCGACGCGGGCGGCCGGACGCCGTCGGACTTCCCGCTGGCCCGGCTCGACCAGGCCGCGATCGACCGCCTCGCGGGTGACGGCAGGGGCGTGGAGGACATCTACCCGCTCACGCCGATGCAGGCCGGGATGGTCTTCCACAGCCTGGTCGACACCACCGCCGACGACGTGTCCGGCGCGTACTTCAACCAGGTCCGGCTGCGCCTGTCCGGCGTGTCCGACCCGGCGCGGTTCGGGCGGGCGTGGCAGCGCGTCGTGGCCGCGGACCCGGTGCTGCGCAGCCGGATCGTCTGGGAGGGCCTGGACGAGCCGGTGCAGGTCGTGCAGCGCGACGTCACCGTGCCCATCGCCCACCACGACTGGACCGCGCTCACCGAGGCGCAGCGGCAGGACGAACTCGACCGGCTGCTCGCCGAGGACCGCGGGGCCGGGTTCGACCTCGCCACGGCGCCGCTGCTGCGCCTGGCGTTCGCCCGGCTGCCCGGCGACGAGGTCCTGATGATCTGGACCTTCCACCACGTCGTGCTCGACGGGTGGAGCGCGGCACGGGTGTTCGGCGACGTGTGCGAGCACTACGCGAGCGGCGCGGAACCCGCGTACCGCCCGCCGTTCCGCGAGTACCTGCGGTGGCTGTCCCGGCAGGACCTCGGTGAGGCCGAGTCGTTCTGGCGCGAGGCGCTGGCCGGGATCGACGCGCCCACGCCGCTGCCGTTCGACCGGCAGCCCGTCGACGCGCACCGGGCCCGCTCCGGCGCGGCCGTGCACGTCGACCTGCCCGTCGAGCCGCTGCGCAGGGCCGCCCAGCGCAACGGCCTCACGGTGAACACCGTCGTGCAGGGCGCGTGGGCCCTGCTGCTGTCGCGCCACAGCGGCGACCGCGACGTCGTGTTCGGCACCACGGTGTCGGGCAGGCCCAGCGACCTGCCGGGCGTGGAGTCGATGGTCGGCCTGTTCATCAACACCGTGCCCAGCCGGGTGCGGGTCGACGGCGGGCAGACCGCGGCCGCGTGGCTGCGCGACCTCCAGCTCGCGCAGGCCCGGTCGCGGCGCTTCGACTTCGTCTCCCTGGCCCAGGTGCAGAGCTGGACCGGCACCACCCTGTTCGACAGCATCCTGGTGTTCGAGAACTACCCGTTCGACAGCGACGCCATCGCGGGCCACGGGATCGGCATGCACGAGGCCGCGGACGTGCAGCCCACCAACTACCCGCTCAGCGTCGTGGTCACCCCCGGCGACCGGCTGGGCGTGTCCTTCGACTACGACCCCGCCCTCTTCGACGAGCGCACGATCCGCGCGCTCGCCGCCGACCTGGAACTGCTGCTGGACCGCGTCTGCGCCGACGCGAACCAGCCCGTGGCCGACCTGGGCGCGCTGACCGACGCCCAGCGGCGGCTGGTGGTCGAGGAGTGGAACGACACCGACCACACCGTCGCGGAAGGACCGCTGGGCGAGCTGTTCACCGCCCAGGTGCGCCGCACCCCGGACGCACTGGCGGCCGACTCGCTGACCTACGCCGAACTCGACGCGCACGCCAACCGCCTGGCGCACCGGCTGGTCGCGCTCGGCGTCCGACCTGAGGACCGGGTCGGCGTGCTCGTGGAGCGGTCCGTCGACCTGGTCGTGGCGGAACTCGCGGTGGTCAAGGCGGGTGGCGCGTACGTGCCGGTCGACCTGCGCGCCCCCGTGGACCGCATGCGCGTGGTGCTGGCGGAGGCGGGCGCCGACGTGGTGATCGCCGACGACCGGTGGAACACCGTCCACAGCGGACGGACGATCCCGGTGGCCGCCGACGGTCCGGACACCGCGCCGGACGTCGTGGTGTCGCCGGACAACCTGGCCTACGTCATGTTCACCTCCGGCTCGACCGGGACCCCCAAGGGCGTGGCGGTGCGGCACCGCGACGTGGCCGGGCTCGCGTTCGACCGCTGCTTCCGCGGCGGCGCGCACGACACGGTGCTGCTGCACTCCCCGCAGGCGTTCGACGCCTCCACCTACGAGCTGTGGGTGCCGCTGCTCAACGGCGGCCGGATCGTGGTCGCCCCGCCGCGGGACGTCGACGCCGACGTGCTGGCCGAGATGATCACCGAGTACGGGGTGACCGGCCTGTGGCTGACCGCGGGTCTGTTCCGGCTGCTCGCCCAGGAGTCGCCGCACTGCTTCGCCGGAGCGCGCGAGGTGTGGACCGGCGGTGACGTCGTCCCCGCAGCTGCGGTGCGCCGGGTGCGGGAAGCGTGCCCCGACCTGACCGTCGTGGACGGGTACGGCCCGACCGAGACCACCACGTTCGCCAGCCACTTCACCATGCCCGCCGGGCGGCCCGTGCCCGACGTGGTGCCGATCGGCCGCCCGCAGGACAACATGCGCGTGTACGTCCTGGACGCCGACCTGCGCCCGGTCGCGCCCGGCGTCGCCGGTGAGCTGTTCATCGCGGGCACCGGGCTGGCCAGGGGCTACCTCGGCCGCCCGGCGCTGACGGCCGAGCGGTTCCTCGCCAACCCCTTCGGCGACCCCGGATCGCGGATGTACCGCACCGGTGACGTGGTCCGCTGGACCCGCGACGGCGTGCTCGACTTCGTCGGCCGCGCCGACGACCAGGTCAAGATCCGCGGGTTCCGCATCGAACTCGGCGAGGTCGAGGCCGCCCTGGCCGCCCACCCCGACGTCACCGCGGCGGTCGTGGTGGCCCGCGACAAGCGCCTGGTCGGCTACGTGGTCACCGCGGGCGCGCCCGGCTTGAAGAAGTGGCTCGGCGAGCGGCTGCCCGACTACATGGTGCCGTTCGCGATCGTCGAACTCGACGCGCTCCCGTTGAGCGCCAACGGGAAGGTCGACCGCGCCGCGCTGCCCGAGCCCGTGCTGGAGCCCGCGGCCGGTCACGTCGCCCCGCGCACCGAGGGCGAACGCGTGCTCGCCGGGATCTGGGCGGACGTGCTGCGCCTGGACCGGGTCGGCGCCGAGGACAACTTCTTCGAGCTGGGCGGCGACTCGATCCTGAGCATCCAGGTCGTCTCCCGCGCCCGGCAGGCCGGGCTCGTGCTCACCCCGCGCGACCTGTTCGCCCACCAGACCGTGGCGGCCCTGGCCGTGCACGCGGGCTCCGAGGCCGCGGCCACCGCGGTCGACCAGGGACCGGTCAGCGGCGACGTGCCGCTGACCCCGATCCAGCACTGGTTCTTCGCGGGCGACTCGGGGCGCGCCGAGGACTTCACCCAGTCGGTGCGCCTGGAGTGGCCGGAGGACTTCGACACCGCGACGCTGCGGACGGCGTTGGGCGCCCTGGTGTCCCACCACGACGCGCTGCGGATGCGGTTCGACGGCGAGCGCCAGCACAACGCCGCGGACGAGGCCGCCGACCCGCTCGGCGCGACCCTCGACCTGGCCCACGGCCCACTGCTGACCGCCGAACTCCTCACGCCGCGCGAACTGCTGCTGACCGTCAACCACCTCGTGGTCGACGGGGTGTCGTGGCGGATCCTCGTGGAGGACTTCGAGGCCGCCTACCGCGGCCGGGCCCTGCCGTCGAAGACCACCTCGTTCCGGGAGTGGGCGACCAGGCTGGTCGACCACGCCGCCGCGGGCGGGTTCGACGACGAGCTGCCCCACTGGCGGGCCACGGCCACGGCCGCGAGCGACCTCCCGGTCGACGGCCGGGGCGCCAACACGGCCACGACCGCCCACGCCGTCACCGTGCGGCTGACCGAGGCCGAGACCAGGGCGCTGCTCCAGGACGTGCCCGCGGCGTACCGGACCCAGGTCAACGACGTGCTGCTGGCCGCGCTGGGCCGGGTCCTGGGCGACTGGACCGGGCAGGACCGGGTGCTGGTCGACCTGGAGGGCCACGGTCGCGAGGACCTGTTCGACGGGGTCGACCTGTCCCGCACGGTCGGCTGGTTCACCTCGATGTTCCCGGTCGCGTTGGAGGCCAGGGGTGACTGGGGCGGCGTGCTCAAGTCCGTCAAGGAGCAGCTGCGCGCTGTGCCCCGGCGCGGTGTCGGCTACGGCGCCCTGCGCTACCTCACCGGCACCGCGCCGGTCGTCGAGCCCGTGGTCAGCTTCAACTACCTGGGCCGGTTCGACGGCGGCGGTGGCGGACCGGAGTCCTCGGTCGGCGCTGACGCAGGCCGCGCGCACCTGCTCGACGTCGTCGGCCGGGTCGAGCACGACCGCCTGGAACTCACCCTGTTCCACTCCACCGAGGTGCACCGCACCGAGACCGTGGAGGCGCTGGCGGAACGGCTGCTGGTCTCGTTGCGCGAGATCGTCGAGCACTGCGCCTCGCCCGGCGCGGGCGGCCGCACGCCCTCGGACTTCCCGCTGGCGCGCCTGACCCAGCACCAGGTCGACCGCATCGCCGGGAACGGTCGGTCGGTCGAGGACGTCCACCCGCTCACCCCGATGCAGTCGGGCATGGTGTTCCACGGCCTGTCCCAGCAGTCGCAAGGGGTCTACTTCGAACAGGTCACCTTCGTGCTCGACGGCGTGGCCGACCCGGAACTCCTCGCGGACGCGTGGCGGCACGTGGTCGCCCGCACGCCGGTGCTGCGCGGCGGCGTCGTGTGGGAGGGCGTCGAGGAGCCGCTGCTGGTGGTGCACCGCGAGGTGGACCTGCCGGTGGCCCACCACGACTGGCGCGACCGCGACCGCGCCGAGGCGCTGGCCGAGCTGCTCGCCGCGGACCGGGAGCGGCGGCTCGACCTCACCGCCGCGCCGCTGCTGCGGGTCGCGCTCGCCCGGCTGCCCGGCGGCGCCACGCAGGTCGTGTGGACCTTCCACCACGTGCTGCTGGACGGCTGGAGCGTGTTCCAGGTCCTCTCGGACGTCGTCACCGCCTACGCCGCGCTGCGCGACGGCACCGCGCCCGCCCTGCCGACCCGGCGACCGTTCGGCGACTACGTGGCCTGGCTGCTGCGGCAGGACCAGGAGCAGGCCGAGCGGCACTGGCGGCGGGTGCTGGGCCAGGTGACCGAGCCGACCCCGCTGCCCTACGACCGGGCGCCGGCGGGCTCGCACTCGGCCGTGTCCTCGCACTGGGTGTCGGGCGAGCTGGACGAGGTCGCCACCGGCAGGCTCCAGGAGTTCGCCAGGCAGCACCGGCTGACGGTCAACACCGTCGTGCAGGGTGCGTGGGCGCTGCTGCTGTCCCGCCACAGCGGGCAGGACGAGGTGTGCTTCGGCGCCACCGTCTCCGGCCGCCCGGCCGAACTCGCCGGTGTCGACGACATCACCGGCATCTTCATCAACACCCTGCCCGTCGCGGTCCGCGCCGACCGCGGGGCGACGGCGGGGAACTGGCTGCGCGAACTCCAGGACGTCCAGGCGGAGTCGCGCCGGTTCGAGCACGTCCCGCTGGCGACCGTCAGCTCCTGGAGCGGAGTCGGCGGCGGGGTGAACCTGTTCGACAGCATCGTGGTGTTCGAGAACTACCCGATCGACGCCGACGACGTGGCCTCCCACGGCCTCGGCCTGCGCGACCTGGACGCCCTGGAGGCGACGAACTACCCGCTGACCGTCGTCGCCACACCCGGCGAGCGGCTCTCGCTCGGCGTCGGCTACGACCCGGCGCTGTTCGACACGACCACCGCCGAACGCCTGACCGCCCAGCTCGCGCGGGTGCTCCACGTGTTCGGCGCCGAACCGGCGATCGCGCTCGGCGACGTCGACGTCCTGCCGGAGGCCGAACGCGACCGGCTGCTGGTGGCCTTCAACGACACCGCCCACGAGGTGGCCCCGTACCTCCTCCCGGACCTCGTCGAGGCGCAGGTGTCCCGCACGCCGCACGGGATCGCGGTCGTCGCCGACGGCGTCGAACTCACCTACGCCGAGCTGGACGCGCGGGCCAACCGGCTCGCCCGGCTGCTGGCCGACCGGGGAGCGGCGCCGGAGCGCGTCGTCGCGCTGGCGATGCCGCGGTCGGTCGAGATCGTCGTCGCGCAGCTCGCCGTCCTGAAGACCGGGGCGGCCTACCTCCCGGTCGATCCGGACTACCCGGCCGAGCGCGTCGCGTTCATGCTCGCCGACGCCCGCCCGGTCCTGGTGCTCACCCTGCCCGGAACCGGGATCACCGCCGAGAACCTGGTGGTGCTGGACGGGTCCGAGGACGGCCTGCCCGCCACACCGGTGTCCCGCGACGTCCGACCGGAGAACCCGGCGTACGTCATCTACACCTCGGGCTCCACCGGCACGCCCAAGGGCGTCGTGGTCACCCACGCCGGCCTGGCGAGCTTCTCCGGCGCCGAGATCGACCACTTCGACGTCCGCGAGGGCGACCGGGTGCTCCAGTTCGCCTCGCCGAGCTTCGACGCCTCGGTGCTGGAGCTGTGCATGGCGCTCCCCGCGGGTGCGGCGCTGGTCGTGCCCCCTCCGGGGCCGCTGCTCGGGGAGCACCTCGCCGCCGTGCTCGCCGAGCGGGGCGTGACCCACGCGCTCATCCCGCCGGTGGCGATGGCCACCGTCCCGGACGTGCCGCTGCCCGCGTTCCGCACGCTCGTCGTCGGCGGCGAGGCCTGCACCGCGGAACTGGTGGACCGCTGGGCTCCCGGCCGCCGGATGGTCAACGCCTACGGTCCCACCGAGGCCACGGTCGTGACGAGCTGGAGCGACCCGCTCGAACCCGGTGGCACGCCGCCGATCGGACGGCCGATCCGCAACACCCGCGTGCACGTCCTCGGGCCGGACCTGCGCCCGGTGCCCATCGGCGCGGCGGGGGAGCTGTTCGTCACCGGGGTCGGCCTCGCCCGCGGCTACCTCGGACGTCCCGGCCTGACCGCGGACAGGTTCGTCGCCAACCCCTTCGGCGAGCCCGGCTCGCGGCTCTACCGCACCGGCGACCTGGTGCGGTGGACCGCCGACGGACGACTGGAGTTCCTCGGCCGCGTCGACGACCAGGTCAAGATCCGCGGATTCCGGGTCGAGCCTGGCGAGATCGAGGCGGTGCTGCGCAGGCACCCGGACGTCGCCGCGGCGGCGGTGGTCGTGCGCGACCGGAGGCTGGTCGCCTACGTCGTGGCGACGGGTTCCCCCGACCTGCGGGCCCACCTGGCCGCGTCGCTGCCCGACTACCTGGTGCCCTCGGCGTTCGTCGCGCTGGACGAACTCCCCCTGACCCCCAACGGGAAGCTCGACCGCCAGGCACTGCCCGAGCCGACCGCCGCACCCCTCGACCAGGACTACGCGGCACCGGAGACCGAGACCGAGGAGGTCCTCGCCGCCATCTGGGCCGAGGTGCTCGGCGTGGACCGCGTCGGCGTCCGCGACGGCTTCTTCGACCTCGGCGGCGACTCCGTGCGCAGCCTGCGGATCACCTCGATGGTCAAGTCGGCGTTCGACGTCGAGCTGACCCCCAGGGAGGTGCTCACCAGCGTCACGGTCGCCGTCCTCGCCGAGCTGATCGAGGACAAGGTCATCGCCGAACTCGAGGCCCTCGCCGTCGGCGGACCCGAGAACTGATCCCCCTCCCACCCCCGCAAGACCCACCCCGAAGGAAGGCCGATCACATGCAGGACGACATCCGGTTCCAGGTCCTCGTCAACGACGAGGAGCAGTACTCGCTGTGGCCGCTGGCCAACGACGTTCCCGCCGGGTGGCGCCCCACCGGCGTCACGGGCGGCAAGCAGGAGTGCATGGACCACGTCGACCAGGTGTGGACGGACATGCGTCCGCGCAGCCTGCGCGAGCGCATGGCCTCCGACCGCTGACCCGCCCCGACGCGATCGCGTCCGAACGAAAGGCCCGGCTGATGGCTTCACCCACGGTATTCCCGTCGACCACCGCGGTCCGCTCCGACACCCCCCTCACCGCGGAGCTGTTGAGCCCCCTGCTGGCCCGACTGGCCCGACGCCACCACGTCCCGGCCGCGCAGCTCGCCGTGCGCTCCGGCGGCCGCACCGCGGCCGTCGACGTCGGCGGTGTCGGCCGGGACGCCAAGTTCCCGGTGGGGTCGATCACCAAGGTCGGAACCGCCACCCTGGCCATGCTGCTCGCCGACGACGACGATCTCGACCTGGACGACCCGCTGGGCGAGCACCTCGGCGACCTGGGACCCAGACTCGGCGCGCTGACCGCGCGCCAGGTCCTCAGCCACACCGGCGGTCTGCCCGCGGGCTCGGACGCGTCCGGCTCGGTCCGCAAGTACGTCACCGCCTGCCGCGACGACGAGTTCGTCACCGCGCCCGGCCGCGGGTTCTCCTACTCCAACGCCGGGTACGTGCTGATCGGCCAGGTGGTCGAGCAGATCACCGGGATGCACTGGTGGGAGGCCGTGGCCGCGCTCGTGCTGCGACCGCTGGGCATCGAGCCCGCGTTCGTCGTGGGCCCGCCGGGATCCCCGACGACGACCCCGTTCGTGCCGGGGCACGCGGTGCACGCCGCGACCGGGCGCGCGAGGCCCGTCGCGCAGACGTTGCGCCCGGCGGAGGCGGCCGCGGGCGCGCTCGCGCTCAGCGCCCTGGACCTCGTCGCGCTGGGGAGCACGCACGTGTCCCGGACGCCGCTGCTGGACGCCGCCCTGCTGCGGGAGATGCGGCACCCCGTGCCCGGCGCCGAGCCCTTCGGCCTGGCCGACGGCTGGGGGCTGGGACTGGCCCGGTTCCACGGCCCCGACGCCGACTGGGTCGGCCACGACGGCACCGCCGACGGCACCTCCTGCCACCTGCGGATCGATCCCGCGCACGGCGTGGTGGTCGCCCTGACCACCAACGCCGCCACCGGGTCGGCGCTGTGGGTGGACCTGGTCGCCGAACTGCGCGCGCTGGGCCTGCCGGTCGGCGACTACGAGCTGCCCGTCATCCCGCGGCAGCCCAGGCCGGTGCCCGCCGGGTTGTCCGGGCGCTACGCCAACGGCGACATGGAGTACGTCGTCGACGTGGGACCCGACGGCAAGGCGGAGCTGTCCGTCGGCGGCGAACCCCACCCGGAACTGGCGATCCACCGCGGCGGCGCGTTCTCCGTGCTCGAACCGGCCACCGGCGACCGGATCATCGCGGGCCGGTTCCTGATCGACCCGGCCGCCGACGAGGTGACCGGCATCCAGGCGGGCGGCCGGGTCGCCCGGCGCAGACCCGAAGCCTGAGCCCACCGCGGCCGCGCCGACCGGCGCGGCGCGGCCACCGACAGCGGGCACACCACCGAAACTGCGAAGGAACCCCACGATGACCACCTCCAAACAGAGCCGCATCGACGCGCTGCCCGCCGAGCTGAGGGACCGGCTCAAGCGCAGGCTCGCGGGTCGGGCCGAGCGGACCGACGTCATCGGCCGGGCCGACCGCGGTGGCGCGCTGCCGCTGTCCTTCGCCCAGCAGCGGTTGTGGTTCCTCGACCGGCTCCAGCCGGGGGACTCCGAGTACAACAGCGCGGTGGCCCTGCGATTAGGAGGACCGCTCGACCAGGCGCTCCTGGCGAACGCGCTGCGGGAGCTGGTGGCCCGGCACGAATCGCTGCGCACGACGGTCGACGAGCGGGAAGGCCGCGCGGTGCAGGTCGTCCACGAGCGACCGGAGACCTCGCTGCGCGTGGTGGACCTCGACGCCGAGGCGACGCTGCGCGCGGGCGACCTGGACCGGCTGCTGCTGGAGGAGTACTCCTGGGCGTTCGACCTGCGGCGGGGCCCGCTGCTGCGGTCGATGCTCGTGCGCGTCGGTCCCGACGACCACGTCCTGCTGCTCACCGCGCACCACGTCGTCACCGACGGGGTGTCCATGGGGATCCTGGTGGCGGAGCTGGGCGAGCTGTACGCGGCCGCCGTCCGCGGCGAGCCCGCGGCGCTGCCCGCGCCCGCGCTCCAGTACGCCGACTTCGCGGTGTGGCAGCGGGAACGGCTGTCCGGGGCGGGCATGGACCGGCTGCTGGAGTACTGGACCGAGCAGCTGCGCGGTGTCGAACCGCTCGTGCTGCCCACCGACCGGCCGCGCCCGGCCGTGCGCACCACGGCAGGCGCGGTGCGCGACTTCACCATCGACGGCGCGACCGCCACCCGGCTGGCCGAACTGGCCCGCTCGCACGACACGACGCTCTACACCGTGCTCGTGGCGGCGTGCCAGGCACTGCTCGCCCGCTACACCGGCCAGTCCGACATCGCCCTCGGCAGCGTCCACTCCGGACGGGGGCGGCCGGAGCTGGAGGGGGTCGTCGGGTTCTTCGTCAACACCGTCGTCCTCAGGTCCGCAGTGGACCTGAGACAGGGGTTCGCCGACTTCCTGGACGCGGTCAAGGAGACCGTGCTGGAGTCCTTCACCCACGCCGAGGCCCCGTTCGACCGGATCGTCGAGGCGCTGCAACCCGAGCGCGACCCCGGCCGCAACCCCTTGTTCGACGTCATGGTCCTGCTGCACGGCGCCACCACCGGTGCTCCCGCGTTCGCCGGGCTCGACGTCGAGCAGGTCGACATCGCCAGGCGGGCGGCCAACTTCGACCTCACCGTGGAGTTCCAGGACACCGCGGGACGGCTGGCGGGCTCGGTGGAGTACAACACCGACCTGTTCGACGAGTCCACGATCACCCGGTTCACCGAGCACCTCGCGGTGCTGCTCGCCGCGGTCGCCGACGACGCGCGCCGCGCGATCGGCGACCTGCCGCTGCTCACCGGCGCCGAACGGCGCCGACTGCTCACCGAGTGGAACGACACCGCCCTCGACGTCCCCGACACCACCGTGCCGGAGCTGTTCGAGGCGCAAGCCCGTCGTGCCCCCCACGAGCGCGCCCTGGTCTTCCGCGAGACCGCGTGGACCTTCGGCGAGCTCAACGCCCGTGCCAACCGGCTGGCCCGCCACCTCGTCGCCCTCGGCGCGGGCCCGGAGCGCGTCGTGGCACTGGCGCTGCCGCGCACCGACGAGGTGGTGGTGGCCCTGCTGGCCGTGCTCAAGGCGGGAGCGGTCTACCTGCCGGTGGACCGCGACCAGCCCGTCGAGCGGATCGACCTCGTCCTGCGGGACGCCGCCGCCGTCCTCGTGCTCACCACCGCGGACGACACCACGACGCCGCACGTGGGCACGAGGCTGGTCGTGGACGCGCCCGACACGGTCGCCGCGCTGCGGGCCCTCCCCGACACCGACCTCGGCGACGCCGACCGCACCGCGCCGCTGCGGACCGACAACACCGCCTACGTCATCTACACCTCCGGCTCCACCGGAGTGCCCAAGGGCGTCGCGGTGCAGCACCACAGCCTGGTCAACCTGCTGTTCAGCCACCGCGAGGACTTCCTGGCCGCCGCCGGGCCCCGACTGCGGGTGGCGCTGACCGCCGTGTTCTCGTTCGACACCTCCCTCGAAGGCCCGCTGCTGATGGCCGACGGGCACGAGCTGCACCTGATCGACGACGACGTCCGGATGGACGCCGACGCGCTCGTGGACCACGTGATGCGGCACCGGATCGACTTCCTCGACCTCACCCCGACCTACCTGCGGCAGCTGATCCCGGCCGGGCTGCTCAGCGACCAGCGGCACCGGCCCAAGGTGCTGATGCTCGGCGGCGAGGCGCTCGGCGACGACCTGTGGCACGAGCTGGCCACCGCCGAGGTCACCGTCGGCCACAACTTCTACGGCCCCACCGAGTGCACCGTGGACGCGGTGTCCTGCCGGGTGGAGGAGTCGGCCCGGCCGTCCATCGGCCGACCGCTGCGCAACGTGCGCGCCTACGTGCTCGACACCGCCCTGCGCCCCGTCCCGACCGGCGTTGCCGGCGAACTCTGCCTGGCGGGCGCGCAGCTTGCGCGGGGCTACCTCAACCGCCCCGGCCAGACCGCCGAGCGGTTCGTGGCCAACCCGTTCGACGCGCCGGGGTCGCGCCTCTACCGCACCGGCGACCTGGTGCGCTGGACACCGGACGGACGCCTGGAGTACCTGGGCCGCGTCGACGACCAGGTCAAGGTCCGCGGCTTCCGGATCGAGCCGGGGGAGATCGAGACCGCGCTGCTGGGCCACCCCGACATCGCCGAAGCGGTCGTCGTGGCCACCACCGGCGGCCAAGGGCACAAGAAGCTGTCCGCGTACTTCGTCGCGGCCTCACCCGTCCCGCCCTCGGCGGCGGAGTTGCGCGCGGCCCTCAAGCGCACCCTGCCCGACTTCATGGTGCCCTCGGCGTTCCTCGCGGTGGACGCCATCCCGCTCACCCGCAACGGGAAGGTCGACCGCCGGGCGCTGCCCGCCGTCGACGGTCCGCAGGAGCGCGAGCACGCCTACGTGGCACCGCGCACCGCGGTCGAGCGCCAACTGGTGGACATCTGGGGCGCGGTCCTCGGCAACGACGGCGTCGGCGTCGAGGACAACTTCTTCGGCCTCGGCGGCGACTCCATCCTCAGCATCCAGCTGGTGTCGCGCGCCCGCCAGGCCGGGTTGCGGCTGACCTCCCGCGACATCTTCCTGCACCAGACCATCGCGGAGCTGGCCACCTCGGTCCAGGCGGTCACCACGACCGAACGCGTCCCGCGCATCGCGGGCCCGGCCCCGCTCACGCCCATCCAGCACTGGTTCTTCGCCACCCACGGGCCGCTGAACCACTTCACCATGTCGATGCTGCTCGACCTCGCCGACGACGTCGACGAGGCCGCGCTGCGCGCCGCGGCGGACGCCGTGGTCGCCCACCACGAGGCGCTGTGGACCCGCTTCACGCGGATCGACGGTCAGTGGCGGCAGGAGGTCCTGCCCGCACCGCCGACCGGGGTGCTCGAGGTCCGCGACCTGTCCGCGCTCGGCGACGCCGGGCAGCGGGCCGCGATCGAGGCCGCCGCGACCGCCGTCCGCGCGGAGCTGGACCTGACCGGGGGCAGGCTCGTCGGCGCCGTGCTGTTCGTGCTCGGCGCGGGCAGGCCTCCGCTGCTGTTCCTGGCCGTGCACCACCTCGTCGTCGACGGAGTCTCCCTGCGCCTGCTGCTCGGCGACCTGGAGGCCGCCTACCAGCGGGCCGCGGCGGGCCTGCCGCCGCGGTTCGAGCCCGTGGACACCCCGTTCACCCAGTGGGCCCACCTGCTGCACGACCACGTCCGCGCGGGCGGACTGGCCGACGACCTCCCGCACTGGACCGACCTGTCCCGCCGGTTCCACGCCGACCTGCCGGTCGACCGGCCCGGCAGAGGTACCGCGGGCTCCACCAGGGAGATCACCGCGACCCTCGGCCGGGAGGAGACCGACGCGCTGCTGCACCGCGTTCCCGACGCCTACCGGACCCAGGTCAACGACGTCCTGCTCAGCGCGCTCGGGCGCACGCTCGCGCGGTGGACCGGACGCGACAGCGTGCTGGTCGCGATGGAGGGGCACGGCCGGGAGGACCTCCTGGACGGCGTCGACCTGTCCCGAACCGTCGGCTGGTTCACCACGCAGTTCCCGGTGGCACTCGACCTGCCCGCCGGTGACTGGGGAGAGGTGCTCAAGGCCGTCAAGGAGCAGTTGCGCGCGGTCCCGCACCGGGGCCTGAGCTACGAGGCGCTGCGCTACCTCACCGACCAGGAGTCGCCGCTCGCCGCCCCGCTGCCCCAGATCTGCTTCAACTACCACGGCCAGTGGGACTCCGCCTCGCCCGCGGGCGGTCTCTACCGCGGTCGGCGCGACGGCGCCGGGCGCGACCTGGCGTCCGACGAGGCGAACACCTACCTGCTCGACGTGGCCGGGCTGGTCGACGACGGACAGCTCACGCTGACCTGGATGTACTCCGACCAGGTGCACGACGAGCCGACCGTGCGACGGCTCGCCGACGGGATGCTGGCCGCCCTGCGCGAGATCGTCGAGCACTGCGCCGCGCCGGGCGCGGGCGGCCGCACCCCTTCGGACTTCCCGCTCGCCGCGCTCGACCAGTCCACTGTGGACCGGATCGTCGGCGACGGCCGGTCGGTGGAGGACGTCTACCCGGTGACGCCGTTGCAGGCGGGCATGCTGTTCCACAGCCTGGTCGACGGCGACTCGGGTGGTGTGTACGTCGACCAGGCGCGCATGCTGCTCGACGGCGTGGCCGACCCCGCCGCGTTCGGCGCCGCGTGGCAGCGGGTGGTCGACCGGACCCCCGCGCTGCGCACCCGGCTGGTCTGGGAGGGCGTCGAGGAGCCGGTGCAGGTCGTGCAGCGCGAGGCGACCGTGCCGACGGCGTTGCACGACTGGAGCGGACTCGCCGACGGCGAGCGCGACACCGCACTGGCCGCGCTGGTGGCCGAGGACGAGGCCGCCGGGATGGACCTCACCACCGCGCCCCTGATGCGCCTGGGGATCGTTTCCCTCGGCGGGGACCGGGTGCTGCTGGTCTGGACGTCGCACCACGTCGTCCTCGACGGCTGGAGCCTCGCCCAGGTGTTCACCGAGGTCTGCGAGCACTACGCGGCCATCACCGGGAAGCGTGCGCCCCGCGTGCCCGTCCGGCGTCCGTTCCGCGACTACCTGGGATGGCTGGCGCGGCAGGACGAGACCGAGGCCGAGGCCCACTGGCGGGACGCGCTCGCGGGCTTCGACACCCCGACGCCGCTGCCGTGGGACCACGCCCCGGTGGGCGAGCACCGCACCCGCTCGTCGGAGAGCGTGCGCGCCGAGCTGTCCGAACTGGTGTCCGCCCGGCTGCGCGAGGTGGCCCGACGGCACGGGCTCACGGTCAACACGATCGTCCAGGGCGCTTGGGCGCTGCTGCTGTCCCGGCACGCGAACGAGTCCGACGTCGTGTTCGGCACCACGGTGTCGGGTCGACCCGAGGAGCTTCCGGGCGTCGAGTCCGTGATCGGCATGTTCATCAACACCGTGCCGAGCCGCGTCCGGGTGGACGGCGGCCTCGGCGTGGTCGACTGGCTCAAGGACCTCCAGGCCGACCAGGCCCGTTCGCGTCGCTTCGACTTCGTGTCGCTCGCCCGGTTGCGCTCGCTGAGCGACGTGCCCGCGGGCCGGAACCTGTTCGACAGCATGGTGGCGTTCGAGAACTACCCGTTCGACGAGCACGCCGCCACCGACGCCGGGATCACCCTGCGCGAGGTCAAGGCCCTCGACAGCACCAACTTCCCGCTCAGCCTGCGCGCCTACCTCGGCCGCACCCTGGGCTTCGAGCTGGCCGCCGACCCGCAGCTGTTCGACGACACCACCGCGCGGACGCTGGCCCAGCGCCTGGAAACCCTGCTCGCAGGCATCGCCGAGGACCCCGACCGGCCGGTCTCCCGGCTGCCCTGGATCTCCGCCGCCGAGCAGCACCAGGTGCTCACGGCGTGGAACGGCACCGCGAGCGACCTGCCCGCGCCCACCTTGCCGGAGCTGTTCGCCGCCCAGGTGCGGGCGACCCCGGACGCCGTCGCCCTGACCTGCGCGGGCGAGAACCTGACCTACGCCGACCTCAACGCCCGTGCCAACCGCCTCGCCCACCGGCTGGTCGAGGCGGGAGCGGGACCCGAGCGGTTCGTCGCGCTGGCCGTGCCCCGGTCGGTCGACCAGGTGGTCGCGATCCTCGCCGTCGTCAAGACCGGTGCCGCCTACCTGCCGATCGACCCGGACGCCCCGCGCGAGCGGGTGGCCCGCACGCTGGCCGACAGCTCGCCCGTCGCCCTGGTGACGTCCGGGGGTGTGGACCTGGCCGCCGACGGCCTGCCGACGCTGGTGCTCGGCGCCGCGGGGGAGTCGGAGCGACCCGACACCGACCCGCCGCCGCGGTGCGTCCCGGAGAACCCGGCGTACGTCATCTACACCTCCGGGTCCACCGGCGTGCCCAAGGGCGTCGTCGTCCCGCACGCCAACGTCACCCGGCTGTTCGCCGCCACCGGGGAGCGGTTCCGCTTCGGCGCCGACGACGTGTGGACGCTGTTCCACTCCTACGCCTTCGACTTCTCCGTCTGGGAGATCTGGGGACCGCTGCTGCACGGTGGCCGCCTGGTCGTGGTGCCGCACGCCGTGTCGCGCTCGCCCCGCGAGTTCCTGCGCCTGCTGGTCGACGAGCGGGTCACGGTGCTCAACCAGACCCCGTCGGCGTTCTACCAGCTGATGGCCGCCGACCGCGATGAGCCCGAGGTGGGCGACCGGCTCGCGCTGCGCCGCGTCGTCTTCGGTGGCGAAGCCCTCGACACCCGGCGGCTGGCGCCGTGGTTCGACCGCCACGGCGACCGCGAACCGCTGCTGGTCAACATGTACGGCATCACCGAGACGACCGTCCACGTCACCTACCGCGAACTGGACCGGTCGTCGGCCGACTCGCCCGCGAGCACCATCGGCGTCGGGATCGCCGACCTGCGGGTGTACGTGCTGGACCGCGACCTCAACCCCGTTCCGGCCGGTGTCCCCGGTGAGCTGTTCGTCGCCGGGGCCGGCCTGACTCGCGGTTACCTCAACCGGCCCGGCCTCACCGCCGACCGGTTCGGCCCCGACCCGTTCGGCGAACCGGGCGGTCGCGTGTACCGCACCGGCGACCTGGCGAGCTGGAGCGCGGACGGCGAGCTGAACTACCTCGGCCGCGCCGACCAGCAGGTCAAGATCCGCGGCTTCCGCATCGAGCTGGGCGAGATCGAGGCCGCGCTGACCGCGCTGCCCGGCGTGGCCTCGGCGGCCGTCGTGGACGACGAACCCGAACCGGGCGCCAAGCGGCTGGTGGCCTACGTCGTGCCCGCCGACGCGCAGGACCCGCCGTCGGTCGCGGACCTGCGCACGGCGCTGTCGGCGACCCTGCCCGACTACATGGTGCCCGCCGTGTTCGGGCACCTCGACCGGATCCCGTTGACGCGCAACGGCAAGCTCGACCGCCGCTCGCTGCCTGCCGTCACCGGAACCGCGGGCGCCGGGTACGTGGCGCCCCGCACGGAGGCCGAACGGCTCGTCGCCGGGATCTGGGCCGACGCGCTGGGCCTGGACCGGGTCGGTGCCGAGGACAACTTCTTCGCACTGGGCGGGGACTCGATCCTCACCATCCGCGTCGCCTCCCGCCTGCGCGAGGCCTTCGGCGCGGACGTCTCCCCGCGCACGGTGTTCAGCGCGTCGACCGTGGAGGCCCTCGCGGCGTCCCTGCCCGCACCCGGCGGCGAACTCGCCCGCGCGATCCCGACCGCGGACCGCGACGGCGACCTCCCGCTGTCCTTCGCCCAGCAGCGCCTGTGGTTCCTGGCCGAGTTCGACCCGGACACCAGCGAGTACGCGACCGTGTTCGCCCTGCGGTTGCACGGCGACCTCGACGTGGACGCCCTCGGCGACGCGCTGACCGCGCTTGTGGCCAGGCACGAGTCGCTGCGGACCACGTTCGAGGCGGTCGACGGCCGCCCGCGGCAGGTCGTCCACCCGCCGCACGAGCTGCGCCCCGCGGTGACCGTGGTGGCCGAGGACGAGGTCGACGCCCTGGTCGCGGCCGACGTCGCCGAGCCGTTCGACCTCGCCCGCGGCCCGCTGCTGCGGGTCCGGCTGGCCCGCACCGCCCCCGAGCGGCACGTCCTCGTGCTCGCGCTGCACCACATCGTCACCGACGGGTGGTCCATGGGCGTGCTCGCCGAGGAGCTGACCGCCCTCTACAACGGACAGCCCGCCTCCGCCCTGCCCGACTTGCCGATCCAGTACGCCGACTTCGCCGCGTGGCAACGGGACCGCCTCACCGGCGACACCCTGCGCGAGCAGACCGACTACTGGCGCGGCCAACTGGACGGCCTGGCACCGCTGGAACTCCCGACCGACCGACCGCGCCCGGCGGTGCAGACCAAGAACGGCGCCTCGCTGGAGTTCACGATCCCCGCCGAGGTGACCTCGGCACTGCGGGACCTGGGCCGGGACAAGGACACCACGCTGTTCACGACGCTCGTCGCGGCCTGCCAGCTGGTGCTGCGCGGGTGGAGCGGGCAGGACGACATCGCCGTGGGCACGGTCGCCTCCGGGCGCGAGCACGCCGAGGTCGAACGCCTGGTCGGCGTCTTCGTCAACACCCTCGTCCTGCGGTCGCGAGTGGACGGACGGCTGTCGTTCCCCGAGTTCCTGGCACAGGTCAGGAAAACGGTGCTGGACGCCTTCGCCCACCAGGAGCTGCCGTTCGAGCGGGTGGTGGACGAACTCCAGCCGGAGCGCGACACCAGCAGGCCGCCGCTGTTCCAGGTGATGATCACGTTGCAGAACGCCGGGAACCGGCTGCCCCGCCTCGACGGGCTGACGGCGACCGAGTTCGCGCTGCCCATGACCACCGCGAGCCTCGACGTGAGCCTGGAGTTCGAGGAGCACGAGGGCGGGCTGCGCGGGCTGGTCAACTACAACACCGACCTGTACGACGCGGCCACCGCCGACCGGCTGGCCGGGCACCTCGGCGTGCTGCTGGCCGCGGTCGCCGCCGACCCGAGCCGTCCGGTGGCCCGGCTGCCGCTGCTCACCGACCACGAGCACCGGCAGCTGCTGCACACGTGGAACGACACCGACCGCACCGTCCCGGACACCACGTTCCCCGAGCTGTTCGAGCAGCAGGTGGCGCGCACGCCCGACGCCACCGCCCTGGTGTTCCAGGGCGCCGCCCTGACCTTCGCCGAGCTGAACGCCCGCGCGAACCGGCTGGCGCGCGCCCTCGTGGCCCGTGGTGCCGGACCCGAGCGGTTCGTCGCGGTGCGGTTGCCGCGGTCCGCGGAGTTCGTCGTCGCGTTGCTCGCCGTGCTCAAGGCGGGCGCGGTGCACCTGCCGATCGACCCGGACCTGCCCGCCGACCGCGTCCGCCTGATCCTGGAGGACGCCGAACCCGTCGTCGTCCTCACCGCACCGGAGCCCGACGACACCGCGCTGCCGGACGCGAACCTCACCGACACCGACCGGCTCGGCCCCGTGCACCCCGACAACGCCGCCTACGCGATCCACACCTCCGGCTCGACCGGCCGCCCGAAGGGCGTGGTCGTCGACCACCGCGCGCTGTCCACCCTCTTCCACGACCACCACGCCGAGTTCGCCGCCGCGGTGGGCAAGGACCGGGTGCGGGTCACGCTGACGACGGCGTTCTCCTTCGACGCCGCCTGGGAGGGCCTGCTGCTGATGGGGGCGGGCCACGAGCTGCACGTGGTCGACGACGACCTGCGGTTCGACCCGGAGGCGCTCGTCGACTACGTGGCCGCGCACCGGATCGACGTGGTCAACTCCACGCCCTCCTTCCTGCGCCAACTGCTCTCGGCGGGCCTGCTCACCGGCCCGGAGCACCGGCCGTCGCTGCTCCTGTTCGGCGCGGAGGCGAGCGGACCCGAGCTGTGGCGGGAACTGAACGCCACCCCCGGTGTCGTCGCCTACAACATCTACGGCCCCACCGAGTGCACGGTCGACGCGGTGATGACGCGCACCACCGGCCACGACCTGCCGGTGATCGGCAAGCCGCTGGACAACGTCCGCGCCTACGTCCTGGACGGCGACCTGCGCCCGGTACCCGTCGGCGTCGCGGGGGAGCTGCACCTGGCGGGACCGCAGCTCGCCCGCGGCTACCTCGACCGCCCCGGCCTGACCGCCGAGCGCTTCGTGGCCAACCCGTTCGGCCCGCCCGGCAGCAGGCTCTACACCACCGGGGACCGCGTGCGCTGGACCGCCGACGGGAACCTGGAGTACCTCGGCCGCGTCGACGAGCAGCTCAAGGTCCGGGGCTTCCGCGTCGAACCCGGCGAGATCGAGACCGCGCTGCGCCGCCACGCCGGGATCGGCGAGGCCGTGGTCGTCGCCCGCCGCGACGACGGTCACGACCGGCTCGTCGCCTACGTCGTCCCCGCCGGGGCGACCGCCCCGGACGCGCTGGAACTGCGGGCGTGGCTCAAGGAGAGCCTGCCCGACTACCTGGTGCCCTCGGTGTTCGTCCCGGTGGACGCGCTCCCGGTGACCAGCAGCGGGAAGATCGACAAGCGCGCGCTGCCCGCCCCCGACCCGCGGGCCGCGACGTCGGTAGTGGGGACGGCGCCGCGCACGCCCGTCGAACGGGTGCTGGCCGACGTCTGGGCGGAGGTGCTCGGAGTCCCGTCCGTCGGTGTCGAGGACAACTTCTTCGCGCTGGGCGGCGACTCGATCCTGAGCATCCAGGTCGTCTCCCGCGCCCGCGCGGCCGGCCTGCGGCTGCGGTCCAAGGACGTGTTCCGGCACCAGAACATCGCCGAGCTCGCCGTGGTCGTCGGAGCGCACACCCCGGAGACCGCCGAGCCGGACGTGACCGGGCCCGCGCCGCTGACCCCGATCCAGAGCTGGTTCCTCCGCACCGATCTCGGCGACCGGGACCACTTCACCATGTCGACGGTCACCGAACTCGCCCCCGACCTCGACGCCGACGCGCTGGCCGCGGCGCTGGACGCCGTCGTCGCGCACCACGACGCCCTCCGCGGCCGGTTCACCGAGTCCGACGGCCGGTGGAGCCAGGACGTCGCCGACGCCCCGGCCCCCGTCCTGCGCCGCGAGCACCTGTCCGACGCGGACACCGACCGGATGCGCGCCATCGCCGAGGACGCCCGGCGCGGGCTGCGCGTCGTCGGCGGGCCGCTCGTGGCCGCGGTGCTGTTCACGTTCGACTCCGAGGCGCCGTTGCTGTTCTGGACCGCCCACCACCTCGTGGTCGACGGCGTCTCCTGGCGCATCCTGCTCGGAGACCTGGAGACCGCCTACGACCAGGCGACCGCCGGGCGGCCGCTCGACCTCGGCCCGAGGACGACCTCCTACGGCCAGTGGGCGCGCAAGCTGTCCGAGCACGTCGAAGCGGGTCGCCTCGACGACGACGCCGCCCACTGGGCCGCGGTCACCGCGTCACCGGAACTTCCGGTCGACCACGAGGGCGACACCAGCGCGGGCACCGTCCGCACGGTGGCCGCCCGCCTGGACCGGGCCACCACCGACGCCCTGCTGCGCGACGTGCCCGACGTGTACCGGACGCAGGTCAACGACGTGCTGATGAGCGCGCTGGGCCGCGTGCTGGCCGAGTGGACCGGACACGACCGGGTCGTGGTCTCCCTGGAGGGCCACGGGCGCGAGGAGATCGTCGACGGGGTCGACCTGTCCCGCACGGTCGGCTGGTTCACCGCCGAGTTCCCGGTCGCGCTGACGATGCCCGACGGCGACTGGGGAACCACGCTCAAGGCCGTCAAGGAGCAGCTGCGCGCCGTCCCGACCAAGGGCCTGAGCTACGGCGCCCTGCGCTACCTGCGCCCGGACGCCGCCGAGGAGGGGAACCCGGCGCGGGTCGGCTTCAACTACCACGGCCAGTGGAACGCCACCACCGGCACCGAGGGCCTCTACCGGGGCTCCGGCGACGCGCTCGGCCAGGACGTCTCGCCCGACCGGCGGCGCAGCCACCTGCTCGACGTCGTCGGCATCGTCCACGACGGACGGCTGGAACTGGAGTGGACCTACTCGCCCGAGGTGCACGACGAGGACACCGTGCGGCGGCTGGCCGACCGGGTCGTCGCCGGGCTGCGCGAGATCGTCGCGCACTGCGCGGAACCCGACGCAGGCGGCCGCACGCCGTCGGACTTCCCGCTGGCCCGCCTGGACCAGTCCACTGTGGACAGGGTGGTCGGCGACGGCCGTGCGGTGGAGGACGTCTACCCGCTGACGCCGCTGCAGGCCGGGATGCTCTTCCACAGCCTGCTCGACACCGGCTCGGCCGCCTACTTCGAACAGGTCCGCATCCGCCTGTCCGGGGTGGCCGACCCGCACGCCCTCGGCGAGGCCTGGCAACGCGTCGTGGACGCCACGCCCGCCCTGCGGACCAGGTTGGTCTGGCAGGGGGTCGACGAGCCGCTCCAGGTCGTCGACCGGCACGTCGCGCTGCCGATCACCCACCACGACTGGCGCCACCTGGACGCCACCGAGCGGGACAGCGAGCTGCGGGACCTGCTCGACCGGGACCGGGCCGCCGGGTTCGACCTCGCGACGGCGCCGCTGACCCGGCTGGCGATCGCCGCCCTGCCCGGTGACCAGGTCCAGCTCGTCTGGACCTCGCACCACGTCCTCATGGACGGCTGGAGCGTCGCCCAGGTCTTCGCGGAGGCCTGCGGGAGGTACGCCGCGGGCGACGGCCACGCCGTGACCGCCCGCCGCCCGTTCCGCGACTACCTCTCCTGGCTGGCGGAGCAGGACCAGGGCCGCGCCGACACGCACTGGCGCGGTGTGCTGGAGGGCTTCGCGGCCCCGACACCGCTGCCCTACGACCGACCGCCCACCGAGGCCCACCGGTCGCTGTCGAGCGCGTCGGTGCGCGTCGACCTGCCCGCCGAGTCGACCGCACGGCTCCGCGACGTCGCGAAGGCCGACGGCCTCACGGTCAACACCGTCGTCCAGGGCGCGTGGGCGCTGCTCCTGTCGGTGCACAGCGGCGAGGACGACGTCCTGCACGGCACCACGGTGTCCGGCCGCCCGGCCGAACTGCCGGGGGTCGAGACGATGGTCGGGATGTTCATCAACACCATCCCCACCAGGGTCGGGGTGCGCGCGGACCGCACGTTCTCGGTGTGGCTGCGCGAGGTGCAGGCCGTCCAGAGCGAGTCGCGGGACCACGACTTCGTGTCCCTGGCCCAGATGCGGCCGTGGAGCGACGTGCCCGCGGGCCGCGACCTGTTCGACAGCATGGTCGTGTTCGAGAACTACCCCATCAGCGAACCCGCCGCCGACGGCGCACCGCAGGTCCTCGACGTGGTCTCGGCCGACGCGACGAACTTCGCCCTGTGCCTTCGGGTCTCCCTCGACGAGACCCTCGCCCTCGACCTCGCCTACGACCCCACCCTGTTCGACGAGGGCACCGCGTCGGCCCTGGTCGGGCGGCTGGCCCTGCTGATCACCGGGATCACCGCCGATCTCGGGGGCACCCTCGGCCGGTTGCCGTGGCTGTCGGCGGCCGAGGAGGAGCGCGTGCTCACGGCCTCGCGGGGCGTCGAGCGGGACCTGCCCGACTCGACGGTCGTCGAGCTGTTCGCCCGCCAGGCCGGCCGCACGCCGGACGCCGTCGCGGTGACCCGCGGCGCGGTCGTGCTGACCTACCGCGAACTCGACGCCCGCGCCAACCACCTGGCGCACCGGCTCCGCGACCTCGGCACCGGGCCGGAGCACGCGGTCGCGCTGCTGCTGGAGCCCTCCGTCGAGCACGTGGTCGCCGAACTGGCCGTGCTCAAGGCCGGGGCGGCCTACGTGCCGCTGGACGTCCGCGCCCCGCACGCACGACTGCGTGCCGTGCTCACCGAAGCCGGTGCCGCGGTGCTGGTGACCGACGAGGGCTGGGCCGCCACCGCGGCGCAGGTCCACAGTGGACCGGTGCTCCGCGTGGGCTCCGACGAGGCGCTCACGGCCCCGGACGTCGCACCGCACCGGGACAACCTGGCCTACGTCATGTACACCTCGGGCTCCACCGGCACGCCCAAGGGTGTCGCCGTGCGGCACCGCGACGTCGTGGCGCTCGCACTGGACAGCAGGTTCGCGGGCGGCGCCCACGAACGCGTGCTGGCCCACTCCCCGCTGGCCTTCGACGCGTCCACCTACGAGCTGTGGGTGCCGCTGCTCAACGGCGGCCGCGTGGTGCTGGGGGAGACCCCGGACGTGACCGTGGAGTCGTTGCGGCACACCGTCGGCGCGCACGGGGTGACCGGCCTGTGGCTGACCGCGGGGCTGTTCCGGCTGCTCGCTCAGGACGCCCCGGACTGCCTGCGCGGGGTCCGGGAGGTGTGGACCGGCGGTGACGTCGTGCCCGCGCCCGCGGTCCGCCGGGTGCTGGACGCCTGCCCCGGCCTGGTCGTGGTGGACGGCTACGGCCCGACCGAGACCACCACGTTCGCCTCCGCCCACCGCATGGACGCCGAAGGTGCCGTGGCCGACCAGGTGCCGATCGGGACACCGCTGGACGGGATGCGCGCCTACGTGCTCGACCGCGAGCTGCGGCCGGTGCCCACGGGCGCGGTCGGCGAGCTGTGCGTCGCGGGAGACGGCCTCGCCCGCGGTTACCTCGACCGAGCGGGCCTGACCGCCGAGCGGTTCGTCGCCGACCCGTTCGGCCCGCCCGGCGAACGCATGTACCGCACCGGCGACCTGGTCCGCCGCACCGGCGACGGCGAGCTGGAGTTCCTCGGCCGGGCCGACGAGCAGGTCAAGCTGCGCGGTTTCCGGATCGAACCGGGCGAGGTGGAGGCCGGGCTGCTCGGGCACCCCGGCGTCGCGCAGGCCGTCGTCGTGGTCGACACCGCGGGCGCCGGACGCCGCCTGGTCGGCTACGTCGTGCCCGCCCACGGCACGACCGTCGACCCCGCGGACGTGCGGGCGCACGCCACCGCGACGCTGCCGGAGTACATGGTGCCCGCGGTGGTCGTGGTGCTCGACGAGCTGCCCCTGAGCCGCAACGGCAAGGTCGACCGCCGCGCGCTGCCCGCCCCCGAGGCCGACCGGGTCTCCGGGCACGAGTTCGTCGAACCGCGCACGGAGGTGGAGCGCACCGTCGCGGCGGTCTGGGCGGACCTGCTGGGCGTCGAGCGCGTGGGGGCGGAGGACAACTTCTTCGAGCTCGGCGGCGACTCGATCCTGAGCATCAGGGTGGTCTCCAGGCTGCTCGCGGCCTGCGGGGTGTCCCTGTCGCCACGGTCGGTGTTCAGCCGTCCGACGGTCGCGGGCCTGGCCGCCGCGATCACCGCCCAGACCGGTGGCAGCACCTCCATCCCGGCGCTGGCGACCCGCACCGGCCCGCTGCCGCAGTCCTTCTCCCAGCAGCGGCTGTGGTTCCTCGACGAGTTCGAACCGGGCGGCACCGAGTACGTCACCTCCACCGCCGTGCGCCTGCACGGCGACCTGGACGTGCCCGCGCTGGAGACGGCGTTCACCGCGCTGGTCGCCCGGCACGAGGCGCTGCGCACCACGCTCGGATCGGTCGACGGCCACGGGGTGCAGTTCGTCCACCCGCCGTCGCCGGTGCGGGTCCCGGTGGTCGACCTGGCCGAGGACCGGCTCGCCGAATTCCTGCGCGAGGACGTCGGCAGGCCGTTCGACCTCCGGGAGGGGCCGCTGCTGCGCCCGAGGCTGGTGCGGCTCGGCGACCGGGACCACGTGCTCGCGCTGGCCGTGCACCACATCGTCACCGACGGCTGGTCCAACGGCGTGATCGCCGCCGAACTGGGCGCGCTCTACGCCGCCGCGCTGCGCGGCGAGACCGCCGAGCTGAGCCCGTTGCCGGTGCAGTACGCGGACTTCGCCGCCTGGCAGCGCGGCCGGATCGCGGGCCCGGTGCTCGACGGGCAGCTGTCCTACTGGCGCGACCGGCTCCAGGACGTGGCACCGCTGGAACTGCCCACCGACCGGCCGCGGCCACCGGCGCGCACCACCCGCGGCGCGGTCCGCGAGGCCGTGGTCCCGGCGGAGGTCACCGCCCGGCTGCGGGAGCTGAGCCGCGACCAGGAGACGACCCTGTTCACCACGCTCGTCACCGCCTGCCAGGTGCTGCTCGCCCGGTGGTGCGGCCAGGACGACGTCACCGTGGGCACCGTCGCCTCCGGCCGCGACCGCGCCGAACTGGAACGGGTCGTCGGGTTCTTCGTCAACACCCTCGTCCTGCGCTCGCGGATCCGCGGCGACGCCTCCTTCGCCGAACTCCTGGGCGAAGTGCGCGGCCACGTCCGCGACGCCTTCGAGCACCAGGACGTGCCGTTCGACCGCGTGGTGGACGCGCTGCGACCCGAACGCGACCCCAGCCGCACCCCGCTGTTCGGGGTGATGGTCGTCCTGCAGAACACCCCGCAGGAACCACCGGGCCTGGCCGGGCTCGCCGTGCGGGAACTGCCGCAGGAGGGCACCACCGCCAACTTCGACCTCACCGTCGAGTTCCAGGAGGACGACGGCGCGCTGCGGATCGCGCTGACCTACAACACCGACCTGTTCGACGCCGCCACCGTCGACCGGTTCGCCGGGCACCTCGGCGTCCTGCTCGACGGCGTCGCCGGGAACCCGCGCGGCCCGGTCTCGCGGCTGCCGCTGATGACCGGCGCCGAGCGGCACCGCGTGCTGGTCGACTGGAACGACACCGACCGACCCGCCCCCGCCGCCACGCTCCCCGAGCTGATCGAGGCGCAGGCCCGGCGGACCCCCGACGCCCCGGCGCTCGTGCGGTCCCCGGAAGACGGGATCGACACCGGCGACGTGGTCACCTTCGCCGAGCTCGACGCGCGCGCCAACCGGCTCGCCCGCCTGCTCATCGCCAGGGGCGCCGGGCCGGAGCGGATCGTCGCGCTCGCGCTGCCGCGCTCGGTGGACATCGTCATCGCCCAGCTCGCGGTCCTGAAGGCGGGCGCGGCGTTCGTGCCGGTCGACCCGACCTACCCGGTCGAGCGGATCGCGTTCATGCTCGCCGACTCCCGCCCGACGCTGGTCCTCACCCGCGGCGACGTGGCCCCCGACCTCGACGCGGGCCTCGCCGCGGTGCTCCTGGACGACCCGGCCGTGGTCGGGGAGCTCGCCGGGCTGTCCGACACCGCGGTGACCGACGCCGACCGCACCCGACCGCGTCCGGAGAACCCGGCCTACGTGATCTACACGTCGGGCTCCACCGGCCGCCCCAAGGGCGTGGTCGTCACCCACACCGGCCTGGCCGGGTTCGCCGCCGCCGGGGCCGCGCACTTCGCCGTCGAGCCGGGCGACCGCGTCCTGGCCTACTCCTCGCCCAGCTTCGACGCCTCGGTGCTGGAGCTGTGCACGGCCCTCCCGTTCGGCGCGGCCCTGGTGGTCATCCCACCGGGACCGCTGCTCGGCGAGCAGCTCGCCGGCGTGCTGGCGGGACAGGGCGTCACCCACGCCCTGATCCCGCCCGCCGCGCTCGCCACCCTGCCGCCGGTCGACCTGCCCGCGTTCCGCACGCTGGTCGTCGGCGGCGACGCCTGCACGGCCGACCTCGTCGCGACGTGGGCGCCCCGGCTGCGGATGGTCAACGCCTACGGGCCCACCGAGTCCACCGTGGTCGGCACCTGGAGCGACGCCCTCGCGCCGCACGGGGTCCCGCCCATCGGCAGGCCGATCCCCAACACCCGCGCCTACGTGCTGGACACCGGACTGAACCCGGTGCCGCCCGGCATCGCGGGCGAACTGCACCTGGCGGGCGCGGGACTGGCCCGCGGCTACCTCGACCGGCCCGGCCTGACCGCCGACCGGTTCGTCGCGAACCCCTTCGACGGGGCGGGATCGCGGATGTACCGCACCGGCGACCTCGTCAGGTGGACGACGTCCGGGGAACTGGAGTTCCTGGGCCGCGTGGACGACCAGGTGAAGGTGCGGGGCTTCCGCATCGAACTCGGCGAGGTCGAGGCCGCCCTGCTGGGCCACCCCGACGTCGTGGCGGCCGTGGCCGCCGTCCAGGCGGAGGAGGCCGGGCACAAGCGGCTCGTCGGCTACGTCGTGCCCGCCGATCCGACCGACCCGCCCGACACCTCGGACCTGCGCGAGTTCCTCGGCCGGTCCCTGCCCGCGCACCTCGTGCCCTCGGCGTTCCTGGTGCTGGACCGTCTTCCGGTCGGGCCGAGCGGCAAGGTCGACCGGCGCGCGTTGCCCGCGGTCACCAGCCCCGGTGAGCTCGCCACCGAGTACGCGGAGCCGGAGACCCCGGCCGAGCGCGTGCTCGCCGGAGTCTGGGCGGAGGTGCTGGGCCTGGAGCGGGTCGGCGTGCTGGACAACTTCTTCGAGCTGGGCGGCGACTCCATCCTCAGCATGCAGGTCGTCTCCCGCGCCCGGCAGGCCGGACTGAAGCTCACCCCGAAGGACCTGTTCCTGCACCAGACCATCCGGAAGCTGGCGCCGGGGACCACGGTGGTCCAGGACGCGGGGGAGCGCGACGAGGAGGTCGTGGGCGCGGTGCCGCTCACGCCCATCCAGGACTGGTTCTTCGAGACCCGCACGGTCAACCCGCACCACTTCAACCAGTCGGTCCTGCTGGAGCTGGCCGAGGACCTCGACGAGAAGGCGCTGCAGCTCGCGCTGGACGCGCTGTGGTCGCACCACGACGCCCTGCGGATGCGGTTCGACGACGCCGACGGCCGGTGGCGGCAGCACAACGCGGGCCTGGAGCCGTTCCCGGTCCTCGACCACCGCTCGCTGTCCGAAGTGGACGGAGCGGACCGGATGGCGGTCATGGAGGACACCGCCTCCGCCGTCCACGCGAGCTTCGACCTGCGGGAAGGCCCGCTGCTCAAGGGAGTCCTGTTCACGGCGGGCGACGGCACCGCCCCGCACCTCTTCCTGGCCTCCCACCACGTCGTGGTCGACGGCGTCTCCTGGCGCGTCCTGCTCGACGACCTCGACCGCGGCTACCGGCAGGCCGTGCGCGGCGAGCAGATCGCGCTCGGACCGAAGTCGACCTCGTTCCAGGACTGGTCACGACGGTTGCGCGGACACGTCGAGGCGGGAGGGTTCGACGGCCAGATGGAGCACTGGGCCGTCGCCGCGCAAGCCGCGGCACTCCCGGTGGACCGCGAACCCGGCGGCCCGGCACGGCCCACCGACGTCGTGTCGGTGCTGCTGGACGCCGCGGACACCGAGACGCTGCTCCGCTCCGCACCCGCGACCTACCGCACGCAGGTCAACGACGTGCTGCTCAGCGCCCTGGCCTGGGCGCTGTCGAGGTGGACCGGCAACGGCACCGCCTCGATCAACCTCGAAGGGCACGGCCGCGAGGACGTCCTCGACGACGTCGACCTGACCCGCACGGTCGGCTGGTTCACCACCCTCTACCCGGTCGCCCTCACCACCGGCGGCGACGAACGGCCCCGCTGGCGCGACCTGGTCAAGTCGGTGCGCAAGCAGTTGCGCGCCGTCCCCTCCAACGGGATCGGCTACGGCGCGCTGCGCCACCTCGGCCCACCGGAGGTGCGCGACCGGCTGTCCGCGGACGGCCGCACGCCGCAGATCGCCTTCAACTACCTCGGCCAGTGGGACAGCACCGCCAAGGACACCGGCGAGGGCCTCTACCGCGCCAACCACGGCTCCCTGGGCGTCGACCACGCCCCCGGCGAGCGCGAACCGCACCTGCTCGACCTGGTGGGCGCGGTGCAGGACGGCAGGCTGGGCTTCTCGTGGATCTACCAGCCCGCCGTGCACGACCGGTCGACCGTCGAAGCGGTCGCGAGTGCTTTCGCCGACGCCCTGCGGGAGATCGCCCGTGACTGCCGTCCCGTGCACCTCTCGGAGAACGGGAGTGACCCGCGATGACCGCGCCCCTGTCGCGCAACCGCGACTACCAGCTGCTGTGGATCAGCCAGGCGCTGTCCACGGCGGGGTTCAGCGCCTCCATGATCGCGCTGCCCCTGCTGGTCCTCGCGGTGACCGGGTCGCCCGCGATCTCCGGGCTGGTGCTGGGCGTGGACGCCGCGGCCCAGATGATCGCCGGGTTGCCCGCGGGCGCGCTCGCCGACCGCTGGAACCGCAAGAAGATGATGCTCGTGTGCGAGGCGGTGCAGGCGCTCGGCGTCGGCAGCCTCGTGCTGGCCGTGTGGTGGGACGTCACGACGGTCGCGCACCTCATCGTGGTCTCCGCGCTGATGGGTGTGTGCCGGTCGCTGTTCGGCCCGGCCGAGGGCGCCGCGCTGGCGCGCATCGTGGCCACCGAGCACCTGCCGACGGCGCTGGCGATGAACTCCGCCCGCGCCTCCCTCGGGCAGCTGTCGGGCACCGCGCTGGGCGGTTTCCTCTACGCGTTGGGCCGGGCGGTCCCGTTCGCGTTCAACGTGGTCACCCACGCGGTCGCCTTCCTCGCGCTGCTGTTCGTCCGGATCCCGCACCGCAAGGTCGAACCGCACCCCGACAGCCACCTCGGCCGCGAGATGGTCGAGGGCCTGAGGTGGGTCTGGCGGCAGCGCCACGTCCGTGTCACGGTGCTGTGCGCGATCAGCCTCAACTTCTTCTTCAGCGCCTACTACATCGTCATCGTGGTGCTGGCCCAGGAGAGGGGCATCTCCGCGGGGGAGATCGGCGTGATGGCCGCGATGTTCGGCGTCGGCGGCGTCGTCGGCTCACTGCTCGCGCCCTACCTCCAGCGCAGGCTCAGCCCGTACCTGTCGATCACCGGCGTGTTCTGGGTGCTCACCGCGCTGACCCCGCTGGCGGTGTTCATCGACAACGGCTACGTGATGGGCGCGCTGTTCGCCGCGATGGCGCTGCTCCCGCCGACCGCCAACACCACCATCGGCACCTACCAGCTCCTGCTCACACCCGACCGGCTGCGCGGCAGGCTCACCAGCGTGATGGGCGTGATCGGCGGCGTCTCGGCGGCGACCGGGCCCGCGTTCGGCGGCGTGCTCGTCGAAGCGGTCTCCGGCACCGACGCCGTGCTGCTGTGCTCGGCGGGAATCGCCGTGGTCACCCTGGTCGTCACCGTCAACCGCACTCTGCGCTCGTTCCCCCGCGGCGAGGACATCGAGATCGACGACCCGGACGACCACCTCGCGACGCCTCCGCGAACCGACAAGACCTCGTGACCGGCACTTCCAGGAGGATCACCATGAGCACGAACGAGTTGTCCGCGCCCGCGGCACCGGCCCAGTTCGCCTTCGAGGACCTCCTCGCGCGGTGGGGCGAACTGCGGGAGAACAACCCCGTGCACCACGACGAGGACCAAGGGATGTGGCGGGTGTTCGACCACGAGACCGTCGCGCGCGTCCTGTCCGACCCGAAGACGTTCTCCTCCGACTTCTCCGGGCTCACCCCGGTTCAGGAGGACTTCGAAACCTTCCGGATGGGCAACTTCGTCGGCATGGACCCGCCGAACCACCGCAAGCTGCGCACCCTGGTCTCCCAGGCCTTCACCCCCAGGACGGTGGCACGGCTGGAACCGCGCATCCGCGCGATCGCGGGCGAACTGCTCGACCAGGTGTCCGGCACGAGCCGCTTCGACCTGGTCGACGCGCTCGCCTACCCGCTGCCGATCATCGTCATCGCCGAGTTGCTCGGGGTGCCCGTCGAGGACCGGGAGCTGTTCACCAAGTGGGCGCGGGTGCTCTTCGGCGGGGACGAGTTGGGCGAGTCCGCGGGGCTCGACGACATCCAGCGCGCACTCGACGCCATCTCGCCGACCATCCGCGAGATGAACGAGTACATCCTCGCCCACATCCGCCACCACCGCGCCCATCCGGGGGAGGGCCTGACCAGCAGGCTGATCACCGCCGAACTCGACGGTGAACGCCTCGAAGACCAGGAGATCGTGGGCTTCGTCGCCCTGCTGCTGGTGGCCGGGCACATCACCACCACCGCGCTGCTCGGCAACGCCGTCGTCGCCTTCGACCGCGATCCTCTGGTCCTGCCGCGACTGCGGGCGTCGCCCGCCTCGCTGCCCACCGCGCTGGAGGAGGTCCTGCGCTACCTGCCCCCGTTCCCCGAACTGGGCAGGCGGACCACCGCGGACGTCGAGTTGGGCGGCCACAGGATTCCCGCGGACTCGATCGTCATGGCCAACCTGGCCTCGGCCAACCGCGACCGTTCCCAGTTCGTCCGTCCCGACGTGTTCGACGCCCACCGAAACCCGAACCCGCACCTCACCTTCGGCCACGGCATCCACTTCTGCTTCGGCGCACCGCTGGCGCGGATGGAGGGCAGGATCGCCTTCGAAGTGCTCTTCGACCGCTACCGAGGGCTCACGGTGGCCACCGACGAGGCGGTCGAGTTCCAGAACCCCGCGGTCATCGTCAGCGTGAAGAAGTTGCCGGTGGACGTGGGGAACTCCTGACCGGGCGAGTCGCGACAACGACCTGAGCCGCTGGTTCGGCGGTGACGGGAACGGGGCGCGGCCTTCGCTGCCGTGCCCCGTTCAGGTCGACGCGGTGCCTCGCGGTGCTCGGGTCACCGTCGAGCCGTGGCGGACCCGCGGTGGATGTAGGCCGCCAGGCCACCGAGTTCCTCGCTGGCGATGAAGGCCGACCGCACGGAGAAGACGGCTTCCTCGACGTGGGCGTGGCAGCCCCACGCCGAGTCGCCCCAGGAGTCGGCGACCTTGAGTTCGGCCGGGTCGGCACACCCCTGGGCGCCGCCGAGTTGGCAGTGCTCAGGGCGCGGTGCCGCGGCCTGCGAGGCCGCGGCGGCGCGCATCTGGGCGTTCAGGTTCGCGGCGGCGGTGGCGCGTTGTTCGGCCTCGGCGCGGAGTTTCCGCTCCGCGTCCATCGCCTTGGCCAACTCCGCGTGAGCCGCTTCGGCACGGGATTCGGCGTCGCGCCGCGCCTGCTCGTCGTGGTGGCGTTCGATGGCCAGCGCCGCGGTGCCCGCGAAGACGCGGGCGAGGGCGAGGTCGGATTCCCGTGGGATTCGCGGGACCCGGTGGTACATGGCGAAGGTGCCCAGCAAGCTCCCGTCGCGAGCGAGGATCGGCGTGGACCAGCAGGCGGCCAAGCCCGCGCGGTCGGCCAGGTCGCGGAAGTCGTCCCAGAACGGGTCGGTGGCGATCTCGGTGACGACGACCGGTTCGCGTCGATGGGCGGCCGTGCCGCACGAGCCGACACCCTCGCCGGTGGCGATCCCGTCGATGGCCCGGTTGTAGAACTCCGGCAGGCTGGGCGCGGCCCCGTGACGCAGGTGCAGGCCGTCGGGCTCGGCGAGCAGCACGGAGACGAGCACCTCCTGCGGTGAGAGGTCCTCGATGCAGCGGGCCATCCCGTCGAGGACCTCGGCCAAGGGCGCCTGCCGGGCGATCTGCTCGAGCAGGGCGCGGTGCTCGGCCATCAGGTGCTGGGCGTGCTTGACCTGGGTCGTCTCGACACCGATCACCCGGACACCGGTCACCACGCCCTCGGCGTCGCGCCGCGGGTCGTAGGTGAAGTCGAAGAACGCCTCGCGCTCGTGCGGACTCGTGCCGAGGACGATCCGCACATCACGTCCGGTGCGAGCCTCGCCGGTGCGACGCACCTGGTCGAGTTGGGCGATGAAACCCTGACCGGCCAGTTCGGGCATCAACTCGACGAGCGGCACACCGCGACGCGCACGGTGTTCGCCGATCGTGGCGAAGAACGCCGGATTCGCCGATTCCACCACGTGCTCCGGTCCCACCAGCGAGGCGAACACGGCGATGGACTGGCCGAACAGCGCCCGCAGGTCCTCCTCCGCCACCTGCCCGACGACCGCGGTCTCCGCTGCTGGGGAGTGTCGGCCTGGTGCCCCGGTCATGGTGTGGTCCGTTCTGGTAGGCGGGGCTTCACCGTAGTACCGGGACACGACCGGGCGAGCGGCGGTCTTGCCTGTTCGAGGCGACTCCCGCGGTCGTGCCGCACTTTTCCAAGTCTCCCCGCCGTTCACCCATCAAGGGCGACGAGTCGATCCCAGGGTGTTGGAAGTCGTCGGCAAGGTCGATGCGATGGGCACGACCGACGAGCGCGTGCTGGACCGCAGCAGGTGCCACGGGTAGGTGGTCGCCGACGTCCTCGTGCACGTCCACCTCGGACTCCAGGAGATGCCGCTCGGAATGCAGCACACCACCGATGCGGCCGCGACGACCGACGCGACCGACTACTGGCGCTCAGCCCCGCGAGCACGGACCCGTCCGCGGACGACGTCGACGGGTTGGTGTCCGCTCGCCGGACGAGCAGCGCTTACCGCAAGCCCTCCGGGGTGATCGGACGATGTAGCACGGGCCGGGCGTGTGGCGACGTACGAGCATGGTCGACGCCAAGAACCCGACAACACCTCCTGATCCACCCGCGGCCCCCGCACCACCGACGCGGCCGCTGTTGTCGGGCAGCCGACCGACCGCGGCCGCACAGCTCGGCCTCGGCGTGCTGAGTGCGCTGTACGTCGCGATGTGGTTTTGGATCAACACCACATCCGTGACCGGTGGACAGGAGCCGTCAGCGCCACCTCGAGGTGGCGACGACGACCGCGGGCGTCTCGGAGATGCTCGGCGGGATGGGGAGCGGGTGATGGTCGGGTGTCGGTAGGTCGATGGGGCGGACCGCCCAGGCGGGTGTTCATCAGTCACACCTCGGAGTTGCGGCAGTTCCCCCCGGCCAGGTCCTACGTGGCCGCGGTCGAGTCCGCGGCGGCCCGTGCCGGTGACGCGGTGGTGGACGTGGCGCACTTCGCCGCGCGTGCCGATACGCTGGAGGCGGTGTGCGGGGAAGTCGTCGCGCAGGCGGACATCTGCCTGCTGGTGGCGGGATTGCGCTACGGGTCGCCGGTGCGGGACCGGCCCGGCCTGTCCCGCACCGAGCTGGAGTTCGAGGCGGCAGGCGAGTCGGGCCTGCCGCGCTTGGTGTTCCTGCTGTCGGAGGACGCCGACGGGCCGCTGCGCGATCCGGATCCGGTGCACGGCGCACGGCAGGAGGAGTTCCGGCGCCGGCTGCGCGACAGCGGCGTGACCGTCGCGGTGGTGTCGTCACCGGAGGAGTTGGAGACGGCGGTGCTGCGCGCGCTGCACGAGTCGCACCGCACGGCGGCGACCGGAGACCGGGCACAGCCCGCACCGGTGGCGCGCAACCGGATCTCCGGAACGGTGCACGGTCACGCCGTCCAGGCCGGTGTCGTGCTCGGCGACGTGCACGTCAGCGGTCCGGCGCCGGAGGTGACCGTCGAGAAGCTGCGCCGCACGGGCGCGCTGCTGGACCGGCCGATCGACGGCTACGACCCGGTCCGCGACCTCCGCGTGCACCGGCCGATCCAGGCCGCGGACCTCCCGCTGCTGCCGCCCTACGTGCCGCGAACGGTGGATGCCCGCCTGGACCGGGAGGTGGCGAGCGGCGGGTTCGTCGTGGTGGAGGGCAATTCGGCCGCGGGCAAGACCCGGACCGCGTGGGAAGCGGTCCGCCGCAACGCGCCGTCGTGCGGGTGGCGATCGGTGCTGGTGCCCAAGGACGGCGTCGCGCTGCGGCTGCTGGTGGAGTCCGGGGAGCCGTTGCGGCACGTCGTCGTGTGGCTGGACGACCTCGAGCGGTACCTCACCCCGGACGGTCTCGACACCGGGCTGGTGACCTCGCTGTGCCCTGCGGGCCGGACGGACGTCCTGCTGCTGGCGACCCTGCGATCGAAGACACGCCGCCTGATCGGAGGTGACGACCAGTATCGGCAGATGGCCCGCTCGGCGCAGCACCTGCTGGCCACAGCGCGCACCATCCGGCTGGCTCGTGACCTCGACCAGGGTGAACGACTGGCGGCCCGCCGCCACCAGGCAGACCCGCGGATCGCCTCCGCGCTCGCCGACCGCTCCGGCGCCGGGCTGGCCGAGCACCTGGCCGCCGCACCCGAGGTGCTCGTCCACTGGCGTGCGGGCCGGGACGGGCTGCACGAAGTGGGTGCCGCACTGGTCTCCGCCGCGGTCGACTGCCACCGCGCGGGCTACTCCGCCCCCGTGCCGCGCGGGTTGCTGGAGGCGTTGTACCCGACCTACCTCGAACCGCGCACGCGCAACCGCCTCCGCCACCCGAACCTCGACGAGGCGTTCGAGTGGGCGACGACGCCGGTGCACGGCGCCAGTTCCAGCCTCCAACCCGAGGCGGACGGCCGGTACTCCGCGTTCGACTACCTGGTGGACCAGACCCAGGCCGACCCGGACAGCGCCGCTGTTCCGGACGCGACGTGGCGGACGTTGCTCGAAGGCGCCGAAACGGATCCATGGGCGTTTCAGGTCGCGCTGACGGCCTTGCGCGATGGCCGCGGCGAGGCCGCCGACGTGATCCGGAACGCGATCCGGAGCGGCAACCCGGCCGCGTTGCTCGCTTCCGGCTACGCGCAGTTCATCGCCAGTCGTGCGACCGGCGACCGCAGGCTGCTCGTCCGCGCCATCGCGACGTGGACGATCGCCGCGGAGGACGGCGACCCGCACGCCATGCACAACCTCGGCCTGACCTACACCGACCTCGACCGCGACGGGGACGCCGAGCGCTGGTGGCGTTCCTCGGCGCAGGCCGGGTTCGGACCGGCCATGACGCAGATGGGTGTGCTGCACTGCGAGCGCGGCGAGCTCGCCGAAGCGCGCCGGTGGTGGACCGAGGCCGCCGAGCGCGGCGAGTCCGAGGCCATGTTCCTGCTCGCCAAACTCGCCTACCAGCACCACGACCTGGCCGCGGCCGAGACCTGGTGCGCTCGCGCGGGTGACGCAGGCTCCGTCCAAGCGCTGTACAACCACGCCGACCTCGCCGAGCAGCGCGGCGACCACGCCACCGCCGAAGACCGCTACCGCATCGCCGCGGAAGCCGGACATCCCCGGGCTCTGGACCAGGTTCTGAAGTCCGTCCGCAGGCGCGGCGACAAGGCGGAGATCCAGTACTGGCGGCAGCGCAGGCGGATCGCGAACAAGGAGAGCAAGAAAGCACTCACCCGCCAACTCGTCGAAGAGGGCCGCCTCGACCTGCTCACGCTCCTGGACGACTTCTTCCTCGACGAGGAGAACCGGTGAGATCCCCTGTACCGCCGTTGAAGGAGTGGTCAGCGAGCCGGAACGGTGCTGAGCGCGTCCTCGACCGTGGGGTGCAGGGTGAGGAGCCGGTCGAGCTGAGCCGCCGCGATCGACCTCCGCACGGCCCGTGAGGAGACCACCACCAGCATCGGGATGTTGCCCGCGGCGGCGTCGTGGTGGTTGGCCACGAGCACGGACAGACCGATCGAGGCGAGGAACGTGACGTCGCCGAGGTCGACCACCAGGGTCGGGCGGTTCTCGACCGGTGTCGTCAGCGCCTTGGCGAACACGCCTGCCAGGTGATCGCGCAGCGCCGGGGACGTGTTCATGTCGATCTCGCCCGCCACGTGCACGACCAGCGCGGAGCCGAGGTCCTCGGTCGCCAGGCCCAGAGGAGTGGCGTCCTTGGATCCCGGAGAGGTGTCCGGTGTGCTGCTGTTCGACATCGCGGAATCCTCGCTCTCGTGACCGGGTGCGGCTGCGTGAGGTCATGGTGCATCACGGCGGGTGATGGCCGCATCACGAACCGGTGGTCGGACGTGTGGCGAATCGTCCAGCGGGTGCCGTCGTCGAACTCCGCGTGGCGCTACCGCACCTTGAGCGCTTGGAGCTTCGCGCCGAACCCCGGCAGCAGCCGGAGCACGTCGTGCGTACGGTCGAACCGGACGACCTCGGCACGGGCCAGTTCGGTCAGCCAGTCCTCCATCGGCCAGAAGCCGTGACGCCGGTGGAAGAGCTGGGCGTTCGCCACCAGCTCTCGGACGTGGCGCTCCTCGTGCCTGCTGGGAGGGTGGTGCTGGTGGTAGGCGACGGCGCCGCCGACCCAGGCCAGGCGAGCCCCGCGTGCCGCCGCGCGGAGCGCGAAGTCGGTGTCCTCGGCGCCGTACCCCGCGAACCGCTCGCAGAAGCCGCCGAAGCGGTCCCAGTCGTCGCGGGAGGTCGCGAAGGACAGCGACCAGAACAGGTCGAACCGCTCGTCGTCCACCAGGACCCGCCCCGCTTCGGGAGCCGGTCTGCCCGAGTGCGGTTCGGCCAGGCGCGCCAGTCGTTCGGGCGGGGGATATCCCTGGCGCGTCGGCGGCGGCAGGTACGCCACGGGCCCGCACAGCAGGGTCGCCGGGGGGACCGCGAGGGCGGCGGCGGTGTAGTGGGACAGCGACCGGGGGCCGGGTATGCAGTCGACGTCCAGGAAGACCAGGAGTTCGGCGCCCTGTCGGATCGCGGTTCGCGCTCCGGCGTTGCGGGCCGCGGCCAGGGGAAGCCCTCGGTGTCCCGCGACCACGGAGATCGACGTCACCTCGGGAGCGGAGGGCACGGGACGCAACCGTGGAGTGCCCGTCATGCCGACGACGACGTGCAGGTCGACCTCTTCGGCGCTGAGGGCTTCCCGTTGCCGTCGAAGGTGGTCTTCACGGCCGGCGGCGATGGTGATGACGGCGGTGCGGGGTCGACTCGTCATCGGTGCCGCGCCAGGTCGCGCAGCACAGCCGCGGCACGAGCGGCGCCGTCCCCGCGCGACCAGGGTGACCAGTCGCCGCCGCGCGACCGCGCGTCGGTCAACACCGTCGACCACCGGTGTGGTTCGGGCCAGGTCGGCACCACCACACCCAGGTCGGCGCCGACCAGTGCCGCGGCGGTGGCCTCCTGCTCGTCGAAGGGCCGGGGCTGGGGGATGACGACCGCGGGCCTGCGGGCCGCCGCCACCTCGGCGAGCGCGTTCTGCCCGGCGTGGGTGACCACGACGCCCGCTTCGCCCAGCAGCGGCCACGGGTCGTCGACCCAGCCGTGGTGGTGCAGGTTGGACGGGTGGGGGCCGAGAGCCTTCCCGGACGTGGGTGGGCCCGCGATGTGCCAGTGCCACTCCGGGGTGGCCGCCGCGGCGGCGTGGAGCTGGGTCTCGGACACCGCCAAGCCGCCCTTCCCCCACAGCACCAGGACCTCCTGCCGCGCGGTGGCCGGTGAGGCAGGACGGTCGTCGAAGCGCGAGAACGCTCCGACGTGGGCGGTTTTGGCCAGCCACTCCCGAGGCCAGTCCGGGGCGGGTCGCCGCGGCCACGGCGCGATGATCGCGTCGGCCAGGTCGTAGGCCGTGCGGTGCGCCCGGTCGGTGCGACGTCCGGGCTGCGCCACGACCACCACCGGCACGCCGTGCAGCCGGGCCAGCAGGGCGATCTCCACCGACACGTCCGCGACGAGCAGGCGAACCGAACCGCCGCGCAGCTCCGCGCTGACCGAGGCCATCCGTTCGCGCAAGCCCGCGTGGCGCCTGGGCGTCCAGTGCAGCGTGCCGCCCGCGCTGACGTCGTCGTGCACCGCGTCGACGCCCTCGGCGTCACCGGGCAGCGTCGTCCACCGGCCCGGCCAACGGGCAGGCGCGTCGAGGCTGGAGATCCCGACGACGTCCTCGCCCAGGTGGCCTGCGATGGAGGTGGCCCGGTGGAGGTGCCCGGACCCGTGGTGGTGCACGTAGTAGGCGATCACGACCGCAACTCCCGGTACACCCGCACGTACCCGTCCACCATGCGGTCCACCGAGCACACGGCCTCGGCGCGACGCCGTGCCGCACCGCGGTCCAGCGAAGCCGCTCGGGTGATGGCCGCGGCGAGTCCGGCGACGTCATCGGGTGCGGCCAGGACGCCGCAGTGCTCGTCGAGCACCTCGGGCAGCGCACCTCGGGCGAAACCGGCGACCGGGGTGCCGCAGGCGAGCGCTTCGGCCACCACCAGCCCGTACGGTTCCTCCCAGCGCGGCGACACCACGGCGACGGTGGCGGATCCGACCAGCCGCACCAGGTCGTCGTGGGTCAGGTGCCCCACGTACTCGACATCGCCACCCAGCAGCGGCTCGATCTCCCGCCGGAAGTACTCGGCGTCCGGTCGGGGGCCTGCCAGCCGCAGCCCCGTCCCCGCCGCGCGAGCGGCCCGGACGGCCAGTTCGGCGCCCTTCTCGGGTACCAGCCGGCCGAACCACACCGGTGGTCCTCCACCACCGCCGGGCACCCACCGGTCGAGCTCGACGCCGTTGTGCACCACGGTGATCGCGGGCACCAACGGCGACCACTGCCGAGCGGTGTGGGCGCTGACGGCGGCGAAGGAGGCGTGCTCGGGGGAGCACAACCTGATCGCGGACTCCAGCCACGGGGTGGGTGGTGTGTGCAGCGTGGTCAGCACGGGGGCGCGGAGCGTCGAGGCCATGGCGACGGGCAGGTAGTGCAGCGAGTTGTTGTGCACCACGTCGCACGCGGTGGAGGCGCCGAGATCCATCATCACGCCGAGGTAGGCGTGGTGCTCGGCGATGAAGTAGTCGGGCGGCATGCTGACGTCGAGTCGGGCTTGCGCCGAGAGGGTCGGGAGAACCGGCATGGCCTTCACCCGCAACGCCGGATCCGAGCCCGTGCCACCGAACACCGTCACCTCGTGCCCCCGCTTCCTCAGGCCGGTGGCCAGTTGCCACGTGTGCGCCTCCAACCCACCGGCGAAGGGCTCGCTGAGGGGATAGCGGGCCGAAGCGATCAGGCCGATGGAAAGCGGTGCGCCGCGGGGGTCCGCTCCTGGCAGCCCGTGTGAACCCGTTGCGGGCCTCACGCGGTCGTCCTCGCGCGGTACTGGTCGAGATCCACCTGACTCGACGGCGGAAGTTGTTCGTGCCACCGCGTGTGCTCCTCTGCCGGGCGCGCTCGTCGATCCGCTCACCGACCGCGGGCCGATGTGGACAGTCCTCATCACGCGGTGGTGAGCCGGCAATCACCTGTGCCGGGCCCCGTGTGCCGGAGATACCCGCGACAGGACGGGGGAAACTGCGAACGGACGGTGAATTCGGGCACACGTCGTCGCGAGCCGCGGATCCTCGTGGGACACCGCGGTCACTTCACCCGAACAGGTGTCCCGCCGTCGAGTTTGGCCAGGAGGAACAGGGGCTAACCGCAACTGTGCACCCGCCGCTGAGAGTCGCCTCCGTGCCGGCAGGGCACCCCTACGTCCGCGCCATCTCGGACGTGAGCACCACGCCGGGTTTCCACGTCCTCCCCGACCCGCCGGTGCCGGGAGCTCCCGCGGGTCGGTGGTGGCCGCACCAAGCGCTGGAACCCCGGTGGTTGCGCACCCACCACGCGCGGTTCGACCTGCTGCACCTGCACTTCGGCTACGAGCACCTCTCCGCGCACGACCTCCGTTCCGTGGTGGACACCCTCCGCGAACACGGCAAACCCCTGGTCGTCACCGTGCACGACCTGCGCAACCCCCACCAGGTGGACCCCGGCCCGCACCGCGAGGCGCTCGACGTGCTCGTCCCCTCGGCCGACGCCGTCATCACCCTGACCCCCGGCGCCGCCGAGCGCATCGCCTCGACCTGGGGGCGCGTCGCGACGGTCATCCCGCACCCGCACGTGGTCGACCCGGAGCGAGCGCGCCGGGCGTCCGCGCGTGGCGAGCGCGACTCGTTCGTGGTCGGAGTGCACGCGAAGAGCGTGCGCGCCAACTGCGATGCCGTCGCGGTGGCCGAACAGCTCGCACGCACGACGTCCGCGCTGCCCGGTGCACGACTGGTCGTGCACGCCCACGACGACGAGGGAGGACTGCGGGCCGCGGGAGAACTGGAGCGGCGCGGCATCGCCGTCACGGTGGGGCCGCCGTTCTCCGACTCCGAGCTGTACGACTACCTCGAGGGCCTCGACGTGTCCGTCCTGCCGCACCGGTTCGGCACCCATTCGGGCTGGCTGGAGGCCTGCTACGACCTGGGGACGACGGTGCTGGCCCCGGACTGCGGGTTCTACCGCGAGCAGGCTCCTTGCCTGCTCTACCACCGCACGGAGACCACCCTGGACGTCGGCAGCCTGGACGCCGCGCTGCGCCGCGCGCATTCCCAGCGGCCCCGGTGGCGCGCGGACCCCGCCGAGCGCGGTGTCGACCGGACCGCCATCGTCAGCGCCCACGACGTCCTCTACCGCGCGGTGGCATCCGCCGCCCGACCGTCGACCGCGGTTCGTCCATGAGGGTCCACACCCACGCTCCGGGGCCCGCTGGTCACGGGGTCGTCCGCCACGCGCGGGCAGTCGCCCGTCTCTGCGCGCCGCACGGGGTGCTCGACACCGACCGAGCACCGGACCTCACGCACGCCCACTTCACTGACGCCCTGTTCGGCTCCACGATCGAGGAAGCCGCGCAGGCGTACCGCAGGTGGGCGGAAGGAGTCCGTCGCCCGCTGGTCCTCACCGTGCACGACGTCCCCGATCCCCGCGGTCGCGGCCGTCGGGACCGAGCGCGCTGCGCGGGCTACGCGGCCGTCATCGCGGCGGGCGACGCCGTCGTCGTCTCCGCGGAGCACGAAGCGCGCAAGGTCGCCGAGCTCACCGACAAGATCCCGTACCACATCGACCTGCCGCTCCCCCCGGAACCGGAACCGGCGCGGACCGCGAGCCCCGCGGGCGCCTCCTCGTCACTGGTCCTGCTCGGCTACCTCTACCCCGGCAAGGGGCACGGTGACGCGATCGACCTGGCCGCGGAGGTGGGCCGCACCCGTGCGGGCGGTGCTCCCGCGGTGATCGCCGCGGGCACCGCCAGCACAGGGCACCGCGACCTGGAGGACCGCCTGCGCAGGCACGCCGAGCGCAGACGGGTGCCGCTGGTGATCACCGGGTACCTGACCGACGCGCGGTTCGCCGCCGTGACCGCGGCGGCGGGGGTCCCCCTGGTGCTCAACCGCGACGTCAGCGCGAGCGGTTCCCTCCTGTCGTGGCTGTCCTGCATGCGACGACCGATCACCTGGGCCGGTCCGTACAGCAGGGAGGTCGAACACCGCTATCCGGGCACCCTGCTGCTGGGCGACGGCAAACCCGAACTGGTCGAGCACGTCTCCCGTGCGCTGGAGGACGCCGGGACGACGAGGCTGCCGCGTCGCCCGCAATGGCAGGACACCGGCGCCGAGCACGTCGCCGTCTACCGCTCCGAGCTGGCCAGGGTTCGGGCACGACCAGGTGGACCACCGTGCTGACCGACGTGCTGGTGCCTCACAACGAGTGGGACCTGCTGACCGGGTATCCGCGGCAGAGGCCCACCGTGACCGTCGTCGTGACCCACTTCGAGCAGCACCACGTGCTGGGTCGGATGGCGTCGGCCCTGCGACGCCAGACCTTGCGACCGTCCCAGGTGGTGCTGGCCGACGACGGGTCGGCCGTCACCCCCGCCTTCGCCGTGCCGGGTGTCGAGACGCTGGTGGTGAGCCAGCCCGACGAGGGGTTTCGCGCCGCGGCCGTCCGAAACCTGGCGGTCCGGCACAGCACGGGCGACGTCCTGGTCTTCCTGGACGCCGACACCGTGCCCGAAGCGGAGTACGTCGAGCGCGTCGTGCACCACATCGGTCTCTGCCCCGACGTGCTGGCCGTGGGCCGTCGACGGCACACGTCGTTCTCCCGACTCGCGGAGGACGAACAGCCCCAGGAGTCCGACGCCCTCGACGAACCCCCGTGGCTGCGAGACGCCTACGTCGCCACGGAAGACCTCCTGAACGCGAACGGCCGCAGCTTCCGCTTCGTGATCGGAGCGGTGATGGCGTGCCGGAAGGACCTGTTCCTCGACCTCGACGGCTTCGACGAGCGGTTCGTGGGCTACGGCGGAGAGGATTGGGACTTCGCCTACCGCGCGTGGAACGCGGGCGCCGTGCTCGTGCACGAGCGCACGGCCGTCGCGTGGCACGACGGGCCTGACTGGAGCGGGCGCGGGGACAGCACGGATGTGCTGGACCTGCAGAGCGCGCGGTTGGCCGCGGTGATACCCGAGCCGAAGACCCGCGGTGCCCCTCTACCGGGGGTGGTGTTCGACGTGTTGGCCACCGTGCGCGCCGAGAAACCCTTCAACCACGTGGTGCGCACCGTGCACTCGCTCCTGCGCCAAGACCACCGGGACCTCGGCATCCGGCTCCCCGTCGACGACGAGCGGCTGCTGGAGACCTACGCGGGGGTGGTGCGCGCGGAACCGTGGACGCCGGACCAGGAGCGCCGAGCACGGGTCCACCTCACCGTGCACGGACCACTGCCCGCGTCCGCGGTCCACCGCGCGGTGGAGTCGATCACCGAGTCCGACATCGGCCGAGTCGACCTGGTCCGGGGAGGGGAGTTGCTGGCCGTGGCGTGGTCCACTCGCGCGCTCGGCCGCGCACGCCGCTGGGCTCACCGCTTCGAGCGGCACGAAGTCCTGCTCCGGGCTTTCGGCGTCCACCGGATCGACCTCGACGCGAGCGACGAGCGCAGCCGGACGCTGGAGGGGTTCTTCTCCTCGTGGCGGTGAGGTCGTGCGCTGGTGTTCACGGCGTTGGAGAGAGCGACCCGCGCCCGTTCGCGGAGCCCCCGCCTCGGGTCGCCGACGAAAACCGGTGTGGCAACAGGAAGACGATCGTTTTCAGCCTGCGGTCGTCGCACGAGGGCGATCGCCCTCGTCCTTCGCCCTGGCGGTCACGATGTAGTGGTTCAGGTCCGGCGACATCATGGCGGGCACGCGCACGGTGCAGGCGAACCCACGACGAGCGAGCAAGCGCTCGACCTCGGCCAGACGACCGTCGACGTCGTGCACCTCGACCACCACCGCGGCGATCCGCGGCCAGTCCTCGTCGTCGATGCCGAGCAGCACCTCCAGTTCCGCGCCTTCGACGTCCACCTTGACCAGATCGATCCGCGACCGGTGCCGCGGGAGCACCTGCGACAGGCGCACGACGTCGACCTCCACCGAACTGGTGCTCAGCATCTCGTCGGCCGTGGCCGGGTCTGGTTGGGTACCGCGCATGGCCTCCACCCACGAGGCGGGCTTCTCCAGCGGGTGCCCGGTCGAGTTCGCCGACAGGTGCGTGTACGCCGTGAGGAGCGTTCGACCCGATGATTCCCCGAGCGCGACCTCGAACACGCGCACCTCGTCGACGGCGACTTCGGCGAGGTTGAGGCGCAGCAGCGCACACGTCGCGGGAACGGGCTCCACCGCGACGAGGATCGCTTCCGGGCAGACCTGGGCGATCCGCAACGCGAACAGGCCGATGTTGGCGCCCGCGTCCACGACGACGGCGTTCGGCGGCAACCGCGGGAGATCCCTGAGGTAGTCGTCGTGGGTGAAGATCTCGTGGTACAGGTAGTGGGCCTCGCCCGCGGCCCATCGACCGTCCCGCGTCAGGACCGCGAGTTCATCCGCCACCTGCACGCGCACGGACCTGATCGACGAACTCGTGTTCTGGTGCACGGTCTTCCCGTCTCGTCCGTCGGCGTGCGGTTGCCAAGCACTTGTCCACTGGTGTGAACCGTACGTCGTCCCACTCCACCGCGCCGAGCAGGCGATCCGCTCGAGGCACGTGCAGGCGGCTGGCTCGCTGTTCTTCGTCGGCACGGCGCCGACGGTGCCGCGGCTCGGGCCCGTCACGATCCTCACCGACCCGAACTTCCCGCACCGCGGCCAGTGGACGCCGTCGCGCTGTCGCACCTGCACGGCGACCACTTCGACCGGGTGGCGAGCCGGGCGCTGGACCGGGACCTCCGCTCGTGACCACCGCGCACGCCGGTGACGCCCGCGGGTCGAGGAACCGCACCCGGTCGGGGTGCTCGGCCGAACCGGACCAGAAGTCCCGCAGCAGCTCCGAGGGTGATCGGGTGGACGCGTGGCGCGGTTCGCCGTCGCGCGCGGCGCGGTGGACGGTGCGCGACGGTGTCGAGCGCATCGAGATCGCTGCGTTCCAGCTGGGCCGCGAGGTTCGCGGTGGAACAGCTCAACCCGCGTGGACCCGTCTCCACGCAGACGGCGGTGGTCACAACCTCACCGAGGCAGGTCGGTCCAACGACGTCGACGAGGTCCGCGACGGTGCGGAACGCGCGGCCCGCGAACAGGTCATCGGCAGCACGACGTCGAGTTCGTCCTCCAGCGAGATCCTCGACTTCGCGATCACCATCTCCTCCACCGCGCCGGTCTCGCGGTCGTCCTCACCGGACGATGCCGGTCCTCTTCCCGCTCGTGCCACCGGTGCGGGAGCGGACCGGTTCCGCACACCCGGACCACCAAGCTCCTGCCGAGCAGCGAGCCGAGTCCAACGGGGCCGCGCAGCCGTTCCGTGCTGATCGCGTTCTCCGGGCCGAGGCCGGGGCAGGGTCCGTCGTGCAGGCGCAGCGGCCCGATCACCACGACCGCCGCGGAGTCCACCCGTGCGCAGAACAACGCTTCGGGATCAGGCCTCCAGGTCGCGCAGGCCCTGTTCCCAGCGCTGCTGCCGTTCGTCGGGCGTCTGTTCCCACCACGGGGTGCCGCGCTCCCCGAGCGCCACCTTCGCCGCGTGCACGCGTGCACGCGCGGCTGTCGGGTCCTCACCGGAGCGCAGTGCGACGCCGACGTCCCGGCGGGCGGTCATGAGGGCTTTGCGCAGCAGTGCGGCCACGTCTTCGGGGATGTCGGGATCGGTGGCGCGCCAGCGGCGGCCGGAGATCACGACGAAGTGGCCGTCCTCGGTCTTCGGGGGTTCCGTGCGCTCGGCCATCCCGTGTTCTCCCAGTGGTCGTCCTTCCAGTGGTCGGCTTCGAAGCGGAGCGCTAAACCCCGTCACCCGTTCGGGACGGGGGAGTGAGCGCTACCGGGGCGCGAACGCAGACCGGCCGGCCGCCGGCGCCCGTTCCTCCCGCCGACCTGTCCGGAGCCGTTGATTGGGTAGGCGAGCACCGGAGCACTGTGCTGCCGCGGTCCGCGCGGAGCGAGCCGCGTGTCCGGCTCGGTCTGCTCACGCTGCCGGAGGCGTGGTCGGCGGTGGACGGCTCCCGCGCGGCGAACCGGCTCGGCCGGCAGTGGACGGTCGGCACGGGCAGCGGCAAACCCCACGGCTTCAGCCCGTGGCAGGTGTCGCGCCGCCCGCGACTACTCCACCGCACTCGGTGGCCTCCCCGACCGCGACGCGGTCGGGGAGGCCACCGCCGAGTTGACCGCGTTCCACAAGGACAGGCTCACCGCGACCGGGACCACGGTGGACGCCGGGTTCCCCGGCAACACCGACCTGTCCTTCTCGGCGGGCCGGCGAGGTTGTCTCTCGCACACCGCCGGCAGCGCGTCGGTGGCCAGGATGTGCGCACCCCGAGCCCGAGCTGGTGGTCGTCGGAGATCTCCCCGTCGCCCATGGACCGTTGACCAGGTTCCTGAAGACAATGGTCGTGTGCATCAGGTCGACGTGTTTTTGTCGTGGACGCGTGCGGATGGTGACGAGCGGATACGGGAGTTCGCTGCGGCGTTGACCGCGGCCGGTGTGTCGGTGTGGATCGACGAGGAGCGGGTCGAGCCGTTCGAGTCGATCTCGGATGGGGTCCGCGACGGTTTGGCGGCCGCGAAAGTGTTGTTGGCCTGGTACTCCCGGCGCTACCCGACCCGACGGGCCTGCCGGGAAGAACTGACCACGGCGTTGCTGGCCGGTGAGCGGGCGGGCGAACGGTTCCGGCGCGTGCTGGTGGTCAACCCCGAGGACGATGGCACCCACCTGCTCGAGCCTGCCGTGCTCGACCGGCGGTTCGCCGGCCCGGTCGAGTTGGCGGATCTCCCCGCGCTGGCGGCGAAGGTGAAGAACACGGTCGACCGCATCGACGGCTCCCTGGGGTTCCTGCCGGCTCCCGGGCCCGTCCACTGGTACGGCGGCGGCGCCTGGCGCTCGGGATCACGCCGGTTCGTCGGCCGGTTCACCGAGCTGTGGCAGGTGCACGACCGGCTGACCCGACGCACATCGGTCACCGGGCCGGGCGCCGGCGGACGGGCGGTCGTGGTGGTTGCCGGTGCGGGCGGGATCGGGAAGTCTCTGCTGGCCTCGGAGTACGCCACGCTGTTCGCGCCGTGCTATCCGGGCGGGGTGATCTGGTTGTCCGCGCTGGGCAACGACGTGCAGGACTCGGCTGCCGGCGCCGACGAGCAGTTCGTGCGGATCGCCCGATGGCTGGGGCTGGACCCGCCCGACGTCGACGCGGAGGCAGTGCGCCAGACGGTGGCGGCCGAGCTGGACCGCCGGGCCGAACCTGTGCTCTGGGTGATCGACGACCTGCCCAGCGGGCTGACCGAGGCCGAGCTGGCGCTGTGGCGCTGCCCGGCGCGGCACGCAGCCGAACTGATCACCACCAGAGACCAGGTGCACGGCGGTCTCGACACCGTCGTGCTCGATGTGTTGCGCCCCGAGGATGCCGTTTCCCTGCTCACTCACGAACTTCCACTCACGGCGAGCGAGCTGCGCGAGGCCGAGGCACTGGCAGGCGACCTCGGACACCATCCGATGGCCTGCGACGTGGCCGGGCGGTACGTGGCAGGCCGAACCACCTTCGCCGAGTACCGCGCACTCATCTCGGGTGAGCTGAGCAGTGTCGACGAGATGGCAGGCATGCTCGCCGAGCAACTGCCCGGCGGGCACTCCCGGCAGATCGTCGCGACGCTGGCCACCAGCCTGCTCTCGCTCGGTCTGGACGCCTGGAGACTGCTCCGAGTCGCTGGTCGCCTCGCCCCGGTCGCCATTCCACGCGAGATCCTGCGGGATGCGCTGATTTGCCTGAACCTGGTGGACAAGGGCGTCGAGGAGCCGAACCTGACCGACCTCGACAGCCTGCCGGCGCTGACAACGCGGTACGCACGGCTGTCGATCGACCGCGCCCTCAACGACCCCCACCAGGACGGGCTGTGGCGGTTCGACCACGCCACCCGGACCATCATGGTGCACACCCTGGTACGGGACGCGGCACGGCTCACCGATCCGGCTCCCGAAGCCGACGCCGACGTGTTCGCGGCTGCGGCCGAAGCGCTCCTCGGGCTCACCCCGGCCCAGCCGACCGAGGACCTCGACGAGTCCCTGGCGCTGGTCCATGCCCGCCACCTGACACATGCGGTCCGGGGTGACCGGCTCACCCCGACCGCGGTGGTCCTGCTGCTCGGACTGGCCAACCACGACCTCGCAGCCGGCCGTCCCGGCCGAGCAGCGCACCAGGCCGAACGGGCACTCCGTTGGCAGAAGGAGCACGTCGGTCCCGACGCCGAGAGCACGTTGCAGACGGCCACGCTCCTGGGGATCGCGTGGAATCAATCGGGCGAGCGCGGCGCGGCCAAGAACCTGCACCAGCAGGTCTACGAGGCCAGGACCGCTCAGCTCGGTGACGAGCACCCGGACAGCCTGACGAGCCTGTACAACCTGGCCGCCGCCACCCTCAGGTCCGGCGACGCGACCGAGGCGCTCCGGTTGTACCGCGATGCCTACGACGGCATGGTCGAGGTGTTCGGCACCGACCACTCGCACACGGTCAACGCCGGCGTGGGCATCGGGCTGGCACTGATGCGCCTCGGTCGCCACCCGGACGCGCTCACACAGCTGCGCGACCTGCGTGAGCGGCACAGCCGGACAGCCGGTGAGGACGACCGCGACACCCTGCGCATCGACAACGGCATCAGCGCCGTCCTGCACGCCATGGGCGACCTCGAGGCCGCGCTCACGCACTACCAGCGGCTGCACCAGCGGAGCCTCAGCGCGCTGGGCAGGACCGACGACGACAGCATCGCCTTCGCCGACAACATGACCACCGTGCTCTACGACCTCGGCCGCAGCGAGGAGGCCCAGGAGCTGGTCAGGCTGACACACGGGTGGCGCGACGCCGACCTCACCGAACTCGACCCGCACTACGCGCCAAGTCCCGGCGAGGTCGCAGGCGTGTTCGCCACCTTCGACGACACCGCGGCCCTCCACACCCTCTTCGACGAGCGCCGAACGACCTTGGGCGAGGATCACCCCGTCACGCGCGTCACCGGCAAACTACTGGCCGACACCTATGCGCGACTGGGCGACGAGGACAGCGCCATGGCCGTGCACCGCCACCTGTTCCGCCAGTTCGCCGCCGCGACCGGCACCGACTACGACACCGAGGAAATCGACTCGATCATCGCCGGTGTCCGCTCCATCCAGTACCACCCGATGCCCCCGACGATGCTCTTCGACGAGAAACCCCACCACCGCCGCCACCGACGGAGATTCCGCTGGGGATTCCGCCGCGACCGCCGGCCTGACGACTAGGCAACGCCGCAGCCCTGGACGGGGCGCACCGAACTGGAGCTCCCGTCTCGCCGTGAATTGTCCACTGTGGACGTAGTGGGTGAACTGCCGCTGCCGGAGGCGGTGGTGAAGAGCTTCGTGCCCCGAGTGCTCGTGAAGATCGACTGCCGCCACCGCGCGCGAGCCGGTTTCCTCGTCCGTGAGGCAGGCCCGGCCGTCCACCAGGCCGAGCCACGACCGTCTTGTCCGCGGAGACGGGTCGACGCCGGCTCGGCACTCGGACCGCATGTCCGCCGAGGTCGTCGTTCCGCCGGCCGAGTCTCCGCGGTGCGGCAGGACGGTGGGGGAGTCGAACTGCTCGGGAGTGGAGATCACTTGTTGCCGTAGTCGACGGCGTCGACCGCGCGGACGTAGGTGCCGGGGTGGGTGGCGGCGTCCTGGCGCAGGATCGCGCCGAAGTCCCACGTGAGGCGCTGGGTGTCGGTGGTGTTGGGCGGCGTGACGAGGACGGAGTCGGGGGTCCAGTGGGAGGTGCCCTCCTGGTGGCCCGCGCTCAGGAAGACCAGGGTGGCGCTGGTCGACTCGCCGGGTGCGAGGCTGACCGGCGTGATGGGGTCGTCGCCGCGGACGAGGTCCCAGGACTCGCCGTTGTCCTTCTGGAACTGCACGCCGGGGAAGCCCTGGATCGTGCAGCGGGTGGACGAGTCGTTGGCCAGCAGGATCGGGACGCTGAACTGGTTGTTCGCGCCCTGCACCGGGAACTCCACGCCCAGCCCGACCCTGGCGGTGGCGCAGAACCGCTCACCGCTGGAGGGCGTGCCGCCGTTGGCGCGCAGCGCGTCGGCGCCCCCGGTGACCCTGGTCCCGGTGGCCTGGGCCTGCGTCGCGCTTGCCGACGGCGTCGCGGCGCCGGGTGCGGGCGTCGCGGTGCCGCCGGCGGAGCACGCGGTCAGCGTGCCGAAAGCGGCGAGAACTGCGATGGCGGCGGTGCCACGGACGACTCGGCTGGTGTTCTGACGCATTTTCCCGACTCCCTGTGAATTGTGCTGCGATGGTCGCTTCGTACAGGGAAAAGGATGTTCGACGACCGGAAAGGATGCCTATTCGTGAAACGGATCACACGCGGCAACCTTGGGTATCTTCGATCGTCCACCCCCCGTGATGTGTCGTGGCCGACTCGTCGTCATCGGTGCGGCAGATCAGCAGGCAGCAGCACAAAAAGCTGCGCTGAACTGGCTCTTTGCTGCTTGGACGACACGGGTCGCCGGAGTTGGCGGCTGAGTCGTCGCTGCGGGTGTCGAATTCGAGGTCGAGTCGACAGGGCGTCTCATGTGGCCGGTTTTGAGTCGGGCGACGCCGTGGTTCCGCAAACAATCCCGCCGAACTGACCATTCCCTGAATTGGATCCGAGGCACGCCGCCCGGCATTGCCCGGAAGGAAACGCGAACCTGAGGAAGGAGCCCGCCGTCGGGTCGCTAGTCGCCGCCGTAGTCGTCCGTGCGGTCGCGGGTGAACTCGCGCCGCAGGTCTCGGTGCCAGCGCAGTACCGTTTCCCGTTGGTCGCGCTGGACCGCGTGAGCACCGGTCCGACGCGTCGCCGACGCCCTGCAAGTCCCTGCGGCACGACGGGGAACAGCGCGTCGTCGACACAACGTGCTGCCCCCGGTCGGCTAGACCGGGGCGGTGTTGAAGACCAGGCCCTCGCTCTTGAGCGAGGCACTGCCGGTCGTGTCGCGTGTCACGACCTTCACCCGGTACTGGCCGTCGGGGACCAGCCCGGTCAGGGTCACCTGCTTGTCCACCGGCGTGGCCACCACGGTGTCGTTGACGTAGACCTGGTAGTAGG